>Ga0306921_10000137_pt1 | contig 53620 bp, 45 predicted proteins | sample sta12Cox44000080_FD_203760 | JGI IMG/M metagenome (GOLD analysis project Ga0306921, IMG submission 203760) | Lab enrichment of tropical soil microbial communities from Luquillo Experimental Forest, Puerto Rico - statoxic.12C.oxic.44.000.080 (v2)... | ecosystem: Environmental > Terrestrial >... | reverse complement strand
GCCCAGCAAAACGTTGAGCCTCAAAGGGCGCGGCGTTGAGCAAGGGGTGGTGCGCCAGAGCTTCAGCCATGGCCGCACCAAGGCGGTGGTCGTCGAGAAGGTGAAAAGTCGGGCCCCTGTCCGGTCCAAGGCCGAGGCCCCTCCTGCAGGCGCACCGGCCCGGCGCCCAAGCACGGCCAAGAGCGCGGCCGCTGCGGCACCAGCCCCGGCGGCCGCCCCGACCAGTCCGGCACCAAAGCCTGCCGGCGGCTTGGTACTGCGCAGCCTCACCGAGGAGGAGCAAAAAGCGCGCGTCCATGCACTCAACGACGCGCGCCTGCGCGAGGCCGAAGAGCGCAAGATTGCCGAAGAAGAAGCGCTCGTCCGCAAGTCGCGCGAAGAAACCGAGCGCAGCGAGCGCGAAGCCGCTGAGGCGCGCAAGGCCGAAGAAGACAAACGCCGCAAACACGATCTCGAAACGAAGCTCAAAGCCGAACAGGAGGCCAAGAAACGGTTCGGCGAGGAGGCTGTCGCGAGACCGGGCGCTCGCCCGGCACTTGAGCCGGATGAGGACGAGGCGCCGCGCGCGCGGCGCGGCGCCGGGGCGGCACGGCCGGCACCTGCGCCCAAGGCTCCGCGCGGTGCCGGGCAAAAGAGCCGCGGCCGGCTCACCGTTGTGACGGCGCTCAGCGCCGATGAGGAACGCGAGCGCTCGGTCGCTGCTTTCCGCCGTCGCGTGCAGCGGCTGAAGGCACACGCCGCCGATGAGCCCAAGGAAAAGCTCGTTCGCGAAGTCACCATTCCGGAGACAATTACCATCCAAGAGCTTGCCAACCGCATGGCCGAACGCGCGGTCGATGTGATCAAGCTGCTGATGAAGCAGGGTCACATGGCCCAGATCAACGATGTGATCGACGCCGACACTGCCCAGCTCCTGGCCGAGGAGTTGGGCCACAGCGTCAAACGCGTTGCCGAGTCCGATGTCGAGGAGGGCTTGTTCGATGCGGCCGACGATCCAGCCGCGCTGGTGCCGCGCCCGCCCGTGGTCACGGTCATGGGCCATGTCGACCATGGCAAGACCTCGCTGCTCGACGCCATTCGTTCCACCGAAGTGGCGGCAGGCGAAGCGGGCGGCATTACTCAGCACATTGGTGCCTACCAGGTGACCGCGCCGTCCGGCAACAAAATCACCTTCATCGACACGCCGGGTCATGCCGCCTTCACCGCCATGCGCGCGCGCGGCGCCAAGGTGACGGACATCGTCGTGCTCGTGGTCGCCGCCGACGACGGCGTCATGCCGCAGACCGTCGAGGCGATTCACCACGCCAAAGCTGCGAAGGTGCCGATGATCGTCGCGATCAACAAGATCGATCGGCCGGACGCAAAGCCGGAACGCGTGCGCAACGAACTCCTGCAGCACGAGATCCAGGTCGAATCGCTGGGCGGCGATGTGCTGGATGTCGAGGTATCCGCGACCAAGAAGCTCAACATCGACCGGCTGCTGGAAGCGATCGGCCTGCAAGCGGAGATTCTCGATCTCAAAGCAAATCCGAACCGCCCGGCCGAGGGCACTGTGATCGAGGCGAAGCTCGACCGGGGCCGCGGGCCGGTTGCGACCGTGCTCGTGCAGCGCGGCACATTGCGCGGCGGCGAGATCGTCGTGGCCGGCGCCGAGTGGGGACGCGTGCGCGCGCTCGTTTCAGATACCGGCGCGCCGGTCGAAGCGGTCGGTCCGTCGACACCGGTCGAAGTGCTCGGTTTCAACGGCACGCCGGAAGCTGGCGACCGCCTGGCCGTCGTCGACACCGAAGCGCGGGCGCGCGAGGTGACCGACTATCGCGCTCGCCAGCGGCGCGACAAGGTGGCCGCGCGCGCCACTGGCATGCGCGGCTCGCTCGAGCAGATGATGAATCAGCTCAAGACCGCCGGGCGCAAGGAATTCCCGCTGGTCGTCAAGGCCGACGTGCAGGGATCGCTGGAGGCGATCGTCGGCGCGCTCGACAAACTCGGCACCACCGAGGTGATCGCGCGGGTTCTTCACGCGAGCGTCGGCGGCATCACCGAGTCGGACGTGACGCTCGCGGAAGCTTCCGGCGCAGCGATCATCGGCTTCAACGTGCGGGCGCACAAGGAAGCGCGCGAGGCTGCCGAGCACGCCGGTGTCGAGATCCGCTACTACAACATCATCTACGATCTCGTCGATGACGTGAAGAAAGCGATGTCCGGCCTGCTGGCTCCGACCATGCGCGAGCGCATGCTCGGCAACGCGACCATCCTGGAGATCTTCAAGGTATCCAAAGTCGGCAATGTGGCGGGTTGCCGGGTCACCGATGGCGTGGTCGAGCGCGGCGCCAATGTGCGTCTGATCCGCGACAATGTCGTCGTGTACGACGGCAAGCTCTCGCAGCTCAAGCGTTTCAAGGACGACGCCCGCGAAGTCGTCGCCGGGCAAGAGTGCGGCATGGCGTTCGAGAATTATCAGGACATGAAGGTCGACGATACGATCGAATGCTACCGGGTGGAGACGGTGCAGCGCACGCTGTGATCTGGCGTTCAGATCCGCACGCACGCTCGCGCACTCCGGCCGCCGGACATTCGGCGATGGTTTCAAAACTGTTTAGCGGTCGCGCCGAGGGATCAGCCGCACCTCCAGTCCTCCGGTCTCTATTTTGCGGGAGGCGAATGAGGGCGACCATGCCACGCCAATACCGGTCGAGCGTCAGGAATCGCATTCCGTCACAGCGCCAGTTGCGCGTCGGCGAACTCGTCCGCCATACACTTGCGGAGCTGCTGGCGCGCGGCGCCGTGCACGACCCCGTGATCGCGGGCCATGTCATCACGATTCCCGAGGTACGCATGACGGCCGACCTGCGGCTTGCCACGATCTACGTCGTTGCGCTCGGCGGACGCGACGAGGACGCAGTGCTGGCCGCCCTCGAGCGCAACAAGCGCTTCCTGCGTGGCGAGATAGCGCGGCGCATCAATCTCAAATTCGCCCCCGAAATCCGCTTCCGCCCGGACGAGCGGTTCGAAGAGGCCGAACGCATCGACAGGCTTTTGAAATCGCCTGCAGTCGAACGCGACCTGCGCAGGTCGGACGATGATGAATAGAGCAGCGGAAGGAGAGCGCGCGCCGGAGCAGCGCAAGCGCGAAAAGCGCGACGTTCACGGCTGGATCGTCCTCGACAAGCCAATCGGTATGACCTCGACGCACGCGGTCAATATGGTGAAGCGTCTATTTGCGGCCAAGCGTGCCGGGCACGCCGGGACGCTCGATCCGCTCGCCTCGGGCCTCTTGCCGATCGCGCTCGGAGAGGCGACCAAGACAGTTCCCTTCGTGATGGAAGGACGCAAGGTCTATCGCTTCACGGTTCGCTGGGGCGAGGAGCGCGACACCGACGACGCTGAGGGTCGCATCACCGCGACCAGCGGCCAGCGGCCGAGCCTGCAAGCAATCCGCTCGTTCATTCCGCGCTTCACCGGCGCGATCGAGCAAGTGCCGCCGCGCTTCTCCGCGATCAAGGTCGAGGGCGAGCGCGCATATGATCTGGCCCGTGACGGCGAGGTTGTGGAGCTCGAGCCCCGCACGGTCACGATTCATCGCCTTGAACTCATCGATATGCCCGATCGCGATCACGGCGTGTTCGCCGCCGAATGCGGCAAGGGCGCCTATGTGCGCGCGCTGGCTCGCGACCTCGGCCGCGCACTGAATTGTCTTGGACACGTCGTTTCGCTCAGACGCACCGCAGTCGGACCGTTCAACGAGAGCACGGCCACAAGCCTCGAGGGGCTCCAGCAGATCGAGGCCGGCCGGAGCGAACCTTCGCTTCTGATGCCGGTCGAAGCCGGGTTGGCAGATTTGCCGGAGCTGCGGGTGAGTGCGAGCGATGCCGGACGTCTTGCCCGCGGGCAGCCCGTCTTGCTGCGGGGCCGCGATGCACCACGGCTGGAGGGCTGGGTGTCGGTTTCGGCGCAGGGCGCGCTGATCGCGCTGGCCGAGGTGGACAAAGGCGAGCTGCGCCCGCGCCGAGTCTTCAATCTGGCGCGGTCATAATGCCGACGCCGGGCTGCCGATGTTGGGCGGAACGCCGCAATTTTCGCTGGCTTCCGCGGCGGTTTTGCTATATTGCCCGGCTTGCGCGGGCGGTTGCCCGCGCTTCCCACTTATGGCGACCGCGCTGGACGACATCCCGGCGCGGCCGCAACTGTGCAACAATTTGCGGAAGAAGGACACCCGATGTCGATTACCCCCGGCCGCAAGGCCGAAGTGATCAAGGCTTATGCCACCAAGGCCGGAGATACCGGCTCGCCCGAGGTGCAGGTCGCGATCCTGTCGGAGCGGATCAACAGCCTCACCGAGCATTTCAAAACCCACGTCAAAGACAATCATTCCCGGCGTGGTTTGCTCAAGCTCGTATCCCAGCGTCGTCAGTTGCTCGACTACCTCGCTGGCGTCGACGCCGCCCGTTACAAGTCACTCATTGAGCGGCTCGGGATCCGTCGTTGAGCGTTTGCGGAGCGGCGTGTTCGCCCGCTGCGGAGCCACGCCGCCGTTCACCAGGCAGCCAATCCGCTGCCAATTCGAGACGGGTCGATTGTCGCCCGTCGCCACGCGGAAGTTCGAAAGCCATGGCAGGATCGCTGGATGCTGTTTCGGGTTGCGGCGCGGCTGCAACGGGCAGTGTCTCGCCGTCTTGCGCATGGCTTTTGTGCTTCGCGAAATCCATGAAAGACCATCGCAATGTTCGATATCCATCGTGTTGAACTCGACTGGGCTGGCCGCAAGCTCACCCTCGAAACCGGCAAGATCGCCCGTCAGGCCGACGGCGCAGTTGTCGCCACCTATGGGGAATCCAAATTGCTGGCGACCGTGGTCGCCGCCAAGGAACCCAAGCAAGGCATCGACTTCCTGCCGCTCACCTGCAACTACTTCGAGAAATTCTACGCGGCCGGCCGCATTCCCGGCGGTTATTTCAAGCGTGAAGGCCGACCAACCGAGCGCGAAACGCTGGTCTCGCGTCTGATCGACCGCCCAATCCGCCCGTTGTTCGCCGAAGGCTGGCGCTGCGACACCCAGATCATCGTGACCGTGCTCTCGCACGATCTCGAGAACGACCCCGACGTTCTGGCGATGGTTGCCGCCTCCGCGGCACTAACCTTGTCGGGTGCTCCGTTCATGGGCCCGATCGGGGCTGCGCGGGTCGGCTTCATCAACAACGAATACGTCCTCAATCCGCAGCTGGACGAGATGACGGAGAGCCAACTCGACCTGGTGGTTGCCGGAACGCAGGACGCGGTGCTGATGGTTGAATCCGAAGCAAAGGAGCTGAGCGAGGAGGTGATGCTCGGCGCCGTGATGTTCGGGCACCGTCACTTCCAGCCGGTGATCGACGCGATCATCAAGCTCGCGGAACAGGCGGCAAAGGAGCCGCGCGAGTTGACGCTGGCGGACACGGCGGCTTTGGAGAAGGAGGTGCTCGACCTCGTCGAGCCAGATTTGCGCGCGGCTTATGCAATCGCTGACAAGAAGAAGCGACACGACGCCATCGACGCCGCCAAAGCGATAGTGCTGGCGCGGCTCCGTCCGGAAGGAGTGGAGAACCCGCCCTATTCGGAGCAGGAGATTGCGGGCGTTTTCAAGAAGCTCGAAGCCAAGATCGTGCGCTGGAACATCCTCGACACGGAACGTCGCATCGATGGTCGCGACCTCAAGACAGTGCGGCCGATCGTTTCCGAGGTGGGCGTGTTGCCGCGCACGCACGGCTCAGCGTTGTTCACCCGCGGCGAAACTCAGGCGCTGGCGGTGGCGACCCTCGGCACCGGTGAAGACGAGCAGTTCGTGGATGCCCTGCCCGGTACCTACAAGGAGACGTTCCTGCTCCATTATAACTTCCCGCCGTTCTCGGTCGGCGAGACCGGAAGGCTCGGCTCGCCCGGTCGGCGCGAGGTCGGACATGGCAAGCTCGCTTGGCGGGCCATCCACCCGATCCTGCCCCCGCATCACGAATTCCCCTACACGTTGCGCGTCGTTTCCGAGATCACGGAATCGAACGGCTCCTCCTCGATGGCGACGGTCTGCGGCACATCGCTTGCGCTGATGGACGCGGGTGTGCCGCTCAAGCGGCCGACTGCCGGGATCGCCATGGGCCTGATCCTCGAGGACAAGCGCTTTGCCGTGCTCTCGGACATCCTCGGCGACGAGGATCATCTCGGCGATATGGATTTCAAGGTCGCCGGCACCGAACACGGCGTGACTGCGCTGCAGATGGACATCAAGATCTCCGGCATCACGGAAGAGATCATGCGGGTCGCGCTGCGTCAGGCGAAGGACGGCCGCATGCACATCCTGGGCGAAATGGCCAAGGCGCTCGCCCAACACCGCGCGCAATTGGGTGAGCACGCGCCGCGGATCGAGGTGTTCCATATCCCGGTCGACAAAATCCGCGAGGTGATCGGCTCGGGCGGCAAGGTGATCCGCGAAATCGTCGAGAAGACTGGCGCCAAGATCGATATTTCGGACGACGGCACGGTCAAGGTGGCCTCGGCGAAAAGCGAAGCCATGAAGGCCGCGATCAACTGGATCAAGTCCATCGCCTCGGAACCGGAGGTCGGTCACATCTACGAAGGCACTGTGGTCAAAGTCATGGACTTCGGGGCGTTCGTGAACTTCTTCGGCGCCAAGGACGGGCTCGTGCATATCAGCCAGCTCGCGCCGCGCCGGGTGCAGAAGGTGACCGATGTCGTCAGGGAAGGCGACAAAGTGAAGGTGAAGCTGCTCGGCTTCGATGAGCGGGGCAAAGTGCGCCTCTCCATGAAGGTGGTCGATCAAGCGACCGGGGAGGATCTCGAGGCCAAGCAGAAGGCGGAGGCCGAGCAAGCGCGCGGCGATCAGCCCCGCGAAGCAGTGGTGGGCGGCGAGTAGTTCAAACCTGCGCGCCCCATTCCCGCGGAAGCGGGAATTCGACTTCGCGGACGGTCGCCCCGGAAGCGGGGCCTCGACCAACTAGCATCTGGATGCCCGCTTTCGCGGGCATGAGCGGAGCAATTTTCCCGCTTGCGCGGGGACAAGCGGATATCGGTACCGCGCGCTTACTGTGCCGCGTCTTTGGCGATGGCGCTCTCGTTTGCTGCCGTCTCATCCTTGAGCGAGGCAGGTTGCGGCATCGCGATGACATTGTATCCGCAATCCACGAAATGGATGTCCCCGGTCACTCCGGTTGACAGATCGGACAGCAGATAAAGCGCCGCGCCGCCGATCTCATCGAGCGTCACCCCACGCCCCAATGGCGAGTGGCGTTGTTGGAATGCAAACATCTGTCGCGCATCGCCAATCCCGGCACCAGCCAACGTGCGGATCGGTCCGGCGGAAATGGCGTTAACGCGAATAGCAGCCGGCCCGAAATCGACGGCGAGATAGCGAACCGAGGCCTCGAGCGCGGCTTTGGCCACGCCCATAACGTTATAGTTCGGCATGGCCCGCTGCCCGCCATTGTAGGTCAGCGTGAGCATCGCGCCGCCTGCCGGCATCAGGGCAGCCGCGCGCTTTGCCACTTCCGTGAACGAGAAACAGGAAATGATCATGGTGCGTACGAAGTTCTCGCGCGAGGTATCCGCATAGCGGCCCTTGAGCTCGTTCTTGTCGGAGAACGCGATGGCATGGAGCAGAAAGTCGAGCGAGCCCCATTTCTCCGCGATCGCGGTAAAGACCGCATCGACCGAGGCAATCTGCTCAACGTCGCAGGGGAGCACGAGCGAGGCATCGACCGATTCCGCCAACGGCCGCACGCGCCGGCCAAGCGCATCGCCTTGATAGGTGAACGCGAGGGTCGCGCCGTGCGCGGCAAGCGTCCGAGCAATTCCCCAGGCTATGGAATGGTCGTTAGCCACCCCCATGATCAGCCCGCGCTTCCCTTGCATCAGTTCCTTCACGTCACCGCACCTGCCGTTCGCCCCGGTTTGAGGCATGATTCCAATGTCAGCCCTCAGACATCGAGTCGCTTGAGCACCACCGAAGCATTGGTGCCGCCAAAGCCGAACGAGTTGGATAACACGCAGCCAACCTTCACGTCGTCGCGCCGTTCGCGCACGATCGGCACGTCGGCGAAGACCGGATCGAGATTTTCGATGTTTGCGCTCTCGCAGATGAAGCCGTTATTCATCATGAGCAGCGAATAAATCGCCTCCTGCGCGCCCGCGGCACCGAGCGAATGGCCGGTCAGCGACTTGGTCGCGGCAATCGGCGGGCACTTGTCGGAAAAGACCTCGCGAATGGCCTCGATCTCCTTGACATCGCCGATAGGGGTCGAAGTAGCGTGCGGATTGATGTAATCGATCGTGGCCTTCACGTCCTTGAGCGCTATGCGCATGCACCGCACGGCGCCCTCGCCGGAAGGTGCGACCATATCAAAGCCGTCGGACGTGGCGCCGTAGCCGGCCACCTCGCCATAGATGCGGCCGCCGCGCGCCTTTGCGTGCTCCAGCTCCTCGAGCACCAGCACACCCGCGCCGCCGGCGATCACGAAGCCGTCGCGGTCCGCATCATAGGCACGCGAGGCCTTCTCCGGCATCTGGTTGAACCCGGAGGACATCGCGCCCATGGCGTCGAACAGCACCGAAAGCGTCCAGTCGAGCTCCTCGCACCCGCCGGCGAAGACGACGTCCTGCTTGCCCATCTGGATCATTTCCATCGCATTGCCGATGCAATGGTTGGAGGTCGCGCAGGCCGAAGAGATCGAATAATTGACGCCTCTGATCTTGAACCAGGTAGCGAGCGTCGCCGACGCCGTCGAGGACATCGCCTTGGGCACGGCAAACGGTCCCACGCGCTTGGGACCCTTGGCTCGTGCCACATCGGCAGCCTCCACGATTGCGCGCGTGGAAGGCCCGCCCGATCCCATGATGATCCCGGTCATGTCGTGGGAAACTTCGCTCGGCTCGAGACCGGCGTCGCGAATCGCCTGTTCCATGGCGATATGGTTCCACGCGACACCGCCGCCGAGAAACCGCATCGCGCGGCGATCGATCGCCCCTTCTAGGTCGAGGACCGGCGCACCATGCACCTGACAACGAAATCCAAGCTCGGCATATTTCTCGGCGCGAGAAATGCCCGACTTCGCCTCGCGCAGGCTCGCCAAGACCTCCTGAACGCTGTTGCCGATCGATGAGACGATGCCCATCCCGGTGACGACGACTCGTCGCATGAACGCCTCGTCCGATGCCAAGTCCGTGCGGTTCAGGCGGCCTCGGCGCCGTCAAGCCCCGCTCGGTTGCATGACTTCGTCGCGGAACAGCCCGACCTTCAGATCCATGGCCCGATAGATGATCGAGCCGTCGGCGGAAAGCCAGCCGTCGGCGATGCCGAGCACCAGCTTGGAGCGCATCACCCGCTTGATGTCGATGCCATAGACGACGTTTCTCACCGTGGGTAAAACTTGGCCGGAGAACTTCAGTTCACCCAGGCCCAGCGCCCGCCCCCTGCCGGGCGCCCCCAGCCAGCCCAAAAAGAACCCCAGCAATTGCCAAAGCGCGTCGAGGCCGAGGCAGCCAGGCATGACGGGATCGCCTTTGAAATGGCAGGGAAAGAACCAGAGGTCGGGCTTGAGATCGAGAACGGCGCGGACCAAGCCCTTGCCGTACTCGCCGCCGGCTTCCGCGATCTCGGAGATGCGGTCGAACATCAGCATCGGCGGCAGCGGCAATTGGGCGTTCCCGGCGCCGAACAGTTCGCCACGGGCACATGCCAATAGGTCATCGTAACCGAAGCTACTCCGCCGATCTTCCATCCGCGTCCGGTTCCCACGCACCTGGTCGATGCTCACATTGGCACTCCTAACACAGGCAGAATAGTGGGCAAAGGTAGCCCCAATTCGCCCGCGACGCTTCGATTGGAATCGAACCAGCCTCGCCGAGGGTGTTGCATCCGGGAAGCGATATGTTACAAATGCAACAATCGCTCGGGAAGGGTATTATAGGGTTCAGGCGTTCCGATGACACAGTCAGGCCGCGTCGTTTTCACCAACACCCTTGAGCCGCCCGAACTCTGCGCCGGAAGCAGCGCACGCTCGCAGCTCACCGGCTGCCCCTGGCATGACGTGAAATCCATGCTGCGTGACGTGGGCCTCAGACCGACCCGCCAAAGAATGGCGCTTGGCTGGATTCTGTTCGGCAAGGGCGACCGGCACATTACCGCGGAAATGCTCTACGAGGAAGCAACCAAGGCGAAAGTCCCGGTATCGCTCGCAACGGTATACAACACGCTCCATCAATTCACCGATGTCGGGTTGCTGCGACAGGTGGCCGTCGATGGGTCGAAGACCTATTTCGATACCAACGTGTCCCCGCATCATCATTTTTTCGTGGAATGCGAGAACCAACTCCTGGACATTGCCGACAGCGATGTGGTGGTGGGCAAGACTCCCATCCCGCCGGAAGGCTACGAAGTCGCCCGCATCGATGTCGTGGTTCGCCTGCGCCGCAAAGCGCGGTGAGTGGCAGTCATCCCTGTTGGAATCGAGTCGTGCGTCGGCCGAGCGAAACCCATCGCCGCGCTGCAACCGGAATTGATGGGTGTTTCGCCGCCGCTCAATCCATCGTACGCGGTGTGGCGGACTGGCGCGCCGTCTCGAGCAATCATTCGACTTTCTCGCTCGGATAGACACCCCACAGCTGCTCCTGCACCGCCCAGCCATCGAACCCCGGTCCGGCGATGCGGCACCAACTCCCGCTGCAACGTTTCACCGACGCGAGCACACCGGCCTGCAGCCGCGCGATCACCGCGGCGTTGCTGTCGCCGCGCTCGTAGAGCGGCACCAGCTGAGCCTTATCCTTCGGCATGACAACCGCCGTGCGTCGTCCCGAGAGCAGAGAGTGATAAACCCACCCTTCCGATCCTTCCCAGTCGCGGATGCGCCGCCAGTTGTCCGATTCCGCCGTGATCTCCACCGGCAATCCCGCGCGTGTATAGACAAATGTCACCTCGTGGTCGCGCGTGGGCCCGCCGCGCACATTGACGCGATCGGGCTTGAGACTGACGAAGCGCGGCAGCGGCAAACCGCTCTTTGGCCCGCTCGCGATTTCCGCTCCGGCATGCGCCGCGCCCATGCATGTCACACCGATGGCGACCGTGACGAGCGTAGCCATGCAACCAACCACATGCGACTTCCGTGTTGACATCATGGGTTCACCGTCATCGGTAGGTGAATGGCGCGACGTGTCGCATCGCAGATGCCGAATGCCGGAGAGATGACCGGACGAGCGTGCCCCTGCCACTAATTTCAATTCGCGGGAAAACGCGGTAGAGAAGGATCGCGCCCCCATGAAACTGGCAGTCTCGGGCATCACGGTTAAGGAGACCTGAACGAACGAGCGCCGCGGATCGCGGGCGCGGCTAGTGCCGCGAACCCGAAGTTCGCATGATCGGGCGGCAAGGGTGTTTGCGAACTTCGGGTTCAAAAGCGGCACTAGAATCATAAAGTTCCTAGTGTCCCTTTGATTCCGAAGTTCGCATCGAGACTGCCGCGAGCGCGTGCGAACTTCGGAATCGGGACACTAGCCGAGAATCAGTATGGCGAACCGCAAAAAGCCGCTCGTTGTAATCACGCGCAAGCTGCCAGAGCGCGTGGAGACGCGCATGCGAGAACTCTTCGACGCGCAACTCAACCTCGAGGACAAGCCGATGACGGCGGCTCAGCTCGCGGATGTGGTCAGGAGCGCGGACGTACTCGTCCCGACGGTAACGGATCGCATCGATGCCTCGGTGCTCAGCAAGGCCGGCGACAAGCTCAAGCTGATCGCCAATTACGGCAACGGCGTCGATCACATCGACGTGGCAACCGCGCTCAGCCGCGGCATCACGGTTACCAACACGCCAGGCGTGCTCACCGAGGACACCGCCGACATGACGATGGCACTGATCCTCGCGGTGCCGCGCCGGCTAGCCGAGGGTGCCACTCTGCTGAGTGAGGACAAGCCCTGGAGCGGCTGGTCGCCGACTTGGATGTTGGGTCACCGCATCTGGGGCAAGCGTCTCGGCATCATCGGGATGGGGCGCATCGGACAGGCCGTAGCGCGGCGCGCCCGTGCCTTCGGCTTGCAGATCCACTACCACAACCGCCGCCGCGTCCCATCCAAGGTCGAGGAGGAGCTCACCGCGACCTATTGGGAAAGTCTCGACCAAATGCTCGCCCGCATGGACATCGTGTCGGTGAACTGCCCGCATACGCCGGCGACCTTTCACTTGCTGTCGGCACGCAGGCTCAAGCTGCTGCGCCCGGAGGCCTATATCGTCAACACCGCCCGTGGCGAGGTCATCGATGAGAACGCGCTGGCGCGGCTGATCGCCACCGGCGAGATAGCCGGCGCCGGTCTCGATGTGTTCGAACACGAGCCGGCGATAAACCCGAAACTGGTGAAGCTCGCGCGCGTGGGAAAGATCGTGCTGCTGCCGCATATGGGATCGGCAACGCTGGAAGGCCGCGTCGACATGGGCGAGAAGGTCATCGTCAACATCAAGACCTTCCTCGACGGACATCGGCCTCCCGATCGCGTCCTTCCCTCGATGCTGTGAGCCCAGCCATCGAGGATCGGCCGCTTGGTGCGATCTTGCGCAAGCTGCTGTATCATTGCTCAATAATAATTTCAGGAGCGACCACCATGCGTGCTTTGCTCGTGGCGGGCACGGCCTTTGTTCTCTCGATCGCAGCGGCCTATGCCGCGGCGCTCACGCCGGATGAAATCAAGGCCACATTTTTCAATGGGCAGGCTTTCACCGCGGCGTCCCCGGGGAATGTCAAGTTCAAGATGGTGTTCGCGGCGGACGGCAAGATGACCCGCACGCCCTTGGCCAAAGCAGGGGCCCGCAGCGATGGAACGTGGAAGCTGAGCAACGACGGTTTCTGCACCACCTGGAAGGGCTCCGGCGAGAGGTGCTTCAAGGTGATGACCGCGGGCACCAACAAATGGTCGGTGATGCAGGGCTCGACCGTGATCGCAACCTGGGCGAAGTAGGACGACCGAAAACAGGCGGAGGCGGCCAGGGAAGGATAGCCTGAATACTTGGCCCAGCCTCGCTTATCTTCTTTCCGCCGTCTGTCTTGCGTCGTGGGTCGTCAGATTCCTGATCGTTGGATGCTCACCGGTAAGCGGGTTGGCCGGATCCCAGCCATACGTCAGCGTTTCGAAGCGCATGGAGCGGGCGTCGACCATGAGCAAGCGCCCGACCAACCCTTCACCGAACCCGACGATCTCGCGGATTACTTCCAGCGCCATCAGCGAGCCGAGTACGCCGGTGAGCGCGCCGAGGATACCGGCCTCGGCGCAGGCGGGAACGCTGCCGGGCGGTGGCGGCTGCGGAAACAGGCAACGATAGGTCGGGTTCGGTCTGCCGTCGGCAGCACGTTCGTGGGCGCGAATGGTGGTAAGCGTGCCGTCAAAGATGCCGACCGCGGCTGTGATCAGCGGTTTCCTGGCGAAGAAGCAGGCGTCAGAGACGAGATAGCGTGTCGGGAAATTGTCGGAACCGTCGGCAATGATGTCATAAGCCTTGACGAGATCGAGCGCGTTCTCCGCGACGAGCCGTGTCGCGTGCGCCTCGACCGCAACATGCGGATTGAGCCGCCGGATTACGGCTGCTGCACTCTCGACCTTGGCTCGTCCAATATCCGGAGTGCTGTGAATCACCTGGCGTTGCAGATTCGATAACGCAACCTTATCGTCATCCACGACGCCGAGCGTTCCCACTCCGGCGGCTGCCAAATAAAGCAGCGCTGGCGCGCCGAGTCCCCCCGCGCCTATTACCAGAACCCGCGCGCGCTTGAGCGCAGCCTGTCCCGGCCCGCCGATTTCGTGCAGCACGATGTGGCGAGCGTAGCGTTCGAGCTCTTCAGGACCGAGCATGCCAGTTCCGGCTTTTGGCGGGGAAGCAAACGCGAGGTTTCATCTGTTCTCGAACTTCGCTGGCCGCTTCTCGATGAACGCGGCCATGCCCTCCTTCTGATCCCGCGTGGCAAACAAGCCATGAAACACGCGGCGCTCGAATCGCACGCCTTCGGCGAGCGATGTTTCGAACGCGCGGTTGATCGCCTCTTTGGCCGCCAACACCGAGGGCAACGACATCGCGGCAATGGTTTCGGCTACTTTCATCGCCTCGTCCATCAGGTTTGCCGCGGGCACCAGGCGCGCCACCAAGCCCAAGCGCTCCGCCTCGACGGCGTCCATCATGCGGCCGGTCAAGATCAAATCCATCGCCTTGGCTTTGCCGACCGCGCGCGCAAGCCGCTGCGTTCCGCCGATCCCCGGAATCACGCCGAGCTTGATTTCGGGCTGCCCGAACTTGGCAGTGTCGGCAGCAATAATGAGGTCGCACATCATGGCGAGCTCACAGCCGCCGCCGAGCGCGAACCCGGCCACTGCAGCGACAATGGGCTTGCGAACGCGCGCGAGCCGCTCATAGTCGGCAGGGTAGTCCGCGGCCGAAATATCCACATACGACTTGTCGGCCATTTCCTTGATGTCGGCGCCGGCCGCAAACGCCTTTTCCGAACCGGTGATGACGATGCAGCCAGTGTCGGCGTCAGCGTCGAAAGCTTCGGCCGCCGCCAGGAGTTCGTTCTTTAGCGTAAGATTGAGTGCATTGAGGGCCTGCGGGCGATTGAGCCGGATGATGCCGACGCGACCGCGTCTTTCCACAACGATGGTTTCGCTGCCCATGTTTCTCCCTACCGCGGTTCGCTTCGGCGTAACGTAGCGCCGCCTACAAAATTAAAGGTAGGATAAAGGGCATCTTGGCGAGATGAAATCCATGGTGCGCGACGCCTTGAATCTGCAATCCGACAGATTCGTGATCAAGGAGAACCCTCCATGACATCAGTGCAAGAGCCCGGATTATTCCGCGGCCCCGCGTTGCACGCGCTGTCATTAGCGGCGCTGCTGGCGCTTGCTGCCACCTCTGCCCGCGCCGCAGACGATCCGCCCTATGGGCTCGCGCGCGAAGGCTTCTTGTATGTCGGCGGGAAGCCGGCCACGGTCAATGGCCACACCTACATGGCCGGACAAATGTTCGTGGAGTTTCGCATCCCGGCGCAGCAGATGCACCCCTATCCCATCGTCATGGTGCACGGCGGTACCCGCTCCGGCACCACCTATCTCGGGACGCCCGACGGACGCGAAGGCTGGGCGCAATATTTCGTGCGCCAAGGCTATGCGGTCTATGTGGTGGACCAGCCCGGGCGCGGGCGTTCTGGCTATCTCGCAGAACGCTACGGTGCATGGAAGGTGCCGGACGGCGAGGGCGGCCAGCGCCGCTACCTCTCACAGGCCAAGTACAAGCTGTGGCCGCAGGCGCATCTGCACACGCAGTGGCCGGGCAGCGGCGCCCCGGATGATCCTGTTACCGAGCAGATGATCTCGGGGTACCTGCCGGAGATCGCCGACTTCACCAAACAGCAATTCTTGAATCGGGATGCATTGGTTGCGCTCATCGACCGGATCGGGCCAGCCATTCTGATGACGCATTCCCAGGCCGGCGCATTCGGCTGGCCGGTGGCGGACGCCCGGCCCGAGCTGGTGAAGGCGATCCTGGCAATTGAGCCGAATGGGCCGCCGTTCTACCAAGTCGAGTTCATCGGCGCGCCGGATTACTTCAAACAGGGAAGCCTCGCGCTGCCATATGGACTGAGCGCCGTGCCGCTGACCTATGCGCCCGCGGTGCGCGATGCACAGGACCTCGCCATCGTCCAGCAGGATCAGGCCGACCGGCCCGACTTGGTGAAATGCCATCTGCAGAAGGAGCCGGCGCGCGCACTTCCCAATCTGAAAATGCCGATTCTCGTGGTGATGGCGGAGGCGTCCTACCATGCGCCGTACGATCACTGCACGGTCAAGTACCTGCAGCAGGCCGGCGCCCGGCCGACCTTCATGCGGCTTGCCGATCTGGGGATCAACGGCAACAGCCACGTCATGATGAACGAGAAGAACAACAGGGAGATCGCCGCGGCGATCGCGCAATGGCTCGCGCGCACGCTGCCGGGGAAAGACTGACCACGGTTCGTCCCCGCGCCGGGCACCCAAGAAAATCGCCGATGTGAGACGATCTTCGCTGCACTCGTGTGCCTGGCGATTTTCGTGGGGCCCCGGATAGCGGCGACCCGGATTGCAAAATCGGAGCAAGTGGCACTGGATTCCCGCATAGCGCGTCAAAGACGCGCGTAAACGCGCTTATGCTGCGGGAATGAGCGGACGCTTCCTTGGGAGCGCGTGAGCGCATTACTTCTGACACACCGGACAAAAGAATGTGGAGCGCGCGCTCTGCACGATGCGCCGGATGACGCCGTTGCAGCCGGGCGTCGGGCACGGTTTGCCGGCGCGGTCGTAAACACGAAAATTGTGCTGGAAATCACCGAGCTCGCCGTCGGTGCGACGATGGTCGCGCAACGAGGATCCGCCAGCCGCTATAGCGTCCTGGAGCACGGCTTTGATCGCTTCGACCAGCCGTTGCGCGCGCTCGGTCGGTGCGCCTGACCGGCCGGCAATAGTAGAGGCCCGCCGCTTCGGTGAGAGCCGGGCGCGATGCAGCGCCTCGCACACATAAATGTTTCCGAGGCCGGCGACGATCCTCTGGTCGGACAGCGCAGACTTGAGCGACGTCTTTTTCCCTTTGCAGCCACCGGCCAGCATCGCCGCATCGAATTCGTTGCCGAGCGGCTCCGGCCCGAGCGAGCGCAGTAGCGGCTCCTCGTCCAGCTTTTCACGCGGCACGATCTTCATGGAGCCGAAGCGGCGCGGGTCGTTGAAGGTGACGATCGAGCCATTGTCCATCTGGAACACCACGTGATCGTGCGCGCGCTGTTTTGAGCGCTCGTGGTGATATCGGCCGGGGGTCTTTGCGCGGCTGCCATGCAGCACGCGAAACGATCCGGACATACCGAGATGCATGAGCAACACGTCGCCCGATGCGAGATCGGCGAGCAGATATTTGGCGCGCCGGCCGAGTCCGTTCACGCGGTTACCTTCGAGGCGCTGCGCGAAGTCCTTGGGCAGCGGCCAGCGCAGATCGCCGCGTCGCGCCTCGACTTTGCGAAAGCGCGCGCCCTCCATGACCGGCGCCAAACCGCGTCGAACCGTCTCGACTTCTGGAAGTTCCGGCATGGTTAACGAGCTCCCGAGCGACAGATAGCGCCACCCACATCGCCGCGCTATGGTCCGCCAGAGGACACGCAGCCATGGCGCGGCTCCGCGAAACAACCGATTTCGGTTTTCTTGAGGTCCCGCTAGCCGACAAGCAAGCGCGCGTTGATCAGGTGTTTCGTAGCGTCGCGGACCGCTACGATCTCATGAACGACCTCATGTCGGGCGGCCTGCACCGTGCCTGGAAAGCGGCGCTGGTCACGGCAGTCAATCCCCCGCGCAACGAGCGCCCGTTTGCCTTGCTCGACATCGCCGGCGGCACCGGCGACATCGCACTGCGCGTGCTGGCGGTAGCTGGCAGCGGCACCCGCGCAACGGTCGTCGACGTCAATGCCGAGATGCTCGCCATCGGTAAAGCGCGCGCTGCCGAGCAGGGGCTCGACGTCACGTTCGTGGAAGGCAATGCCGAGGCACTGCCGTTTCCCGACAAGAGCTACCACGCCGTCACCATCGCGTTTGGCATTCGTAACGTCCCGCGCATCGCGGCGGCACTCGGCGAAGCTTATCGCGTGCTACGGATCGGCGGCCGCTTCCTGTGCCTCGAATTTTCCCACGTGGACGTGCCAGGTTTCGACCGGCTTTATGACTTTTATTCCTTCAACGTGATCCCCGCGCTTGGCAACGCTGTTGCCAATGACGGGCAGGCCTACCGCTATCTCGTCGAATCAATCCGACGTTTCCCTTCAGCGAACGCGTTTGCTGCGCTGATACGCGATACCGGCTTCGGGCAAGTCTCGTTCACGCACATGTCGGGCGGCATCGTCGCGTTGCATTCGGGCTGGCGCTTGTGATCGCAAGTCCGGCCCACCTCGCTCGCCTCGCACGCGCCGGATTCGTGTTTGCCCGCGAGGGCGTCTTTGCGCTGGTCGACACCACGCGGCTGCCGTTGCCGGCGCGTGCCGCGGTTCGTCTGGCGCGGATCATCGAGCGGCCGACCAGTCGTGCGGCAGCCAATCGCCTCGCCGCGGCGCTCACCCGCCTTGGACCCGCTTACGTCAAGCTCGGGCAATTTTTAGCAACGCGGCCCGATGTGGTCGGGGCGCGCCTCGCACGCGATCTCGAGACGCTGCAGGACAAGATGGCGCCGTTTCCGCAAGTCGAGGCCGAACGCACAGTGGAAGCCGCGTTCGACAAACCGCTCGCAAAACTGTTTGCGGAGTTCGGCCCCGCGACGGCCGCAGCCTCGATCGCGCAAGTCCATCGCGCCACGGTCGATGGCCGCTCGGTCGCGGTGAAAGTGCTTCGTCCCGGCGTCGACCGGCGGCTTAAGATCGATCTCGATGCGTTCACGCTCGTTGCCCACAGCGCCGAGAACATTTCCGCCGAAGCACGGCGGCTGCGGCTGACCGAGGTGGTGGAGACGCTGCGGCGCACCGTCGCCATCGAGATGGATCTGCGGTTCGAGGCTGCAGCGCTCTCGGAAATGGCGGAGCAGACCCGGAACGATCCGGACTTCCGCGTGCCGGCCGTCGACTGGGACCGCACCGCGCGCGAGGTGCTCACGCTGGAATGGATCGAGGCGACGCCGCTGTCCGATCGCGCGCAACTGCAAGCCAAAGGCTTCGATCTTAAACGCCTGGCCGCGGCGGTGATCCAGACGTTTTTGCGCCACGCGCTGCGCGACGGTTTCTTCCACGCCGACATGCATCCGGGAAATCTGTTCGTCGACGATGCCGGCGAGCTGGTCGCGGTCGATTTCGGCATTATGGGACGGCTCGCGCCGAAAGAGCGGCGCTTTCTTGCCGAGATTCTTCTTGGCTTTATCACCCGCAATTACCGCCGCACCGCGGAAGTGCATTTCGAAGCCGGCTATGTGCCGGGACATCACTCGATTGAGAGCTTCGCGCAGGCGATCCGCGCCATCGGTGAGCCGATCCACAACCGAACCGCGGAAGAGATTTCCATGGCGCGTTTGTTCCTGCTGTTGTTCGAAGTCACCGGCCTGTTCGACATGCGCACGCGGCCGGAGCTGCTGCTGTTGCAGAAGACCATGGTCGTGGTGGAAGGCGTCGCACGTTCGCTCGATCCCAAGCTCGACATGTGGCGGGTGGCCGAACCCATCGTGCGCGAATGGATCGAACGCAATCTCGGCCTCGCCGGACGTCTCGAAGGGGCAACCGAAGGCGCGTTCGAGGTCGGTCGCGTTCTCGGCGAGACGCCGGCGCTGCTCGCGCGCGGCGCCGCGCTCGTCGAGCAGCTCGATGCCATCACCCGCGACGGATTGGTGCTCGCGCCGGAAACCGTCGCCGAGATCGGGCGTGCGGAGGCACGCCGTAACCGGTGGACGGCCGTGGCGCTATGGCTGATCGTGGCGCTGCTGGCTTGGCTGATTTATCTGGTAGCGACCTAGGCTGCGAGCGCCGGCGGCCTCCGGCCGCTTCATTCCGGCTGAAGATGGAGCTCGTGCGCAAGCGCGCGCCACTGCGTTTGCTGTTGCCGGATGAATCGCGTCGCCGCCGGCGCAGAATTGCCGGTAACGTAACGCCAATAACATCACACCGACAGCGCGTCGGCAGCGCTCCAACCGGCTTCCGAGGGCTCGGGAAAATTGCTAGCCTTGTTTCACCGGTGGGGACGCACGGGACGTTCGCTTTGTTGCTTGAGAACATGAAACGCTTGCTGCGGCCCCCACCTAGAGGTGAAGGGAGGAGTGTAATGCACACCAGAGTAGCGTTGTTGACATCGGTTGCGCTCATTTCGGCGGCGGGCGTAATCGTACTCGCGCAGGCACAGCAGCCGCCGCCCGCGCCGCCGCAGGCGCCACAATCGCCGGGCATGACGTTTTTCATCGCCGGCAGCAATCCTGGCGGCAAGGGCGGCGACCTCGGCGGACTGGAGGGCGCGGATCGCCACTGCCAGCAACTCGCCACCGCGGCAGGGGCTGGCGGGAAGACCTGGCGCGCATATCTGAGCACCCAGGCCGTGGGTGGCGCGCAGGCGGTCAATGCGCGCGATCGCATCGGCCGGGGTCCCTGGCAGAACTTCAAGGGCGAGGTGGTCGCGCAAAACGTCGCCGACCTGCACAGCGACAACAACAAGCTCGGCATGCCGATTTCGCTGACCGAACGCGGCAACATGGTCGCCGGCGTTGGTTACACGCCAAACGCACACGACATCCTGACCGGCTCGCAAATGGATGGCACCGCGTTTGGGCCGGGCGAGGACCGGACCTGCCGCAACTGGACGAGCGGAACCCAAGGGGCCGCCATGGTGGGCCACGCCGACCGCAAGGGTCTGCGCGACGACGTTGCGTCGCGATCGTGGAATTCGTCGCATCCCTCGCGCGGACCCGACGGCGGCTGCAGCCTCAACGACCTGCGCAGCACCGGCGGCGGCGGGCTCATCTACTGCTTCGCCGCGAATTAACCGAACCGCGAAACCGCTGTCAGCGAAGTGGTGGCCGGGCTTCAACGCCCGGCCATTTTCCCGTTCCTGGCGATTGCATTGATTGCATTGCAATCATATCCTTGAAACGCCATGCCCAGCATCACCATTCGCCAGCTCGACGAGACGACCAAGAGGCGCCTGCGCCTGCGCGCGGCCCGCGCCGGCCGTTCGATGGAGGACGAGGTTCGCACCATCTTACGCACGGCGGCCGCCGCGGAAGCCATGAGCAGCGCAACCCCGGCGGAGCGACGGGGCACCCACGGTCATCCCGAGTCGTTGGCAGAGCCAGGGGTTTCGCCGCGCTCCACCGGGCCTAGTCCCTTCGCCTCGGATGCCGAGCACCGCGTGCTTCTCATCATCGGTGGCGGCATTGCCGCATACAAATCGCTCGACCTGATCCGCCGACTCAGGGAGCGTGGGCTCGCCGTGCGCTGCATTCTCACCGCAGCGGCGCAACAATTCGTCACCCCTTTGGCGGCTGGCGCGCTTTCGGGCGATCGGGTGTTCACGGACTTGTTCGATGCGACGGCTGAATTCGACGTCGGCCACATACGGCTTGCGCGCGAGGCGGAACTTATCGTGGTCGCGCCAGCGACCGCCGATCTTATGGCCAAAATGGCCGGCGGCCATGCCGACGATCTCGCCTCCACAGTCTTGGTGGCGGCCAATCGTCCCATCGTGATCGCGCCGGCAATGAACCCGCAGATGTGGCAGCGGCCTGCGACGCAGCGCAACTTGGCGCGGCTTGTCGAAGACGGCATTGCCGTTATCGGCCCGAATGCGGGCGAGATGGCCGAAGCGGGGGAAGCTGGGATCGGTCGGATGGCGGAGCCGCTCGAAATTGTGGCGGCGGTCCTGCCGCTCCTCGATCAGAGCGACAAGCCGCTTGCCGGCAACCGCGTGATCGTCACCTCCGGCCCGACCCATGAGCCGATCGATCCGGTCCGCTATATCGCCAATCGCTCCTCGGGCAAGCAGGGCCACGCCATCGCTGCCGCAGCGGCAGTTGCTGGCGCCGAGGTCACGCTGGTCTCCGGCCCGGTCAGCGTACCCGATCCGGTCGGAGTAAAGGTTGTGAAGGTCGAGACGGCACGCGAGATGCTTACGGCGGTCACCCAGGCGCTGCCCGCTGACGTCGCCGTATTCGCGGCGGCGGTAGCCGATTGGCGTGTGGAGAAGCCCGATACGAGCAAGATAAAAAAGCGCCACGGCGCAGCGCCGATGCTCAGCCTCGCGGAAAACCCGGACATCTTGGCAACCGTCGCGCACCGAGCCGCGGGCCGGCCGCGGCTCGTAATCGGCTTTGCCGCCGAAACCGATCACGTCATCGAGCAGGCCAAAGCCAAGCTTGCGCGCAAGGGCTGCGACTGGATCCTCGCTAACGACGTCTCGGCCGCTTCCGGTGTGATGGGCGGCGACTGCAACACGGTCCATCTCATCACGGCGACCGGAGTGGAGTCCTGGCCGCCACAGTCGAAGGAGGCAGTCGCCCGCGCGCTTATCGAGCGCATCGCGCACTCGCTCGCGGGGCAGAAGCGGTGAAGCAGCTAGACATCCGTATCATGCGGCTGCCGCATGCGGTCGACCTGCCGTTGCCAGCGTATCAAAGCGAGTTGGCAGCCGGGCTCGACCTCATGGCCGCAGTTGCGGCCGACGCGCCCGTCGTGATTGCGCCGGGGCAGCGCGCCGCTATACCGACCGGCCTCGCCCTGGCGCTGCCGGGCGGGATCGAAGGACAAATTCGCCCGCGTTCCGGGCTTGCCCGCGATCACGGCATCACCGTGCTCAATTCGCCCGGTACCGTCGACGCCGATTATCGCGGCGAACTACACGTAATACTTGCAAATTTTGGCGAACGCCCATTCACCGTCGAGCGCGGTGCCCGCATTGCACAATTGGTCCTGGGGCTCGCGCTTCAAGCACGCCTTCGCGAGGTTACGAGTCTCGATGAAACCGCGCGCGGGGTTGCGGGTTTTGGTTCTACGGGCAGCGGACGGAAAAGGCGGCGCGAGTGAGTTTCACGTCGAGTTGAGGGTGCAGCCACCCGTCACGTCGGAACCTGCAGATCTGCCATGCCATTGCTACCCCGCAAAGGTGTTTTGGCCGTCACCGCCGTCATCGACATCGCGCTCAATGCGCGCGGCCGGCCCGTTGCGGCCAAAGCCTTGGCCACGCGCCACCGCCTGCCCCCACGGCACTTGGAACCAGTGCTGCAGGCGCTGGTGCGCGACGGCATTCTCAAAGGGGTCCGCGGCCCGCGCGGCGGATATGAGCTCGCCCGCGACCAGCGCTCGATCACTGCGGAAGAAATTCTCCGGGCAGCCGGGACGGCCGAGGACATCGAAGCGGTAGCGGAGGCCGAATCCAGTCTGCTCAAGAAGGTCGTGATGCCGGCGTTGGGCCGCGCCGAGCATGCGTTTTCCGCCGCCTTGTCACGCATTAGCGTGGAGGATCTCACCCACTCCGCCGAGGGGATGCGGAAAGCGGCGGGGGATTAGCCTCACACGGCCCGGCGGCCCTGCTTCATGCTGTCCCACCAGGGGCAGACGCCAGGCATGAGGCGGTAATTGCCCTCGATGACCTGGACCGGCTGGCGCTGCCCGTTCTCGGCCGCCTCGATGCACAGTTGCCGCGACTCCTCTTTCTTTTCTGCCGACATCCAGCGCCGCTCATGCCCCCACAGGCTGGGTCCGAACTTGCGCTCGAACGGCTTCCAGGTGCTGTCGTCGATCAGTTGCCCGCCCCAGCCGTATTCCACCAGGAAGCCCGATGGATTTTGCGTGTAGAACGAAGTGACGTAATCGCCGGAATGGCGGCCGAGCGTCACCGCGATCCGCTCGGGCTCGCCGAGCGCGAGATCATAGCCCTGCCCGACGTCATCGAAGCTATAGAGCTCGACCATCATGTGATGGACCATGTTGATGCCGCTCTCGACGAAGGCAATGCTGTGGTGCCGCGGATTGACGTGGAAGAAATAACCCGGAAACGGCCGCAGCCAGTAATCGCTGAGCTTGAACTCGAGAACGTCTTGATAGAACGCCATCAGTTCGGCGATGCGCTCGAAATGCAAGACCACGTGGCCCATGCCGAGCGGCCCCGTGCGAAAGCCGGAAATATTGCGCCCGGGCTTGAACGCATCCGTCGCCGTCTCAGCGCCGTGGAAAATCTCAAGCCGATTGCCGGCTGGGTCATTGAGCACGATGAGATCCTTCACGCGCCGCTCGTCGGCCAGCGTGCGCGCGCCGCGCGCCACGTTGGTACCCGCAGCCTCCAACCGGGCGGCGAGCGCATCGAGCGCGGCAGCGTCGGCGACCTCCCAGCCGAAGAACGCAATGCCTTGCCCGCCGTCGGCGTCGACCACGAGCCGCTGCTTGCGGTCGTCCATGCGGAAGGCAAGGGAGGTGCGGCTCTTGTCGACGCGCTGCAGGCCGAGAAAATTGGTGCCGTAGCTGGCCCAATCCGCCAAATCCTTGGCGCGAACGCCGATATAGCCCAAAGCGGTGATGCCCATGGCGATTCCTCGATCGCGTGTAGCCCGGATGGAGCGTAGCGTAATCCGGGGAGGCCGTTCAAATACGAGTTAATCCCGGATTTCGCCATAGCGCGTCCATAACGGCGTTTACGCCCGTCTTCGACGGGTTATGGACGCGCCTAAACGCGCTTATGGCTTCATCCGGGGTACGGGCGCTCCGCGTTACCGTGCCGGCGCGGCGGCGACGCGCTTCGCGAGCTTGTGCTTGAGCCGCGGATAGGCGCGCAGCGCGTTCTCGGCAAAAATCTTCTTCTTGTCTTCCGCCGAGAGGCCGGGCGCGTGATCGACATAGCGCTTTGTGTCGTCGAAATCGTAGCCGGTCTGCGGGTCTTTGCCGCGCACCGCGCCGACCATTTCCGATGCGAACAGAATGTTTTCGATCGGCACCACCTTGGTCAAAAGATCGATGCCGGGCTGGTGATAGACACAGGTGTCGAACCACACGTTGTTTTTCATCATCTCGTCGAGCGGCTGCCGCTTGTTGTTGAGCGCGAGACCGCGGTAGCGGCCCCAGTGAAACGGCACGGCGCCCCCGCCATGCGGAATGATCAGTTTCAGCGTGGGAAAATCCTTGAACAGGTCGCCCATGATCAGCTGCATGAAGGCGGTGGTGTCGGCGTTGATGTAGTGCGCGCCGGTGCCATGGAAGCTCGGATTGCACGACGCGCTGACATGGACCATCGCCGGCACGTCGAGCTCGACCATCTTCTCGTAGAATTTGTACCACCAGCGATCGGTCAGCGGCGGCGCCGTCCAGTAGCCGCCGGAGGGATCGGGATTGAGATTGCAGCCGACGAAGCCGAATTCGTTGACGCAGCGCTCGAGCTCGCCGATGCAGCCGTCGGGAGACACGCCGGGCGATTGCGGCAGCTGGCATACGCCGATGAAGTTGTCGGGATAAAGCGTGCACACGCGGTGGATCATCTCGTTGCACAGCTGCGACCAGGCCAGGCTCACGTTGTAGTCGCCGATGTGGTGGCTCATGCCCATGGCGCGCGGCGAGAAGATGGTGAGATCGGTGCCGCGCTCGCGTTGTAGCTTGAGCTGCGCGCCTTCCAGGCTCTCGCGGATCTCGTCATCGCTCACCTTGAGCGATGACTTCGGCGGCTGCTTGGCGGGGTCCTTGACGTTGTCGACCTGCTGCTTGCGCCAGCGCAGCAGGTCCTTCGGCTCGGTCGTGTAATGGCCGTGGCAATCGATGATCATGACACCGTCACTTCGGGGATGGATGGAGCAGCCAATGAGCCGGAGGCCGGCCCAGGCGCGATGCTACGAACCGCGCTTCGCCATTGTCAAACCGCCGCCGCGGTCTGTTAGGATGCGCGCGTGAGGCATCGGAGGGGTCGAGTATGGCCGATATTGCGCGTTTGAACGGCGTGATCCGCGCCTTGGAGAGCGGCAAGCCCGCATTCACGTCGTTTTGCCAGGCCGATCCCGAGACCGCGATCGCCATGAGCACGGCCAAGTACGACGGCATCGTCTACGAGATGGAGCACAATCCCTGGGACATTCGGGCGCTGCGCGACAGTCTGCAGTACATGCTCAACCGCGGGCAGATCGCGAAATCCGCCTCGGTCGCGCCCGCCGTCACCCCGATGGTTCGCATCCCGCCGAACGGCGCGGAGAAGGCGCAGTTTCAAGCCAAGCAGGCGCTGGATCTCGGCGTGTACGGAATCGTGTGGCCGCACATCTCGTCGGTGGAGGAAGCCCACAATGCGGTCGCCGCCTGCCGTTATCCGCGCCTGAACACCGCGCCGCTTTACCAGCCGGCCGGCATCCGCGGGGACGGCCCGACCCAGGCGGTGCGCTATTGGGGACTTGGCCAGCAGGATTACTACGAGCGCGCCGACGTCTGGCCGCTCAACCCCAAGGGGGAAATTTTCGTGATCCTGATGATGGAGGACACGCGCGGGATCGAGGCACTCTCCCAAATTCTGACCAAGGTCCCCGGCATCGGCGCAATCCTGATCGGCGAGGGCGACCTCTCCCAGGAGCTCGGCTATCCGCGGCAGTACGAACACCCGGAAGTGCTCAAGTGGATGGCCAAGGTGGTCGACACCTGCAAGAAGCACAACGTGGTGGTCGGTCATCCTCACGTCGATGCCAACAATGTCGAGCGCATTCTCGCCGAAGGCTACCGATTCCTCATGGCAGCCCCTGTGCGCAGCTACGCCGCGCTCGATAAGGGGCTGAAGCTCGCCGGCAGGGCCTAACAGAGAACAGAGATCAGAGGTCGGGAGACGATTGCGATTTCTGTCCGAGCTCTGATCTCCGACCTCTGTTCACGATCTGGACTATACCGTCCAGTGCGCCTTGGAGTTAAAGTGCCTTGATTCGCTGCCGCGCAAGCGCATGAGGCCATGCGCTTGGGCAGGCCGCGAGCCGGCGTCGCACGATGCCGGGAAATGCGGCTATGGGGCAAACCGGTATGCCGGACGCGATCCGGGCGACCGTGGAGGGCTTTTGGGCTCGTCCGCCGCGGAGCGGATTCCGCGCAGCGCTCGCCCTGTTGCTATGGCTGCCCTGTGACCCGGCATCGGCCGAACTGGCAACCAGCGATTACGCGATTTCTCTGCTCAACACGTATATCGCGGCGTTTGCGCTCCTTAATCAACACGAGCTGGCGTCGCTCGCGCTGACCCTCGGCATTCTCTGCTTCGCGGTGGTCACCGCGATCCTGCTGGTGCGCACACGCCGCCGCTTGGCACAGGTGGAGGCGGCGGCACGCGACGAGACTATCGCCGCAAAGGCGGCGATCGACCGCGCCTACGCGCTGCTGCTCAGCGAGCCGCAAGTTTTGGTCGTGTGGGCGGCGCTTCCCGGCGCCGAGCCCGAGATCGTCGGTGAGCCTGCCTCGGTGATCGGCGATGCGCCGGACGTGCTTGCCTTTCCATCATGGCTTGACCTGGATGCAGCCAGGGAGTTGCAGCGCTGCGTCGACGCGCTGCGTGCCCGCGGCGTCGGTTTCATCATGATGGTAACCACACTCTCCGGACAAGCCATCGAAGCGGAAGGCCGGGTGATCGGGGCACGCGCCATCCTGCGACTGCGCGTTGCGAGCGGGATCAAGTCGGAGCTCGCGGAGCTGCGCCTGCGTCACGAGAAACAAATCGCCGAAACGGACGCCATTCGTGCGTTGATCGAGGCGATCGGCCTTCCGATCTGGGCGCGTGACGCGGCAGGCAAAATCGTGTTCGCGAACCCGGCCTATGCCCGCGCGGTCGAAGCAAAGACGGCGGCCGAGGTGATCGACGGTGGCCTCGAGCTGTTCGACCGCGCCAACCGCGGCGAGCTTGTGCACGCTCACGAGGCCCGCGAAAGCTACGCGCGCCGGTTACCCGCAGTGGTGGCGGGTGACCGCCTCAGCTTCGATGTGATCGCGGTCCCCGCCGCGGCGGGCAGCGTCGGCATCGCTGTCGACGCGACCGAGGCGGAGCTGATGCGCGCCGAGTTCAAGCGCATGGTCGACGCCCATCGCCGCACGCTTGATCAGCTTGCAACCGGGGTCGCCATTTTTGGCTCCGATCGGAGGCTCGGCTTCTACAACGCCGCCTATCGGGCGCTGTGGGATCTGGATGCCGCTTTCCTGAGTGAACGGCCGACCGATTCGGCCGTGCTCGACCAGTTGCGGGCAGCCCGCAAGCTCCCTGACGAGCAGGACTTTCGGCAATGGAAGACCGCGCTGTTCGACGCCTATCGTGCGGTCGAGCCCAAAGAGCACACCTGGCATCTGCCGGACGGGCGCACCATCCGTGTGGTCACCACGCCCAATCCGGAAGGCGGCGTCACCTACCTGTTCGACGACGTGACCGAGCGCCTCGGTCTCGAGCGCCGCTACGACGCCCTGATCCGCGTGCAACGCGAGACACTGGACAATCTCAACGAAGCGGTCGCCGTGTTCGCCAGCGACGGACGCTTGCGGCTGCACAATCCGGCCTTTGCGCGCATGTGGCAGCTGGCGCCGGAGCAGTTGTCACAGCAGCCGCATGTCGAGACCGTCAGCGGCTGGAGCCGACCGCTGCACAACGACCAACAGATCTGGCAAAGCCTGCGGGCGGCCATCACCGCAATCGACGTTCGTGCGCCAATCGTCGGCCGCCTCGAACGCGGCGATGGCAGCATGGTCGATTGCGCCAGCATGCCGCTGCCGGACGGCGCGACCTTGGTCACCTTCCAGGATGTAACCGATACGGTGAATGTCGAGCGCGCGCTGCGGGAGCGCAACGAGGCGCTGGAGGCGGCAGACAAGCTCAAGATCGATTTCGTTCACCACGTATCCTACGAGCTGCGCTCGCCGCTCACCAACATTATCGGCTTTGCTCATTTCCTGAGCGACCCGCTCACCGGGCCGCTGACGGGCAAGCAGCGCGAATACCTCGGCTACATCACAGCCTCGACCAACGCGCTGCTCGCCATCATCAACAACATCCTCGACCTCGCGACCATCGACGCCGGCGCGATGACGCTCAATCTCGGCCACGTCGATATCCGCAGAACCATGGAAGCAGCGGCGGAGGGGGTGCAGGACCGCCTGATCAAGAGCGGCATCAGCCTCGACATTCGGGTCACCTCGGACATCGGCAGCTTCGTCGCCGACGAGTGGCGCGTGCGCCAGTCGCTGTTCAATCTGCTCGCCAATGCCGTGGGCTTTTCGCCCGCCGGCGAGAGCATTATTTTTGCGGCCCACCGGTTCAAGGATGCGGTCGTGTTCTCGGTAACGGATCGCGGTCCCGGCATCCCGGCCGAAGTACAGGACAAGGTGTTCGATTGGTTCGAGACCCATTCGCTCGGCTCGCGCCACCGGGGCGCCGGGCTCGGGCTCTCCCTGGTGCGCTCATTCGTCGAACTGCACGGCGGATCCGTGCGGCTCGAATCGGCGCCCGGCCGCGGCACCACGGTCATCTGCGTGTTCCCGGTCGAGCGGGCCGCCGCGCGCAGCGCCGCGTGATCCTCGGTTTGCCCATTGGCCCACGCGAGCGAGCCGCGGAAAGCGGCACCTGCAACGCTGTCGGAAAGCACGCCGGCCTGTTACGAGTGCCACGTTGGTGTTGAAGGCAGCGGCCACGGCGAGCTTCTCGGTGGCGCTGGCTGACGAGCGCGCCACGGAGCGGCTCGCCGTTGACATTGCCAATTCGTTGCAGCCCGGCGACTTCGTCACGCTCTCAGGTGATCTCGGCGTCGGCAAGACCACCTTCGCGCGCGCGCTGATCCGCTATCTCGCCGGCGATCGCGCACTCGAAGTGCCGAGCCCAACCTTCACGCTCGTGCAGATCTACGAGTTGGCGCCATTCCCGCTGGTGCACGCCGATCTCTACCGGTTGTCCGGATCGGCCGAACTGGCCGAGCTCGGCTTCGACGACCTGCCGAACCGCGCCGTGATCCTTTTGGAATGGCCGGATCGCGCAGCTGACGTTCTGCCGGGAGATCGCTTGGACATCGCGCTGGCGCTAGCGCCCAGGCTAAAGGGGGAGTTCCGTCACGGCCGCGTCACCGGCCTTGGCGCACTCGCGGCGCGCGTCGATCGCATGGCGACGACGCGGCGGTTCATTGCCGAGAGCGGCTACAGCGGGGCGCGGCGCACGCGAATCAAAGGCGACGCCTCCACCCGTTCGTACGAACGCCTCGCGCTCATCGGCAAACAGGCGATTCTGATGAACGCGCCGCGCCGTCTCGACGGCCCGCCGGTGCGCGATCGCAAGACCTATGGCGAGATCGCGCGTCTCGCCGATGACGTGGTACCGTTTGTTGCCATGGCGCAAGGACTGCGGCAATACGGATTCTCCGCGCCCGCCGTGTATCAGGCCGATTTGGCTGCCGGGCTGCTCATCATTGAAGACCTCGGCGACGAGCCGGTCGTAAGCGGCGATCCGCCCGTCCCGGTCGAGGAGCGCTACGAGACGGCTGTCGACGTGCTGCTCGCCTTGCACCAGCAGCAGCTGCCCGAGGTGCTGCCGGTCGCGCCGCGCCTCGACTATCGCATTCCGCCGTATGACATGGACGCGTTCCTGATCGAGGCAGAGCTCATCCTCGATTGGTTTCTGCCGCGCTTCGGAGTCGCCGTCTCGGATGACGACCGGGATGAGTTCCGCAGCCTCTGGCGCGAGCGTCTGGCGGGCGCCATCCAGGCGGGGGTGAACTGGGTTTTGCGCGACTTCCATTCGCCCAATCTGCTGTGGCTGCCGCGCCGCGCTGAATTGGCGCGGCTTGGTCTCCTTGATTTTCAGGACGCGGTGATCGGGCCACCGGCCTATGACGTGGCATCGCTGCTGCAGGACGCGCGGGTCGGCGTTTCCGAAGAAACCGAGCTGGCGCTGCTCGGGCGTTACGTGCGCGGACGACGTCAGAGCGATCCCGACTTCGACTCCGCCCGCTTCATCGAGATCTACGCGACGCTCGCCGCGCAGCGCGCCAGCAAGATCCTCGGCATTTTTGCGCGCCTCGACATGCGCGACGGCAAACCGCAATATTTGCGTCACATGCCGCGGGTATGGGGCTATTTGCAGCGCTCGCTCGGCCATCCCGTGCTCAAGCCGCTGCACGCTTGGTACGTCGCCCATGTCCCGGCGTTAAACACAATCTAAATGCCACACGGGCAAAAATGCAGGAATGATCAAAAACAAATCATCGCCAGGCATCACCGCACCGAGACGCGCCATGGTGCTCGCGGCGGGCCTCGGCACGCGCATGCGGTCGTACAACGGGCAAGTCCCCAAGCCGCTCGTTCAAGTCGGCGGCAAGGCCCTGATCGACTACGCGCTCGATCGCTTGGCGGAACAGGGCGTCGAGCGCGCGGTGGTCAACGTCCATCATCTCGCCGATCAGATCGAACAGCATCTCGCCCCGCGCCGGCGGCCGAAGATCGTCATTTCCGACGAGTGCCGCGAACTGCTCGGCACCGCAGGCGGCGTCATCAAGGCGCTGCCCGAGCTTGGCGATGATCCGTTCTTTCACATCAATTCCGATACGATCTGGATCGACGGCGTGAAGTCCAATCTGGGCCGTCTCGCTGCTGGCTTCGACCGCGATCGCATGGATGCGTTGCTGCTGCTAGCCACGACCGCGTCCAGCATCGGCTATGTCGGGCGCGGCGACTTCGCGATGGCCGCAGATGGACGGCTGACCGTGCGCCGCGAGCGCGAGGTGGTGCCGTTCGTTTATGCCGGAGCGGCGATTCTTGCTCCCGCATTCCTTGCCGGAGCGCCTGCCGGTCCCTCGTCGATGACGCCGTTGTTCCACCGCGCAGCCGAGGCGGAGCGCCTCTACGGCCTGCGCCTCGATGGCGTGTGGATGCATGTGGGCACCCCCGAGGCGATCAAAGCGGCCGAGGCCGCCATTCTCGCCAGCGCCGCTTAGCGGAACTCGCCGGAAAATCTGGTTGTGTCATCAGCCGCGAAAGCGGATGATCCAGTAATCTCCACTTCGACGAATCAAGCGTCGCGGCAGCATTACCGGATGCCCGCTCATGGTTGCGCGTCCCAACGTCTTCACCATTCCGACCTCGGTGCCGTTTCTGCCGACGCTGCTGCGCGCCTTGTGCGATGGCAAACTGGTGCCGGGTTTCCCCGCTGCGAGCGACCCGCTCGCACTCGCGAGCGCAACGCTTTATCTGCCGACTCGTCGCGCTTGCCGGCTGGCGCGCGACCTGTTCCTTGACGTGATCGAAGGCCGCGCGGCGATACTGCCGCGCATCATTGCTCTTGGCGACATCGACGAGGATGAGATCGCGTTCGCGCAGGTTGCCAGCGGCACGCTCGCAGCGCCGACGCTCGACTTGCCGCCGGCGCTCGGTGAGTTCGAGCGCAGGATGCGGCTCGCGCAACTCGTACTGAAATGGGCGACCAGGATTGCGCCCGAACAGGCCGGCGATGCGCCACTCGTCGCCAACAATCCGGTGACGGCGCTCGCGCTTGCTGACGATCTCGCCCGCTTGATGGACGACATGACCACGCGCGGCGTGCCGTGGGATCGCCTTGATGAACTGGTGCCGGAGACGCTCGACCGGTATTGGCAGCTCACGCTCAAATTCCTGAAAATCGTCCGCGATGATTGGCCGAAAATCCTTGCCGAACATGGTGCGATCGAGTTCGCCGTACGCCGCGACGCTCTCATCAAGGCGGAGGCCGCGCGGCTCGCCGCGCACAGTGATGGCCCGGTGATCGCCGCAGGTTCGACGGGCTCGATGCCTGCGACCGCCGAGCTGATCGCGACCATTGCCAGGCTGCCGCGCGGGGTGGTGGTGCTGCCCGGCCTCGACCTCGGGCTCGATGCCGAGTCCTGGCAATTGATAGCGGGCGACGAACTTTCAGCGCCTGCGCTCGGACATCCGCAATTCGCCATGCAGGCGCTGCTATCGCGCATCGGCATTGCGCGCGAGGCGGTCGCGGTGCTGGGCGAGCCCGCGCGGGAGAAACGGGAGCGTCAGGTTTCCGAGGCGCTGCGGCCCGCCGCCAGCACGGATCGCTGGCAGCAACTTGCCGGAGCCGGCGCGCCAGCTGCACTTGAGGGATTGTCCGTGATCGAGGCCGCGAACGCCGAAGAGGAGGCGCTCGCAATCGCGATCGCGTTGCGCGAAGCGGTAGAGGCACCCGGCAAGACCACGGCTCTGGTTACCCCGGATCGCGACCTCGCCCGGCGGGTGCTCACCGCGCTGGAGCGCTGGAATATTGCGGCGGACGATTCCGGCGGTGATCCGCTTTCCGACACGTCGGCCGGCCGCTTCGCGCGGCTTGCCGCACAAACGGTGCTGGGTGGGGTCACGCCGGTCGCCGTGCTTGCGCTGCTCAAGCATCCGCTGACGCGCCTTGGTGCGGCGCACGACGCGCATGCGCACGCCATCGCCGCACTGGAGCGGGCGGTGTTGCGTGGTCCGCGCCCGCAACCCGGAACCACGGGCCTTGCCCATGCGCTGGCGGCGTTTCGCAGCGAGCTTGCAAAATTGCGGCGCAAAGAGCCGTCTGATCTGCATCCATCCGATCCTCGCACCGATCTTCACGATGCGGAGCTTGCCGCCGCTGCCACGCTCGTCGAGCAACTCACGGGCGCGCTTGCGCCGCTTGAACGCCTGTCGCGGGCGCCGCGGCCGTTCGCCGAGATCGCCGCCCAGCTACGCGATGTCATTGGCCTTCTGAGCAAGGACGAAAATGGCGTCGCAGCGGCGTTCACGGACCGCGAGGGCGTCGCGCTCGCGCACGCGTTCGACGAGATCACGGAGGCGGATGGCGCGGCCGCTTTAGCCGTGGTCCCCGAAGAATTTGCCGACCTGTTCAAGGCCGCGATCGCCGATCGCTTCGTGCGGCGTCCTGGTCGGCCCGAGGTGCGCGTGCGCATTTACGGGCTGCTCGAGGCGCGGCTGCAAAGCGCCGACCGCATCGTTCTCGGCGGCCTGGTGGAGGGCGTGTGGCCGCCGCAGACGCGCTCGGATCCCTGGCTCAGCCGCCCGATGCGCCAGGCGCTCGGCCTCGATCTGCCGGAGCGGCGCACGTCGCTCGCCGCGCACGATTTCGCTCAGGCGCTGGGCGCCGGAGAGGTGGTTCTCGCCTATCCCGCCAAGCTCGCCGGCACGCCCACGGTGCAGTCCCGCTTCGTCCAGCGATTGGCGGCGGTCGCGGGCACGACCGCGTGGGAGCAAGCGCGCGCGCGCGGCGCGAAGTATCTTGCCTGGGCACGCGCGCTCGATCGCCCGCCCGAGATCAAGCGGATCGATCGGCCCGCGCCAAAGCCGCCGCGCGCCGCACGCCCGACCGGGCTCTCGGTCACCGATGTGGAGAATTGGCTGCGCGATCCCTACACGATCTACGCCAAGCGCGTCCTCAAGCTGCGCGAGCTCGATCCCATCGACCTGCCGCCCGGCGCCGCCGACCGGGGTATCGTCATGCATGCTGCGCTGGGCGAATTCACGAAGAAGTTTGCGGCCGCGCTGCCGCCCGATCCGGCCGCCGAGCTGATCGCGATCGGCGCCAAGCACTTTGCCGCACTCGAGGACTACCCGGAGGCGCGCGCCTTCTGGTGGCCGCGTTTCCAGCGGATCGCACGCTGGTTTGCCGCCTGGGACGGCGAGCGCCGCAACAACGGGACCGCGCTCATCGCCGAAGTCGACGGCAAGATCCCGATCACGCTCGGCGAGCGCGTGTTTACCTTGCGCGCGCGCGCCGATCGCATCGAACGCCGCCCCGACGGACGCTATGCCGTCCTCGACTACAAGACCGGCCAGGTGCCGACCGAAAAGCAGGTGCGCATCGGCATCTCGCCGCAACTCACCCTGGAAGCCGCCATTTTGCGCCGCGGCGGATTTCCCGGAATCGCTGCGGACGCCGCCGTCTGCGATCTCGTTTACGTCGCGCTCAGGGGCGGCGAGCTGGCGGGCGAAGAGCGGCCGATCGGATTCAAGCAGGGCGACGCAAACTCGCACGCAGAACGCGCGCTCGAGAAGCTCATCGAGGTCGCCACAAAGTTCGAGGACGAGCAGCAGCCGTATCTGCCCTTGGTGCTGTCGATGTGGAAATCCCGCTACGGCCCCTATGACCATCTCGCCCGCGTGAAGGAGTGGTCGGCCGGCGGCGCGGACGATGCAGCAGAGGGCGAGTGAATAAAACGATGAATATCCATCGTGCCATCCGCGAGATCCCCGCAGACCTCATCCGCGTGCAGATCGAGGCGTCGGATCCCGCTGTCTCGGCGTGGGTGGCGGCCAATGCCGGCTCCGGCAAAACGCATGTGCTGGCGCAGCGGGTGATGCGGCTGCTGCTCGACGGCGTTCATCCCGCAAAGATTCTCTGCATCACTTTCACCAAGGCTGCCGCCGCCAACATGGCGAACCGCATCTTCGACGAGCTGCGCCGCTGGACCGCGCTCGACGACGGAGAGCTCGATCGCGCGATCCGAGCGATCTCCGACCTGCGCCCGGATGCCACGCGGCGCGCATTGGCGCGGCGGCTGTTCGCGATGGCGCTGGAGACGCCGGGCGGCCTCAAGGTACAGACCATTCACGCGTTCTGCACGCGGCTCCTGCAGCAGTTTCCCTTCGAGGCAAACGTCGCCGCCCGCTTCAGCGTGCTCGACGAGACTGCGGAGGCGCAGCTCCTCAACGACATCAGCCTCAACGTGTTGCTCGATGCCTCGATGGCGCCCGATGGCCCGCTCGGCCGCGCGCTTGCGACCGCGATCACGACGGCGAGTGACCAGACCTTCAAGGAGGCGCTCGGCGAAGCCATCCGCAAGCGCGACCCCCTTCGCGCGTGGATCGATCACGCCGGCAGCATCGAAGGCGCGATCACAAGTCTTTGTGGTGCCCTCGGCGTCGCCGCAGACGACACACTGGAGCAGGTGGAGAAAGAGATCGCGGAGGGGCCGCTGCTGCCGTCATCGGAATGGCGCGCAGTCGCGGCAGCCTGCAAAGCGAGCTCGGCCCGCGACCAGGAGCAATGCGCGCGTCTCCTTGCCGCCTGTGCCGCGACCGGCAGCGAACGGGTCGAGGCCTATCTCAACGTCTTTTTCGACAGCAAGCTCGAGCCGCGCGCCAATCTCGTTACCAAACCTCTGGCCATCCAGCATCCGGCGCTCGCCTGCCGCCTCGTCGAGGAGCAGGCACGTTTGCGGCCGCTGCACGAGCGGCGCAAGGCGCTCGCCTGCCGCAACCGCACCGCGGCGCTCATCACCATCGCGGACGCAGTGATCTCCCGCTATCAGGCGGCAAAAGATCGGCGCGGCCTACTCGACTACGACGACCTGATCGACAAGACACTCGCTCTGCTTGGCGAGGAGCGCGCGGCTTGGGTGCACTACAAGCTCGATCAGGGCATCGACCACGTGCTGATCGACGAGGCGCAGGATACGAGTTCCAAGCAATGGGAGATCGTTCGGCGGCTGACGGGAGAGTTCTTCGCGGGCGCGGGCGCGCGGACGGTCAGGCGAACGATTTTCGCGGTCGGTGACGAGAAGCAGTCGATCTTCTCGTTCCAGGGCGCCGCGCCGCACGCGTTTGCAGAAATGCAGGTCTCATTCCAACGCGCCCATGCGGCGAGCGGGCTCGCCTTTGTGCCGCTCAAGTTCAAGCACTCGTTCCGCTCCGGGGCGAACGTGCTCGGCGCCGTCGATGATGTCTTTGCGCACAATACGATTCACGCCAGCGTCACCTCAGATCCGGACGGCATTCCGCCTCACATCGCGCTGCCGGATGCTGCCCCTGGACTGGTCGAAATCTGGGAAACGATCAAGCCGCAGGACAAGCGCGAGATCGAGGCCTGGGATGCGCCGTTCGACGAACTGACCGAAAAGAGCCCGCAGGCGCGGCTCGCGGCCAAGCTGGCAAACAATGCCAAGCGCTGGATCAAGCAAGGCGCGCGGGCGGGCGATGTGCTGGTCCTGGTGCGCCAGCGCGGCCCGCTGTTCGATGCGATCATCCGGGCGCTGAAGGAAGCGCAAATCCCGGTGGCGGGCGCCGACCGCCTCGTGCTGACCGAGCATATTGCGGTCATGGATCTGCTGGCGCTCGCCGACGCCTTGCTGCTGCCCCAAGACGATCTCGCCCTGGCGAGCGTGCTGAAAAGCCCGCTATTCGGTTTCGATGACGATGACTTGTTCGCGATCGCGTGGGATCGCAAAGGCTCGTTGCGCGGCGCTTTGCGCGCGAAAGCCGCGCTGCGGCCGCATTTTGCCGAAGCCGCGGCAAAACTCGATCGCTTCGCGAATTGGGTGCAGCAGATGCCGTTTGCCTTCTACGCCCGGGTGCTGGGAGCCGAGCGCGGCCGCAAGCGCTTCCTCGCGCGTCTCGGTCACGAAGCCGACGATGCGCTCGATGAGTTCCTCAATCTGGCGCTCGAATACGAGCGCCGCGAGACGCCGTCCTTGCAGGGGTTCCTCGCCTGGCTGCGCGGCACGCAAACCGATGTGAAACGCGACATGGAAATCAGGCGCGACGAGGTGCGGGTCATGACCGTGCACGGCGCCAAGGGGCTCGAGGCGCCGATCGTCGTTCTTGCCGACACGACGACGGTACCGTCCGGACCGGGTCAGCGGCAGCCGCGGCTCATCCCGCTTCCTCGCGCCGGCGGCGACGATGCGCCGGTCCGTTTGGCCTGGGCCGGCATTCGCGCAAGCGACTCCGCCGTCGTCGCCGCAGGGCGCGAGCGCCTCCGACGGGAAGCGGAAGACGAATACCGGCGACTCCTCTACGTCGCGATGACACGCGCCATCGATCGGCTGATCGTTTGCGGCGCCGATGGCGAGCGGCCACGCCCGGGAGCCTGCTGGTGGAACCTGGTGCATGCGGCGCTGCAACCGTCTTCACCTGAAGAGCCCGACGATGATCGCGAGGGTACGGTATGGCGCTATCGCAAAGTGCTGGTGCCGAGCGCCGCTGCCTTGACACATATCAGCGAACCGCCGGCGAGCGTGGAGATTCCAGCATGGCTCGAACGCGAGGCGCGCACCGAGCTGCCCGCGACCGTGCCGCTCTCGCCATCGAGTGCCTATGACGAGACGGTGTTGAAACGCGCAACGACGCAGGCGAGCAGGGCGGAGCGGCAGAAAGCGCTGGCGCGGGGCGTGCTCATGCATCGTCTGCTGCAATCGCTCCCCGACATTGCGCACGCCGAGCGCACCGCCGCCGCGCGGCGCCATCTCGCGCGCAATGCGGCGGATTTCACGGCTGCCGAGTGCGAGAGCATGGTGCAGGCGGTCTGTCGGCTGCTCAACGATTTGCGCTTCGCCGAGTTGTTTCTGCCGGGAAGCCGCGCCGAGGTTCCGATCGTCGGCCGGCTGCCCGGCGCGAATGGCACCATTACGGTGTCTGGTCAGGTGGATCGGCTCGTCGTCGCCGAAGATGCTGTGCTGCTTGCCGACTACAAAACCAATCGTCCGGCACCACGGCGCATGGAAGACGTACCGGAGCCCTATGTCGCTCAGCTCGCCCTCTACCGTGCCGTGCTAGGGCAGCTCTATCCCGAAAAGGCAGTTCGCGCCGCGCTCGTCTGGACCGATGTGCCCGATCTCATGGAAATGCCTGCGGCGAGGCTCGATGCCGCGCTCACCCGCGTCACCTGCGCGTGATGGTGCCTTGACGCTGCGACGGTGCGTCCATAGGTTCGGCATCCTTTCGCACGACAAGAAATAACGAGGTAATCCAATGGCCGTCGGCAAGGTTTCAGACTCGACATTCGAATCCGAGGTGTTGAAGGCGGCCGGTCCGGTCGTGGTGGATTTCTGGGCCGAATGGTGCGGTCCCTGCAGGATGATCGCGCCCGCGCTCGAGGAGATCGCAGGATCGCTCGGTCCCAAGGTGAAGATCGTCAAGCTCAACGTGGACGAAAATCCGCAAACCGCGGCGAAATACGGCATCCAGTCGATACCGACCCTGATGATCTTCAAAGACGGCCAGCTCGCCTCGCGCCAGATCGGCGCAGCGCCGAAACAGAAATTGGAGCAGTGGATCACCACCGCCGTGTGATTTATCCAAGACGGGATTTTGCTACCCGCGGCCGGCGCAAAAGCCGGCCGCAAGCGTTATGGTCTCGGATATCAGCTGCGAGCGTTTCGCCTTGGCTCTTGCGCTCAAACCCCCATTCTCGCCGATGGAAGCGCGATCGGTCGCGGGAATCCCGACCGGCCCGGAATGGCAATACGAGCCGAAATGGGACGGCTTTCGCTGTCTCGTTTTTCGCGACCGCCGCAAGGTCGAGCTGCAATCGAAAGCAGGCCAGCCGCTGACCCGCTACTTTCCCGACCTGGTCGAGGCGGTGCTTGCGGTCAAAGCCGAAAAATTCGTGCTCGACGGCGAGATTCTCGTTCCCAGCGATGGCGCGTTCTCCTTCGATGCCCTGCTTCAGCGCATTCATCCCGCGCCGAGCCGGGTGCAAAAGCTCGCGCGTGAGACGCCGGCCCTGCTGTTCGTGTTCGATCTTCTGCTCGGCGAGGACGGCAGGCCGCTGATTGAGCGGCCGCTGTGCGAACGGCGGCTGGCGCTCGACGCCTTTGCCCGCAAATATCTGCGCGGCAGCCGGCGCCTGCGCCTGTCGCCGGCAACCACCCAGCTCGCGGATGCGGAGCGTTGGCTCAAGCGCGTCGGCGCAACGATCGACGGCATCATCGCCAAGCGGCGCGACCTCGCTTATCAATCAGGCGAGCGCACCGGCATGCAGAAGATCAAGAATTACCGCAGCGCCGACTGCGTGGTCGGCGGCTTTCGCTACAACGAAGGCAAGCCGGTGGTGGGTTCGCTGCTGCTTGGCCTTTATGACGGCAAGGGCGTGCTGCATCACGTCGGATTTACCTCGACGATCAAACGCGAGGACAAGCCGGCGCTGACCCGCAAGCTCCAAAAGCTGATCGCGCCGCCCGGCTTCACCGGCAACGCGCCGGGCGGGCCGAGCCGCTGGTCCACCAAACGCTCCGGCGAATGGCAGCCGCTCAAGCCCAAGCTTGTTGTCGAGGTCTGCTACGACCATTTCACCGGCGAGCGCTTTCGCCACGGTACCAAACTTCTGCGCTGGCGGCCGGACAAGGCACCGCGTCAGTGCACGATGGAGCAGGTGAAGCAGAAGAAGGCCGACCTGATGAAGCTGTTGCAGCAGGCGGCGTGAGACTAACCGGCTGTCATTCCGGAGGCGCGGGCGAAGCCCGCGAACCCGGAATCCAGTAAGACACCGGCGGTGATTACTGGATTCCGGCTCTCGCTCGCTTACGCTCGCTCGGCCGGAATGACGGCCGGCTTTGCTCGACTACATCGGCACTGTGTCGTTTGCCTTCAGCACCTCGCCCGCGAGATAGAGCGAGCCGGTGATCAGAATGCGCGGTGGTGGCTCGAACTGGAAACGCGCGATGGCATCGAGCGCGGAGTCAAGGTCGGCGGCGCTCTGCGCCGGAATGCCCGCACCACGCGCGAATTCAGCCACCGCGTCGGCGGGCAGAGCTTTCTCCTGATCCGCGATCGGAATCGCGACGATGCGTCTGGCCAGCCCGGCAAAATTTTTCAAGAAGCTCTCGCAGTCCTTGGTCGAGAGCATGCCGACTACGAGCACCACAGGGCGCGGCACTCGCTCCTCGAGATCGGCGAGCGCGTTGGCAATGGCGCGGCCGCCATCAACGTTGTGCCCGCCGTCGAGCCATAGCTCGCTGCCGGACGGCGCAAGCGCCGAAAGGCGCCCGTGTGAGAGCCGCTGCATGCGCGCGGGCCAATCGGCCTTGCCAATGCCCGTCTCGAATGCCGCGGCGGAAAGCTTAAGCTCGGACACAGCACGCAGCGCAGCGATGGCGACGCCGGCATTCTCGAACTGGTGACGCCCGTAAAGTTTGGGCGCGGGCAGGTCGAGCAGGCCGGTATCGTCCTGATAGACCAGGCGGCCGCGCTCCTCGGTAGCGATCCAATCCTCCCCCGCAATCTTGATCGGCGCCTTGATCCGCGCCGCCCGCCGCTCGATCGACGTCAACGCCTCGCGCGGCTGCGCCGCAACAATTGCGGGCACCCCCGGCTTGAGAATGCCGGCCTTCTCCTCGGCGATCTTGCCCAGGCTATCGCCGAGGTGCTCGGCATGGTCGAACGACACCGGCGTGATCACCGTCGCCAGCGGGCACTCGATCACGTTGGTCGCGTCCAATCGGCCGCCCAGGCCGACCTCGAGCAGAAGCAGATCGGCCGGATGGCGCGCGAACAGCAGCAGACCGGCCGCGGTCGTGATCTCGAACACCGTTATCGGCGCGCCAGCGTTGGCGCGTTCGCATTCGGCAAGGGCCTGCTCGAGTTCCGCGTCCGAAACGAGGCGGCCGCCGCTCTCGGCGGCGATGCGAAAGCGTTCGTTGAAGCGCACGAGATGCGGCGAGGTGTAGACGTGCACGCGCATGCCAGCCGCTTCGAGGATCGCGCGCATGAACGCGATGGTCGATCCCTTGCCGTTGGTGCCGGCGATATGGATCACCGGAGGCAACCTCTGCTGCGGATCGCGGAGCGCACCGAGAATGCGCCACATGCGATCGAGCGAAAGATCGATCAGCTTGGGGTGCAGCGTCGTAAGCCGCGCGACGATGGTGTCGATCGAATTCATAGTTCTTGCATAGCCAGGCAAGCGAACCGTCTTGAAGACGTGGATGCCCGCGACACCAGCGCGTTTACGCGCGTCTTCGACGCGCTATGCGCGGGCATGACGGTCAGTATGCGATGCGCTCGGGCTTACGCACCACTCGCAGCCGGCGCGGGGGCGGGTTTCGGCCGCGCCTTGGTCAACAGCCGGCACAGATTCTCCAGGGTCGGCCGCAGGTCCTTCCGGTGCACGACCATGTCGACCATCCCATGTTCCCTGAGATATTCGGCGCGCTGAAAACCTTCCGGCAGCTTTTCGCGAATGGTCTGCTCGATAACGCGCGGCCCGGCAAAGCCGATCAGCGCACCCGGTTCGGCGATCTGCACATCGCCGAGCATGGCGTAGGAGGCTGTCACGCCGCCGGTGGTCGGATTGGTGAGCACGACGATGTACGGCTTGCGCGTTTCGCGCAGCATCTGCACCGCCACCGTGGTGCGCGGCAGCTGCATCAGCGAGAAAATACCTTCCTGCATGCGCGCGCCGCCCGATGCCGCGAACATGATGAAGGGCGTTCCCTTGTCGACCGCGGTCTCGAGTCCCTTGATCACCGCCTCGCCTGCCGCCATGCCGAGCGAGCCGCCCATGAACTCGAAATCCTGCACGCCGATCACCACCGGCAGGCCTTCAAGCTTGCCCAGTCCGAGCTTGATGGCGTCGTTGGTCCCGGTCTTGCCGCGCGCATCCTTGAGCCGCTCGGTGTAGCGCCGCTCATCGCGAAACTTCAGCGGATCGAGCGGAACCTCGGGAATCGCGATGTCGATCCAGGTCTCGTTGTCGAAGATCGATTTCAGGCGCGCTTTGGCGCCCATGCGCATGTGGTAGTTGGACCCGGGAATGACGAACTGGTTCGCCTCGACGTCCTTGTAGAACACGAGCTGGCCGGTCTCGGGACATTTGATCCAGAGATTCTCCGGCGTCTCGCGACGCGCGAAGTAGTCGCGAATCTTCGGGCGGACGACGTTTGAGATCCAGTTCACGGTGCTCGCCTCTCGTCCTCAAATATGGATCGCGGGACCAGGCGTGGCAACCTCGTCAGGTTTGCGGAGGCCGTCAGCGGGAGCGGCGGCGCGGTTTGACGGAAAGCCCGAACGCGGCATCGCCGGCGAACAAGGTCGATGCGTCGCGCGTTCCCGCACCCTCTATCGCGAGCAGGCGCAGCTTGGTGACGACGCCGCCCTTGGCAGAGAAGCCCCCGACCTTGCCGGCAGCGCCGAGCACCCGATGGCACGGCACGATGATCGGGAACGGATTTTGCCCGAGCGCTCGTCCTACCTCAGGCGCCAGGCTGCGGTCGCCGATCCGGCTCGCAATCTCGCCATACGAGAGTGTTGCGCCCGGCGGGATCGCGCGGGCGATCTCATAGACGCGGCGCTCGAATGCCGGAATACAATCCATGTCGAGCGCGACGGCGGAGAAATCGCTCGGTTTGCCGCGCAGCAGCGCAAGGATTGCGTCGATGGCGCGCTGAACGTCGAGCGGCGCTGCCGCCAGGCGCGCCTGCGGACATCGGCGAACCAAGCGGTCGCGCGTCTTGCGCTCATCTGCCTCCGGCAGCTGTACCGCGCAGATGCCGCGGCTGTTCCAGGCGATGCCGCAGCATCCAATCGGCGTGTCGAAAATCGTGAAGGCTTCTGCGCTCATGCCTTCAGTCTCTGCGGGATCGATGGCTCGACGTGAAACATATGTCCGCTGAGCTATTCACTGGGCGCCGCCGGCACAACCCGCTTTCTGCTCGCGCGAAAACCTGCTTCTACGGCGCCGCCCCACACTTGGCCGCGCGTACGCCGCGCGCCAATTCCGCAACCAGATTGATAACCGCGGTCGCCGTTCGCGCGGTCGCCTTGCCGTTCGTGTCGAGGCTTTCTTTGAGCGCGCTCACCAGGGCCGAGCCGACAACCACACCGTCGGCGCCGGCGGCGATGGCCCCCGCCTGCTCGGCGGTGCGCACGCCGAAGCCGACCGCCACCGGCAGCTTGGTGTGGCGTTTGATGCGCTCTACCGCCGCAGTGACCTTGGTGGGATCAGGTGCTGCGGCACCCGTGATGCCGGTGATCGACACGTAATAAACGAAGCCCGACGTGTTCGCGAGCACGGCAGGCAGGCGCGCGTCGTCGGTGGTCGGCGTAGCCAGGCGGATGAAGTTGAGCCCGGCTTTGAGCGCGGGCAGACAGAGCTCGTCGTCCTCTTCCGGCGGAAGGTCCACGACGATCAGCCCATCGACACCTGCAGCCTTGGCGTCCGCGAGGAATCGATCGACGCCATAAACATAAATCGGGTTGTAGTAACCCATCAGCACGATCGGCGTCGCGCTATCACGGGCGCGAAAGTCGCGCACCATGCCGAGCGTCTTCCTGAGCGTCTGTCCGGCCTTGAGCGCGCGCTGTGACGAAAGCTGGATCGCGGGACCGTCGGCCATGGGATCCGTGAACGGCATGCCGAGCTCGATGACATCGGCGCCGGCCTCGGGGAGCGCAGCCAAAATCTCGCGCGAGGTCTCGGAGTCGGGGTCGCCGGCCGTGATGAACGTCACCAGGGCGGAGCGCCCTTGCTGCTTCAGTTCGGTGAAGCGTTTATCAATCCGCGTAGCAGTCATATCGGCCAATGTGATGCTGTTCTCTCTGCCGAAGCCGCAATCTCCGTCATCTCTCCCCAGTGGGGAGAGGTGACGGAGCGTGCGGCGCGACCTCCATTCCTTAGCGACAGTTCGTTCTCCTTATTCGCTGCGCTGGCGGTCGCGCATGGCGGCGAGGCGAACATTGATGGTGCCAAGCATCAGGACTAACAACGAGCCGATGACCTGAGCCCATTCTTTGCCCGCCACCACAGGTCCCGGCTCGAACAATCTGACTCGCAGGAAATACGCGATATAGGCCGCGGAGACGACGATCAGAATCCATCCCACGATTTTCTGCCGGCTGATCACGGCGAACTCCCGCGGCGGCGAAGCGGTCCGTCATCCGCGCCGTCGTTCCAGATACTCGGCCACGCTCGCCAGATCCTTGTCGCCGCGCCCGGACAGATTGACCACCATGAGATGGTCCTTGCGTTTCTGCGGCGCGAGACTCATTACGCGGGCGAGCGCGTGGGCGGGCTCGAGCGCCGGAATGATGCCTTCGAGGCGCGAGCAAAGCTCGAAGGCGGCCAGCGCTTCGTCGTCGGTCGCAGAAAGATATTTCACCCGCTTGATATCGTTAAGCCACGCGTGCTCCGGGCCGATGCCGGGATAATCGAGGCCGGCGGAGATCGAATGCGCCTCGTTGATTTGCCCATCCTCGTTCATGAGCAGGTAGGTGCGGTTGCCGTGCAACACGCCGGGGCGACCGCCCGCGAGGGAAGCGGCGTGCAGGCCGGTGGAGAGGCCGTGGCCCGCGGCTTCCACGCCGTAGATCTCGACCTGTGCGTCATCGAGGAAAGGATGGAACAGACCCATGGCATTCGAGCCGCCGCCGATGCAGGCGATGAGGGAATCCGGCAGCCGTCCTTCGGCGGCTGTCATCTGCTCGCGCGTTTCGTTGCCGATGATCGATTGGAAATCGCGCACCATCATCGGATAGGGATGCGGTCCGGCGACGGTGCCGATGCAGTAGAACGTGTCGGCGACATTGGTGACCCAATCGCGCAATGCCTCGTTCATCGCGTCCTTGAGCGTCTTCGATCCCGACTCGACCGGCCGCACCTCGGCGCCGAGCGCCCTCATGCGCAGCACGTTCGGCTTCTGCCGCTCGACGTCGACTACGCCCATGTAGACGACGCACTGCAGACCGAATTTCGCGCACAGCGTCGCGGTCGCCACGCCGTGCATGCCGGCGCCGGTCTCGGCGATCACCCGCTCCTTGCCCATGCGGCGCGCGAGCAGGATTTGCCCGAGCACGTTGTTCACCTTGTGCGCGCCGGTGTGATTGAGGTCCTCGCGCTTGAGGTAGATTTTCGCGCCGCCGAGATGGGCGGTGAGGCGTTCGGCGAGATACAGGGGCGTCGGGCGGCCGACATAGTCCTTGAGATAGGCCGCCATCTCCGAATGAAATTTCTGATCTGCCTTGGCGGCCGCATAGGCTTTTTCCAATGCCAGGATGAGCGGCATCAAGGTCTCTGCAACGAAGCGTCCGCCGTAGAGACCGAAATGCCCGTGCTCGTCGGGCCCCAGCCGGAACGAGTTCAATTGCTGCACGGTCATGGGCCGCTCATGGCGCTAGTGTCCCGATTCCGAAGTTCGCAAACCCTTGCGGCACCCTCTGATGCGAACTTCGGAATCAGAGGGACACTAGCAACGTTATGATTCTAGTGCCGCTTTTGAACCCGAAGTTCGCAACCACCCTTGCCGCCCGATCGTGCGAACTTCGGGTTCGCGGCACTAGCCACGTTCAACTCGCTCGCGATGCGGCGCGCCGCGGCAATGAACGCGCGGATTTTCTCCGGGTCCTTCTCGCCGGGACTGCGCTCGACGCCGGAGGAGACATCGAGGCCGGGTGCTGCCGTGATCCGCAGCGCCTGCGCAACGTTCTCGACATCGAGGCCGCCGGAGAGCATGAAGGGAACGCGCGTATTGAGGTTTTCGAGCAGCCGCCAGTCGAAGCTCTGGCCGAGGCCGCCCGGACGAGTCGCCTCGCGCGGTGCGCGCGCGTCGAAGATCAGGCGATCCGCGACTGTCTCGTAAAGCTTGATCGCCGCGAGATCGGAGCGCTGCGCGATCGGCAGCGCCTTCATCACAGGAAGCCCGAAGCGCTCGCGTATCATCGCCACGCGGTCCGGTGCTTCCGTGCCGTGCAGCTGGAGCATCTCGGGCTCGAGCGCCTCGATGCTCGCCGCCAGCTCGCGATCGCTGGGATCGACGAACAGCGCGACTTTTTGCGCTCGCCCTCGCACGCGTTGGCCGAGCGCGCGGGCGGTTTGGAAACTGATGTTGCGGGGCGAAGGCGCAAAGAACACGAAACCGACCATGTCGGCGCCGACGGAAAGCGCAGCATCAAGTGCTTCAGGCGCTTTGAGGCCGCAGATTTTGATCACAAGCGACATCGAGAGAAGCCTTCATCGGGCCGCCGTTCTACACCGACGCCCGCGCTTTGTCCTGCGTTCTCCAGGTACTACGCGCCATGGCTTCCCCCGGGTTTCGCCATAGCGCGTCGATAAGGGCGTTTACGCCCGTCTTCGACGGGCTATGGACGCGCGTAAACGCGCTTTAGGCTCAACCGGGGCTACAGGCCACGATGATTGGCGGCCCTCACGCCGCCGGCGGCGGAATGGTCAGCGGCAGGGCATCGCTCGTGCGGCCGGGGACAGTCTCCAGCGATCCCATGCGGCTGTTGAGGCGATCAACTTCGGCGCGCAGCTCGCGGGCTTGTGCCTGCGCGAGGCGCGCCGCACGGCGCCATTTGCCTTGCCGCAGCCAAGCGGCGACGCCACCGACCACCACGCCGGCAATCAGCAGGAGGAAGATCAGCGCGAACAGCGGCAGTGCAAAAGTAAGCGCCGGATGCGCCTGCTCGAACGGATCGAAGGAGACGGTAACCGCCTGGCGGTTCGCCACCGCAAACGCGATGAAAACGACCGCGAGCGGCACGAGGATGACCGCGGCGAGGAACTTGCGCATTTCTAGGGCCGTCCATTGATCATCGAACACCATATGTGCCGCGAAAAGCGCGTAACGGCGGGCTGCCGGCCCGGCTTACGAGCATCACGCATCTCTTGAAAAACAATAACGTCAAGCGGTCGGGCGATTGAGCCGCTCACGCATTTCCTTGCCGGTCTTGAAGAACGGCACGGATTTCCGCTCGACCGACACGTGCGCGCCGGTGCGCGGATTGCGGCCGGTGCGCGCCGGGCGGTTCTTGACCGAGAACGCGCCGAAACCGCGCAGCTCGACGCGGTCGCCGCGCGCCATGGCCGCGGTGACCTCGCCGAGAATGGCATTGATGATGTTCTCCACGTCGCGCTGATAGAGATGCGGGTTCTGCGAAGCGATACGTTGCACGAGCTCGGACTTGATCATTGCTGGCGCCGTTCCTGGAGAGCCGGGGGAAGCGCTCCGCCCCGCTAGTTGGCAATGGGAGGGTGCCAAAGGGCCAACAGACCGTCAAGGTTGAGACGCTCGAGCACCTGCACCGTGCCCAGTTCCTCGAGGCGGCGCGCGAACGTGCCCAGGCCGACTGCATCGAGGGCGGCGATCGCCATCGTATGCAGGAATGGCAGGTCGCGGAATCGGTCGCGTAGACGATAATCGCGCACCGGCGTGTTTGGATCGATGTTCTTTTCCTTCGCCAGCCAGGCGACCGCGGCTGTCTCGTCGCCGAGCTCGTCGACGAGTTTGAGCCCGATCCCCTGGCGGCCGGTGAACACGCGGCCGTCGGCAACACGCTCCAGCGCCGCGTCGTCGAGGTGCCGGCGCTCCTTCACCAAGCCGCGGAACCACGCATAGGAATCGGCAACGAGGGACTCGACCGCCGCGCGCGCTTCCGGGGAGGTCGGCTCATAGCCGTTCGGGGCCGCCTTGAGCGGCGAGGATTTGATCTCCTCGATCTTGACGCCGAGTGTTTTCAGGAGATCGCCGACATTGGGATATTGGAACAACACGCCGATCGATCCGACCAGGGACGTTTCCTGCGCGACGATATGATCGGCGGCGATCGCGACAATATAGCCGCCGGACGCGGCAAGCCCGTCGACCACGACCACCAGGGGCTTCTGCGCCTTGAGCCGCATCACGGAGTCGTAGAGCTGCTCGGAGCCCGAGGTGGTGCCGCCGGGGCTGTTGATATGCAGGATCACGGCCTGGACGCGCGATTTGCCGAGCCGCTCCAGCGCCTCGACCCGCTCCTGGTCGCTGCGAATGAGACCGGTGATGCTGACCCGGGCGATCGATCCACCCGGGAATCCCGCCCACCCGCCATCGCGTGCGCGTAGCGCCGCACCCACCGCCACCAACGCACAGATTGCGACGAAGACTGCAACCACGCGCCAGAAGGTGAGCTTGCGCCGCATGCGGCGGCGATCGACGATGGTATCGGCATCGAGCGACATGGCTCACTCCTTTTCCTCGTTCTCCTTCTCCGGCTTTTCCGTGGCTCGTTTGAGCGCGGTGCCGAGAATGTCGCCGAGCGTCGCGCCGGAATCGGAAGAGCCGTATTGGGCGATCGCCTCCTTCTCCTCGGCCACTTCGAGCGCCTTGATCGAGACCTGCACCTTGCGGGTGCGGCGGTCGAACTGCGTGACCCGGGCGTCGACCTTTTGTCCGGGCGCGAACCGCTCCGGCCGCTGCTCGCCGCGATCGCGCGCAAGCTCCGAGCGCTTGATGAAGGTGGTGAGATCGGTGCCGACGATCTTCGCGTCGATGCCGGAGTCCTTCACCTCGGTCACTTCGCAGGTTACCACCGACCCTTTCTTCAGATCACCCGCGGTCTCCATCGGATCGTCCGCGAGCTGCTTGATGCCGAGTGAAATCCGCTCCTTCTCGACGTCGACGTCGAGCACCTTGGCTTTGACCCGGTCGCCCTTCTTGTATTCCTCGATCACCTGCTCGCCGGGCCGCTTCCAGTCGAGGTCCGACAGGTGGACCATGCCGTCCACGTCCCCGTCGAGGCCAAGGAACAGGCCGAACTCGGTCTTGTTCTTGACTTCGCCTTCGATGACGGCGCCGGGGGGATATTTTTCGACGAAGACCTCCCACGGATTGCGCATGGTCTGCTTGAGGCCGAGCGAAATGCGGCGCTTGACCGGATCGACCTCGAGGATTTGCACGTCCACCTCCTGGGAGGTGGAGACGATCTTGCCGGGATGCACGTTCTTCTTGGTCCACGACATTTCGGAAACGTGGATCAGGCCCTCGATGCCGGGCTCGAGCTCCACGAACGCGCCGTAGTCGGTGATGTTGGTGACGCGCCCTTTGAAGCGGGCGCCCACGGGATATTTCGCCTCGATGCCCTGCCAGGGGTCTTCTTGCAGCTGCTTCATGCCGAGCGAGATGCGGTGGGTCTCGTGGTTGATCTTGATGATCTTGACCTTCACCTGCTGGCCGATGTTGAGGACTTCCGTCGGATGGTTGACGCGCCGCCAGGCAATGTCGGTGACGTGCAGCAGGCCGTCGATGCCGCCGAGATCCACGAACGCGCCGTATTCCGTGATGTTCTTGACCACGCCGTCGATGACCTGGCCCTCTTCCAGATTCTGCACCAGCTCCTGGCGCTGCTCGGCGCGCGTCTCTTCCAGGACAGTGCGGCGCGAGACGACGATGTTGCCGCGGCGACGATCCATCTTCAGGATCTGGAACGGCTGCGGCTGATTCATCAGCGGGGAGACGTCGCGGATCGGCCGAATGTCGACCTGGCTGCGCGGCAGAAATGCCACCGCCCCGTCGAGATCGACGGTGAAGCCGCCCTTGACCTGGTTGAAGATCATGCCGGTCACCTTCTCGTTGCTGTTGAAGGCCTTCTCCAGCTTGCCCCAGCTCTCCTCGCGGCGCGCCTTGTCGCGCGAGAGCACCGCCTCGCCCAGCGCGTTCTCCACCCGCTCGAGATAGACTTCGACAGTGTCGCCGATCTTGATCTCGGCCTGCCGGCCCGGTCCGGCAAATTCCCGCAGCGCCACGCGCCCCTCGGTCTTCGCCCCGACGTCGATCACCGCGACGTCCTTCTCGATCCCAACGACTGTGCCCTTGACAACAGCGCCTTCCTGCGGGCTGCCGTTGGCGAAGGACTCATCGAGCATTTTCGCGAAATCTTCGCGCGACGGCGCGGCGGAACTGGTGGCAGTGGCCATGAATACTCCTCAATAGCGAGTGGCGCCGGACTGGGTTGCTGGCATTTCGCTCGCTGAGGCCGAAAAGTTGGCAAACTCTCGGCAAACCGCCAACATGGGGCGGCCCGGCCCAAGTGCCCGGCGATCGAAACAAGATTGGGTTCGGCGCGCCGTCACGCAAGCCATCGGGAGCAGGCTCGTCCTCCGGTCGCGGAAACGCGGTCAGCCGCGCTTCCGGCCTGCTCGGACAGCTTCGACAATATCGACGGCGGCCCGGAACGCGGCGTCTATATCCAAATGCGTGCTGTCCAGCAAGTATGCATCCGGCGCGCGTTTGAGCGGCGCCGCGGCGCGGGTGCTGTCGCGCTCATCGCGGCGGAGGATATCGGCGAGCACGTCGGCAGCATCGGCCGCCGCGCCGCCAGCCTGCAGCTCGGCCATGCGACGTGCGGCGCGCATCTGCGGCGTGGCGGTGACGAAGATCTTCACTTCGGCATCGGGAAAGATCACGGTCCCGATGTCGCGGCCATCGATCACCGCGCCCGGCGGCGAGCGGCCGAAGCGGCGTTGGAAGTCGACGAGCGCCGCGCGCACCTCCGCAATGGCCGACACCAGCGAGGCGGCGTCCCCGATCCTCTGGCTTTTGAGCGCCGGCTCGTCGAGCTGCGCTGGATCGAGCGCCTGCGCGGCGGCCACCGCCCGCGCGCGATCGTCCGGCGCATGGCCGGCGTCGAGCAGCGCCTTGGCCACCGCGCGATAGATCGAGCCGCTGTCGAGGTGGCGCAGCCGGTAATGCCGGGCAAGACGTTTGGCGAGCGTGCCCTTGCCGGAAGCGGCCGGGCCGTCGATGGCGATGATCACGAAAGATCGGCCCCGAGGCCGCGCAGCATCGCGACATAGCTGGGGAAGCTCGTGGCGATGAACGATGTGTCGTCGACCGCCACCGGCCGCTCGCTGGCGAGACCCATGACCAGAAAGGCCATGGCGAGACGGTGGTCCATGTGGGTTGCGACCTTGCCGCCGCCGGCTGCGCGTCTCTTGCCGTGCACGATCAGGTCGTCGCCCTCGATCTCGACCTCGACACCGTTCGCCTTGAGCCCGTCGGCGACACCGGCGAGGCGATCGGATTCCTTAACGCGCAGCTCCTTGAGCCCGCGCATGACCGTCGTGCCTTCGGCGAAGCTCGCCGCCACCGCCAACACCGGATATTCGTCGATCATGGACGGCGCGCGCGCCGCCGGCACCTCGACTCCGCGCAGCGCCGACGCACGCACGCGGAGATCTGCCAATTCCTCACCGCCACCGCTGCGCACATCGATCACCTCGATGTCGGCGCCCATTTCGCGCAGCGTGGTCAGCAGTCCGTTGCGCAGCGGATTGGTCATCACGTCGGTGAGGATCAACTCGGAGCCCGGCGTGATCAGCGCCGCCACCATCGGGAAGGCGGCCGAGGACGGATCGGCCGGCACCACCACCGTCGCCGGCACCAGCTCCGGTTCGCCCTTCAGCGCGATCCTGCGGCCATTCCCCTCGCAGTCGACCCGCACGTCGGCGCCGAAATGCGCGAGCAGCCGCTCCGTGTGATCGCGGCTCGCCTCGTCCTCGATGACCACGGTCTCGCCGGGGGCGGCAAGCCCCGCCAGCAGGACCGCCGACTTGATTTGGGCCGACGGCACTGGCGTGCGGTAGACGATCGGAATGGGGTCGCGCGCGCCCGACAATTTTATCGGCACCCGGCCGCCATCGGCCGCTGCGAGCGTCCGGGCGCCGACCAGTTCGACCGGCTCGAGAATGCGTTGCATGGGCCGCCGCCGCAGGCTGGCATCGCCGTCGAAGGTGGCCGTGATCGGACATCCCGCAACCGCGCCCATGATAAGCCGGCAGCCGGTGGCGGAATTGCCGAAGTCGAGCACGGACGCGGGCTCGCGAAACCCGCCGACGCCGACGCCGTGGACGCGCCAGGCGCCCTCGCCGGTACGTTCGACGGTGGCGCCGAGCGCCCGCATCGCCTTGCCCGTGTTGAGCACGTCCTCGCCTTCGAGCAGTCCGGAGATGCGCGTCTCTCCAACCGTCAGCGCGCCGAAGATCAGCGCACGGTGCGAGATCGACTTGTCGCCGGGCACGCGAACCCGGCCCCTGAGCGGACCCGAGCGGCGAGAGGTGAGCGGCGATGGTTGGCTCGTTGTCATCGGCGTGGAAGGTGCCCTACGTGGGCGCACGTTTGCGAGGCGAACGGTTCCGGTCGCCGGAACCTGGTGTGTCTAGCACGTGGCCGAACGCGAGGTCATCTCGATGCCGAGCCGGGTGGATTACCTGCCGATAAAAGCCGCGCGGGCGGTATTGACACTGCGGGGGTGCTTCGCCAAGTGAAGCACCTCATTTTAGCAGCAGACCCAAGGGACCCCCCGATCGTGGCGAAACCCGAGCTCGGCACCAAGCGCCTCTGCGCCAATTGCGGCGCTAAGTTTTACGACCTGGACAAAGATCCGATCACCTGCCCGAAGTGCCACACCGTCATGGAAGTGGCAGCAGTCACGACGCGACCGACGCGGCCGGAACCGGCGCCAGCCCCCGCTCGCGCCGCCCCTGCGCCGGCCCCCGAGGAAGAGGTCGTGGCGCCGGAAACCGCCGAGGCCGAATTCGTTTCGCTCGAAGAAGCGGACGCGGAAGCCCAGGGCAAGAAAGGCGAGGGCGAGGCGGCGGAAGGAACCGAGACCGAGGAAGAGGTGGAGCTCGAGGACGAACCGATGGACGACGCCGCCTTCATCGAGGAGCAGGAGGAGGGCGACGAGGACGTCACCGACATCATCGGCGACCGCGAGGAGGAGGAGGAGGGTTAGCCGCGCGGCGTCGGTCTCAATCCGTCATGCGCGGGCATAGCGCGTTGAAGACGCGCGTAAACGCGCTTCTGACCCGCGCATCCATCAAAAAAAAGCGCTGGATTGAACAGCGCGTCGAGGCTCGTTACATTTACTGCGATTTCGGACGCGGGTTTCCCGACCCCCGCATCCCGTTTGGGGCCATAGCTCAGTTGGGAGAGCGCTTGAATGGCATTCAAGAGGTCAGGGGTTCGACTCCCCTTGGCTCCACCACTTAACCTTTTGACATTATTTAATAATCATGGACAAAAATCTAAAGGTCATTGGGTATTGACCGCCGGGGAAACACCGGGGAAGCACCGAAAGTGATTTCGGGGCACTGCAGGCGCAGTCGATGAGGTCGCTGTCCACCAGGGATCGAGCGCAGCAAATCGCAATCCCGGTCTCGCGCGCCAAGGCGATGGGTCGCAGCACGATGAAGATCGGGGGACCTCATGCTGCTCCCGCCCCAGAAAATTTCTGAGCATTCGCTGCTAGGTCGCCGGGCATTTTTAATCGAGCGGGAGCGCGGTCGTCGCATCCTGCTGATGGATAGGTTGCCCCGTGCACCCAAAGTGCCGAAGCGTGATCAATTTCCGGCGCCTCATCTCATTTCCCTTCGGCCCCGGCGGTTAACCTTGTCCAGGAAGGCATCAGTCAGGGCTTTGGTCTCACGCTCCAGAGCTTCCAGACGGTGCTTGAGTAGATCATCGATGCGGACGATACCGGCGAGCTTGCCGCCGCGCAGGACGGGCATGTGACGCATGCGATTGCACGTCATCAGCTGTATCGCGCGATCGACACTTTCGTCCGGAGATGTGGTGAGCACGGGAGATCGCATGATTTCCGCCACAGGCATCGACGGCCTCGCCGTAGCGAGAAAATCC
>Ga0306921_10000136_pt1 | contig 53745 bp, 53 predicted proteins | sample sta12Cox44000080_FD_203760 | JGI IMG/M metagenome (GOLD analysis project Ga0306921, IMG submission 203760) | Lab enrichment of tropical soil microbial communities from Luquillo Experimental Forest, Puerto Rico - statoxic.12C.oxic.44.000.080 (v2)... | ecosystem: Environmental > Terrestrial >... | reverse complement strand
CAAAGGCGGAGTCGTCCGCGACCCCGCCGTTCAGCGCGAAGTCTGCGAGCGCGCCGCGGCTTGGGTCGCGGGACAGCCGGGCTGGGCGGTCGTCGGGATCGTCGAGAGTCCGATCCTCGGCCCGGAGGGCAATCGCGAGTTCCTGCTCTACGGGCGGCGCAGGTTTAAATCGAGCCCTTCCGGCAAATACGGTACTGTCGAAATTGACCTGCCTCGAACGTCGTCATGACGGGCGCCGGATATCCGGTGCCTGTCACGACCAAGGGAGCGGTGCAAAATGCAATATCTGCTGTTGATCTACAGCGACGAGCGGGCGAACGCGGCGTTGCCGCGCGAGCAGATGAACGAGATCGTCGGTGCCTACATGGCTTATGGCGAAGCCTTGCGCGACGCTAAGGTGTTGGTCGGGTCCAATCGGCTGAGGCCGACTTCGACGGCGAGCAGCGTGCGCATCGCCGATGGCCAGACCAAGGTGCTCGACGGGCCGTTCGCCGAAACCAAGGAACAGCTCGGCGGCTATTATCTAATCGATGTCCCCGACCAAGATGCCGCTCTTTCTTGGGCGGCGCGTTGCCCCGGTGCGCGTCACGGCACGATCGAGGTGCGACCGATCTGGGTGATGTGACTGCCGCCACGCCGGTCTAGCGCGGCCAACTCGGGTCCCGGCTGCGGCGGCTCCAGCCGTGCAGTATGCTGATCGCCTCCTTTCGAACATCGAGGGGAAGGCGATGACAACCACCACCGCCGAATTTGCCGGGTTTCGGCCGGCGGCGTTCGCGTTCTTCAGCGAGCTGCGCGTCAACAACGATCCGGCTTGGTTCAAGCCACGCAAGGCGGTCTATGAGGTCGAAGTCCTGGCGCCGTTCCGAGACCTGATCGCAGCGGTCACGGTGGCGCTAGGCGCAGCCGGGCTGCCGCTGGTCGGCGATCCGAAGCGCGGCATCTTCCGCATCTACCGCGATGTCCGCTTCTCGCCCGACAAGCGTCTCTACAAGACGCACGCCGGTGCGGTGCTCACGCGCTCCGGCAATAAGCACGACCCTGGCCTGCTCTACCTTCACGTGGCGCCCGGCGAATCCATGGTGGCCGCCGGGTTCTGGCACCCGGAGCCTAATCTCCTCAACAGGTTGCGCAGAGCGATATGGGCCGACCCCGACGAGTTCCTCGCGATGGCCGGCCGGCTTGCCGCAGCCGGTCATCCGGTGATCAGCGACGAGCGCCTGAGCCGTCCGCCGCGCGGCTTCGAGGCGGCCAAGGGCACCCCAGCAGCCGAGTATGTCTGCTGGAAATCCTTTACGACGCACGCGCCGTTGAGCGATGCCGAGATGCAGTCGCCGGCGCTGGTCGGCCGCATTCTGGACTTCGCCCGTGCGGCTCTGCCGCTGCTCGAATGGGGCTGGGCGGTGATGGACGACGAGATCGCCGCAGCATTGCCGATCCGCGCGCCTAAGCGGCCCCTGCCAAAGCCCGACTTCTAATCTCTAAGTGGTTTCGCCGCTGATCCGGGTGACAGTTCAGGGCGCGCTCCCGAAGCAAGGGCGGCGACGCGGTCCATCGCTTCTCAGTGTTTCCGCCGCTTCAACATGGGCAACAGGAGTTATACACCGTCACCCCGCAGCAAGGCACTGCGGGCTGAGCGGGCGGCCGCCTAACCGCCCGCGCGCGGGCCGCTATAGTGCAGCGGCGGCCCGCGCGACGCGTGCGGCCCTGTCGCGCTGGCGGGCTTCGGCGCGGGCGAGGACGTCCGCGAGGACCGCAGGGTCGGCCCGCTCCGGCGAGCCCGATGCGAAAGGCGGGACGGGATCGTATTCGATGCCGAGCTGGATCGCTTCGGCGACCGCTCGCCCGGCGATCTCGGCGGCGACGGTGAGCGCAACGTCGATGCCGGCGGTGACGCCGCCGCCGGTATAAAGCTTGCCGTCGGCAACGACGCGCTCGGCGACCGGCTCGGCGCCGAAGGAGCGCAGCATGTCTCGTGACATCCAGTGGGTCGCGGCCCGCCGGCCGCGCAGCAGACCCGCGGCGCCGAGGACCAGCGAGCCGGTGCAGACCCCGACGACATAGCGCGCATCCGCCGCAACCCGGCGCAGAAAGCCCAGGATCTCGGCGTCTTCGAGCAGGGGATTGATCCCCGCGCCGCCAGGCACGAACACGAGATCGAGCGGCGGGCAGGACGCGAGCGTCGCCATCGGCAGGATCGTCAGCCCATGCTCGGAGCGCACTGGCTCCAAGTCCTTCCACAGCAGCAAGGTCTCGGCGCCGGGCAGGCGTGCGAGAACCTCGTAGGGACCAGTCAGGTCGAGCTGGGTCATATTCGGAAACACCAGCATCCCGCTGCGAAAGCGCGTCTCGCTCATCAAACCGTCTCCTCGGGCAGGGAGCTCTTCCTATCTAAAGAGCGACACCCGGGCAATGTGGGAGACGAGGATGCCTCTGGTGCTGGCGAGCCCGGCGATCCCGCCCGGCGGCGAGATCCCGTCGCAATATACCTGCGACGGCGCCGATATCTCTCCGCCGCTGACATGGTCCGCCCCGCCCAACGGCACCCAGAGCCTCGTGCTCGTGGTCGAGGATCCCGATGCACCCTCCGGCGTGTTTCGCCATTGGACGGCGTTCGACATCCCGGCGGGATCGCACGGTCTCGACGCCGGCTATTCGGCAAACAAGCCTGCGGCCACGTTCCACGAGACCCGCAACGACTTCGGCAAGCCCGGTTATAGCGGCCCCTGCCCGCCCAAAGGGCACGGGGTCCATCACTATCATTTCGGCCTGCTCGCGATCAGCCGACCCGCCCTCGACCTGACGGCGTCGGCGACCGCGCTCGATGTGCTGAAGGCGGCGCAGCCCTATGTGATCGAACGCACCGAGCTGGTCGGCACTTACCACCGTTAGCGCACCGGCTCAGTCAACGGCGCCGCGGCCAATTCCCGTCGCGGCGAAGATTCCCGGTTTTTCCCGTGGAACCGGGAATTTTTTCGATTTTCCCCTCATACGCACGGTTCGGCAGCAAAAACGGTAAGCCGAATCAACCTCTTGCCAGGTAATTCCCGTAGCAGCCCCAATCGGGAATTTACGGCGGCCTAATCGGGAATTAAATGCGTCGAACCGGGAATTACGGGAATTCTCTGCGAGAACACTCATTAAACCGCATTTCTCAAATTGAAATCCGACAAAGCGTGAACAGTACCGCCAAACTTCGCCCTTTATGAGGCGGGTATCAGGCTCATCGATTTCCCGGGCGAGGCGGTGTTCGGCGGCGGACAGGGGCTCAAATCACGAAGCGGGATTCGTTGCTGCACCAACGACCCGCTTCCGTAATCGGATTGCCGCTGTAAAGCCCTCTCTTTTATTGGTTGTCGATCAGGTCGAGTTTCGGCTTCCGACCCTTGGCGGCCGTTATGCACGGTTTCCGTCCGGTTACCGGTAAGCGCTTGGGGAGCGGGCTGGCTCAGGCGGTAGCGGGTGGCGTTGAGCGGTTGCTGCTGCTGATTGCGTATGACCTCGCTCGGCCTGCACTCCCGGCCGGTTGCGTGGACTGACCGCCAGCGCGGCGAATTGCCTCTTGGAAGCGGGAAATGGACAGCAGCAGCACCAACGTCCCGGTTCTCTATCGTGGTCGTGGGTATAAAGGTGCTCACAGCCTGCGCTCATAGCTTGCTCCTCATAGCCTTGCTCATTATCAGGTTGGGCGCGTTGCTCGAATAAAGGGGGAACATGTCGACCGCCACGCTTCCTGAAGTGCGAGGGGGCTATTTTCCGCGTTGGAAGCTGAAGACAACTGGTGTGATCATGCCCGAGGAACGCCTGCCGTGGGCTCAGACGATCGTCTCGGGTCTGCAGCACGGGGTCGCGATGGCGGGCGGAACGATTATCGCGCCGCTCATCATGGGTTTTGATCCGAACCGCGCACTGCTCTTTTCGGGCCTCGGGACTCTGATCTTCTTTGTCGTTGTCGCAGGACGGGTACCGAGCTACTTGGGCTCGAGCTTCTCGTTCGTTGCCGTCGTCATTGCTGCAAGCGGTTATTCCGGCCATGGGCCAAACGCAAACCTCGATGTTGCGCTGGGCGGCATCATTGCAGCGGGTGTGCTGTACGGCATCATCGCGTTGATTGTCATGCGGTCGGGCGTTGGCTGGGTTGAGCGCTTGATGCCGCCCATTGTGACTGGCGCGGTCGTTGCCGCCATTGGTCTCAATCTCGCGCCGGTGGCCGTTAAATCCGTGAGCGATAGCCAATTCGATACCTGGATTGGGCTCGTTACGGTGCTGATCATCGGGCTAATCGCCGTCGCAGCACCGGGGATCTGGCGCAGATTGCCGATCATTTTCGGGGCTATCGGCGGATCTCTGCTGTATTTATTACTCGCAAACGGTTTCGGATTGGGAAAGCCCATCGACTTTACCGCATTGGCCGCGGCATCCTGGATAGGCTTGCCGAAATTCACCGGTCCGAGCTTCCACCTTGATGCGATGTTCTTGATCGCACCCGTGGCGATCATTCTCGTCGCCGAGAACCTCGGCCACATCAAAGCCATCGGCGCGATGACAGGCAGAAGCCTCGATAGGTTCTTGGGCCGCGCGTTTTTGGGAGACAGTCTGGCCACGATTGTTTCCGGCTTCGGCGGCGGCACTGGCGTCACGACTTACGCCGAGAACATCGGTGTGATGGCGTCCACAAAGGTCTATTCGACGCTGCTGTTTGTCGTTGCTGCGATCGCCTCGATCCTGCTGGGCTTCTCGCCAAAATTCGGTGCTCTGATTCTCTCGATCCCGGGTCCCGTCATCGGCGGCTTGTCGATCGTGCTGTTTGGCTTGATCGCCGCGATGGCGGGCCGGATCTGGGTGGAGAACAAGGTCGATTTCTCCAACCCACGAAATCTGATCACCGTCGCAGCCGCGCTTACCGCAGGGGCCGGCGACCTCACCCTCAAATTCGGCGCCTTCACGATGGGAGGGATTGGCACCGCAACGTTCGGCGCCATCATCCTCTATCAAATTCTCGCGTGGGACAGCGCTAAACAATAACGTACTCGGCCTGGCGCGCCTGCCTCATGGCGCGGGGCCCGTCATTACATCTTCCCAAAAATTTACGGTCTGTAAGATGGTCGACGCATTTGACATCGCTATCCGAGCGCGCCTCCGTGACCGGCCCGATGGTTAGTCGCGCAGAAGTCTGGTGCGAATATCCGCCTTCCACCCACTGCGGAAATTCAAATGTCGACACCACCCCTTTTTTGAAACTCGGGTGCGGGTCATGCGCATCCCTTGCCCTCGGCGAGACGGGCGGAGTCCTGGCACGAACAGCGCGGGGTACATCGATGATGTCGGGCGCGTAGATCGTGACTTTGGCTCGATCCGGTTACCTAGCTAATGAATCCGGGCGGCGTCGATCGCGCCGAAGCCGTGAGTTGCGGCTTTCCAGCCGCCGTTAGTGGATGTCCTCTTGTTCGTCGAAGGCTTGGCGCAGGCGGGCGACCGAGAAGCCGGGAGATTTCGAGGCGTCGATGATCACCTTTTCGCGGCGTGCGATTAGTGCAACGGCGGCCGGGATTTCCTTGATCGCCTCGGGCGGGATCACGACGGCGCCGTGCCGGTCGGCGTGAATGACATCGTTGGGCGACACGGTCATCCCGGCGACATTGACGGTGCCGCCAAAATCGACCAGATGCACATGGGCGTGCGACGGCATGATCGAGCCGGCGAGCACGAGGAATTCGGGCGCCATCGCTTCGAGATCGCGGACCGAGCCGTCGGTGACGACGCCAGCGCAACCGAGCCCCCTATGGACATGGGTCTGCACCTCGCCCCAGAACGCGCCAAACCCGGTATCGGGCGCGTCGATGTCCTGGATCACCGCGATGCTCGGCAGCGGTTGGGCGGCGATGTGCCCGTAATAGCCGAGCCGCACTTCTTTTGCTTCCTCGCGACTGCGCGGATGCGGCTCGCGCGAGCGGATGAGGGCGGTGCGGGCGAACGCGACGACCGGCTTTAGCTCCGGGAAGGCGGCAATCAGCGGCCGGCGGTTAAAGCCCATGGCCCGCCGTGCCGGCACGACGAGCTCGAGCGCGTTGCAAATCGTCGGCGTGTCGAACGCTTTCAGGGCTTCGAGATCGGCAGGGTCTGGCAGGCGGGGCATGGCGGCTTCCTCGGACGATAATGATCCGTAGCCAGCCTTTATTGGCAACGCCATCGGGCATCAAGGCTTTTGCGTCAGACCCACTGGAGAAAATTTTCAAGGCATCTTGCGCGGATTTGTTCCGCGCATCCACGTCTTTGTCTCGACTGCCGCAGGGCGTGGATGCCCACGGAACTCGTCCGTGGGCTGAAGGCCCACGGGCCAAGCCAGGTCAAGACGAAATTGGGAGGCCGATTTCCGTTCTTGGTCGCCGCAAGATTTTCCCCGGACTGCCCTGCGCTTTCGCGGGAATGACGAATGAGGCTCTATGTGCCGCTTATTCCGCCGCGAAGCAGCATCCCGAGCGGAATCATCAGCGCCAAAATGACCTGCATTGTATAGTCCCCCGGCCACTCTCGTCTCTTCGGCACGAGCTCTTCGTAACCGACGAGCTTGGAAAAAATTCGGCGGAAGTATGGCTCTGTGATGATGAAGAAAGCGTAATGTTGCCATAAGTCTTTACGACCTTAGATGGAGAGGCAGCGAATGTACGATCCCGATCGAGTGAGAAGTCTGCAGCGACCCCGGGGTCTCCCGTTCCGGATTGGAAAGCTGGGCCATGTCGTGTTGAACGTGCGCGACGTGGAACGCTCGGCGCGGTTCTACACCGAAGTGCTCGGGTTCCAGATCTCGGACGTCTACCCGGAAGAGATGGTGCCCGGCGGCATGGTGTTTTTACGCTGCAACCCGGATCATCACGGCATTGCGCTGGTCGGCTCGATGACGGAGCCGGCCGCGAATGCCGATCTCAACCATGTCGCGTTCGAGGTGGCAACGCTCGACGAGGTCCTCCGGGCGCACGAGCATTTGCGCTGGCACGGTGTCGAGATCGATTTCGCCGGGCGGCGCCGCGCCGGGTGTCAGATTGCCGTCGAATTCCGCGATCCCGACGGTCATCGTCTGGAGATTTACTGGGGAATCGATCAGATCGGCAGCGACGGCTATGTCCGCTCACCCGACGAGTGGAAGGGCGCGCGCAGCCTCGCGGAAGCGATTGCCGATCCGGTGCGCGGCCAGGACACGATATTGCACGACCCGTCGCTGCTCGCCGGTGAAACAAGCCCGGCACCGACCGGCTGACCGGCGAGGTTCGCCATCTCAACAAGCCTATGGGGGTCCAGGTGCAGTGCATCCTGCCAATAGTTCCCGGCCGGCTCCGCGGCGGATTCCCGTTATTCGCCGTCTCGCTGCTATTGTCCTCCACGCTGACGGCTGTGGCACAACAATACCCGCCGTCGGCTTATCCCGGCCCCGGTCAGCCCCCAGCTTATCCTGGCCCCAATCAGCCCCCGGTTTATCCTGGCCCTGGCCAGCCCCCGGCTTACGCCGGTCCGGGATACGGCGGACCAACCGCCCCACCGCCGCTTCAACAGGAGGCCATCCCGCCCCCGCCGGGAGCGGCGATGGTTTGGCAACCCGGATATTGGAGCTGGCGGAGACATGGTTGGGTATGGGTGCCAGGCCGCTATGCCGCTCCCCCCTACGCGCGTGCAAGCTGGATCCCTGGTCACTGGGCTGAACGGCACGGTCGTTGGGTCTGGACGCCGGGACACTGGCGATAATCTCAGAAGGATCGCGGACCGCGTCCAGCCGACTCGCTCGATTGCCGCCGATGGCGATGGCTCAACCACAGCGCGATCAGGATGGCCGCGATAACAAGGCCGTAGCCGAGCGCGTGCGCCAGGGCGACGATTCCGATCAGGATCAGGACAGCCCCGACCAAAGGCAGCGCAAGCACCAGGCCAATGGCCACAGCCGTTCCCAACACCGCAATGAAGAGCGGCAGCAGGACGAGCAACGCAATCCCGACGAGCAGGCCAATGATGAAGAAGACGAAACCCATTACGTCCCCCAATTGTCGCGGCTCTGCACGATAACACGGCGGGTCCGCGAACGCATTGCAGCGAGCCACCCGGCTCGGGCATGGTGAAGGCATGATCGAAGGCTGCCCGACCGGTCGGGGTTCCCAGGCTCAGGTGGAGAATGCCGGATACACGGTAACGGTGCGCGGGCTGGTTTTGATGTGCAGCATCGGGATCCGCCGCCGCGAGCGCGAGCACGCGCAGCGCGTTCGGGTTTCCGTCGATCTGGTGGCGGGCGAGGCTTTTCCCGGAGAGGATCGTCGGCGCATCATCAATTACGAGAAAGTGGTCGCCGCTATCCGCGAGATCGCTAGGTCGGGCCATATCGACCTGTGCGAGGGGTTTGCCGAACGGGTCTGCGCGGCCTGCTTTGCCGATCCGCGCGTCGAGCGCGTGCGGGTCTGGGTCGAGAAGCTCGATGTGTTTCCCGACGCCGAGGGGGTCGGCGCGATCTTGCAGCGGGTCCGACCGATGGGAGTCGGGTCCGGCTGATCCGCGGTTCAGCTCGCTGCGATCGCGCGCCACACGGCGAGCGCCTGGCGCGTCTCGGCGACATCGTGAACCCTCAGGATCTGGACCCCTTGCTGCACCGCGAACAAAGCGGCGGCGAGCGACCCCGGCAGTCGCGCCTCGGGCGGCTCGCCACGGCTCAGCCGGGAGATCGTCGATTTGCGGGAGACGCCGAGGACGATGGCGCAGCCGAGCGTGTGAAACGCGCCGATCCCGGCGAGAAGCTCGAGATTGTGCGGCACCAGCTTGCCGAACCCGAAGCCCGGGTCGACGGCGATCGCCTCGCGCGCGATACCGCCGGCAACACAGGCATGGATGCGCGCCTCCAGATATTCCAGCACCTCGACGAGGGGTGAAGCATACACCGGATTTTCCTGCATCGTTCGAGGCTCGCCGCGCATGTGCATCAGCACGACCGCCGCGCGGCGGCGGGCGACGAGGGCGAGGCTGTCCGGGTTATAGGTCAACGCCGAAACGTCGTTGACAATGCGCGCCCCCGCGTCGAGCGCTGCCTCCATCACCTCCTTGTGCCTGGTGTCGATCGATACGACGGCACCAGACCCTGCGAGCGCCCGCACGACCGGCCCGACACGGTGGATCTCTTCGCCCGGCGGAAGGGGGGCAGCTCCGGGCCGGGTCGACTCGCCGCCGACATCGACGATGTCCGCACCTGCTTCGAGAAGCGCGCGGCCGTGCGCAATGGCGGGCTCGGGCTCGAACCATCGCCCGCCATCCGAGAAGCTGTCGGGGGTGACGTTGAGCACCCCCATAATCAGCGGGCGGTCGAAACTGAACCCCGCCCAAGGGGCACGCGGTGCCGATAACGATGCGAGCTGTTCCCGTGCTCGTCCCGCCCAGCGGGCGCCGGCGCCCGCAATCCATGCCTCGAATTGGGCAATCGACGCCGTCACCGAGACCGGACGCCGTTCGGGCCCGAGACCGATCGCTGCGACCAGGGCGAAGGCACAGTCATTTGCGCCGAGCGGGTAGGCGTCACCCGAGGCGATCGCGTCCGCCGCCGCACCGCCGCAAACCAGCCCCAGCGGCCGTAGCCACAGACGATCCGGCGGGAGGCGATCGAGCGAGGCCCAGTCCATGCGGCAGCTGTTACCCTGTGGCAATGTCGGGTTAGGAAGCCGGCGGCAGCGGCGTCTGCTCGATCGGTGGGGTCAGCGGCTGAGGAGGGCCCGGAGCCGGAGTTACCGGGCTTGACGGCGCGGCGGGCGGTGGCGGTGGCGGCGGATAGGAGTAAGCCGAAGAAGGGGGATAGCCCCAGTTGAGGGGCCAAGGATAGGGGTAGCCCCAAGGGTAGTAGCCGTATGGGGAGTAGCATCCCGACAGCAAGCCGGCGCTCGCCAGGGCGAGCAATATCTTCCACGAGGGTCGGCGATGTTTTGTCATGGCAGGCTCAACCCCGCGAAGTTCGCAGGGCGCTTCTCGAGAAACGCCCGAACACCCTCGACAAATTCCTCGCCAGCCGCACAAGCGGCAAAGCTTTCGGTCTCGCGCCTCAGCTGCGCGTCGAAGGCGTCACCGAGGGTTGCCTGGAGCAGCGCCTTGGTGCGGGCGTAAGCGTGCGTCGGCCCGTGGGCCATCCGGGTCGCTAGCGCCATCGCCTCGCCTTCGAGCGCTGCCGGCGGAACCAGTCGGTTTACGATCCCGAGCTGAAACGCGCGCTGCGCGTCGAACCGGTCGCCGAGCATCATCAATTCAGCCGCGTGCTTGAGGCCGACGGCGCGCCCGAGCGTCGCGGTCAGCCCGCCGTCCGGGCTGGTGCCGAGATGGACATATCCCGACGCAAAGATCGCATCCTCGGCGGCCAGAGCCAGATCAGAAGCGAGAACGAGGCTGAGCCCAAAGCCGGCAGCGGCACCTTGCACGATTGCGACGACCGGTTTTGGCATATGCCGCAAGCGGATCAGCAGTGGATGCAGACCATCGACAATCTGGTAAAGCGACCGGCACCGTTCGGCGGGCGGCAGTTTGATCAGCTCACCAAACATCGTGATGTCGCCGCCAGCGCAGAAATGCGCTCCCGCGCCCCGCAACAAGACGACGCGAGCGCTGCGGTCTTCGGCGGCTTCGGCGGTGGCGTCGGCGAGTTCGGCGATCAGCTGGCGATTTGCCGCATTCAGCACTTCGGGGCGGTTCAGGATGATTTCGAGAACAGCCTCATTTCGTCGCAGAACAACACTGGGCATCGCTCGGCTCCTCGCGCGCTCCGGTCTATGATAGGGCGCCTTTGAGGAGACCATACCATGGCCTATACGATCCTGCGCGGCGGGCGCGTTCTCGACATTGCCGCGGGGACGGCGGATTTCGCCGATATCCTGATCGAGGACGACACGATCCGCGAGATCGGCCCGCCCGGTTGCCCTGCCCCAGCCGAAGCCGTCGAGATCGCTGCGGCACGCAGGCTCCTCCATCCGGGTCTCGTCAACGCGCATACCCACGGCACCGGCAATCTCGCCAAGGGAATGGGCGACCGTTGGACCCTCGAATTGCTGCTGACCGCCGGGCCATGGATCACCGGGAACCAAAGCGCCGAGGACAAATACTTGTCGACCCAGCTCGGCGCGGTCGAGATGGTGCTGAAGGGCTGCACTGCCTGCTACGATCTCTCGTTCGACTGGCCGCTCCCGAGCGCTGGTGGGCTCGCCCTGGCGGGCCAAGCTTATGCCGATGTCGGCATGCGCGCGGTTGTGGCGCCGATGATCGCCGACCGCACCTTCTACGAAGCGATCCCCGGCCTGCACGATGCGCTGCCACCGCCGCTTCAGCAGCGGGTCGCCGAGCTGCGCTTCGCGCCCGCCGAGACGACTTTGGCGGCGGTCCGCGCGGCGCTGCACGACTGGCCCCTCAACCGCGACCAGGTGCGCCCGGCAGTTGCGCCGACGATCCCGCACCACTGCTCGGACGCGTTCATTCTCGGCTGCGCGGGGTTGGCTCGCGAGTTCGATGTCGGGCTGCACAGCCATGTCGCCGAGTCGAAAGTGCAGGCAGTCACCGGGATCCGGCTCTACGGCCGCACCCAGACCGCGCAGCTCGATGGGCTCGGTGTGCTCGGGCCGCATTTCACCGTTGCCCATGGCGTTTGGCTCGACGAGGACGATATGGCCCGCCTCGGCGATCACGGCGCTTCGGTCGCGCACAATCCGGGCAGCAATATGCGGCTCGGCAGCGGTCTCGCCGATACGCGGGCGATGCTGGAGCGGCGGGTCAATCTCGGGATCGGCACCGACGGGGCAAACTGCGCCGACAACCAAAACATGTACGAAGCCATGCGGCTGGCATCCTTCGTCTCCAAGGTGCAAGGACCGGATTGGCAGCGCTGGTTGACGACACGCGAGGCGGCGCTGGCGGCGACCGAGGGCAGCGCCCGCGCTCTTGGATTTGCGGATTGGATCGGTCGGTTGGCGCCCGGCTACAGGGCCGACATCGTGATGCTCGACCTCGACCATCCGAACTGGCTGCCGTTCAACGATCCGGTCAACCAGCTGGTTCATACCGAGGACGGCACCGCCGTCGCCAGCGTGATGATCGGCGGCCGGCTGGTTGTCGACAACCGGCGGCTGGTTACGGTGGATCTCGACCGATTGCGCAACCGCGTCGAGGCAGCGCGCGAGCGGCTCAGGGCGGCCAACGCCGATAGCCGGCGGCTCTACGAAGCCCTCGAGCCGGTGGTCGGCAGCTATTGCCCAGCTCTCGCCCGCACCCCCTATCATGTGCACCGTTACGTGGCGCGCGCCGAGTAGCAACCGTTAGATCAATCAGCGGGTAAGGACTCTGCCGAGCGCCAATACGCCCCCGATTACGGTGGCTACGTTGATAACCGCAACGACGCCGACCACGCCGATGACCCATTTGAGGATGCCCGCCTTGGTTTCTGCGAGACCGCGCATCAGGTCGAGCTTGGTTTGGGCGAGGTCGGTCCTGACGTCCACGATGTCGTGCAGAAGGTCGGCTCTGGTTTCGGCGATATCCGACTTGTTTGCCAGCGCGCTCAGCTCGGTGTCCCGGGATTGTCTTAATAGGGCAGTGAGCGCTAGCGCCTGCGCCTCAGCCATGCCGGCCGCAGTCAGGGTCCTGATCCAATCGGAGTCGGAACTCCCCGCGGTCACGTCGAGGCCTCGGTTCCGGCGCCCTTAAACAGGCACCTGGCTGCGCGATTACACTCATCGAAAGAATTGTCGAGGGTCTGCAACACCGACCGAGCCGGCCCTCGGGAAAGGAAGAGTTCGTCTATTCGGCGGCCGCGCGTTCCATGGGGGTGTCCGCCGCGGTCTGCGCCGATCCCTGGTTTTGCTGCCGCGGCACATTGCCCCGCTCGCGCGCAGCTTCACCAAGCCGTTGCGCAGCTTTCCGCGTCATGGTCGCGGCATCGTTGGCGATCGCTCGGATTTCCGAGGCGGTCCATTCGAGGCAATCCGACACCCATTCATTTTGCGCCTGTGCCAGGTCGATGATGTTGCGGGAGCTGTATATTTTGCGGACTGAACGGGATGAGACGTCGAATGCCTCGCGCTGGCGCCGATGCCAATCGGTCAGCATGATTTCCGCATTGGTCAGGAAATCGCTGTGCGCGCCCATCCACAGCTCGGCCTCCCTAATCAAGGCTGAACTCAGCGGCATGCCAATAGAATTGCTGTCTGCTTTCGTTTCCTGCGTGCGCTTGACCTCGATCATCTTTGCCTCCTCGGGACAAACTTGGGGCCTGATCACCAAAGGCGACAGTTTCATGCGTGCTCTTCACGCGCGAGTTTCTTTAATCTGTAAATAGCATGCCGTGGTTGATGCGGCAGGAATGAGGCGAGATTGTAAGTATGGTTAACGAGGGGCCTGGAAAGACGCGAAGCCCCTGACCAAACTCAGCCGGAGGCGCGGCGGCCGATCAGGGAGAGCCCGCGCAGAACATCGACCGCTTGGGTCAATTGCTCATCGTTCGCCGAGCCGATGTCTCCCGTGGCCACAGAGGGTGCTTCTTCGGGGGCAGGCGTCGCGGTCGCATCCGGAGGAGCACCCGCCGGTGGTTTTGTCGCCGGCTGGTCCGGGTTCTTGAGCGCTCCCGGCAAATCAGCTTCGTGCCGTCCTTCGCCGTGGCCGAGTTTCGCGAGCTTGAGCGGCGTGACCCCGAGATCGGGTTCGATCCCCTTGCCCTGAATTTCACGGCCGTTCGGCGTCGAAAAACGAGCGGTCGTCAAACGGATCGCACCGCCGCTACCCAACGGGATCACATTCTCGATCGAGCTTTCGCCAAAGCTCTTGGTCCCGAGCAGCACCGCCCGATGATTGTCCTGCAGCGCGCCGACGACGAGCTCGGCTTCTCTGGCCGTGCCGCCATTGATCAGGGCAACGAGCGGCAGACCCTTGGCGAGATCACCCGGCGTCGCGCTGATCCGTTTCGTGTCGGCCGGTTTGCGCCCCTTGACGACGACAATATCGCCCTTGTCGAGCAGAGCGTCCGCCGTAGCGACCGCCGCGTCAAAGCTGCCTCCGGGGTTATTCCGCAAATCGAGAATGAAGCCGATGAGCTTGTTGCCAGCCCGCTGCCTCAGATCCTGGATTGCGCCGGCCAGGGCGGCCTGGGTGGCGCTGTCAAACCCGGCGATGCGCAAATATCCGATATTGCCGGCTTCGACATGCGCCGTCACCGTCTGAAGCTTGAACGGCTCGCGCTTGATTTTTACATCGAACGGACTCTCGTTGGCGCGCCTCAAGTTCAGCACGATCTCGCTGCCGGCGGGGCCAAGCAGCTTCTGTTCGGCCTCACCCAGTGTGAGATCGTAAGTTGGCTCTTTGTCGATCGAAAAAATTAGATCTCCTGGTTTGATTCCCGCCTGTGCCGCGGGCGATCCGTCCTGCGGAGAGATTATCTTCAACTGCCCGTTCTCGATCGTTACAACGAGGCCCAGGCTGGCGTCGTTGTCGTTTGCCGTCTTTTGCAGTGCCTTGAAGGCCTCTTCGTCCAAGAAGGACGAGTGCGGATCCAGGCCGGACAACATGCCGGCGATCGCCGCGCCGATCAGCTTCGTGTCGGTCACGGGATCGACCGCATCTTGGCGAACGCGCTCAAAGGCTTCGTCGAAGAAGTTCAGCTCTTCATAAACGCTATCTTTCCCCGACTTTTGCTGAGCAAAAACGCCGCTCGCGATGAGCAAAACCGCCGCCAGGGTCACGACCGCCAATTTATACATGAACAACTTCCCTCGCCGCAGCCGCCACGAGCCGGTCGGCCGCCGGCGCAATCCAAAAGCGGACAATAATGGCATTACCATGACTACGGCCCGCGCCATTTTTCAAGGCCGGCTTGATCTTGCGCGCGACCGGCGCCGGGTGCTTCTCTTCGAGGATCAAGGGCCGCAAGCCAGACAAGGAAGGCGCGGATGGATACGCTCGCGAAGATCAATGAAACGAAACTGCCGTTTGCCGAGTTGCTGGGCATCGAGGTCGTCAGCGCCTCGCCGGACAAAATCGTCGCGGAGATGACGGTACGGGAGGATCTCTGCACCCGGCCCGCCGTCTTGCACGGCGGTGCAATCATGGCCTTCGCCGACACGCTCGGAGCCTTGGGGACGCTCGTAAACTTGCCGCAAGGGGCCGGGACCACGACGATCGAGAGCAAGACTAATTTTGTCGCGCCGGCGCCGGTAGGAACCCGGGTGGTCGGCGAGGCGATACCAGTCCATCGCGGCAGGCGAACAATGATCTGGCAGACGCGTGTTTCGGCTGCGGAGGGCCGGCTCGTCGCGCTCGTGACGCAAACCCAGCTGGTTCTTTAAGCCACCCTCGGCTAGAGGAAATCGCGCACCCGTTCGAGCTCGTCGAGTGCGCTCGCGGGCGAGACAATCAATACCTCGTCGAAGCCGATTTGCTCAATGCGCTTCAGGCGCTGACGCGCCTTGTCGGGTGAACAGACGAGCGAGACTTTCGCCCGCTCGGCGAGACTCCCGGGTTCGGCGCGATTGCGAAGGTCGACAACCACATTGGCGAGGACGGCGTTGGTACCGCCCGCCTCGCGGTAAAGGCGCATGCCGTTTTCGAGATCTTCCCAGCTGCTATAGAGACCGGAAGCGATCCAGCCTTGGCACTGTTTTGCGGCATAGGCGATCCATCGAGGGTTGCGCCAGGCGCCAAGCATCACCGGTGGCCCGCCTTCGCATCCCGGCCACGGCGACAGTGTGCCGCCATTGACTGGCTCGCCTCGCCAAGCCCGCCGCATGATCTCGAGCGAGCTCATCAAGGTACGGAAGCGCTTATCGTAATCGGCGCCCAACAGATCGAAATCGGCGCGCGTCGAGCCGCTGCCGACACCAAGACGAAGACGGCCGCCGGACAGCGCCTGAACCGACTGAACGCGATGCGCCAGCTCGATCGGATTACGTAAGGAGACCTGCAATACGGCCGTGCCGAGCTCGACACGCTGTGTCGCCGCCGACAGCACCCCCAGCACAACGAGCGGGTCCAGAGTGGGGCGCCCGCGACCGAGCGAGTCGGTCACCCAGATGCCGGGAAACCCGCTTTTTTCGATCCGACGAGCGTAATCGACCGTGCGGCCCAGCGGCCGGTCGCGCGGCTCGGTGCCGGGGTTCATAAAAGTCACGACACTCAGCCTCACGACCACCCGCCGATCGAAAGCCTCACCGACACGCGTTCCTCCTCGCCCAACGGTACATGCCGGGTAACAATGCAATAGATCCGCGGGGCTCGCCAACAGCCGAGTTGTTCAGACCGGCGTGTCGCGGAACACGATCGTGCCTCCGACTGAGGGCGGAAGCGGCACAGCCACAGCATCGCGAACCGAAAGGCCGACGAGACCGGTGGAAGCGAGAAGCTCGACCAATCGCGGGAGACTGGCGACGACGACCTCATAGGCCGCCAGATAGGGGAGCGGGGGTCCGGGCTCGATGCCAAATTCCCGTTCGAGATATTCGGGTGTGGCGACCCGCACGGTCCCGCGCTCCAGCGGAAGCGTCGCGACTTCGCCCTCTCGGAGGGTCGGGCGGCCGGTGAACCGTGCAAAGCGCCGAGCCGGCTCCGCCGGGTCGGCGGCGGCAACCCATAACGCAGCGAGCATGAGCGCGCCGTTCGGGTGATCGAGAAACGGCTCGCGCCAGACCAGCTCTTCGGTATGGTGGGTCAGAAACTGTACGCGCCCTTCCGGCATGATGCCCGGCGCAATGCGTGCGATCGTAAAACGTGCCCAATCCTCACCGCTATCCAACGCGACCGGTCGGCGCATATCGACGAGCGGCAACACCGGGAAGCCGGAGGCGGCCAATCGCCGATGCTCGATTGCCGCGTCCGCCGCGCTGAAGGCGGCAAGATGGAGCCCGACATGGCGGGTCAGCCGCTCGGTCAGTTGCCGCGCGAGAGGCGTGTCGCTGATGGCGGTGAGGATCTCGACATAGCCGTTGCGGAACATCGCGCAGCGGTGCCTGGTGCCGGAGGGAACGAGTTTGCCCTCCACCAGGTTGGTCTGAGCGGTGAACGGGGTCAGCCGGAACCCGCAATGCGACAACGCTTCAGCGGCAGCTTCCATTGCGGGTACGAAATGGGCGACATGGTCGAGAAATATCTGCCCTGCTTCCGGTAACTGGCCCGTCATGAGGTCATTCTCGGTCTAGAAAACGGGGTTACGGAGCTGTAGCTCGCTACACGATGCCGTTAAATGCACCAAATTCGCCTATCCATGGAGAGGTTTTACCCGCCCGCCACCTATATACCTTTCCGGCGGTAAACAGCGGCGTTCGGTCCGGCCATGGAACTTGCCTTTAATCCGATCTCGATTTCTACGCTCAGAAAGCTCGCTTCAATTTTGCTATCGGTTGTGATTTTTGCATTCCTCGCTGGATTAACGACTCTCGCAGTTGGTCGCCCTGTAATATTCGGTATCATTCACGCCATATTCGTCGGCAGTGGCGTCGGTTTTTTTGAACAATTTTATGTTCAAACCCCGCGCGGTCGGTGGCTGCGCAGCATGCACCCAGTTCGATCGATTTTTTTATATTCGATCGTGGTGGTAACATTGTATATAATTTCGTTTCACCTTTCCCACGTTATTCTATGGCGATTTGAAGATCTGCCGATGGCCTATCGTAAGCTGCCGATCGCGATCCCACTGGTCCTCATATTTTCAGTGATCGGCATTGTCGTTATGCGAGCCGTTCATTTTATTGGGATAGAAACCTTGTTTCATCTGATGCTCGGCACCTATCACCGCCCGGTAATCCAGGAAAAAGTGCTGTTGTTTCTCGATATCAACAATTCCACAGACTTGGCCGAACGTTTGGGTCCAGTCCGCACGCAATCTCTTCTCGGCAAATTCCTGTTCGACGTGTCAAGGCCGATCACCGACTCCGGCGGCGATATCTACCTTTATAAAGGAGATGGTTTGATTGCATTGTGGGCGTGGAGTGAAGCGATCAGGGCAGACAAGATATTGAGCGCGGTTGACGCGATTTTCGTTGCAGTCGGGGACGAGCAGGCCAATTACCGACAGCAGTTCGGGGTCGTCCCCGACTTTCGGATAGGGGTCCATGGCGGCGATGTTGTTGTGAGCGAACAGGGTGATACCAAACGGGCAATTGGTATCTATGGAAGCACGATCAATATTTCGGCGAGAATGGAAGAAGCCGCAAAAGCACATGGGGTCGCCTGCGTGATCTCCGGCGACGTTGCAAAAGCCCTTTCCCGCCGCAATGATGGACTGCTTCCGATTGGTTACGAAAAAATCAGGGGGGATTTTCGAAGAAATCCCGATCTTCGAATATCGTGTGGCGGGCGCAGCTGCCCCAGTACCGAGCGACAATGGGTTGGTGTCGGAAGTTCCCCGGAGCATTTGGCGCCGAGCGGTAGGCTAGCGAGCCTCACGCGCCTCTGGGGTCCCCTGTACCTCATTTGTCCCCTGCACCTCATTTTCAGCGAGACGCCGGTAGCGCGCCTGGCTATTTGCGAGATGCCGACGCATGGCTCGGCGCGCGACCGCCGCGGCACCGGTGTCGATCGCTGCAGAAATCGCGCGATGCTCCCGCTGGATCATTTCAAGATAAGCGCGCTGGCCTTCGCCCTGATGGGCGGCGGCCCGGATGCTCTGGCGCGGAATGATGAAGCGGCCGAGATAGTCGAGAAACCACCAAAATTGCAGGTTGTTGGTTGCCGCAGCGATAGCGCGGTGAAACGCGAAATCCTCATCGACTGCGCTTTCGCCGCGCTCGATCGCAGCGTCGATCGCTGCGAGCGCTCGGCGGATTTCCCGCTTTGCCGCGGGTGAGGAGCGCACCGCAGCAAGCCCGGCGGCCTCCACCTCGATGCCCTGGCGGAGCTCCATTACGTCGATGACCTCTCTGACCGAGGGCAGGCCCTCGACAGCGAGCCGAAACGGCCGCCGCCCCATCTCGGTCGCAACAAAGGCGCCGGCCCCCTGCCGGGTGATCACCAGCCCGTCCGCCCGCAATGCCGCCACCGCCTCGCGCACCACGGCGCGGCTGACACCCATCGCCGTTGCCATCTGTTGCTCGGTCGGGAGGCGAGCACCCGGTGGAAGCTTTGCGCTGGTAATATCGGCCGTGATCCGTTCGGCGATCTCGTGAAACAACTTCCGGGCGGGTCGGACCGGACGCAAGATCGAGAGCTTGTCAGCGCGATTGGGCAATGTTATCGTTGCGGGACTTGTCTGATGACCTGACAATATATCTGAGCGCGAACAATCAAACAAGGGAGGCTCAAATGATCGACAGACGCCGGGCGATGCAGCTCGCCATTACGGCATCGCTGCTCCCTCTCATCGGCGGCGCGAGAGCGGAGCAAAAAATCACGCTCAAGGCATCGGATGTGCACCCGGAAGGCTATCCGACGGTCCAGGCGGTCGAGAACATGGGCAAGAAGCTCGAAGAGGCGACCGGCGGGCGGCTCGGCATCCAGATGTATGCGTCGATGCAGCTCGGTGGCGAAAAGGAGGCGATCGAGCAGGCGCAAGTCGGCGCGTTGCAGCTCGCCCGGGTCAGCGTTGGTGCCTTGGGGCCAGTGGTCGATGACTTGAATGTCTTCAACCTGCCCTTCCTGTTTCGCGACACCGCGCATATGGAAAAGGTCATCGATGGCCCGATCGGCCAGGAGCTGCTCGACAAGGTCAGCAACAATCCCAATACCCGCCTCATCGGCCTCGCCTGGATGGATGCCGGCGCCCGCAGCCTCTACGACACTAAAAAACCGATTAAGAGCATCGACGACCTTAAAGGTCTCAAAGTGCGCGTCATGGGCAACCCGATGTTCGTCGATATGATGAATGCGCTCGGCGGCAATGGCGTCGCAATGGGGTATGATCAGGTATTCAGCGCATTGCAGACCGGTGTCGTTGACGGTGCGGAAAACAACCCGCCGAGCTTTGTTTTCGACAATCATTATCAGGTCGCCAAATACTACACTCTGACAGAGCACCTGATCGTCCCCGAGATTCTGGTGTTCTCGCGGGTCACTTGGGATAGCCTTTCCAAGGAAGACCAGGCGCTGATCAAGAAATTGGCGCGCGAGGCGCAACTGGACGAGCGGCAGCTCTGGAAAAAAGTCGAAGAGCAGGCCATGGCCAAGATGAAGAGCGCCGGCATCGAGGTCGATACAGTCGGTGACAAGACGGCGTTTCAAACCGCCGTAAAGCCGGTCTGGGACAAGTACGGCGCCAAATACGCCGAACTGATCAAGCGCATCGAGGCGGTGAATTGATTTCGCCCCTTATTGATGACTGCCCCGCCAGTCCCTCACCCTCCCGCTGACGCGGGCCCCTCCCTCTCCCCGCGCACGCGGGGCGAGGGGACTCCGCCTCATGCTCCCTCGCCCCGCCTGCGGGGAGAGGGTCGGGGCGAGCGGCTCATTCGCACAACAATGGACCTACTGTATGGTTTCTGTGTCATTGTCTCGGGGACGGCTTTGGTGCTGATCTCGGCGGTGATCCCGTGGGGCGTCTTCACCCGCTATGTGCTAAACAGCGCCGCGTCATGGCCTGAGCCGATGGCAATATTATTGACGATTGTCCTTACCTTTTTTGGCGCGGCGGCCTGCTACAGGGTCGGCACTCATATGAGCGTCTCGGTGGTGGTGCGGGCACTGTCGCGGCCATTGCGGCGGACGATCGAACCACTTGCCGAGCTGCTCGTCGCGTTGGTCAGCCTTTTCATGGTGATCTGGGGGGCGAAGCTCGTCGAAACGACCTGGTATCAGTCGATCGCCGAATTTCCCGCATTGTCCGTCGGTTTGACTTACCTACCGATCCCTGTCGGCGGGGCTCTTACACTACTCTTCGTCGCCGAGCGCTTGTCGATCGGCCCACCGCAGCGGGCCCCCGAAGGTCACGCCGGCGCGGCGGCGCCAGACTGACCTTGCGGGATCGAGCAGATGGAAATTCTGGTCGTCATTGGAACCCTGCTCGCCTGCTTTGCACTCGGGGTCCCAATCGCTTACGCGCTCGGTCTCGGAGCCCTTGCCGGCGCCTATTGGATCGGCATCCCGCTGGAGGCGGTGATGCTGCAGGTATCGAGCGGCGTCAGCAAGTTCGCGATGTTGACAATCCCGTTTTTCGTGCTGGCCGGGGCGATCATGGCGGAGGGCGGGATGGCGCGCCGGCTGGTGGCGTTCGCCAATGCGCTGGTCGGGCTCGTGCGTATTCGCGGCGGGCTGTCGGCAGTGAATGTCCTCGCGACGACTTTTCTGAGCGGCATTTCCGGTTCGGCGGTCGCCGACACCTCGGCAATCGGGTCGGTCATGATCCCGCAGATGGAGAGGACCGGCTACCCTCGCGTCTTCGCCACCAATGTCACGATCAGCGCCTCGGTACAGGCTCTGCTCGTCCCGCCGAGCCACAACGCCGTCATTTATTCGCTCGCCACTGGCGGCACGATCTCGATCATCAGCCTGTTTATGGCGGGGGTCGCACCGGGCTTGCTACTCGGCGCCTCGTTGATCGTATTGTGCCTGGTGCTCGCCTATCGCAATGGTCACCCGAAGGGCGAGACCGTGCCATTGCGCGCGGCCATCAAGATCACCATCGACGCCCTTTGGGGGCTGGTGACACTAGCGATCATCCTCGGCGGCATCCTGGGTGGCGTATTCACTGCGATCGAGGCAGGGGCGGTCGCGTGCATCTGGGCGTTTTTCGTGACGATGTTCGTCTACCGCGACTATCGCTGGCGCGACTTGCCAGAGCTGATCCATCGCACGATGCGCACCGTCGCGATGGTGATGACTCTGATCGCCTTTGCCTCGAGTGTCGGTTATGTCATGGCGCTGATGCAGGTGCCGGCCAGGGTCACGGCATTGTTATTGACGTTGTCCAGCGACAAGAACGTGATTCTGTTCTTGATCAACATCCTGTTGCTGGTGCTCGGCTGCTTGCTGGACATGGCGCCGTCGATCCTGATCGTGACGCCCATCCTGCTGCCAGTAGTCGTCAAATTTGGCGTTGATCCGGTCCATTTCGGGATGATCATGCTGCTCAATCTCGGCATCGGATTGTGCCATCCGCCGGTCGGCGCCATCCTCTTTGTCGGCTGCGCCGTCGGCCGCGTGACGATCGAGCAGGTGGTGCGCGAGATCTGGCCATTTTACGCCGTCATGTTCCTGGTCCTGATGCTGGTAACCTACATTCCGTCGATCTCGCTGTGGCTGCCGCGGATGCTGTCGCTCTGAGAGGTTCGGAAGGATCGTCGACGCAGTCGGTTTTGCTACCAGGAGATGAATTTAGAGAATCGATTCTCTCCAGGTTTGCGCAATTCGTAGTTAATTTGGTCGAATAGGAATTGCAATTGCGGTAGAATAGCGGCATTCTGTCTACGGCATCGTTATGTCCCCCAACGATGCGGATCGGCTTGTCGGACCGGCACACCGGCAGGCCGCAGAAGCCCCGGTCTTCCCCGGCCGGGGCTTTTCTGCGCGCGGGCTCGGCCTCCGCAACCAGCGTCTGGCGCATTGCACCGCGAAGTCATTAGAATATCCTCCAGAATACCTCGGACCGGGAGTCAGCAAATGGCGGTCGATCGCGATGCGGAGCGCGTTCTCGAGCTGGTGCAGTTGTCTGGCCGGCCACCCTACGAAACGCTGACGCCGCTCGAAGCCCGCGCGCTGTTTCTGGCCGGCCGCGAGGTCCTGACCCCCGATCCGGAACCGGTCGCCGAGGTCCGCGAGCTCTCGCCGCAGCGCCAGGATGGCGGGGCCGTTCCAATGCGGCTTCATCGCGGCGCCACGGCGGATGCTGGCAAAATTTTGCCGGTGCTCGTCTATTTTCACGGCGGCGGCTGGGTCATTGGCGATCTCGAGACGCATGACAGCCTCTGTCGCCATCTTGCCAACGCAGCCCGCTGCGTCGTTGTCTCGGTCGATTACCGTCTCGCGCCGGAGCACAAATTTCCGGCGGCGGTCGAAGATTGCTTCTTCGCGACCTCGTGGGTGGCGGAACAGGCAGAGGCGCTCGGCATCGATCGCGATCGCGTCGCTGTCGGCGGCGACAGCGCGGGCGGCAACCTCGCGGCAGTGGTCAGCTTATTGGCGCGTGATCGAGGGGCGCCACGCCTTTGCCCAGGCCCTCCTCTACCCGGCGGTCGATTGCAGCATGACCCATCCCTCTCACGAGCGCTTCGCCGAGGGCTACTTGCTGACCCGCCCTGCAATGCGATGGTTTTATGGTCACTATCTGCGCGGGTCAGCCGATGTCGAGAATTGGCGGGCTTCGCCATTGCGCGCCGCGGATCTGTCCGGTGTGGCGCCCGCCCTGGTTCTGACCGCCGGCAACGACGTATTGTGCGACGAAGGTGCGGCCTATGCCTACCGGCTGCAACAGCAAGGAGTCCCAGTGCAGCTGCGGCATTTTCCCGATCAGATCCATGGTTTTTTGACTATGGGCAAGATCGTGCGGGCCGCCGAGCCGGCCCTCGACGAGGTGGCAGCGGCGCTAAGGACGGCCTGGGAAGCGGCATAAATCCCACCCGTGAGCTATTGCGAGCCGATTTGGTATGGTTCGTCATATATTGCGGTGTGAATTGGTCCTCCATCACGGACAAAACCGCGATACATGCCGATCGTGTTGAATGGCAGCGCCAGCGCGCCGGTGCGATCGACTGCGACGACCCCACCCGAGCCACCAATCGCGGCTAGGCCGTCGATGACCTCTCGTGCAGACTGCTGCAGCGATTGACCGGCATAGCGCAGCCGAGCCGCAACCTCGAAGGCCGTGCCATAACGGATGAAGAATTCGCCGTGGCCAGTCGCCGAAACGGCGCAAGTCGCGTTGTCCGCATAAGTTCCGGCGCCGATGATCGGGCTGTCGCCCACCCTGCCGGGAGCCTTGCCGGTCATTCCGCCGGTCGAGGTGGCTGCTGCGAGGTTGCCGTGCCGGTCTCGGGCGACGGCGCCCACTGTGCCGTGCTTGCCGATCTCACCGCCATTCTGAGCACGCCCAATGCGGCGTCTCTCGAGTTCGTCCTGCAGTTCTCGCCAACGCCTTGCACTGTAAAAATAGCCCTCGTCAGCAAAAACGATGCCTTGCTCCCGGCAAAAGGCGAGCGCACCCTCTCCGATCAGCAATACTTCTTTCGATCGTTCCATGACCGCACGCGCAGCCAATATCGGATTGCACGGCCCGAAGATGCCCGCGACCGCACCCGCCCGATGGTCGCTACCGTCCATCACCGCGGCGTCCATCTCCTGCGTCCCGGCGGCGGTAAAGACGCCGCCTCGGCCGGCATTGAACAACGGGTCGTCCTCGAGCACCACGACCGCTTCAGTGACCGCGTCGAGAGCGCTGCCGCCCGCGGCAAGAATTTCACGACCGGCTGCCAAGGCTCGCTGCAAACCCTCATGGTGCGCGGCAATACGAGACGCCGTCGCATCCTCTCTGGGGATGGTTCCGGCGCCGCCATGCACGGCAAGCGCAAAGCATGGCTCGCTGGGCTTGGCTAGTTCGAGTCGACGCATCGGTCAGGTTTCACGGGGCCATTCTGCAGAGGTAATGTGCAGCAAGTTAACGAAGTTCGCTCAGCACCGCCGCAAATAACGGCGAGACAAGCGCTACAGATCATGCTTGTCGGTCTGGGCACCTCGGTCGTTCCACTCGACACGGCGGTCAACATCGCCTTTCCCGACATCACAGGGAGTTTCGGGCTGCCGATCGAGGCGATCCAGTGGGTGATCGTCTGTTATGTCCTGACCTATACCAGTTTGATGCTCGCCTTCGGACGGGTTGGCGACATTTTCAGCCACTTTCGCGTTTTTCGCATAGGGCTGTTGTGGAGCGGTGCCGCCTATCTCCTGTGCGCCGCCGCACCGAGCTATAGCTGGCTGCTCTTCTATCGCTTTCTTCAGGGCGTCGGGGCCTCGTTGATCGTCAGTTGTGCGCCGGCACTGGTGACTGGTCTCTTCCCGGAAGACAAACGTAGCCGTGCGGTCGGCGTCTTCACGGTGATGTACGCAATCGGCTCTGCGGTCGGGCCTTTGCTCGGAGGGGTGCTCGTTCAATACTGGGGTTGGCCAGGAGTATTTTGGTTCCGTGCGCCGATCGCCTTCACGGCCCTTCTGTTCCTTCGAGGCCGCCCCGTGGTGCCTCGCCACAATGGTGCGCGAGAGAAGCTCGATATGCTGGGAGCCATTCTGCTGGCTCTCGGCATCAGCACCCTGCTTCTAATGCTCAATCAGTTTCAATACGCTGACCGACACGTATTGCGGGGGGTGGGGTTTCTCGGGCTCGCCGCGGCGAGCCTCTGCGGCTTCATATATCGAGAGCAGCGCATCGCGCACCCCATCGTCAGTCTCGACTTCTTCCGAACAGGCGGCTTCGCAGCGCTCAATCTCGCCAGTGTCCTCGTTTATCTGACCAGCTTTTCCGTCCTCTTGCTGGGTCCGTACTATTTGGTACGCGTGGCCGGCCTATCGGTTTTGGTCGCCGGTGCAGCCCTCGCTGCTTCATTTGCCGGGAGCATCATCGCCTCGCCGCTCGCGGCATCGATCCTTGGGCGAGTATCGGCGGGTCGGATCGCCGTGCTCGGCGCAGTGCTTGGCGGAACTGGCCTGGCGCTCATCGGCAGCTGGGAACCCGGCTCCAGCTGGCCGATGACGGCAATCCTCGGACCCCTGATGCTACAGGGGTTCGGCGTTGGTCTCTTTCAGGTGGCCTATATGGATATCGTCATGCAAACCCTCCCACGCCGGCATCGCGGTGTTGCAGGCAGCATTGCGATGTTGAGCCGGTCGCTCGGCGTTGTCATAGGAGCGACTCTGCTGACGCTCGTCTTTCACGCGGTCGAGGGTGTCTCTTCGGGCGCCCCCTTCTTGGCGGGCTTCAGAGCGACCTTCTGGCTCGCGGGGGTAGTTTCCGGCCTCGCCGGTCTACTCGCTCTCGGAGCCGCACTCGCCCGCCGATAGCGGGTACTGGGAGCTAGGGAGGATCAGGGGTCTTCGAGGGTAAACCCGACTTTGAGAATAACCTGATAATGCGCGACTTTGCCGTCCTCAACATGGCCGCGCGTCTGCACGACCTCGAACCAGCCGACCTGACGAAGCGTCTGTGAGGCGCGGCCGACAGCATTCTGGATCGCATCCTCAATGCTCTTTTCAGAGGAGCCTGCGACTTCAATGATCCGGTAGACATGGTCGGGCATCGGCGTCCTCCGTTGTGAGCCACTCTGGCGGTGGGGGCACAGTTATGTGGCGGGTTATTTCGTGGCGGTTCCGTCGAATTAAAGGCCTGTCACCCGCTCTTTTTGAGGAAAGCGGGGTGGAATTATTTGCTCGCTTAGATCGCCGGGGATGCGGCCGAGACAGGTAATGGCGATAACGCTGGCTGCTCCGATCGCCGGCCATCATTCATTCTTGGAGTTAACTCAGCGACTTCCGGGTTCCCAGGCATCTCGCTGATCAGTGGACGCAAGGTTACAGCCGCGTTGCGGCGCCAAACCGTAATTGCGGCCACGCTGCCAATCGGCATTTCGGCGACGACGAGCGGAAGGTCGCGCATGCGCCGGATCTCCCGCCCGTTAACGGAGAGGATGACATCGCCCCGCTCAAACCCGGCCGCGGCGGCAGGACTACCCGGCCCCACTTTAGCTACAAGCGCGCCTGTGGTGTTCGGCAGCCCCAAACTCTGGACCAGCTCGGGCGTTATCTGTTCGATCTGCACGCCAAGCCAGCCACGTGCGACCTTGCCATGTATCTTCAACTGCTCCACGACCGGTCTGGCCCGGTTCGCCGGTATGGCAAAGCCGATCCCAACGGAGCCGCCATTTGGCGAATATATCGCCGTGTTAATTCCGATCACATTGCCATGGAGGTCAAAGGTCGGGCCGCCCGAATTACCCCGATTGATCGCTGCGTCGATCTGGAGGAAGTCGTCGTAAGGGCCGGCGTGAATATCACGCCCGCGTCCGGAAATAATCCCGCTGCTGACTGTGTTGTCGAGGCCAAACGGGCTGCCGATGGCGAGCACCCAGTCGCCGATCCGCGCCGTATCGCTGTCGCCCCATCGCACATAAGTGAGTGGGTGCCCAACGTCGATTTTCAACAGTGCAAGATCGGTCAGCGGGTCGCGCCCCACTATCCGGGCGGGATATTCGGTCGCGTCCTCTACGATTATCGTTACTTTTTCGGCGTTTTCGACAACATGGTCGTCGGTGACGACATACCCGCTCGGATCGATGACGAAACCCGAGCCCATTGCGACGCTCGCCACCTTCGGACCTGGTGTCGGCTTCCGGCCGCGCGGATCCAGAAAACGATGAAGTAGCTCGTCCAGCACGTCAGGCGGCAACCCGCGCAGCGCGCCCTGGTTCTCCGACGCGCCAGCTTCTCGACCCTCCGGCTCCGCAGCAGCCTTGTTGATCCGCTGGACGGCCGACACGTTGACGACAGCCGGCATCACGTCTCGCACAATGGGCGCGAAACTCGTTACAGGCGCTCCGGTCGCGTCGATTGCTGAACGTCGATCTACTTCAGAACAGCCCGTTGCCATCACAGCGAGCGCGAGCAAGCGGACTACTATCGATGTCATTGCGTGCGATCGTTGAACAGCCGGCTTGAGCATCGCAAAGACCTTTATTGCAGGGCGGCTGGTTATCTGATCCAGGGCCGGTCCGATCCGCGGGTCGTTCATCATGCTCTCCACCGTCTAACGCATGCTTAACGATGGTGCGGACCCCCAGATGCGGCCAGGGCACAACCCGTGCCGCATTCAGCACTCTCTTTATATGGCGCTGGGTAACCGCGTTACGAGACAACTGGGCAAGCGTTCTCGCGATAGCGCGACTCGGAATTGCATGCCTCTCGCTGGCGACTTCCTGTGGGCGACGAGATCGAGCTCCTGCCGGCCAACCGCGCCGATATGCAAACAATAAACAAAAAGAAAGAAACTTCGCAAAACCGATCCATATCTTGAAAAGGTTAGACGAAAACCTACTTTCTTTTAGGCAACTTTCGGTTCGCCGTTGAGATTTCCGGCGGCGTTTCGATGGGGCGTCGGAGGTTTGGCGAGACCTCGGCGGGTAATAGAGCCCCTGGAAAGATGCACATTCCCTCTGGCTGACGGAACCGAACCAGGAGCAAACATGGCCAAAATTCCGCAAGGCGAATGGAGCGCCATTGCGGCACGATATGCGCAAGGCGAGTCGATCAGTAGAATTGCGCAAAGTTACGGCTGCACCCCTCCGGCTATCCATTACATTCTAAAGCGCAATAAAACGCGAACTCTTCAGAAAAGCGAGCGGCCGTTGAGCGGACGCTTGGAACCAATACCAACGTCGACTGGTGACAAACTGCAAACGCCATTCGTATCCGCGACTCCTCGCTCTGCCGAAATGCGTCGCGAAGAGTATGGCGGGTTTCGTCCAGCACCGAGCGAAGTCGGATCACCTCCGGCGCCGACCAATCAGCAGCAGGCGAGCCGTGATCATGGGCTTGCTTTCCCAACGAGGCCAACGCCGACCGAGCAGCGCTCCCGACCCTCACCGCTACCGAGCCATCCCCAAACGCCTCGGCACGCTTCTGCCCTTGCTGCCGGTCTAGATCACGAACTTCACGGCCGCGCGGAAGCCGCTATCGAAGCCTTTCGCTCCAGCTTCGAGGCAGCGCTTACCGAGAGTTCGTCAAGTGCCCGGCTGCGTCTTCGCGAGGCTGCGTCCGATCTGATGCGGGTGGCGGCGCGGACTACGATTGTGCTCGATCGACTGAGCGCAAACGTCGAACGCGCGTCAATGAGGCCGCGTGACCACTTGCGATCGACACAGACGGGCGAATATCCCTGAGGCGCTGTTGTAGTGCTGTCCTTGTCGAAACGGGGTCAGCGGCGCCGGATTTTTGCTTCGCTGACGATGACATCCATCGGGATGTCGAACGGCTGCGGATAGATCGTCTCGATCCGCGACAGCTCGAAGCCGACACCGACAGCCAGCGGCCGCGGCGAGAGGGCAGCTAAAGTGCGGTCGAAATAACCCCCGCCATAACCGAAGCGATAACACTCTCGATCAAAGCCGACAAGCGGCGCCAAGACGGCGTGCGGTATCACAATCTCTCGTTTTTGCGGAACAGGGATGTTCCATACCCCGTCGACAAGCGGTTCCCCCGGCCGCCAAGAGCGGTATTCGAGCGGGCCCCTTTTGTCGACGACGGCGGGCAGCGCGACGACGGAGCCTTTGGCGATCAACCAGTCGATTAACGGGCGCGGATCGAACTCCCCCTGAAACGGCCAATAGACGCCGAGAATGAGCCCCGGCGTTTCGCCCAACAGGGAACGCAGCCGCGCTTCGATGCTTCGTCCCCAGTGCTGGCGTTCAGACGCCGGCGCGCCGGTGCGCAACAACAGCAGCCGTTGGCGTTCCGACCGACGCCAGGCTTTGAGCTCAACTCCCTCCACGCTAAGTCAGTGGCTAGAATAGACCGGTGATGCGTCCGTCCTCAGCCACCTCGATGTTGTTCGCCGCTGGTACCCGCGGGAGACCGGGCATCGTCATGATCTCGCCGCAGATCGGGATGACAAATTCGGCACCGGCCGACAGCCGCACCTCGCGTACCGTCACCAAATGGTCGCTGGGAGCTCCTTTGACATTTGCGTCGGTCGTGAAGCTGTACTGCGTCTTGGCGACGCAGACCGGGAGATTGCCAAAACCCTGGTCTTGCAGCGCCGCGAAACGGTCTCGGACCGACTTATCGGCCTCGATGTCGCGGGCACCGTAGAGGCGCTGCGCGATCGTGCGGACCTTGTCCCAGAGCGGCATCGCGTCGGGATAAAGAAACCGGAACTCCGCCCTTCCGCTTTCGGCGAGAGCGACTACGGCGCGCGCGAGATCGGCTGCTCCCTCCCCGCCGCGCGCCCAATGATCGGCGATGACCGCCTCGACACCCAGCTCGGCGCAGAGCTCCTTTAGGCGCCCGAGTTCTCGATCGGTGTCGTTGCTGAAGCGGTTGACCGACACTACCGCCGGGACCCCGAACTGCTGCAGATTGGTCAGATGGCGGGCTAGATTGGCAAAACCGCTTTCGAGAGCGCCAAGGTTTTCCTCTCTGAGCGAATCCCGTGCTACGCCACCGTGCATCTTGAGCGCACGGACTGTCGCCACCACTACAGCGGCATCGGGCTTGATCCCCGCCTTGCGGCATTTGATATCGAAGAATTTCTCGGCACCGAGGTCCGCTCCAAAGCCGGCCTCGGTGACGACGTAATCGGCCAGCTTCAGCGCTGTCTTTGTTGCGACAACCGAATTGCAGCCATGCGCGATATTGCCGAACGGCCCGCCATGGATGAAGGCGGGATTGTTTTCGAGCGTCTGCACGAGGTTAGGAGCGATCGCGTCCTTCAGGAGCGCCGTCATCGACCCTGCAGCATTCAAGTCGGCGGCCCGGACTGGTTTACGCTCGCGCGTCTGGCCGACGATTATGTTGCTGAGACGGCGGTGCAGATCCTGTGGATCGCTCGCCAGACAGAAAATCGCCATCACTTCCGAAGCGGGGACGATGTCGAACCCGTCCTCGCGCGGGAAGCCGTTGGCGATCCCGCCGAGTGAGGAGACGACCGAGCGCAAAGCCCGGTCATTCATGTCGATCGCGCGGCGCCAGCTGACCCGGCGCGGATCGATGGCAGGTCCCAGCCCGTAATAGATGTGGTTGTCGACCATCGCGGCGAGCAGATTGTTGGCGGTGCTGATCGCGTGAAAGTCGCCGGTAAAATGAAGGTTGATGTCCTCCATTGGAACGACCTGTGCATAACCGCCGCCCGCCGCCCCTCCCTTGACGCCGAAGCACGGCCCGAGGCTCGGTTCGCGCAAACAAAGGATCGCGTTCTTGCCGATCACGTTCAGCGCATCGCCGAGACCGACCGTGGTCGTCGTCTTACCCTCTCCCGCCGGGGTCGGGGTAATCGCGGTGACGAGTATCAGCTTGGCTGAAGGACGGTCGGGGAGGGTGCGGACGTAATCGAGCGAGATTTTGGCCTTGTATTTGCCGTAAGGCGAGACCGCATCGGGCGGAATGTCGAGCCTTTCCGTGGCGATTTCGGAAATCGGCTGCATCGTCGCCGCTTGCGCGATCTCGATATCGGATTTGGGATTTCTGTGTTGTTGATCTCCGCGCGCCACGCCGTTTCTCCTTGCTCAGTGCTATCGGGTCTTAGCTCTTCGGGGCTGGCCGACGCAACCTTCCTCGACCCATCAGAAATGAAACGCCCATCGACCGCATCGAAGCATGAACTCTCGCGCCATCGAGAGATCGCCGCCGATCTGGTCCGTTTCACTGTTGGCTACTGGCCGGTGTAAAGAGTTCTACCGCTCTGTTGCCTGAACCAGTAAAGAATTGTATGAAAACGGGTTCGTTGGTACGAGCGAACACTTGGGGGTGCCGGATGACCATACTACCGAGAGGGCGCAGGGGGAGTATCGGTGCTGCCGTAGTCGTGATTGCAGCGCTGGGGTTCGGCATTGCGATATCAGGCCCTACCCCCGCGGCGGCCCGTGTTTTCGTCGGTTTCGGCTTCGGTTTTCCTATCGGTTTTCCAGGGTACTACTACCCGCCTTACCCCTATCCTTATTACCCGCCGCCACCACCGCCCTACTATTACCCGCCGCCCCCCGGTTCTCCACCCCCGGCCTCGTATCAACCATCCACCACGTATCCGCCCGGGGCTGGCTATGGGCCTTCGGAATCGTCGGCGGCACCGCCAATCACCTACACGCCGCGGCCGGGATGGACCAACGCACAAGGTCAATTCTGCCGCGAGTACAAATGGACCCAGAGCGCCGGTCGGAACGCCACCGGAAGATACGGGACCGCCTGTCGAGACGCCGACGGCCAGTGGCGCATCGTCAACTGACTCGCCGCACCATGAACACTCCGGAGCGGACGGCGCTGGAGTGAGAGTCCCGCCGCGACTACTTAAAATTAACGCGAATTTCCCTTGGTCCGGCTTAGGATGCGTCGTTAACTGTATCGTGAACGCCAAAGCGGCGATGGCTTGGCAGCCGATAGGGATAGACCGATCCTCGCCCGCAGGCTAGACCCGCCTCGACCGAGCTGCCCCAATCTTAAGCTCGTCGCAGAGTCGGGGCCGTCGGCGTCAGCGGGTTCGACAAGGCCAACGACGTAGCGATCGCTGAGGCAGCCTCAGCTGCGGTGAAGTAGCACCGTCGTAGGTCCTGCGGGCGATCCTATTGACGGGATATCGTATGTTGTGGTATTCGCAATTGCGATTGGAAATAGCCGCCAGTACACCGCGCTGTCACCTGATCTCGACCTGATAAAACAGGTAAACAGGCGCAGAGCCTCGCCCCGATCAACCTCTTGCGGGCGTGCCGGCGCAAAAGGATCGCGTGCATGCGCATCACATCAGGGAGAAGGAAATCGGATCTCGACATCCAAGGTCGCGCGACGGCTCACGCTGATGACAGGCGCGGAGCCATCGGCGGCACAACCCGGCTCGATCGCGCGTTGGGTCGACGACGCATCCGGGGTTCTCCAGGCGGCGGGCCCGCCGCTGCTCTTCGGCTTGCGGCTGTGGGCGTCGGTTTGTCTTGCACTCTATGTGGCGTTCTGGCTCGAACTCAACAACGCGTTTTGGGCCGGCACCACGGCAGCGATCGCGTGTCAACCGCATCTCGGCGCATCGTTGCGCAAGGGTTGGTACCGGTTGATCGGCACCGTAGTAGGTGCCGTAGCAATTGTGGTGTTGACCGCCTGCTTTCCCCAGGACGGCGTCCTGTTTCTGATAAGCCTTGCGCTGTGGGGTGCCGGATGTGCTCTCGTCGCTACGCTGCTGCGCAATTTCGCGGCCTATTCCGCGGCGCTGGCCGGATATACGGCGGTAATTATCGCGAGCGACCAACTGGGCGCCACCGGCGGCCTCAACGGGCAGGCGTTCATGCTTGCTGTCGACCGCGGCAGCGAGATCTGCATCGGCATCGTCTGTGCCGGCGTCGTGCTCGCCGGAACCGATTTGGGCGGAGCGCGCCGCCGGGTGGCGAGCCTGCTCGCCGGTCTCTCGGCTGAGATCGCCTGCCGCTTCGCCAGCACATTGGTTAATGCCGGAGCCGAATTCGAGCAGACCCAGGCGACGCGGCGCGAGCTGGTGCGCCAGCTCATCGCTCTCGACCCGGTTATCGACGAGGCGATCGGCGAGTCGTCAGAACTCCGCTACCACTCTCCGGTCTTGCAGAATGCGTTAGACGGTTTGCTTACGGCTCTCGCCAGCTGGCGCTTGGCGGCGGTTCTGCTAGCGCAATTACCGGAGGAAAGGGCGCGACGAGAGGCGGGAGCGGCGCTGGCAGAGGTCCCGGAGGAATTTCGGACGCGGCCCGCACAGGACGGGGCGAGAGGCTGGCTGGCCGATCCGACGCGCCTGCTCCGGGCGTGTAACGCCGCGGTGCGGAGGCTCGTCGCCCTGCCGGGGCGAACCCCATCGTTGCGGCTTCTTGCTGACCAAACGGCTGAAACGTTGGCCGGCATTTCGCAGGCGCTCAGCGCGCTGGCGCTGCTCGTCGGCGGCCTCGACGGGCCGGTTGCTCGTAGTCGCAGCCGCCGGCTGCGCATCCCCGATTGGCTTCCTCCGGCGGTCAATGCAGGGCGCGCATTCGTCGTGATCGGCGCCGCCGAGCTGTTCTGGATCGTCACCGTGTGGCCCAGCGGCGCCAATGCGATAACCTTCGCCGCTATCGTTGTGATCCTGTTCGCACCGCGCGCGGATCAAGCCTACGCCACCGCAATCGGGTTCATGATCGGCAGCATCTTGACCGTGGCTATCGCCGCAACCCTCAAATTCGCGGTGTTGCCCAATGTAGAGACCTTCGCGGTCTTCGGCTTGATCATTGGTTTAGTACTGGTGCCAGTGGGCACTGTTCTCGCCTTGCAATGGCAGCCGGCTATTTTCACCGGCATCGTGACACCTTTTGTTCCGGTGCTGGCGCCCACCAATCCGATGATATACGACACTGCGCAATTCTATAATTCGGCTTTGGCGATCGTTGCCGGGGTCGGCGCTGGCGCACTCTCGTTTCATTTGCTGCCGCCGCTGTCGCCGGCATTTCGTACGCGCCGGCTGCTGGCGCTAACCTTGCGGGATCTGCGCCGCCTCGCGACGGGCCCGATCCCCAACACGCCAAACGACTGGGAGCAGCGCATGTATGCCCGGTTCGCGCTGCTGCCGGATCAGGCGCAACCGGTGGAGCGCTCGCAACTGACGGCGGCGCTCTCGGCGGGTACGGGGATCATCCAGCTTCGCCGCATCTGCCGCCGGTTCGATTTGAACCCCAGGCTCGACGCGATGCTCGAGGCCGTCGCGCGCGGCAATTGCGCAATGGCAGCCGCGGAGCTTGCCAACCTCGACGCCGCGCTCGCTTCTCGTCCGGGTGCGGCCGCTCTCAGGGCGCGCGGCCTAATTCTTGCTATCTCCGCAGCGCTCACCCAACATGCCTTTTACTTCGAGGCAGGAGCACCCGGGTGAGGTTTACTGAGCTCGACCTATTTGGCGTCTACGTCGCGCCGATCTCGGTGATCATGGTCGCCGCCTGGTTCGTCACAATTTGGTTGCGCTGGGGTGCGGCCCGCTTCGGCCTGTTGCGCTACGTCTGGCACCCTTCGATGTTCGTGTTCGCCGTTTACATAATTGTGCTGTCGTCGATGGTGTTGCTCGTCGCGGCGCGATGAGTTCGCGATGTCGGATATCGACACCAAAGCAAGGCGCGAGGCTGAGGCGGAGAGTCCGGCAGCGGTCCGGTCAGCCGAGCCGGCGCCCGCGATGCGTGTGGCGCGCAGGCGCCGATTTCGTATTTTTCCGCTGCTGATCACTTTGGCGGTGATCGCGGTCGCCGTTGTTCTCGGTCGCGCGATGTGGGACGCCTATATGGGAGCACCCTGGACGCGTGACGGCACAGTACGAGTCTATATCGCGACGATGGCGCCGCAGGTCGCCGGCCAGATCGTGCAATTGCCGGTCGCCGACAACCAATTCGTGCATAAGGGCGACCTGCTTATGGTGATTGACCCGACCAACTACAAGATTGCCGTGAGCCTCGCCGAGGCGGCAGTGCAGCAGGCAGAGGTCACTGCGCAGAACGCCGAGAGGGAGTCAAAGCGCCGGCAGGAGCTGACCACGCTCGCGGTCACGGTCGAAGAGAAACAGACCTTTGCGAGCACCGCGGTGGCTGCCCAAGCCCAGTATCAGCAAGCTGTCGCCAACCTGGATCAGGCCCGGGTTAACCTCGATCGCACCGAGATCCGCTCGCCGGTCAATGGCTGGGTGACTAATCTATTAGCGCAGCTCGGTGACTACGCCACAGTGGGACAGAATAAAATTTCCCTCGTCGACGCGGACTCGTTTTGGGTGGACGGTTACTTCGAGGAAACCAATCTCGGAGCGATCAGGGTGGGCGATCCGGCGAGCATCAAGCTGATGGGTTACAGTCAGATCGTCCGCGGCCACGTCGGCAGTATCGCGCGCGGCATCAATGTCTCCAACGCGCAGCCGAACGGGGAAGGTCTTGCTACGGTCAACCCAATCTTCACCTGGGTACGCCTGGCCCAGCGCATCCCGGTGCGCATTCAAATCGATCAGGTGCCGGAAGGGGTCGTCCTCGCCGCCGGGATGACCGCCACGGTGCAGATCGATCCTCGACCCCGATCGCCGGCAAAGTAAACGGCCCGCGGTCTGCCGTTACCAAATTTATCGGCGCTTTACCCGGGTTTACTTGGGTCCACCCCCGACGCGCTTCCACGTACAGCGGGTGGGTGGTGGAGAGATCTGATGAACAAGGTCAAATTTGCCGTTGTCTGTCTGCTGGTGCTGTTCGCCGGATGCTCATCGGTTGTCGGAGATGCCAATCTGGGACCGAATCCCGGTGGCGGCTTTTACACCGGTCCGAACATAAATGTTGGACATATCAACCCTTCTTCATATTACCAGGGCCAAACGCTGGCGCAGCGCCCGTTATAGCTGGGCACATCCTGCTTAGGGACTGCTCAGAGCATCTGCCCGCCATCGACGGCAATATTCTGGCCGGTGACCCAGCTGGCGAGCGGCGAGGACAGAAACAACGCAACCAGCGCTATCTCTTCGGGCCGGCCCAGCCGCCCGAACGGGATGCTCCGGAGGATACGGCCATAGAGGTCCGGGTTGTTCGCTTTGACCCGGGCCCAGGTCCCGCCGGGAAACTCGATCGAGCCCGGAGCGATGCAGTTGACCCGGATTCTTTTGGGCGCGAGAGCGGCGGCTTGGGTGAGGGTGTATTCGAGCACAGCGGCCTTGACGGCACCGTAAGGCGGGGTACGGACCGAGGCGCGAAACCCTGAGATCGAGGATATGTTGAGGATCGATCCCGCGTCGGATTTTGCGAGAAAAGGCAGCGCCGCCCGGCTCGCCCTTACCGTCGCCAAGAGATCGACCGATATGCTGACAGCCCAACCGGCCTCGTCATCGCTGGTCCCGAAACCCGAAGCATTGTTGACGAGAATATCGACGCCGCCGAGCGCGCCGGCCGCTTCCTCGATGTACCGGGGAATGGCCGCGCCGTCGGAGAGGTCGCAGACGGCAGCATGAGCGATCCCGCCGTATGTGGCGATCTCCCCGCGGGTAGCAGCGAGCGCTTCCGCGCCGCGGGCGCATATCGACACTCCGGAGCCTGCCTCGGCAAAGGCTAGCGCGATCGCGCGCCCAATACCGCGGCTGCCTCCAGCGACGATGGCGCGCTTACCGGTCATATCGATCTTCATGCTTCCTCCTTAGGCCAGTCGGGCGCAGCATGCGCCGGCACGTCGAGCTAAAAAAGGCTAACCCCAATGATCAAGAGCGTCGGGTTGCTGACCCGTAAGGAAGGGTTGTCGCACGAGGAGTTTGTCAAGCATTGGCTGGAGGTGCATGCGCCGCTCGCCCATGCGGTCCCCGGAGTGCGCCGCTATGTGCAGTCGCATATTGTCGAAGAGCGGACGCGGCCCGACATTCCGGCAACGGATGTCGAGATCGATGGAATTGCCGAACTCTGGTACGACGATCGGGCCGCGATGGAGCGCGCCAACGCCTCGCCGGAAGCCAAGGCATTGCACGCCGACGGCGCTCTGTTCATCGGCCGGATCAAGAGCCTCGTCACCGAAGAGAAGGTGATCATTCCACGGGAGTGAGGATGAAGGAAGAAAGGCTTCGCTACCTAACCGGCTTTGGCAACGAGCACGCCACCGAAGCGGCGCCGGGTGCGCTGCCTGTCGGCCAAAACGCACCGCAGCGGCCGCCCCACGGTCTCTATACCGAACAGATCTCGGGCACTCCATTCACCGCGCCCCGCGCCGAGAACCGGCGATCGTGGCTCTATCGCATCCGGCCCTCGGCGATGCACCCGCCGTTCCAGCGTATCGACAACGGCTTTGTCCGCAGCACGCCGTTCGACGAGATGGCACCGCCGCCAAACCGCCTGCGGTGGAACCCGCTGCCTTTCCTCGACCGACCGACCGATTTTGTCGACGGGCTCGTCACGATGGGCGGCAACGGCGACGCGAGCGGGCGCTTTGGCGTCGCCGTGCACATCTACCGCGCGACAAAGCCGATGGAGCATCGCGTCTTTTACGACGCCGACGGGGAGCTGCTGATCGTGCCGCAGAGCGGGCGATTGCTGCTGGCGACCGAACTCGGCGTGGTCGAGGCGAAACCAGGCGAAGTTGCGGCCGTACCGCGCGGCATCAAATTTCGCGTCGCGCTGCCCGATGGCCCCGCGCGAGGTTACATCTGCGAAAATTACGGCTCGCTGTTTCGTCTACCCGAACTCGGGCCGATCGGCGCTAATGGCCTCGCCAACCCAGGCGATTTTCGCACGCCGGTGGCAGCTTTCGAAGAAAGCGACGATCCCTGCGAGGTGGTCGCCAAATTCGAAGGCAATCTATGGGCTGCCGATTTTGACCACTCGCCGCTGGACGTCGTCGCGTGGCACGGCAATTACGCGCCTTACGTTTACGATCTCGCGCGTTTCAACACGATCGGGACAGTCAGCTTTGATCACCCGGACCCGTCGATCTTCACGGTGCTGACCTCGCCGAGCGAGATCCCTGGCACCGCCAATTGCGATTTCGTGATTTTCCCGCCGCGCTGGCTGGTCGCGGAGCACACCTTCCGCCCGCCCTGGTTTCACCGCAACTACATGAACGAGTTTATGGGCTTGGTGCACGGCGTCTACGACGCCAAGGCCGAGGGTTTTGTCCCCGGCGGAGCGTCGCTGCACAATTGCATGTGCGCCCACGGTCCCGACCGCGCGACGTTCGAGAAGGCGGTCGCCGCAGAACTGAAGCCTCAGAAGATCGAGGACACCCTCGCCTTCATGTTCGAGACGCGGCTCGTCATCCGTCCGACCCGCTTCGCGCTTGAGACCGATGCTCTGCAGCGCGACTATGATTCCTGCTGGGCGGGGTTCCAGAAGCTGTACAAGGGCTAACCCTTATCCGGTCGGCGGTGCGATTTCGTCGAGTGCGCGGCCCCGAGTTTCGGTGCCGATCTGCGTCACCGCGACGGCGGCGATCGCCATCATCAGTGCGATGCCGGTCATTACATAGCCGAGCCCATAGGTGCTGAGGAACCCGATCATCGGGAACGAGATGGCGGCCCCGATGCGTCCACCGCTCTGCGCCAGACCGAAACCCGAAGCGCGCGCGTTTGTCGGGAACACTTCCGAGGTGAAGATCTGCATCGAGTTGCCGGCGAGCTGGATAAAGAAATTCATCCAGAAGCCGACGACCAGCACCATTGTGTCCGACCGCGAATAGAAGAACGTGATCGACAGAATCACGGCGAGGACGAACGCGGTGACCGCGGTCCTGATGCGGCCGAAGCGCTCGAGCGAATACATCATGAAGAGGCTGCTCAACGGGAAGGAGAGCTGCATCCCGAAGGTGAAGGTCAGCGACTTGGTTACGGTGAATCCGCGATCCGCAAGAATGTTCGGCAGCCAGCCGCCGAGACCCAGTGCGGCGCCGAAGAACGCGAAAAAGCAGATCATCGCGGCGATGATGCGCTTCCGATAACGGCGGAACACGACGCCCATCGGATCGCTGCGGATATTGGCAACCTCGTCGACGACGAATTCGTCGTGCGATGCCGGCCTCCTCAGGCCCATTCGTTCGAGCAGATCGAGCGCACGCCTGCCCTGGCCGTGGGTGACCAGCCAGCGCGGCGATTCCGGCAATGCGAAGCTCAACGCAAAGACGACAAGCCCGCCAAGGCCGATGACGACCCAAATCCCACGCCACCCGATCGTATCCCTGAAGACGAGAGCGAAGAGAGTGCCGAGCGGCCAGACGCACGCGCCGCCAAGAAACTGCATGAAGGCGGTAGCTCGTCCGCGGATCCGCTTGGGCGAATATTCCGCGACATAGGAGAAGCATGTTGGGGAGGCCGCGCCGAGCCCGATCCCCGCGATCAAGCGCCCGAAGGCGAGCCAAAGCGGGTCGGGCGCCAAGGCTGCTGCAATTGTCGCCAGGCTGTAGAGCAGGACGCTGAGTTGATAGATCCGCTTGCGCCCCAAACGGTCGGTGAACTCGCCCTGGCCAATCGCGCCGAGGAATAATCCGATGATCTGGGCTGTCCCCACCGTCCCAATCTCGGCGGGCGAAGCGAACTGCGTACGGACCATGTCCGGCACGAGCGAGCCGAGGATGATGAAGTCGATTACGTCGAAGAACAACCCGGCGGTGACGATCGCGAAAACCCACGCATGGATCCGGCCGATGCGGGCGTTGTCGAGCGTCGTATCGACATATTCGACGATCGATTGTGCCAACGTCCTCCCTTTCGATTTCTGTTTAGCCGGCACAGCTCCCTTACGTAAAAAGGAGGCGGCAAGCGTGGAGATCTGAAACCAATTCACCCCCCTCGTCTCCCCCGGGCTTTGTCCCGGGGGTCCACGTGGATGCTCGGGACAAGCCCGGGCAAGACGAGGAAAGCCTCCGCGCCTCCCTTCGAGATGTTTATCTCACCGACGAGAAGCTGGTCGGCTGCAGGATGTGGTTCTCCACGCGCGCGACGATCGCGCCGTTGCGCTCGGTCTCGGCGCGCTTGGTGTTCCATTCCGGATCGGCCTGGAACGCGGCCCATTTCTTCTCGCGGTCCGCGAGCGATTCCCATTTGAGGAAATAATAGAGAGCCTGGTTCGAATCGCCGATCGCTACGGTCCAAAAGCCGGCCTGTTCGATGCCGTGCCGCTTCCAGATGTTCAACGTGATCGTGTCGAACCGCTTTAGCAGGTCCGGCAAGCGGCCGGGCACGCAGTGATAGATGCGCAGTTCGTAGAGCATGTCGTGTTCTCTCCTACTTAACGGATGAAAAGCTGGTCGGCTGCAGGATCATGTTGGTGATCGAGGCGACGATCGGGCCGTTCTTCTCGGTCTCGGCACGAGCGCTGAGCCATTCCGGATCCGCCCCAAACGCCCCGAATTTCTGTTCGCGCTCCTGGAGCGTCTCCCATTTCAGCATGTAATAGAGATCCTGATTCGACGACCCGATCCCCACCGTCCAGAAGCCGGCCTGCTGGATGCGGTGCTTCTCCCAGAGCTTTAACGTGATCGTGTCGAACCGCTTCAACAGATCCGGCAGGCGGCCCGGCACGCAGTGATAGATGCGGAGTTCGTAAATCATGTCGTTTTCTCCTTCTGGGTGGGTTTACCAAAATCGTCAGTGCAGTTGTGCTTCGACCCAGGCAGCTGCGTCTAGGAGCGCCTCGTCGCGGAAGCGCGCGCCTACAAGCTGAATCCCGAGTGGCAGCCCCTTACGGCCGTTCCCGGCCGGCAATGTCAGGCATGGGGTCCAAGCCAACGTCCAAATCGCATTGAAGCGTGGGTCGCCGGTCGAGCTAAGCCCTTCAGGGGCCTCTCCAACCGCGCTCGGGGCAAGCAGCACGTCCACCCGCGTAAACACATCATCGAGATTGCGACGAAACGCTTCGGCCATCTCGATAGCCTCGATATAGGCGGCGAGCGGCAGAGCACGACCAGGGGCCAAAAGCCCTTCGCGCAACGCCTGGCTCACCTGCTCGCCATGCACATCGTATTCATAGGCGTAATTACGCGCGGCCTCGAATTCGAAAATGCGGCGGTGGTGGTCCAAAATATCCGCCGGTTTCAGCGTGACTTCCTCCACCGCAGCACCGCCTGCACTGAGCACTGCAGCTGTCCGTTCGAGCAAGGCATGGGTGTCGCCATCGGCGTGCTCCCAGGCCGGGGTCCGGCAAAAGCCGATCCGCGGGGTTGCAGAATTGCGGTCGACACGGTGCGGTTCCTGCACCAGCAGCACGCCGCGCAGCAGTGCGACGTCTTCGAGGCTGCGGCAGATGATGCCCAGGGTATCGAGGTTATGGCACTGCATCTTGACGCCAACCCGGCTGAACTCGCCAAAGCTCGGCTTGTAGCCGATCACACCGCAAAATGCCGCGGGTCGGATCACCGAGCCGCCGGTCTGGGTGCCCAGCGCTAGCGGTACCTGGAAATCTGCGACGGCCGCGGCCGACCCGCTCGACGAGCCGCCGGGCGTGTGCTCCGCATTATGAGGATGTACGGTCGGGCCCGGGTGGCGGTTAGCGAATTCGGTCGTCACCGTCTTGCCCAGGATCACCCCACCCGCCGTGCGGATCAGCGCGACGCAAGCGGCGTCGGCAAAAGGCCGGTTGCCGCGATAGATCGGCGAACCGTGCTCGGTCGGCATATCAACCGTATCGATGATGTCCTTGACCCCGACTGGAACACCTCCCAATCGACCCTTGCGGCCCGCTCGGTCGACCGCACGGGCCTGAGCAAGCGCCTGTTCAGGATCGAGCCAAGCCCAAGCCTTGATCTCAGCCCCGGCGCGCGCCTGCTCCAGGCAAGCTTGCACAAGGGCCTCGGCCGTCAGCGTTCCTGCTGCTAGGCGGGTCACCGTCTCGGAGGCGGTGAGGCGTTCGGGACCCATCAAGATCGTCCCCCCTCTGCAAGCTGGTGTTCGACCCAAAGCCCGGCCTCGAGCAAACGCTCGTCGGCGTGGCGGCGGGCAACCAGCTGAATGCCGATCGGCAAGCCGTCCGGACCTTGGCCGGCCGGCAAAGTCAAACAAGGCATGTGGAGTTGCGTCCACACGGCATTGAAAACCGCCGACCCGGTGTCGGCGAGCCCACGTGGCGCTCGGCCCGGGGCCGGTAGCGTAAGGATGGCATCAAAGCCGGAGGCCCAATTTTGCGCAGCGGCGCGCGCCCTTTCGGCACCGCGGCAGGCCGCGCGGAAGGCATCGAGCGTGAGTTCGCGTCCCTGGGAAATTTTCTCGTCGCGCAGCCGCGGACTTAGCAAGGCTTCGTGTCGGTAGAGTTCGGGCATGTGATTGCGCAGCCCCTCGAATGACCCGAGGACGCGCTGCCACTCGTCGGCGTCGGTGCATTCCGGCGGCAACTCGATCTCGCTGATCGCCGCGCCTGCAGCACCGAGGCGCTCGACAGCCGCCTGGAGCACGGCTCTCCCTTCCGGCTGCGCTTCCTCCCAGTGCGGACCAAGACACAAGCCGAGACGCGGCGCGGTCTCCGGCGTCCGTGGCGCCGAATAGGAGATGGCCATCATCGCCGCCCGAAACAGCGCGATATCGCCCACCAAGCGCGCCATGATGCCAACCGTGTCGAGGGCCTCAGTATTGATCCGCATGCCGGCCGGCGGGAACAGCCCAAAGCTCGGCTTGAACCCGACGACGCCGCAATACGCGGCCGGCCGGATCACCGAGCCGCCCGTTTGGGTGCCGATCGCGAGCGGCACCATAAAGTCGGCGACCGCCGCTGCCGAGCCGCTCGACGAGCCACCCGGCGAGAAATCCGGGTTGTGCGGGTTCGTCGTCGGGCCGGGCTGCCGGTTGGCGAACTCGGTCGTCACCGTCTTACCGAGCGGGATTCCCCCCGATGCGCGCGGCAAGACCGCAGCGCTCGCATCATAGGCAGGCCGGCAGCCGACATAGATCGGCGATCCATAGGTTGTCGGCATGTCGGCGGTGTCGAAGATGTCTTTGATGCCGAAAGGAACCCCCTTCAGCAGGCTTTGCGTCTTAGCTCCGTCGATTTCGCGAGCCCGGCCCAGCGCCATCTCGGCCGTAAGATAGGCCCAAGCGCGCACGACCGGCTCGCGCTCGGCAATCCGCTCGAGACAGCTCCGGACGACGGCTTCCGCGGTCAACTCGCCGCCCTCGATCAATTTAACCAGCGTGGTCGCAGGAAGGCGATTTGGTTCGACATTCGGCATAGCGGCATCCCCGAGCCGGCGGCGGACCTATTTAGCCACAGCCGCGGGCGAGGCGCATGTGTGAAGTTAGGATGACCGGACCCGTGCGCGTTATCCGGCGGACAGGAGCTGCGTTCCCGCCGGTCGCTGCAATCAATTCTGTTGCTTCTTGGTTGCTGTCAACGCCCCGCAAATTCGTAAGGCATATTGACGTTACTCCCAACCTGCTTACGCGCCCGGCGGTCCGGCGGGGTCACCTATGCTTGGCAGGAAAAATCATGGCAATCGCCGTCAGGCCGGGGCAGAGTTAACGGAGCGAAGGCCAATTTGGGAGGAGCCAAGAGATGCCTCAATCCGCGATCCCGCCAGGCCGTCATGCGCCGGTTCGCCCGGACTGGCTCAACAAGCGCCGTGAAGAGATCATCGAGCCCCATCTGCCGATCATCGACCCGCACCATCATCTGTGGGACCGGCCGGGTAACCGCTATCTGTTTCAGGATCTGCTGGAAGACGTCGGCAGCGGTCACAACGTCGTCGCGACATTGTTTGAGGAATGCCGCGAGATGTACCGGGCCGACGGGCCTCAGGAGCAGAAATCGCTCGGCGAGACCGAGTTCGTCAACGGCGTCGCGGCGATGAGCGCCTCAGGCAAATACGGCCCTTCCCGCTGCTGTGCCGGCATTATCGGCAATGTCGATCTGCGGATCGGGTCGCGCGCGAAGGGCATCCTTGAGCAGCACCTTGCCGTCTCCGGCGGCCGCTTCAAGGGCATCCGCAACGGTGCGACCTGGCACGACGATCCGAGCCTCTCGATCTATTGTTCCGGCGCGCCGCAGGGCCTTTACCGCGACCGCGATTTCCGCGAGGGATTTGCGGGGCTCGCCTCGCTCGGCCTCAGCTTCGACGCGTGGCTGTTTCATACCCAGCTCAGCGACGTCGCCGATCTGGCGCGCACCTTCCCGCAAGCGACGATCGTGTTGAACCATGTCGGCGGCGCGCTGGCGATCGGTCCTTATGCCGGCAAACGCGAGGAAGGGTTTGTCGAATGGCGCAACGGCATCCGCGAGGTTGCGCGTTTTCCCAACACCTACGTCAAGCTCGGCGGGCTAGCTATGAAGCTGACCGGGTTCACCTTCTTTGAAAACGACGATCCGCCCTCATCGCAGGATCTCGAAAAGGCTTGGCGGCCTTACATCGAAACTTGCATCAGTGCCTTCAGCCCGCAGCGCTCGATGTTCGAGAGCAACTTCCCGGTCGATAAGGGGATGTGCAGTTACCCGGTTATGTGGAACGCCTTCAAGCGGATTGCGGCAGGCTGTTCGGCCGATGAGAAGGCCACGCTGTTTAGCAGTGCCGCAAAGAAAGCCTATCGCTTGGAGGTATGAGAAGAGCCCCTCACCCTCCCCGCAGGCGTGGGCCCCTCCTTCGGGGTGAGGGGCAGCGGGCGACGGAACTAACGGCAATAAAGGAGACCAAAGATGCCGATGCCGAGCGAGGTGGACGCCACCACCCCCAAATATCTGCGCGACAAATACGCAATTGTAGGCGTGGGTGAGACGACCTACACCCGCGGCTCTGGCAAGACGACACGGGCTCTAGGGACTTGGGCGGTCAAGAATGCGATTCTCGATGCCGGGCTGAAACCCTCCGACATCGACGGCATGCTGTCCTACCAGGGCGGCGACTCGACATCGGGTACCTTTATCTCCGGCGACCTCGGCATCCGCCTCAACTTCTACATGGACGTGATGGGCGGCGGCTCATCGACCGAGGCGCTCGTCGGTATCGCCATCGGCCTCATCGAGGCAGGATGCTGCAAGATCGTCGCGATCTTCCGGTCGATGAATGGCTACTCGCAAGTGCGCATCGGCGGCACCGGTGCGCGCTCCGCCGCCCCGGTCGGCGGCGACATGCTGCATAACCGCGCCTATGGCTGGCAGAGCGCCGGGCAGAGTTTCGCGCCGACCTTTATGCGCCACATGTACGACTACGGCACCAAGCCCGAGCAGGTCGCAGCGGTCAAGGTGGCGCACAGCCACCACGCATCCAATAACCCGAAGGCCTATTACAAGAAGCGCTTCACGATCGAGGACGTGCTCAACAGCCGGATCATCTGCAAGCCGCTGCATCTGTTGGATTGCTGTGTCGAAACCGACAATGCCACGGCGATCATCGTGACTTCGGCCGAGCGCGCCCGCGATTGCAAGCATCCGCTGGTGCTGATTCGCGGTGTCGTCGGACGCTGCAACAAGCCTCGCCTCGACATGCACTACCAGCACGGGCCGATCTCGACCGTCGCCGGCTATTACGCGCGCCAGATCCTGTGGCCGAATGCCGGGGTCGGGCCGGAGGACATCGACATCACCGGCTCCTACGACGCCTTCACCTTCACGACGATGCTGCAGCTCGAGGATTACGGCTTCTGCAAAAAGGGCGAAGGCGGCGAATACGTCAGCAGCGGCGCGATCCAACTCGGCGGCAGACGCCCGAACAACACCAGCGGCGGCCATCTCTGCGAGGGCTACACGCACGGCATGAACATGGTCATCGAGAACACCCGCCAGCTGCGTCACGATGCCGATGACTCATGCCCGATCGGCGTCGATGGCAAGCGCCAGCACACTTACGACTATCGCGAGGGCGGCTGCCGTCAGGTCAAGAATGTCGAGGTCAGCGCCAATCTCGGCTGGGCCAATCCTTCGACCGCTTCCTCGATGGTCATGCGGCGCGGCTGAGGGAGGAGAGAGACAATGGCTATTCGCGGCGAATATCTGGGCATGGGGCTCACTGTCGACGATCTCGATGTCGAGAACCTCGAATATTTCCGTCATTGCGCAGAGCACGATTTCCATCTGCAGGCCTGCGCGCAGTGCGGGCGATTACGTTACCCTCCGACCACTGCCTGCCCGTGGTGCGCAACATTGGAATCGACTTGGAAAAAAGTCGAGGGGAAGGGGACAGTGCATTCCTACAGCGAAGTGCACCACGCGATCCAGCCGGCCTTCCGCGGCCACACGCCATATCTGATCCTGCTCGTCGATCTCGACATGCAGAAGGGTGAGCCGACCCCCGATGAAGCCCTGCGTGTCGTCGGCAATCTGTGCACCCCTGATGGCCAGCTCGCGCCCCCCGAACTGGTGAAGCAGGTCGGCATCGGCACCCGCGTACGCATGGTGTTCAGCGATATCGCTCCCGGTCTCGCCCTGCCGCAATGGACAGTCGACGAGACCGCGGCGCAATCGGCAAATGCCTGGCGCTACCCGCAGGAATGACGGGGCGGATACTTGAATGGCATGTCGAGGAGGCCTTCTCAATGCGTGGCCGGCATTGCAGGAAGTGCTGAGACCAAGGAATCGTCGCGCTCGCCTATGGAGCGATTCGCAACGCCTTACTCTGCTCTGGATCCGTCGTCACCGACAGGCGCCGTCGGAGGCGCGGTTACGGGTGACGAAGCATTGCCTCTCTGGCGACCTGGGCAAAGGAAAACGGCGCCGATGGCGCGTGCCTGCAAGTAGAAGCCGGTAATGCTCCCGCGCGCGCTCTTTATGACGTCGTCGGATGAAAACAGGAGCTCTATCGTTATCACTATCGTCGTGAGCCGCAGCTACGGGACGATTGGCAAAAACCATTCCATCGGGCGTTCCGGTAATGGCGCCTCTTGTGACAAAGATGTGAATTCTCAGCGGGCTCCTCGCACGCGAGCATGCGTAAGATAATATAATCGGCGTTGGGTCAACAATCGAGCGATCCGGAATGAGCGCTGTAGAAATCCGCCTCAACCCAAGCGACCTCTCACGCGAGATGGGCGCGATGCGGGGTTGGTTGGATCAACACCGCTTTGAAGCCTCGGGCTTTTCTTGCCGCCATGAAGAAGGAGGAGTGCTCGTTTGTCTCGAGTTCACACGAGCTTCTGAAGCCCGGGCATTCGCCAATCGATTCGCGTTTGGTACGGGCGTGCGATCGACGACGGATGCCAGCCGAGAGCTCGCAGGTGGAACTCTCGTGACCGGCTTGTCCCCGTCCGGCCTCATCGGCTGAGCCATCCTCCCCCGCCGGTTTCGCGAGGGAGTGGCCGGAATGGATGGGACTAAACGATCCCCTTTTCGCGCAGCGTCTCGATCTCGCCGGCGCCCAGCCCGAGCCAATCGCCGAGCACTTCGCCAGTATGCTCGCCAAGTAGCGGCGCCGGTTTGACTGGCGTCGGCGCGCCGTCGAAACGAACGGGCCAGGTTGGCATCGTCATCTTCCAGTCGCCATGCTGCATGGTCTGCAGGATCCCGCGTTGCCAGAAGCTCGGTTCGTTGGTCAATTCCATCGAATCGAAAACGGCTCCTGCGGGGACCCCCGCACCGCTGATCAGCGCCATCGCCTCTTCTTTAGTGTGCTCCCGGGTCCATTGGGAGATGAGTTCGTCAACCTCGGCCTCGCGCTCGACGCGGGCGGAGGCCTTGTCATAGCGCGGGTCGCCGATCAGGTCTTCGCGCCCGATCAACTTCAACAGACGCGGCCAATGCTCTGGGTTGGCGCGGCTGGTCAAGAGGTAGACATAGTCGTTGGGACCGCCCGGCTTGCACGGATAAATACCGTGGGGCGCATTGCCGCCGGCCGGCTGCCGCTGTGCGGCTTTGCCGGTCTGTGCCTGCCGAATGAACATGCCGCGGCTGTAATGCATGACCGAATCCTGCATCGCCGCCTGCAGTCGCCTGCCCCTACCGGTAGAGCCGCGTTGATAGAGCGCGCTGACGATGCTGAACGCCAGCAGCATACCGGTGCCGGTGTCGCCGATCGTCGGCCCCGGCTTTAGCGGCTTGCCGTCGCGTTCGCCGGTGATGCTCATCGCCCCGCCGCAAGCCTGCGCGATCGGATCAAAGCACAGACCGTTCTCATACGGGCTGCCCGCGCCAAAGCCTTTGACCTGGGCATAGATAATGCGCGGGTTCAGCGCGCTGATCACGTCATAGCCGAGACCTAGCCGCTCCACCACGCCCGGGCCGAAATTCTCCGCAAAGACGTCGGCGTGCTTGGCCATATCCTTGACCAGCGCCAAGCCCTGCTCTGATTTGAGGTTGACCGTGACCGACCGTTTGTTGGCGTTATAGATCATGAAGTAGTACGGGTCCGCCACACCGCGGCGGCCGGCTTCACCGCCATCGGGGTTCTCCACCTTGACGACATCGGCGCCCATCCAGGCGAGCGCCTCGGTGCAGGTCGTCCCCGCCTCGAACTGGGTCAGATCGAGGACCTTGATGCCAGCGAGACAATTCGGCGGTACGGTCGTGCCATCCATCTTCCAACTCCTTTAATTGATGGCCCTCACTCACCCGGCCCTAGCGGGTGGGTGAGGTGCCAAGTGACCGTTTCAGTTTAGCCCTTCTTGCTGCATGACCCGCTGCACCGAGGGCCGTGCCATCATCCGATCGTAGTGCGCCGCAACGTTTGCCGGCAATTTCATGTTGAGCCGCTTCGCCGCCCAGAATTCGCAGTAGAACAGCGCCGTATCAGCCGGAGTGAACTCGCTGCCGGCGATGTAGCTCTTGCCGGCCAGCGCCTTGTCGAGCACGGCAAAGCCCTTTTCGACGACCTCGCGCCCCGCGGCCTTGACCGCGTCCTGGTCGGCGGCCGAGGGTGCGAAGCGTTCCGAACGGAACAGCCTTGCGAAGCCCTGCCCGTGCATCGTGCCGACGGCGTATTCCATCGCCTCCATCGCCCTTGTGTCGGCCTCATCGTCCCTCGGCAGCAAATTCGCTTGCCGCCCGAGCCAGCGGGCGATCACCGGAAACTCGGTCAGAACCGAGCCGTCGTCGCGCTCGAGTGCCGGAACCTTTCCTTTCGGACTGACGCCGTTAAAGGGTGGCTTGTTTTGCGCGCCCTCACGCAGATTTACGAGCTCGAGTTCGTAGGGCTTGCCGATTTCCTCGAGCAGGACGTGGATGCCGATCGAGCAGACGCCGGGGGCGTAATAAAGCTTCATCTCCGGTTCCTTGCTTGGTTGAAAGGGCAATTCGCGAGGACAGATTTAGCACGTCATTTCGGATCGGCAAAAGCTGATGCCTTATCGTCTCTGGATTGCCGCTGTGTTGCTTGTTGTCCTCACTTTCGGAAGAGCCCTTGCGGCCGAGGTCGATGCCATTGCGCCAGGCGGCCCAGGTGTTCTCACCAAATGTCGCGACTGGCTCGTGACCAGCTCCTGCCGGAGATACCACCACATCGACTTACCACCGCGGATCGCTGTCGGCGACACGGTTACCGTCACATTCGGCAGCAGCCCCAAGGAGTACGGGTTTTCAGTCGCGCGGATCGAGCTCAACGGTCACCATTGTGCGATCTTCAGCGAAGCGACCGGAGATCGGCACCAAATGGACAAGATCAACGTCGTCCCTTGCTACCGTGCAGGCGAGGGGCGCTGAGGACACCCTCGATGCCGTCAGACGATTCCCTCGGTGCGCAGCGCCTCGACTTCGGCCGCGCCAATGCCGAGCCAACCGCCGAGAACCTCGGCATTGTGCTGGCCCAAAAGCGGCGACGGTTTGACCCGCGGCGGCGTGCCGTCGAAGCGCACCGGCCAAGCGGGGATCTTGTAGCGGCCGGTGGTCGGATGCTCGACATTCTGCATGATGCCGCGCTCGGCGAGCGAGGGATCGTTCAGCAGCTCGAGCGTGTCGTAGACCGCACCGGCCGGCACACCGGCTTCGCCGATGATCTTCATCGCTTCTTGCTTGGTGTGTTGGCGGGTCCAGGTGGCGATCAGCTCGTCGACCTCGGCAGCGCGCTCGCCGCGTGCCGGCCCGGTGTCGTAGCGCGGATCGCCGATCAAATCCTCGCGGCCGATCGCCTTCAATAGCCGCGTCCAGTGTTCGGGATTGGCGCGGCTGGTAAACACATAGACGTAATCGTTCGGCCCACCCGGCTTGCACGGGTACAGCGCCGAGGGCGCGAGTAGGGGATTCGACCGACTGCTGCCGCCGCGAATCTGAGCCTTGCCGCTCAGCTGCGTGCGCGAAAACGGTACCCGCATGTAATGAACCATCGCGTCCTGCATCGCGACCTGCAGGCGTCGGCCGTTCCCGGTGCGGTCGCGCTGGCGCAACGCTGCAAGGATGCTGATCGCCATCAGCATGCCGGTTCCGGTATCGCCGAAGGACGGGCCCGGTTTGACCGGCGGTCGGTCGGCATCGCCGGTGACGCTGATCGGGCCGCCCGCGGCTTGCGCGATCATGTCGAAGGCGAGGTTCTTTTCGTATGGACTGCCCTCGCCGAAGCCCTTGACCTGGCAGTAAATGATGCCGGGGTTCAGCTCTTTGACGACATTATAGCCGAGACCCAGCCGTTCGATCGTGCCGGGCGCCATGTTCTCGACCGTGATATCGGCCTTTTTCAGCAGATCTTTGACGATTTCGAGCCCACGCGGCGATTTGAGGTTGAGGGTGACCGATTTTTTGTTGGCGTTGAACTGATGGAAATACCAGGGATCATCGTCGGGGTGGCCGGGCCGCAGCCGCCGGCCGGGATCGCCTGTCTTCGGGTTCTCGATCTTGACGACCTCGGCACCGAGCCAGGCGAGCGCCTCGGTGCAAGAGGGTCCCGCCTCAAATTGGGTGAAATCCACGACCCGCACGCCCGCAAGACAATCAAGTTCCGTACCTTCTATTGCTGCCATTGTTTGTCACTCCTCCCAAAACCGGTCGAACGCACGACCAGTATAATGCTGGCTGCACGCCGTAACCTAGCCATGCTTTGGATCACTTAGGCCGGAGGATCACGCTCGAGCGCTTCCTCCAGGCGCTTCGCCTCGACACGGATTTCGACCCCGGCACGCTCTTGCTGCACCAGCATCGGAGAGCGCGAGTCGCGATCACCCCAGCCGCGGTTGAGCGCTTCGCTCAGCTCGGCCAATGCCAGGTTGGCGATCCGCATCGGCACATTGAAGTCTCGGCCGAGCTGGGTAGCTAGCGTCATGTCCTTATGCGCGAGGCGTAGCGCGAAGGCGGCCGGCTCGTATTTCCCGGGGAGGAACTGATCGACCAGTCCGTCGAAGGTGCGCCTTCGTCCGCCGGCACCGTCGCGCACGGCTTCCCACAACGCCAAGGGCTCCACTCCGGCCTTGACCCCGACCGAGAACATTTCGGCGAGCGCCGTTTGGATGCAATAACCGGCCCCGTTGTGCACCAGTTTGGCAACAGAGCCCGCGCCGATCGGTCCGACATAGCGCGCCTTGTCGCCCATCGCGTCGAGCACGGGTTTGTAGCGGTTGAAGATCTGCTCGTCGCCGCCGACCCATAGCGCCAGCTTTCCGGTCCGCGCGCCGCGCGGTCCGCCGCTGACCGGCGAATCAAGCATGTAGACATCGCGCTCGGCAAAGGCGGCGTTGATCTTGCGCACCATCGTCGGCGAATTGGTCGACAAGTCGAAATAGGCCTTGCCGCGGCTCATGCCGCTGAGCAGGCCGTTTTCGCCGAGCGCCACGCCCTCGACCTCCGGCGGTCCGGGCAGCGAGGTGAAGACGACCTCCGCCGCCTCGGCGACCGCGCGCGGACTGTCCGCCCACACGGCGCCGCCGGCGAGATAGGGTTCGGCCGCCGCCCGACGCAGATCATGCACGACCAGATCATGGCCGGCTTTCTGCAGGTTGGCGGCCATTCCGGACCCCATCATTCCCAACCCGATGAACCCTATCTTCATATCGCCCTCCCGCAGTGAATGGCCGGTGCCGACCGCCTATTTCTCGAACACGTCCTTGGCGACGAGAGCCGCGGTCATCGCTGCCGGCCAGCCGGCATAGAAGGCGAGATGGGTGATAACTTCGCTGAGCTCATTCTTGCTGAGCCCATTGTCGAGCGCCCGCTGCAGATGGCCAACGAGCTGTTTCTCGCGGCCGAGCGCGATCAGGGTCGCGCAGGTAATCAGGCTGCGGTCGCGCTTCGAAAGGCCTGGACGCTCCCAGACTTCGCCGAACAGCACCCTTTCGCTGAGGTCGATCAGCCCGGGAACGATATTGCGAACCTGCTCGCGGGCGGCTGATGGTTGCGATTGCGCCATGATTTCCTCCTTGATTGATCCGGCAATTCGATCCGAGATGAGCCTAGCACGCAGTTCGCGCCGGCGGTCATCTTTCCGCACATGCCGGTACCGCCGTTTGCACAGAGCCCGCCGCGCTGCGCATGGTGTAGGCGGGTGTGTCAGCCCTCGCAGAGTGAGAGCCAAGCCTCGTCTCGGACCGACGGCCGCCGCGCCAGGCGCGAGCGGAGCCGGGGCTCGGCCTTTGCGGATTGCCCGGAGCGCAGATACGCGACGATCAGCGAGTCCTCGAAGACCTCGCGCTGCGCGTGACTGCCGCCGATACGAGGCAGGTCGTCGATGGCCGCTTCCAGTGTCCGTGCAGCCTGCACATCGTCGCCGCGGGCGAGGGCAGCTGCCCCCACGCAGAGCGCCGGGGCGACCTTGCCTGGCGGGAGGCGACCGTCTTCGGCGAGCCTGTGCAGCCCGGCAATGCGGTCGTTTGATCCTTCGGAATCCAGGGTTGCGGCTTCGGTCAAGCCGGCGTGGAGATCGGCGAAGGCAAGACCAGCACGAGGGAAGTGGCGGCGCGCATGTGCCACGACCTCACCCCAGTGCTCGTCGAGTGGCGGGGTTACACTATAGAGCCACCAGCGCCACAGAAAGGACGCCGAGTCGGCAAGCGACAGCATGGGAGCAGACAGGGCGACCGACGGCCGGATGCTATCGAGATAGATCTCGCGGGCGCGCTCGGAATTTCCTCGGGCCAGCTCGAACAGCGCCAAATGCCAAGAGAGATGGCAGTGTAAGTGCCCAGCTCGCTCGTAATCCGGCAGCCACGCCCGGATAAACTCGGCGCCACCCGTCGCGTCACCGGATTCGAAGAAACCATGGGCACGCTGATGCGCCGCGTGGGCACTGCGCGGATTTCCGGCGAGGGAGCGCTCGACCAGCCGGGTCCCGGTTTCTACCTCGCCGGTTTCGATATAGGCCCAGCCCAGATAACCGAGGAACCACCAATCGTCGCCCCAATGGGGCGCCAACTCCCGGAGCAGTTGCAGTTGTGCTTCGTGATGATCGCGTCGTCCACTAAACCCGAGGAGCCCAAAGACCCCGAGCGCCAACGACAGCGGCAGCGCATCCCGCGGGAACTCCGAGGCGTGGGCGCGAACCAACGCCAATGCCTGCGGGGCCGACCCGTCAACCGCAAGAGCGATCGCCTCGACGTGCCGCTGTTCCCGGATCGAAAGACGGTCGCGCAATGCCTTGGCTCGCGTTGCGGACTCTTTCGCTTCGGGGATTCTCGCCTGAAGCTGCAACAAGCGGGCACGCGCGATATGAGCGAGGGCAAAATCGGGATCGCATGCCGTCACGCTCTCCAGAAGCTTGTCGGCGCCGATATTCGCCGACAAAAGCAGGTCGACGGCCGCCACATACTTCTCGACAGCCACGGCGGAGGCCGCGGTGACCGGCAGATCGAAGCGGTCCTTCACTTCTTGCAACCCCTAG
>Ga0306921_10000134_pt1 | contig 54062 bp, 50 predicted proteins | sample sta12Cox44000080_FD_203760 | JGI IMG/M metagenome (GOLD analysis project Ga0306921, IMG submission 203760) | Lab enrichment of tropical soil microbial communities from Luquillo Experimental Forest, Puerto Rico - statoxic.12C.oxic.44.000.080 (v2)... | ecosystem: Environmental > Terrestrial >... | reverse complement strand
GATGCCTGGTCGTCGTGCACGTCGAAGATGGTATAGAGCCGAGTGACCTGCAACAGGTTGCGGACATTCTTGCTGAGGTTCATCAGTTTCAGTTCGCCGCCGTGGTTGCGCAGGGTGGTGTAGTTCATCATCAGCTCGCCAATGCCCGCGCTGTCGATGTGTACGATGCCTGCGAGGTTCAGCAGAATCTTGCGATAACCGTCTTGCACAAGTTGATGCACCACGTCGCGCAGCCTGCCGGTGCCTTCACCGAGACGGAGCTGCCCGCTGATGTCCACGATCGCAACTCCGTCGACCAGACGAGTGCTCGCTTGAATTGTCATCCACTTACTCCGAACTCGTATTGACAGCGGCGCGGAAAACTGTAACGTGTAGCATCTGGTTCAGTGGCGAGGATCTTTCTACTGAATTCGGCCCCCGATATTCTGTTCCGTCGCACGAAAGAAAGCAATTCATTGCAATGACGAGTTTTTCACGAGGTCGTGCTAAATTCGGCGGGTGAGTAATCGCGCCATGTTACCGATGCCTGTTCGGGTTGCTCTGGCCGTGGCGTTGCTGGCCAACCTGGCCCGCGCGCAGAAGATGGACTGGCTGATTGTCCCGGGCCAGCGCGTCGGGCCGATTACGGCCTCGACCACGCGTGCCGAGCTCGACGCCATGTTCGGCAAAGAGAACGTACAGGAGAGAAATCTCGGCATCAGCCAAGGACCGGAGGCGGCAACGGTGGTTTTTGGTGACGATGCGAGCGTAGCGCTGGCGATCACCTGGGACCGCGAACGACCTTCGACCATACACATCTGTTTTGGCACGCAGACTGGCCCTTGCCGGTGGCGGACGGCGGGAGGCATCCGAATCGGCCTGCCGATTCGAGAACTGGAGAAGCTGAACGAAAAGTCGTTTCAACTGACGGGATTCGGCGGCGAGCCTCAAGGAACTGTTATCTCCTGGCGCAAGGGACAACTGGAAGAGGATCCCGCTATGTGCGGACATCTCGTCGTACGGCTCACACCTGCGGCTGAACTTACCGGCTCACTGTCAAAAAGCGAGGCGACCGTGCTGAAACAGCTTCAAGGCGAAAAGCCGTACTCGTCGAGCTATATCCCGATGCTGGAACTGAATCCTATTGTTTCGGCGTTGGAGATGCAGTTTGTTGGGCCGGGGTGCACGACGCGGTAGAGGCGAATCCTGGGCCATCCTTTGGCGCCCAACGTGCGGGGCGCAAAGGATGGGGCACCCACCACAAGCCGCTAGGTCGACCTTTCGGCGAATAGCGCGTTGTAGATGATTCCTGCGATCACTGCGCCGAGAATCGGTGCCACCCAGAACAGCCACAATTGCGACAACGCCCATCCTCCCGCGAACAAAGCCGGACCCGTACTGCGGGCTGGATTTACGGAGGTGTTTGTCACCGGGATCGAAACCAAATGAATTAGGGTGAGCCCGAGCCCGATGGGGATACCAGCAAATCCCTTCGGTGCGCGTACATCGGTAGAGCCAAGGATGATCAGCAGGAAGAACATGGTGAGCACGACTTCCGCCACCAGGCATGACAGCAGGGAATAGCCGCCCGGCGAGTGTGCGCCGTAGCCGTTTGCAGCGAATCCGGCCTCGGTGCTGAACCCCTCTCTGCCGCTGGCAATTACGTAGAGCACTCCGGAGGCGGCAATTGCTCCTGCCACCTGCGCGATGATATAGGGAATCAGGTCGGAAGCGGGAAAGCGCCTACCGATCCAGAGTCCAACCGAAACGGCGGGGTTGATGTGACAGCCTGAAATGCCTCCGATGGCGAAGGCCATGGTGAGCAGGGTAAGCCCGAAGGCGAGGGCGACACCGAGGAATCCGATCCCCAGGTGTCCGGCACCGGGTTCGCCGGCGGGGAACGAAGCCGCTAACAGTGCGCTTCCGCATCCGCCGAACACCAACCAAAATGTTCCGAAGAATTCCGCTGCTGCGCGTTTGCCTATCGACATTGTGTCCTCACAATTCGTTCGGATTTGATGAAACGAAGGTAGCTGCATTGACCGATATGCGACGAAACGGCAGGGGTGAGGTCGAGGCGCGTTGCTGGAGGAAGAGTTTCTTTCGAGCCGATGTGCGACCTATTTTACAATCGCGTGGCCGTCTTGCGGGGGACTTATCAGATTTTCACTTCTTCGCGATTAAAGAAGACTCCCCTCATTGTCTCTGGGTCATAAGCGGGGCCGGGTCTGATTCAGGTATTGTTTTTTGCCGCCTTGGCTCGCGGCAGCAGCGGTGCGAGCCATAAGTGCTGTCCGGGCGCCGGCAGGCCTGCGTTGGCTGCGGTATCTCGAATGACCCGGTTTGTATCGAAGTACACCTGCCAGTAGTGCGTGTTGTTGCCATTCGGTCGCACCGCCAGAACGGGACCGGCAAGAGTGAAGGTGAGGATCTCTTCGTCGGGCGCCGGATCAGTCAGCACATTCGGGATCTTGGCCAGGTTGGCTTTGAGAGCGGCGATGATAGCGTTAACATCGACGAGAAGTTCTGGATGATGTCACCGAAGATCTTTCCGTTAACCCAGATGTTGCGGAGGTTTCGAGGGTGTTGATCGAGGTGACAAACAAGCCGACCTCTTCGACCGTGCCCGTCACGCCGCCGGCGACGACGACGTCACCAACCTTGAATGGCTGCAGGATGACCAGGAAGATCCCGGCCGCGAAATTTGCCAGCAACCGCTTCAGGCGACGCCGGCGGCGGCAATCAGGGCCGCGAGGCTGCTGGTCTGTACGCCGAAGAAGCCACGAATCGCGATGACCAGAATGATGTTTAACAGGGCAGCGACGGCATTCTGAATGTAGCGAATAACGGTCGGGTCGATGTGCTGGCGGCCCATATTCTTGCAGTTGGCGATTGCAAGAGGCAATGACCGCACTATTCTGCTGCGACCGGGGCCGGACTGCGCTCCGGAATGAGGCGTCCGATGCGACGGATTTGCGCACCCACGGAACGCAGCTTCTCCTCGATGCGCTCGTAGCCGCGATCGATGTGGTACACACGGTCGATGATGGTTTCGCCATCAGCTACCAATGCCGCCAGCACGAGTGACGCCGAGGCGCGCAAATCACTTGCCAGCACGGCAGCTCCGCTCAAGGGCGTCTTGCCGTGAACAATGGCACGATGTCCATCGACCTTGATATTCGCGCCCATGCGGACAAGTTCGAGTGCATGCATGAAGCGATTCTCGAAGATGTTCTCTGTAATCGTGCTGGTGCCGTCGACTTGCGTCGCCAGGGCCATGTACTGTGCCTGCATGTCAGTCGGGAAGCCGGGATACTCTTCGGTGACCACGTCGGCCGACTTCAGCGGGCCGTTGCTGGTTACCCGTACGGAGTCAGGGTTCGTCTGAACCTGGACGTCGCAATCTGTGAGCTTGCTGAGCAGGGCATCGACGTGTTCAGGCTCGCAATTCGCTACCGTCAGATCGCCGCCAGTCAGTACGGCCGCGACGATGAACGTTCCGGCCTCGATTCGGTCGGGAATGATGCGATGACGTGCACCCTTCAGTTTGGCGACTCCCCTCACGCGGATGGTGCGCGTTCCTGCGCCTTCGATGCGGGCACCCATCTTGATAAGCAACTCGGCAAGGTCGACCACCTCAGGCTCGCAGGCACAATTCTCGAGAACCGTCTCGCCCTCAGCAAGAGTGGCGGCCATGAGAATGTCTTCGGTGCCGGTAACGGTAATCTTGTCGAAAGCGATGTGCGCGCCTTTTAGACGATCGGTGCGTGCCTCGATATAACCGTGCTCCTGCGTGATGAGCGCGCCCAGAGCTTCGAGTCCCTTGAGATGGAGATCGATGGGACGGGCGCCGATGGCGCATCCGCCGGGAAGAGAAACGCGGGCGTGGCCCAGGCGCGCGACCAGCGGACCAAGCACCAGCGTCGAGGCGCGCATGGTTTTGACCAGGTCGTAGGAGGCTTCGGCATTCACGAGGTTGCGGCAGGAGATGGTGGTGCGGTGTTGAGCGCGGCCGTAGCCGAGTTGGACCTCGGCTCCCATGGCCGACAGCAGATTGCGCTCGGTGACGATGTCACGCACCTGCGGAATGTTCTCCAGAATCACGGTGTCTTCAGTGAGCAGAGCAGCCGCCATCGCTGGCAGGGCAGCGTTCTTAGCGCCACTGACGCGCACGGTACCGTCTAGCGGATTGCCGCCACGAATGACGAGCTTGTCCATTAAGGCCTTTCGTCATTGTACGTGGCATTCAGTGTGTGGCAACTAAGGTAGCTCCAACTCGACGCGTTGTGATGCCGACCTTGCAGGCGAACCAGGAGAAGGCTCTGGTCATCGTCCTGGTGGTAACTCTTCAACGTGCTGTGTATTTCCCGCACGATAGACCGCAACGGAAGTGAGCTACGTTGTTTCAGCAGCGCCTCAAGTTGCTCGAGGCCTAATTCCTCACCGCGAAGGGGCAGCTTCCAGGATCCCGTCGCAGCCAAAGCGGCAACTGCTCATCAGCCAGGCCTCTGACCGACCCATCCGCGAAGACCACTAGCATGGCAGGTTGACCAGCAACGGCATTGTCAACGCGGCATCCCGAGTCATTGGTGACAGGCTGAATGCGCAGAGCTGTGCATGTCTGCGGCTCCTTCACCGTGGGTAGAACTTGGTTGAGGCGCTCGAAGACGGCCGTAGGAGTAGGAAGGTCGACCAACTGCGTGCGGACCGCAGCCTTGATCATGCCCATGAGGATTCCGGCGGGAAGGCCATGGCCCGAGACATCGGCAACGTAGGCGAAGACCGAGCCGTCGGAGAGGGGTACGGCGTCGACTAAGTCGCCTCCCACCTCGGCGCTGGGAATGGAGACTCCATAGAGCTCGACACTGCCCGCCCGCGAATCGATTACGGGAACGAGCGTCTTCTGGATGCCCTGCGCGATGGCAAGCTCAGTTTGGATGCGCACGGCGGGCGAACCTTCGCGTTGCATGAAGTTCATGAAACAGGCATAGGCCAGAAAACTCATACTCATGCAAGCGATCGTTGCGATTGGGGTACCGAATTCGGAGCCGGGCTGCGGATACGGGCCGAAACCTGGCAAGAGGATGGAGATAACACGCGGCCAACGACCCATAACACGACAGCGCCGATCAGCCAACGCAGGTCACGGAAGTAGGCAATGATCCATACCACCGCGATAAAACCGCTAAATACCGACCACACAAAGACAGGCACCAACGGCTTCCGACCATAATCCAGAAGATCCACAAAACAACCGACCATTCCGAATAGGAAGAAGATGGCAACCAGCAATGAGGTGAGACGCCGAAAGGAAACGCCCCGCCAGTACGCCCGGCGTAAAGGCAGCGGCTCTCGCGAGGAAAGAAAGTGGGTAATGGCTCGGAATGCCATGGATCCATCGTGCGGTTTCGGTCTGAGAATATCAGACGACTAGCTCAGTGCTTCGAAGATGGCGTCGTGTATCAGAGGTCGAACGACCTTGATCTGCTGCGAGCTGCGATCAGGCCAGGTGCGGTTGGTTAGCAGCGTAATGCTGAGCTGGCGCTGAGGATCGATCCACAGCGACGTGCCGGTGTAGCCGAGGTGTCCGAACGAGCGCGACGAGAAGTTCCTGCCTGAGGAGGAGGGGGCCGACGGCGTGTCCCAGCCTAGAGCGCGCGATGTGCCGGGGGGCGACGCTTCGCGCCGCGTGAATAATTCAATGGTAGCCGGCCGCAGGATCGGGGCTCCGCGGCGCAGCATGCACTCGGCAAAGCGAGCAACATCGATGGCGGGGGCGAACAGACCGGCGTGTCCGCTGACGCCAGCCATGACAAAGGCATTCTCGTCGTTGACTTCGCCTTCGATGATGCGGAGGCGGAATGTGCGGTCGTCTTCAGTCGGAGGAATTGTGACTCTTAGGCCCTGCGGTGGGTTGAACATCGTTTGCTGCATGTTCAGGGGTGAGAAGATTTCGCGGCGGCAGAATGTGTCGAGTGATTCTCGGGCGAGGCGTTCCAGGGTTCTGCCGAGCAGGATGAAACCGATATCGCTGTAATCGGCCTTGGTGCCGGGCGGCGCGACCAGCGGAGTGGCGCAAGCGGCCCCGAACAACTCTTCGCGGGTGCGGGTTGTTTCAAACAGCTTGAGGTAGGCAGGCAATCCACTGGAGTGAGCGAGCAACATGCGAGTCGTGACTCTTCGGCGTTCATTGCTCTGATTGGAAGTAAGATTGCTGACGAATTCAGGCAGCAATTCGAACACCGGCGCATTCAGATCGAGCAGGCCGCGCTCGTACAACAGCATCGTCATCGCCGTTGTCGCGATGACTTTGGTGACAGAGGCAAGGTCGAAGATGGTGTCAGCGTGGACGGCGGGTGAGTTCGCGTCGTAGGTGAAGTGACCGAAGCCCTGAAGTGCAACCAATAGTCCGCGATACGTCACTGCCAGCGCCGCGGCGGGGAATGTATGCTGGTGAATCGCTTCGCCTATGAAAGTGAACGCCCGTCGGAGGCGCGCCTCCTGATCGCGAAGGTCCTGTGGAATGTCGCCCGGAAGTTGAGAGCTTTGGTTCGCTTCGGCCATCGCGCGAAAGCCGCCAGCAGCGGCAACTTATAATAGCTTGCCCGCACAGCCCACCATGACGAGCGCGCCCAAGGTTCCTCAAATCGAATCGCAGAAACGCAGCCAAGCCATTGAACCATTGAGCCGCCGGTTGTTCCCGAATCTGGATACAAGGTGCGGATCCTCTGCCCGACGCTCGGGCTTACCCCCTCGCGAAGGACTGTCGTCGGTTAAAACCGACTCGGCATGGATGAAAACATCCGACCCAGGGTTCCGCTTCCCCAATTCATCCAACCGAAGGACGAATCAGGTTCCCCGCTATACCTTGGGCGATCATACGACGGGAGCGACCCGAACATCCGGCTCTTATGACAGAAGAAGTCGACCCTCAATTGCCTTAACTATCGAAGCGATTCTCGTCGTTTTGCTGTCGTGCTTCGCACTGGCCCAGATCCAGACACCTACTGCCACTCCGCCTGACAATGCGTTGGCGATGGACCTGACGACATACGCCGACCGCCTTGAGCCCGTTGATGCTGTCGTCAAGAACGCGATTGCCCGCGGACATATTCCGGGCGCAGTCGTCGTGATCGGCCATCAGGGGAAGGTGATTTATCGCAAGGCGTTTGGCAACCGTTCGCTTGAACCCACAGTCGAGCCCATGACGGTCGACACAGTGTTCGACATCGCGTCGCTGACCAAGGTGGTTGCCACCACAGGCTGCGTGATGCGCATGGTGCAACTGGGGCAGATAAAGCTCAACGATCCGGTGGCGCGCTACGTTCCCGAGTTTGCACAGAACGGCAAAGGTGAAGTTACGATTCGTCAGCTCATGACGCACTACTCCGGGTTGCGGGGCGATCTCGACCTGAAGCCCGAGTGGATGGGGCAAGCGGAAGCATTTCGGCTGGCCAATGTGGAAAAGCTGGCCAATCCGCCGGGATCGACGTTCATCTATAGCGACATCAACTTCATCGTGCTCGGTGAGTTGGTGCAGCGGCTCAGCGGCATGACACTGAACCGCTACGCCGAGACGTTTATCTTTACTCCGCTAGGCATGACCAACACACGATTTCTGCCTCCGCAGTCGTGGTTTTTGCGCATCGCGCCAACGCAGAAAGATGAAAAAACGGGGTTGATGCTGCGCGGGCTGGTGCACGATCCGACAGCGCGGCAGATGGGCGGAGTGGCCGGTCACGCCGGAGTCTTCTCCACCGCCGACGATCTGGCCAGGTTCTCGCAAGCGATGTTGAATGGCGGAGCACCGGTTTGGTCGCGGCTCATCGGGGAAAAAATGACCACTCCGCAGCAACCGCCGAACCTCACAGTTGTGCGCGGACTGGGATGGGACATCGATTCACCTTACTCGTCGAATCGCGGCGAACTGCTGCCGGTCGGATCGTTCGGCCATACGGGTTTCACCGGCACTTCGATGTGGATCGATCCCACGACGGACACGTACATCATCATCCTGACGAACGCCGTGCACATCAACCACGGCAACGCCATTACCTTGCGCTCGGAGGTGGCGACTGCGGTTGCCGCAGGCTTGCAGCTCAATGTTCCAGAGACTGAGAAGGTCAGACTGGCGAGAATCACCGGGTACAACGAGCTGTTTACCGCAGCACGGCGGATTGTCGTGCGAACTGGAGAGACGAAGACCGGAATCGATCAATTAGAGGAAAGCAATTTTGAGGAACTGAAGGTAAAAGGAGTCGCCAAGCCGCGCGTCGGTCTGCTGACAAACCAGACGGGCGTCGACGCTCAGGGTCGGCGCACGATCGATGTGCTGGCGCATGCTCCGCAGGTGCAACTGACGGCGATTTTCAGTCCGGAGCACGGATTAAAGGGCACCGCCGATGCGACGGACGTCGGCAATTCGAAAGACAGCGCGACGGGTGTGCCCGTCTATAGCGTCTACGGCGACACCGATGCTAAGAGACGACCGACCGTGGAGCAACTCCGTGACGTCGATGTCATCGTGTTCGATATTCAGGACGCCGGGGTGCGCTTCTATACGTACGAGACGACGCTAGGATACTTCCTCGAAGCAGCCGCCAAGGCAGGGAAGCCTATCGTGGTGCTGGACCGTCCGGCCCCTCTGAACGGCGCTTATGTGCAGGGACCCGTGTCGGATGCCGGCCAGGCGAGCTTTTTGAATTACCACAGCGTGCCCATTCGCCACGGCATGACGATCGGCGAACTGGCGCGGCTGTACAACCTAGAGCGCGGGATTAAGGCCAATTTGACCGTGGTTCCAATGAAAGGCTGGATACGCGGCGACTGGTTCGACTCAACCGGGCTGGAGTGGATCAATCCGTCGCCGAACCTGCGCAGTCTGGAAGGCGCGACCTTATATCCTGGTGTGGAGTTGCTGGAGAACACGAATGTTTCGGTAGGGCGGGGAACCGACACGCCGTTTCAGCTAATCGGAGCTCCATGGGTCAAGCCGAAGCAACTGGCTGCTTATCTCAATGCACGGATCATCGCCGGTGTTCGATTCGTGCCGACGGAGTTTACGCCAACCGCCAGTACGAATTCGGGAAAGCTATGCGGCGGAGTGCAGATCGTTGTCATCAACCGCGAGACCCTCGACGCTGTCGAGCTGGGCATCGAGCTGGCGTCGGCGTTGCACAAGCTGTATCCACAGGACTTCGATATGTCGAAGATGAATACGCTGCTGGCGAACCAGGTCGCGTTTCAGGGATTGCAGGCCGGAGAAGATCCACGCCGCATCGCCGAAGACTGGCGCGACGGGCTGGATAAGTTTATTCAGCTGCGGACGAAGTATCTGCTGTACTGATTTCGCGGGCCTATTGCTGGCGGAGTTTCGCGCCTTCGAGATTCAACTCGCGCTCCAGGATCATCTCTACTGACGCTCCGGGATCGAGCTGAATTTCAGGGCCACGGGTGAGGAGAACGGTGGCAAGCCCGAGCGCTCCGCCCGACGCCGCGCCGATTCCAGCGCCTTTGCCGCTACCCGCGAGTGCGCCGATGCCTGCGCCGGCAGCGGTGGTTTTTGCGATGGTGGCGGCGTCTTTGCCTTTGCTGCTATCGCCCTGGATGGTCCCCTCCGAACCTTTCGTGTTCATGGTCTGCGAACCGGGTACACCTTCGACCGCTCCGGGAAGCAGGACCGTGTATCCGTTAGGAAAGATCATGGAGGTGAAGCTCATCTGCAACTCGGCGCGGCCTTTCACGCGACCCGGGCGGACGACGCGACGGACCACCCCTTGAACATAGGTTCCGGCTGGAATCACGATTCGGTTGTTTTGCGTGACTGGGAACGAAGTCTGCGCATAGACAGGATCGCCTTCCTTGGCGGTCTTCGAGGTGATCCCCTGCATCATGGTGAGCGGGATTTTGGTGCCCGAGGGAACGTTGTAGTCGGAGCTTGGATCAACGTTGACCTGTTGTTGCGCTGTGGGATTCCGAAGGTGAGGAGCTTGCGCGAATACCATCGTGGTGAAGGCGATGAGGACTAGCGATAATAGCACCGAATTGCGCATGGAACCCCGTGAGTGCAGAACATACTAGCTTACCGTGTCAAACGCGGAAACGGCAATAAAGTCGCGGTGCGAAAGCGGGTATTCTGACCGTTTTTGTTTCGCTTTTCCGCGCTACTTCAGGTTGTACATCGCGTTCACGTGAGAAGTTACCGTGATCTTTTGCGCGCCAAACTCTTCGGTTGGGGCCGGTGCCCCTTCGGCGGTCTTCATCATCGGAGCGTTCATGGCCATGGGTCGCGGACGTGGCTGCTCGTAGGTGTCCACCGAAGCGTAGCTGAGCTCGCCCAGAGTGCGGCCGCTGCCGCCGGCGACGGCGCTGGCTTCCTCGTGCGCACGATGCAGCGCATCCTGCACGGCCTTGATTTTTGCAGCGTCCATATCGTCGAGCGTGTAGATCAAAGACTGATTGCCGGTGACGTCCATATCGACGATGCCCTGGGTGATGGGACCGATTTTGGAGAAGTCCTTTAGCTTGATGGAAATGGTGGTGTCCACTCGATATCCGACGAGTTTCCGCTTGGGGTTCTTGTAGTCGTAAACCGGTTCCACGGCGAACATTCCGACCTGTGCCTGTTTGGGATCAAGGCCGTTGCTGCGCAGAAGTTGGCGAACTTGCTCAGCGGCCTTAGTGGCACGAGCGTTGGCGGCCTGGAGATTATCTTCCTGCGCCGAAATGTTGAATTGCATGAAGGCGGTATCCGGTTCTGCTTCGTACTTTCCGTCCGCTCCGACCCAAACAGCATTGGGAATGATGTTGGTAGTGCGATCCTGTGCGATCAATCCAGCGGGCGCTACAAGTAGGGAGGCGGGGGCTAACAGAGACAGAGCAAGCAAAATCGAAGAGATGGGTTTCATACAAACTTTATGACGCTGCCTTTGGGGAATGGTCAACCCCGCACGATTGTACGCGGCTGCAATTTCAAAAGGGGAAAACGCTGGGCGGTAAGCGGCGCAGAGCGCGCTGCCATGCTGCTGGCGCGCGAGCAGATGAGATAACTTGTTTCGATTATGTTTCATCCTGGACTGTCGGAACCAAAATCGACACGACAAAATTCTCGTTATCTGCATCAAAATAGGTACGAAAACTTCCGATAATGAGCATGAATTAGAAGACGGGCGAGAGGCGGCCTCGGCGCCGGGGGAGCGTCCTATGCGGAAATGGTTTGCAACACTGGCTGTTTTAGGAATCGGGGGTATTGGCGCCTTTTTGCTCAGCGAGACGGGACGCGAAATGCTTCAGAGGTGGCTGGCCGAATTGAAGGGCGGTTCCCACGAATGGGATGAGTGGAGCGAGAGCGCTCAGCTTGAACTGGCGAACATCCAGGCGGCACTGAACCGAATTGCGCAGTCACTTGAACCGCATAGTGAGCTCGGCCGCTGAGTACGGGCTTCCGTTCACAGAATCACGCCGGTTGTGTCGGTGCACCTAGCTGGCTCGAACGTCGTTGATCTTACCCGCCATGCGAATGTCGCGTTGCGTGACGCCTCCAGAATCGTGCGAGACCAGCGCCAGGGTGACCTTGTTGTAGCTGATCGCGATGTCGGGATGATGGTTCGCCGCCTCCGCCGCGACTGCGATTTTGTTCACGAATTCCATCGCTTCCAGAAAGTTGCCGAACCGAAAGACCCTTTCGATAGCTTTGCCCTGGCGGCTCCAACCGGGCAGCTTTTCGAGCGCCTGATCGATTTCGGATGCGGATAGAACAGTATTCATTTCGCTCTCCTCACGTGATGCGGCAAGTAGTTTATTGCGGAGCGTGACAGCCGGGTCAAATCGACTGGTCCGCGCTGCTTGAAGGGCCGATTCGCTACTTCTGCTTGCGCTCTTTGCCCAGGGCGTCGGTTTCGTCCTTTATCTGTTGCCAGAGTTTGTCGGAGATCGACATAAAGGTATCGACGACGTGTGGGTCGAACTGGTGTCCCGAGTAACGTTGGATTTCGCGGCGAGCGGCGGGGATTGACTGCGCCGCGCGGTACGGCCGATCGGATATGATGGCGTCGAAGGTGTCCGCAACGGCGAAGATGCGCGCCCCGATAGGGATCTGGTCGCCTTTGAGGCCGCGTGGATAACCGCTGCCGTCATACCGCTCCTGATGGCAGTAGACGATCTGGGCGGCGTCACGCAGGAAGGGGATCTTGCGCAGCATCTGGTAGCCGAGCAGTGCATGTTCGCGCATGCGCATCTGCTCCTCGGGTGTCAGCCGCCCCGGTTTGCGAAGGATGGCGTCAGGGATAGCCATCTTCCCGACATCGTGCAGAAACGCGCCGCGAGCAATGACTCGCACTTTCTCGCTGGGTAACTCCATGGCCCGCGCAATGGCCATGGTAAACGCCGTGACCCGCTTGGAATGGCCTTCGGTTTCCGCGTCCTTGAGATCGAGCGCGTCACCGAGAGCTTCCAGCGTGATGTCGTAGGAGCGCTCCAGCTCACGCATAGCGGTTTCCAACTCCGACATAGCCCGCTGGAGCAACTCGGTACGAGCCGAGACGAGCGTCTCAAGCTTGTTCTGGTAGGCGAGGACCTCCATCTTGAGGCGATGGTTCTCGAGAGCCCGGCGCACTGTGGCGAGAAGCTGGTCACGCTCGAACGGCTTGAGCAGGTAGTCGTAGGCTCCGCTGCGGATGGCAGCGAGGGCGACCGAAATATCGTGAATCGCGGTGACCATCACGACTGGCATTTGAGGACGGATGCGGCGGATCCGCTCGAGCAGCGCAAAACCGTCCATGCCTTCCATAGCCAAGTCGGACAACAGCAACGCATAGTTGCCGTCGGCCTGCAAGACCGAGACCGCCTCGTGTCCGGACGGAACCGTGCGGCAGGGGTATCCGGCCTGGGAAAGCATGGTAAACATGATCTCGCGTATAGATTCGTCGTCGTCGACTACCAATATGCGTTCGTCAACCATGGCGCAGCCTGAGTGCTTTGGTTCGCGTAGAGAAGTACCAGATTCGAACAATTGTACTCACGATTGCCAAGCCTGGACGCGGGAATGCTGTCAATACATGCCGTAGCTCACTGCCGGGCTAATAGTTGGGAGACATCTTCATCGAAGACGGAAGACTCTGTCGCACCAAGGTGCTTCGCATAAATATGGCCCTGTCGGTCGATGATGAAGTTGACCGGCAAACCAAGCACACCGCCAAAACGCTCGGCAAGCTTGTCGTCTCCCAGCACAACCGGATAGTTCAAGTTGTATTTCTGATAGAACTCCCGCACCGGTTTGGCATCATCGTCCATTGAGATGCCGATGACCTGTAACCCTTGCGGGCCGTACTTGTTCTGCATTTGTACAAAGTGCGGGATCTCCTCGCGGCAGGGCGCACACCAGGTCGCCCAGAAGTCGAGCAGCACAACCTTGCCCTTGTAATCGGACAAAGAGAGCTTTTTGCCGTCAAGATCGGTGACGGTGAAATCGGGCGCGAGATTTCCGGAGGCGGACGGCCTTGACTTGTGGGCGGTGCGGCGGCTAGCGACGTAGAGGCCCAACAGGCATAAGGCAACAATACCGTAAACAATCAGGCGTTTCGATGACATTTGTGGAGTGTTCCGTCGCCGGTCTGAGGCCCCGACTGTATCAATCTTACTGTGCGGGACCACGGCGCTAAAAGCTAAACCACCCCCATAACCGCCAAGACGGATGGCGCCTTTGGGGACCCCGGTCCCGCCCCACTAGCCATCAATCGCCTTTCGCGACGGGATAGCCCTTGCTGACCCAGTCGGCGCCGAAGTTGTCGGCGATGTAGAGGGCCTGCACATTGGTGAAACCGAGCGAGTGAAGGAGTTGATATGCCGGGTGGATGTTGGGGCAGTGGCCCCAAGGGCAGCATGCGCAATAAAGCACGATAGCAGAGTTCTTCGGCAGCGCCTTTACGCGGTCGCGGAGCTTCTGCTTGCCTTCGTCACCGGACGTCGCCGCGATATATTCAGCACCTGGAATGTGAGCCTGTGCGTAGAGCGTGTGCGGTCCGATTTGAAGAACAAGCGGCTTTTGCTTGCCGGATTGAAGTGTTTTGCTCAGTTCTTCCGGCGTGATCAATTGGGAGCGAGGAATTGCGTCATCGGATGGGAGGACACCCTGGCCTTCGGCAGACTGAAAGTTTAGTGGCACAGGATTGGTTCCGTCGAATAACACGGGCGCCTGGGCAACGGCCTTGCACGCAAAGGCGAGAGTGATGCTGAGAATTGCGAATAAGTAAGTTCGGCTTTTCATTGGGTCCCTCGTTACAGTTATGAATTTGTAGTAGCGCTTTCGTCCGCCGCATCAAGTGCCTCCTCCTCCTCTCGCTTCAGCGGACGTAGCAGCGGAAAGAGGATGACGTCGCGGATCGAACGCACGTCGGTCAGTAACATGGTGAGCCGGTCAATCCCGACTCCTTCGCCTGCCGTCGGCGGCAAGCCGTAGGAGAGGGCGCGGATATAGTCTTCGTCCATCTGGTGCGCTTCTTCGTCGCCACGAGCTCGCTCGGCGAGCTGGCCCTCGAAGCGACGGCGCTGCTCTTCCGGATCGTTCAGCTCGCTGAAGGCGTTGCCGATCTCCAGCCCACCAACAAAAATCTCGAAGCGCTCAACCCAGTCGGCGTTTTCTTCTGGCTCGCGCTTGTTTTTCGATAAGGGCGAGATGGCGAGAGGGAAGTCATAAATGAAGGTTGGCTGGATAAGATGAGGCTCAACGACAAATTCGAAGATCTCGGCGATCGTCTTACCGTTGGGCGCGCTGGGATCATACGGAATGTGCGGATTGTGCGCGTTGTAGCGCTTGACCAGCGCGGCCAGTGCTTCGGCGGTAGCGAAGTCCTTCATCTCCGGCTTGGGGGCAGAGTTCTCGGGCCAGTACTGGACGATCGCCTCTCGCATGGACAGTCGCTGGAAGTTGGACCAGTCGATCTCGTGACCGTTGAAGTACGAAATGGCGGTGCCATTCACATCCTGCGCGACCTGGGCAAGCATGCGGGCCGTGAAGTCCATCATGTCGTGATAGTCAGCATAGGCCATGTAGAGCTCGAGCATGGTGAACTCGGGATTGTGTTGAGTCGAGATGCCCTCATTACGGAAGTTGCGGTTGATCTCGTAGACGCGGTCCATGCCACCCACGACCAGGCGCTTGAGGTAGAGCTCGGGTGCGATGCGCAGGTAGAGGTCCAAGTCGAGCGTGTTGTGGTGGGTGACGAACGGCTTGGCCACCGCCCCTCCGGCGATAGGCTGCATCATCGGGGTCTCGACTTCGACGAAGCTGTTGGCGTCGAGGAAGCGGCGCAGCGACTGCACGACTTTCGCGCGCTTGACGAAGACCTCGCGCACCTCGGGATTCATGGTGAGATCGACGTAGCGACGGCGATAACGGGTCTCGACGTCCTGCAGGCCATGCCATTTTTCAGGTAAAGGAAGCAGATCTTTCACAAGAAACGTCAGCTCCTCTACGTGGACCGAGAGCTCGCCCTTATGCGTGCGGAAGAGATAACCCTTTACGCCAATGTAGTCGCCCAAATCAAGCAGCTTGTACAGATGGAATCCCTTTTCGCCGACAACGTCGAGCTTGACGTAGATTTGCAGCTTTTTGCCGCTCTGCTGGATATGGGCGAAGCCCGCTTTGCCCATAATCCGAATCGACATGACACGCCCGGCGACGCTGACGTTGCGGCGCTGGCTCTCAAGCTCCTCGGCGGTCTTGGGTTGGTAGGCGTCGAGGATCTCCGGAATCGTATGTGTTGTCTCGTAGCGATAGGGGTACGACATCTGTCCCAACGCTTCGATCTGCTTCAACTTTTCTTTGCGGAGGTCGTAGATCTTCTGGTCGAGTGCCAAGGGCTTCTTCCCTGATAAGGTGAACCTTGATTATAGAGGCCAAGGGCATGAACCACAGAGGCACCGAGACTCTGAGAGTCGGATGGTGACCTAATCTCCGTGCCTCAGTAGTGATTCTGAATTTGTGACGCATGTCATAGAATCGTGTCGATTGGCACGGTATATTGACGCGTTCGTTACAATGAGGTCACGTCTGGCGTGGCCGGTGAGAGCTGATTCATGCCGCAGAATTACGTACCGATTTTTACCTTTGCGCTTATCGCATTCCTCCTGGCCGCGGGAACGCTGGCCATCTTTACCCTGATCCGACCCAAGAAGCCCAGCGACACCAAGCTGATGCCCTACGAGTGCGGCATCACGCCGTTCGACGATGCGCGCGGACGCTACACCATACGGTTTTACATCGTCGCTATCCTGTTCGTGGTGTTCGACGTGGAGACGATCTTCCTGTTCCCCTGGGCGGTGCAATTCAAGCTGCTGGGTCTGTTCGGGCTGCTCGAAATGGGGATTTTCCTGGGCATTCTGATCGTGGGATACATCTGGATCTGGAAAAAGGGAGCGTTGGAATGGGTGTAGATGGTCTCGACACCCAGCAAGACCCTGAGTCGGCCCATTCGCGCAACCAGCGGATGGGCCTTTGCTTTAGTAGCGTGCATGTAACTTTGGGTCGAAGGCACTAAGGAAACTCCATTGGTGATACGAGTCACAGTCTGTCGTGACCGGTGTACGTCAAGGTGAGTGATTGAAGCTGCTACAACTTAGTTATGCCACCAGTGAGGCTGGCCAGTGACTAAAGAGAGGCATTAAATGCCCGAAGAGAGCAAGGGACCAGGGTCTGTCTCCCCCCTACCGGAGGGCGCTAAAGCGCCCGCGGAAGCTGCCAGTCCCGATAAGGCGCCCGCGCCGGCTGCCGATGTGAAGCTGCCATCGGCCGTATCGCCTCTAACCGAATCCAAGCCAACTGAAGCTGCCAAATCAGCAGCCCCGGTACCTGCCTTTGCGGCGAAGCCCGCTGCCGCGCCCAAGCCGCCTGCGGCTCCAGCGAAGCCAGCAGGGCCTGTTCCCGAGCCCTGGGAATCGGAACTGGTGACGGCGCTCAAGCAGCAATATGGCTCCGGAATCCTGGAAGCCAGCCGCTACCTGGGACAGCGATGCCTCATCGTGGACAGCTCGATCCTGCCGGAAATCCTGCGGCGGATGCGCGCAGAAGAAGGCTTCGACTACTGCGTGGACATCACGGCAGTGCACTATCCCAAGCGCGAACAGCAGTTTGACATCGTATACGTCCTGTATTCGTTCCCCAACAACGAGCGGATTCGCGTGAAGACGCGGGTCAAGGACGGAGACCATATACCATCGGCATTTCCGATCTGGCCGACGGCGAACTGGCTGGAGCGGGAAGTGTTTGACATGTTCGGGATCGTGTTCGATGGCCATCCCGGACTGAAGCGGATCTTGCTGCCGGAGGATTGGCGTGGGCATCCGCTGCGCAAGGACTACGACATTCTGCAACAGGACAAAGAGTGGGTGCAGATCAACCTGGGAATCGAGAGTGGACAATGAGCCAGCCGATCGATTCGTCCTATCTCGATCTTGATACCAAAGACAAGACCTTTCTCGACTCCACCGAGATGGTGCTCAACATGGGGCCGCAGCACCCGTCCACACACGGGGTGCTCCGCGTCATCCTGAAGCTCGATGGCGAGAAAGTATTGGGCACGGAGTGTGTCATTGGCTACCTGCACCGCGGCGTGGAGAAGATCGGCGAGAACCGCACCTACACCATGTTCAATCCATACGTCGACCGTATGGATTACGTGGCGGCTGTCTCGAACGGGTTGGGCTACTGCGAGACCGTCGAAAAGCTGCTGAGCGTCGAAGCGCCGCCACGGGCGCAGTACATTCGCGTAATCATGACGGAACTGTGCCGCATCGCGAGCCACCAGGTTTGGCTGGGAACGCACGCACTTGACATTGGAGCGATCACACCACTCTTCTATGCCTTCCGCGATCGTGAAGAGATACTCAGGATCTTCGAGAAATATTGCGGCGCCAGACTCACGACGCATGCGTTCCGCATCGGTGGATGCATCTACGAGGTTTACGATGGCTTCGAGGAGGACGTGAAAAAGTACTGCACGTTCTTCCTGCCCAAGCTCGACGAATATGAAGAGCTGCTGACAACCAATCGCATCTGGGTTACTCGCACCAAGGGCGTGGGGATTCTGAAACCGGAAGATTCGATCGCGTTGGGCGTGACCGGTCCGGTGTTGCGTGCCAGTGGCGTGAAGTGGGACCTGCGCAAAGCACAACCGTATGAGTGTTACAAGGACCTCGACTTTGAGATTCCGACAGGTATGAACGGCGATACCTACGACCGATACCTGGTGCGTATCGCCGAAATGCGGCAGTCGGTACGGATCCTTCAGCAGGCGGTCGAGAGGATTCCGACGGGGCCAATCATGGCGAAGGTGCCCAAGGTCATTAAGCCGCCGGTGGGCGAGGTCTATCACTCGATCGAAGCGCCCAAGGGCGAGCTGGGCTACTTCATCGTCAGCGACGGATCGACCCAGCCTTATCGGGTGCGGGTGCGTCCTCCGTCGTTTGTGAATTTGCAAGCCCTCGACTCCATGGTGCGCGGGATGCTGGTGGCCGATGTGGTGGCAGTGATCGGCACACTCGACATCGTGCTGGGAGAGGTGGACCGGTAATGCAGCGACTGGTGGCCAGTGGAACAGTTAAAAATGAGTAGTTGGTAAGCGCTCAAATGCTGGATGCGATCAAAACTTATTTGCACTCGACCGTAACGCCCGGTGAGGCCGGAAGCCAGTTGTGGGCGACGGTCTACATCATCGTCATCGTGCTTGGCGTTTCGATTGCCGTAATCGCCATGAACTGGCTGGAACGCAAAATCCTGGCACACATGCAGATTCGCCTCGGTCCCATGCGTGTGGGCCCACACGGTTTGCTGCAGCCTTTTGCCGATGCGCTCAAGCTTCTGATCAAAGAAGACATCATCCCTCGAAACGCTGACAAGCTGGTGTTCTGGAGCGCTCCCGTCGTCGTGACCATGACGGCGTTCACAACGTTCCTCGTCGTGCCATTCGGACGGACGCACGCCGTGACTGACATGAACATCGGCGTGCTGTTCATGCTCGGGATTTCGTCGCTGGGCGTGCTGGGGATCATCATGGCGGGTTGGTCGTCGAACTCGCACTATCCGCTGATGGGCTCGCTGCGTTCGAGCGCGCAGATGGTTTCGTACGAAGTAGCCATGGGTCTGGCAATTGTGTGCGCGGTGCTCATGACAAGCTTGAACCCAACCGGTACCGGCACGCTGAGCATGATCGGAATCGTCGAGGCACAGAACGCGCAGGGAACGTGGTTCATCTTCAAGTTTTTCCCGCTGGGATTTTTGGCGTTCGTCGTCTTCGCTATTGCGATGGTAGCTGAGACGAATCGGGCGCCCTTCGATCTTCCCGAAGCGGAGTCGGAACTCGTTGCAGGCTTTCACACTGAGTACAGCGGTTTCCGCTGGTCGTTGTTCTTCCTGGCTGAGTACTCGGCAATGCTGGCGGTCTCGTCGATCGCGGTGACGCTTTGGTTGGGCGGATGGCTGCGGCCGTTTGCGAACACACTCAGCGGACCAGCATGGGACATGGCGTTCTCGCTCATTCCCGGCTTGTCATTTCTGGCGATGGCGGCAGGCTGCTTCCTCGGAACAGTCCGCATGCCGAAGATCATTCAAATGCGGGCACAAGCGATTGGACTGGGCGTGTTCGGGGCTCTGTTGGCGCTGGTGGGACTGGTGTTGTTGGCTCCGGGGGTTCGCGAACGCGTCGAAGACATCTTCTGGTTCGTGGCCAAGGTTGCTTGTTTCATGTACCTGTACATCTGGTATCGCGGAACATTTCCGCGTTATCGCTTTGACCAGCTCATGAAAGTGGGCTGGAAGGTGCTGCTGCCAATCGGACTTGGCGTATTGATCCTGACGGCGCTGGTTGGCATGCGGCAGGAATTGCTGGCGGCAGTGATAGGAGGAGGCCGGTGAGTTTGACTCCGTTTCTGCGCAGAGTCTTGATGGTCGACCTCGTAAAAGGGCTATCGGTCACGTTCCATAACCAGTCGGAAAAGCAGCGGGTCACGGAACAGTATCCACTGGAACGTCCGGTGGTGTATGAGCGCTATCGCGGACAGCCGCGGCTCAAGGTGAATCCAGAGACCGGTGAGCCGCTCTGCATCGTGTGCAATCTATGTGCGCTGGCGTGTCCGGAGCAGCTGATCGTTGTGAAAGGCGAGCGCAATCCCGCGACCAAGCGCAAGGAAGTGGTGTCGTGGACTTACGACCTGAGCCGCTGTATGTTTTGCGGACTGTGTGCCGAGGCGTGCTCGACCGATGCGTTGGAGCTGACCCAGGACTACGAAATGGCGCTGTACAGCCGCGACGGAATGGTGCTGGATCAGGCTGCTCTGGAGCACGGTCCCGAGCCGGTGAGGTACGCGAAATGAAGTTGCCAGTAGCCAGTAGCCAGTCGTCAGTAGGGTGGTGCGCAAGATGAACCCTGTCGCAACACCGATATTCTTCTATGGCTTGTCGATTGCAGCGATTGTCTTTGCGATCGCGGTCATCACGCGCAAGAATGCGGTGCACGCAGCGCTGTCGCTGATTGGTACGCTGGTCTCGCTTGCCGGTCTGTACCTGATGCTGTACGCCCCGTTCGTCGCCGCGGTCCAGATTGTGCTCTATGCCGGCGGAATCATGGTGCTATTCCTGTTCGTCATCATGCTGGTGAATCTGGACCAGAACATCCGCGAAATACAGTTCAATAAACAGTGGCTGGTGGGTCTGATTGCCGCGCTGTCGCTGGGGGGACTGGCGCTGTTCGTCATCCGGCAGGGCAAGGCGATTTTCCCCACAGACTTGGTCGCCGCATTGCCCGAAGCAGCGAATACACAGCAAGTTGGCATTGCGTTATACGGGCAATACATGTTGCCGTTCGAGATTGCGTCATTGTTACTGCTGGTCGCGATTGTGGGCGCCGTGGTCATGGCGAAGAAGAGGATCTGAAAACAGTTGTCAGTTGCCGGTTGTCAGTCATCGATGGGGTAAGCGGCGCGATCGTCTCGATTGAAAAAGTGGCGACTACAGAAGGCTGAGTGCGATTTATGGCTGAAATTACAACTTTGCATTATCTGGTAGTCGCAGCAGCGCTGCTGATTATCGGCACGATTGGCGTGCTGACGCGGCGAAACGTGGTCATCATCCTGATGTCGATTGAGCTGGTCCTGAACGCCGTGAACCTGAACCTGGTGGCATTTTCGCGGCTGTACGGATTACACGGGCAAGTGTTTTCAATTTTCGTTATTACCGATGCAGCCGCAGAGGCCGCGGTCGGACTGGGCATTATCATCGCGTTCTTCAGAAATAAGGAGACGGTGAATGTCGACGAAGCGGATCTTTTGAAGTGGTAGGAAGGCGAGCGCTCGGACGAGATAAGAGTGGGAGTCGTCGTGAAAAAGGGGTCGTTCGGCTCCGGTTCGCAATGGCGGCGAACCCCGCGCAGGATGACACAAGTTGTTTAGCCGAAAAGCTGATAGCTGACGGCTGAGAGCTTACGAAATGTACTTTCTTGACCATATCTGGTTGATTCCGCTGTTTCCCGCGATCGGTGCGGCTTCGATGTTCTTCTTCGGACGCAAGCTGCAGAGGTCGGCAGTGAGCGGCATTTGCGTCGGCATGGTGGTGCTGGCCTTTCTGTGGGCGTGTCTGGCAGTGTGGCAGTACAACGGATACGCCGCGGCAAACCCGGGCAAACCTTTCGAAACGATCGTGTTCACGTGGCTCGGCACCGGCGACGACAGTCTCACCTACGTCATGCACGGCGGACAAACCGCGCAGTTCCGCGCTGACGCCGGGTTTCTGCTCGATCCGCTGTCGAGCATCTGGCTGCTGTTCGTGACCGGCGTGGGCATGCTGATCCACATCTACTCGATCGGCTACATGGGCCACGAGGGCGGCTATTACCGGTTCTTCGGCTACCTCAATCTGTTCATGTTTTCGATGCTGACGCTCATCCTGGCGAACAACTATGGGTTGATGTTCGTGGGCTGGGAGGGTGTCGGACTTTGTTCTTACCTGCTGATCGGGTTTTATTTCCTGCGCCATTCGGCCTCGACGGCGGCTAACAAGGCATTCATCACGAACCGCATCGGCGACGCTGGGTTCGTCCTCGGACTGCTGACCATCGCCTGGTACTTCGGCTCGATCCAGTACACCCAGGTGAATGCAATCGCGCGCAGTGGAAAGTTCCTCATCGGCGATCCTTGGATCACGGCGGCGTGCCTGTTCCTGTTCATGGGTGCTTGCGGCAAATCGGCTCAGTTCCCGCTGTATGTCTGGCTGCCGGATGCAATGGAAGGCCCCACGCCGGTGTCGGCACTCATCCATGCCGCGACCATGGTGACTGCGGGCGTTTACATGGTGGCGCGTTCCAACGCCCTGTTCGTACTGGCGCCAAGTGCGATGAAGACGGTGGCTATCATCGGTGCACTTACGGCGATCTTCGCGGCAACCATTGGGCTGGTGCAGAACGACATCAAGCGCGTACTGGCCTATTCGACTGTCTCCCAGCTCGGCTACATGTTCCTGGCGTTGGGTGTCGGAGCGTTCGCCGCAGGCGTCTTCCATGTTTTCACACACGCTTTCTTCAAGGCGCTGCTGTTCCTTGGCTCCGGCTCGGTGATTCACGCCCTGAGTGGCGAGCAGGGCATCGAGCACATGGGGGGCTTGCACGGCAAGATCAAGACTACTTTCGGCACAATGCTGATCGGTACGCTGGCGATTGCGGGCATTCCCGGTTTCGCGGGCTTCTTCTCGAAGGACGCGATTCTGTGGGAGACCTGGTCGCGCGAGGCGGGTGCCTATCGCTATCTGTGGTACATCGCGTTCCTCACAGCGTTGATGACCTCGTTCTACATGTTCCGGCTGATTTATCTGACGTTCTTCGGCAAGCCGCGCATGAGCCACGAGGTCGAGCACCACATCCATGAGTCGCCGAAGTCGATGACAGTGCCTCTGGTGATTCTGGCGCTCTGCTCGCTGGGCGCCGGGTATCTCGGCATGCCGCACAGCTGGGGCGGAAGCAATCGCTTCGAGAAGTTCCTGGAGCCGGTGTTCGCCAAAGAGGCGCAGGTATTCGAAAAAGAAGGGAAGTCGTCACAGGTTCGAGCCGGTGCGGAGCAGGTTGAACACACCGATCCGCTGGAATACGTCTTGATGTTTGCCTCGGTGGGCGCCGCGGTCCTCGGCTGGTGGCTGGCGCAGCGCGCCTACAAGAACGCCGACAAGGGATACAAGGAACCGATCAACGAAATTTCGCCGCGGTTCTATAAGACGCTCTTCCGCAAGTGGTATGTAGACGAGATTTACGACTGGGTCTTCACCGGGCGCGCGAAAGTGGGTGAGGCGAGACTGGGCGTGCTGGGCCTGGGTGAGGCGGCTTCGAAGTTTGATAGCACGGTAATTGACGGCACGGTGAATGGCGCCGGCTGGATTACGCGGCTCAGTGGAGCGATTTCTGCGTGGTGGGACAAGTGGATCATCGACGGAGTCGGGGTCAATGGACTGGCGATTTTGGCACGCATGGCATCGTATCCGATGCGCCTGCTGGAGTGGGGCCTGGTGCAGTGGTACGCGCTGGTGATGGTCGCCGGGCTGGTGGGATTCATCTTCTATTACGTAGTGAAGTGGTAACCGATTCCGAGCAAGGATTGACCTGAAAGCTGATGGCTGACAGCTGAGAGCTATAGAAATGTATAACCACATTCTTTCGATCATTCTGTTTACGCCGCTGGTGGGCGCGATTCTCCTGCTGTTCGTGCCGAAGGAGAACAAGAACGCGATCCGCTGGATCGCCAACATTTTCGGCATGCTGGGATTCGTGGTCTCGTTGCCGCTGGTGCCTTGGTTCTGGGCAGTTAAGGACCGCGCCGGATTCCAATTTGTCGAGGGCTCGCCCAACGATTGGATTCCTTCGATCGGCGCAGGATATGTGCTAGGAATCGACGGCATTTCATTCTTGCTGATCATGCTGACGACACTGCTGGGTGCGGTTTCGATCCTGTCGTCGTGGGAAGCGATCCAAGAGCGCGCCAAGGAATATTACGCATGGTTCCTGGTGCTGCAGACCGGCATGCTCGGCGTCTTCATGGCCAACGATTTCTTCCTGTTCTTCGTTTTCTGGGAGGCCATGCTGGTGCCGATGTATTTGCTGATCGGCATCTGGGGCGGACCGCGCAAGCTCTACGCCGCAATCAAGTTCTTCCTCTATACCCTGTTCGGCTCGGTACTGATGTTGCTCGGCATTCTGTTCCTGTACTTCCATCACCACACGCTTACGGGCGTTTACACATTCTTGATCACGGAACTTTACGCCACCGCCCCTAAAATCGCCGGGCCTGCCGCCGTATGGCTCTTCTTCGCGTTCTTTATCGGGTTTGCCATCAAAGTCCCGATGTTCCCCTTCCACACCTGGTTGCCCGACGCGCACGTCGAAGCACCTACCGCAGCCTCCGTGATTCTGGCGGGCGTCCTGCTGAAGATGGGAACATACGGTTTCCTGCGCTTCTCGCTCCCGTTCTTCCCGGCAGTCGCTATGACGGCTTGGGTTCGCTCGCTGCTGATCACGCTGTCGATTATCGGCATCATTTACGGCGCGCTGGTTTCGCTGGTACAGAAAGACATGAAGAAGCTGGTGGCCTACTCATCGGTCAGCCACCTTGGCTTTTGTACTTTGGGCATCTTTGCTGTCAGCCCGCTCGGACTAAGCGGATCGGTCATCCAGCAGATCAACCACGGCATCTCGACCGGCGCACTGTTTTTGATTGTAGGCATTCTCTATGAGCGCCGGCATACGCGCGAGATTGCCGAGTATGGAGGCATCTCGACCATCATGCCGATGTACGCGACTGTCGCGCTCATCATGTTCATGTCGTCAATGGGACTGCCGCTGCTGAACGGGTTTGTCGGCGAGTTTACTATCCTGCAGGGCACGTTCATGGAGAACAAGTGGTGGGCGGCGTGGGCCGTCCCGGGCGTGATTCTGGCTGCGGCGTACTTGCTATGGCTGTATCAGCGGGTGTTTTTCGGGCACAACAATAATCCCAAGAATGCCAAGTTGCGCGACCTGTCGGCACGCGAGATGGCCACTTTCGTTCCGTTGGTTGTGCTGGCGTTCGCGATCGGGCTGTATCCCAAGCCGCTGTTCGAAATTCTCGCGGTACCGGTCAACAACCTGGTCGCGACGGTTCGGCCGGATTATCCCGGGGTGACCAAGCCGGTGCTGGCCGGTGAGCCAGCGCAGGCGCAACCGGATGCTCGAACTCCGCTGCCAGAGCCGCAGAAGGCCGGGGAAGAGAAGTCGCCGGTGACCACGGGAAACGTCCCGGACGCTCGAGTGACGATGAAGGAATCACAGGCTCCTCGAAGGACTGCGCAAGTGAACTCCGCGGCGGTGACAGCTGCCGTCGGGAAGTAAGGTGAAACTGTGAGCACTTCGCTCGGCTTCTATTTTTCGAGCACCGACTATTTCCTGGCACTGCCGATGTTGCTTCTGTCGCTTTTTGCCTTGGGCGTCATGCTGATTGATCTCATCCTCCCCGAGCGGTGGAAACAGGTGAACGCTTTCACTGCGCTCGCCGGGCTGGCGTTTTCAGCAGCAGCTGTAGGCAAGCTGCAACTTGCGTATCGCGCCGCTGAGCAGCATGGCAATGTCAGCGAAACCTTCACGGGCTTCACGGGAGCCCTGGTCGTCGATCGCTTCGCCACCTACTTTTTCTATCTGTTCCTGGTAGGGGCTGCGATCGCCATTCTGATGTCGATGCGGTATCTCGAAATTGAGCGGGAAAATCACGGTGAGTTTTACGCGCTATTGCTTTTCTCCGTTGTAGGCATGATGTGTATGGCTGCGGGCTACGACATCGTGCTGCTGTTTATCGGCCTTGAACTGATGGCAATCTCGACGTATGTGCTGGTCGGATTTCTGCGCCGCGACAAACGCTCGAACGAAGCGGCACTGAAGTACCTGCTGCTGGGAGCCTTCTCATCAGGATTATTTGCCTACGGCCTGTCGCTTTTCTACGGATTAACCGGCAGCACCAACCTTGGAGTGATCGCGCGCAAGCTAGCGGAAGTCATGGCCGCGCGGCCGCACGATCCGGTCGTCGCGTTTGCATTGCTGACAACCACCGTCGGCCTGCTGTTCAAGATCGCGGCGGTGCCGTTTCACCAGTGGGCGCCCGATGCTTATGAAGGCGCTCCGACCAGTGTCACAGGGTTCATGTCGGTCGCGGTGAAATCGGCAGGCTGGGCGTTGCTGCTCCGGATCTTCCTCTTCGGACTCGCGCCTCTTCGTCCGCTGTACGTACCACTACTGATCTTTGTTGCCATCGTGACCATGACGGTCGGCAACCTGGCGGCCATTTCGCAGAACAATCTCAAGCGGCTGTTGGCCTATTCGTCAATCGCACATGTCGGCTACATGCTGCTTGGGCTGATTGCCAGCGATGGCGTGAACAACTCCACCGGCATCATGGCGATCATGATCTACCTGCTGGTGTACACGTTCATGAACCTCGGCGCGTTCGCGGTGATTACTTCGCTGCGCCGGCGCAACATCATTGGCGACGAGATCGACGACATCACGGGCCTGTACTTCAAGGCTCCGGTAGAGGCGTTGCTGATGTTTGCCTTCCTGCTGTCGCTGTCGGGCATTCCTCCGCTGGCGGGGTTCTGGGGCAAGTACTTCATCTTCCTTAGCCTGATCCAGACTGGACACTACGGATTGGCTACATTGGGCGTGCTCTACTCGGTGATTGGCCTGTACTACTACATGCGCATCGCCAGCGCGATGATCATCAAGCCCGCGCCCGACACGGAACCGGTTCGCGTTGGGCCAGCGATGGCTCTGGCGTTGGTTGTGACCGCAGCGGGGACGATCTTCATCGGCATCTTCCCCAACTACTTCATCAACGCGGTGAACTGGTCGTTGGGGATGGTCGGCAGTGCGCACACGGCAATGGTGGTGCGGTAGGTCCAGGGCAGCCCACATCCCAGTCGCTACGGGACAATGACGAGCCTCCGTCCATGGGCGTCGACTTCTGTCCACGCATCTTCAATGTGACGCAGTGGTACCGTCTCAACCTCAATGTGGATTTTATTGCTGGCCGCAAGGTCCATGAGTTGCTGCAATGCAGAGGAGAGTAATTCCATGTTCGGCATAACGCCCGAACCTGCAATCGTGAGGCCAGCGCTGCGCAGGGCCTGCGCGGGGAGAGAGATGACGGCCCCCGCGCTGTCTCCGATCTGAATGAGACGCGTGCCCGAACTTTGCGTGGGAAATCCCTTGTGGGTCATGGCCGCGAGAAGAATCTCAGTCGGATGTCCCCATAGGTAGTCGAGCACGACGCCAAACCCGCCGTTGCGGGCCTCCTGTGCGAATGCTTTTTCGAGTTCCTCGTCCGCCACAGCCAGCGAAATGACAGAATCAGCACCAAGTTGGCGCAGGCGTTTTAGGACGCTTTCATTCCGGCCTGCGGCGACGACACGTCCGGCGCCAAGGTGTTTCGCGATTTGCACCGCCAATTGACCGGCGACTCCTGTGGCGCCGAGGACCAACACTGTCTCGCCTGCAGTCAGGCGGGCGGTAGCGATTAAGGGCAGCCAGGACGAGAGGCCGGGATTCGGCAGTGCCGCCGCGACTGCGTCACTGACGCCTTCTGGCACGCGCCAGCAAAAGGCCATCGGCACAGCAGTTGTCTGGCACATCGATCCGTTCGGCGGACGTCGGACGCCGAAGAATACGCGAGTACCATCGTCGAGTCGCCCGACGCCTTCAACGCCGCACACCGCTGGTAGCTGCCGCGGGCTTGCATAGTGCTGTCCGCTAGCCATCAATTTGGTCGAGGGGTTCAGCGCTGCTGCCGCGACATGGACGAGCACTTCCTCGTTGTTCAGCACCGGCTCGTCGAATGATTCGCATCTGGGCGTCTCGCCGAATCGGTGCACTACAGCGGCATTCATCATTGCAATACGTCCTTGACTAGGTCCTTCGCTACCCGCTGGCGTCGATAATAATACAGTTTCGTTTTGTATAATCGATAACTGCAAACCTTCCTCTGAGGTGAACCCTTTGCAGCCAGAAGTTGGAATCATCGGCGGGAGTGGTCTGTACTCCATGCCGGGCCTTACGGATGTGCGGGAGGTCTCTGTCGATACGCCGTTCGGCAAGCCGTCCGACGCTTATGTACTGGGCACGCTCAGCGGCCGCAAGGTCGCTTTTTTGTCGCGCCATGGCCGCGGACATCTGCTGATGCCCACTGAATTGCCCTACCGCGCCAACATTCACGGATTCAAGCAGCTTGGCGTGGAACGCATCGTTTCGTTATCCGCCGTCGGTTCCCTCAAAGAAGAGCATAGGCCGCTCGATTTCGTAATCCCCGATCAGTTTGTCGATCGCACGCGTCATCGCGTGGATACATTTTTCGGCGATGGACTTGTGGTGCACGTTGCACTCGCTGAGCCGATTTGCGCCGAGACCGCAAGGTTTGTCGAGGAGGCATGTCGTCGTGCCGGCGTCAATGTTACAAATGGCGGTATCTACCTCAACATGGAAGGGCCGCAGTTTTCTACCAGGGCGGAGTCGAACCTCTATCGCAGTTGGGGGATGGACGTGATCGGAATGACTAACCTCACCGAAGCGCGTCTGGCGCGGGAAGCAGAGTTGTGCTACGTGACGGTTGCCATGGTTACGGACTACGACTGCTGGCATCCCGAGCACGACCACGTGACGGTCGAACAGATTATTGGTGTGCTCGTGAAGAATGCCGAGAACGCCAGCAACGTGGTGCGCGAAGCAGTGGCCGCCCTACCCAAAGAGCGCACCTGCAAATGCGGTTCGGCGCTGAGTCACGCCATTATCACTCAGAAAGACAAGGTGCCGGCGGCCACGCTCGAGCGCCTGAAACTAATTGTCGGGAAATATTTCGAGAACGAAAAGAAATAGGAGCCTCGCACTTGTCTATCGTAGTTGTTGGTTCGGTTGCCTTTGACAGTCTTAAAACCCCTTACGGTGTGCGCGAAAAGGTTCTCGGCGGAGCCGCCACTTATTTCTCATTGTCCGCCAGCTACTTCACTGAGGTTCGTGTAGTGGGAGTCGTCGGCGACGACTTCACACCCGAGCACGAAGCGGTGATGAACAGGCGCGGCATCGACACCCGTGGCATTCAGCACGCCGGCGGCAAAACGTTTTTCTGGAAGGGAGAATACGGCGAGAACGTAAACGAAGCCAAGACGCTCGAGACCGACCTCAACGTCTTTGGCAGTTTTAAACCGCAATTGCCGGCCGAGTATCTCAGTTCCGACTACCTCTTCCTCGCCAACATCGATCCTGTGCTGCAGACGCAGGTGCGCGACTCGATGCCGGGGGTAAGGCTGGTTGGCGGCGACACCATGAATTATTGGATCAAGGACCACCGCGCGAATCTCGGCGAGATGCTGAAGCGCGTTGATGTGCTGCTTATCAACGATACCGAGGCCAAGATGCTGGCGGATGATAACAGCCTGCCGCGCGCGGCGCGAAAAGTACTGGAGCTGGGGCCAAAGGCACTCGTGATCAAACACGGCGAGTATGGCGCGACTATCTTCTTCCGCGACGGGCAGTTTGCTGGAGGTCATCATCCCTTCCGAGCTCCTGCTTTGCCGCTGGAAGAAGTGCGCGACCCCACCGGTGCGGGCGACAGCTTCGCCGGTGGATTCATGGGCTACATCGCGTCGCAGGGTGAAGTCACGCGCAATGTTCTTAAGCACGCGATGTTCTATGGCAGCGTGATGGGATCATTCTCAGTAGAGCGCTTCGGCACAGAACGGCTGCAGTCGCTGACACGTGAGGAGATCGAGGAGCGTTTCGCCATCTTTCGCGAGCTAACCCATTTGGACTAGCGCGCTCTCGACTTAGGTAGCGTCGTCGGGCGCGTCCGGGTCGTGTCCTTGCTTGTCTTCGGGCAGCGCGCTGGCGATCTGTTTGCGAACCGCTGCCATCAACGCGTCGCGGTCTGAAAAGGTCGGCGGATCGAGGGCCGGGTGAAAGATCAACCTCGCCGTGCCCGGTTTCATTGCCCAGGTTCCCTTTGGCCAGCACTCCGCGGTTCCCAGAATCGTTACGGGAACAACCGGAACACCTGTTTCCATGGCGAGGTGGAATGGCCCTTTCTTGAAAGCCAGCAATCGGCCGTCGACCGATCGAGTGCCTTCCGGAAAGATCACCATATTCAATCCGTGTCGCAAGACCTCTGTGGCGGCGCGCATGCTCTCAATCGCGGCTTCGCGATTGATGCGATCGACCGGAACGAGTTCTGCCATCTTCATCGCTGTACCCAATATGGGGAGTCGAAAGAGTTCTTTCTTCACGAGCACCGAGCAACGGCCGGGTATTCTCGGTATGTACGCCGGAGGATCCAGGTTGGAGACGTGGTTCGACATGAAGATGTAGTTTCGCCGGGGCAAAGCGTCTAGCCCTTGTACCTCGACCTTTACGCCTGCCAGGCGCACGCCCAAGTACGCGAGCGACGTTCCGACGCGATACATCGCTTGAATGTCTCTGGTCAAGAAGGTGTAGATCAGAAGCGGTGGTCCCAAAATTAGAAGCGACAAGCCCCAAAACGTCAACATGAACACCGTGCGGATCACTCGACACCGCCGGCTTCGTCGTCACCGTGAATCCATGCTTCGCGATGCGCGCGTTGATCCCCGGTGACATTTGGCATGTCCTCGAGTACGTATACCTGTCGGCTTCGCCCGGTGAGCTTGAGCTTGACATTGCGCTGGCCCCGGCGGGTTGCCACGCGGACTTTGACGGTCGATCCTTCTCGCATGCGGGCCAACTGCTCGTCGACCGAAGCCGTCGCCGCCTCGCCGTTCACTTCGACAATTCGATCTCCCACGGCGAGGCCGGCGCGTGCCGCATCGCTTCCAGCGTCGACAGAAGTTATCTCGGGTTGCCCTCCCCAAAAGGCTGTTGTGGTGAATCCGGGAGTTACGATGCGGGTGGTTGCTTCTGCTACCTGCAGCCCGACGAATCCGAAGAATTCGCCGTAGGGAAGCTCACGGACGCCGGCGACGAAATCCTGAAAAAAATCAGCGAAGCTTTGGCCGGTGATGGTCTCCGCCGCCTGCTGTACGCCACCGGAGTCCGGGAAAAATAGCCCCTTCCTGGCGTAGTTGTCGTTCATCCACTGAAACAGGTCGCGGAGCGACTTGTGGCCCAGAGTGAGTTGGCGAATGCGCAGGTCAAGCAACACACCCAGCACCTCGCCCTTGTTGTAGTAGCTGATGCTGCGTTGCGGAGAGCGGTAGAATGCGTCACCTTCGAACCACGCATCCAGGCTGGAATTTTCGGCCGACTGCCAAACGTGGGCCGGCCGTGACTGCAGTTCGTTGATCTCGCTGGCTACCCGGTCGATGTATTGCCGATTGGTGAGCAGGCCAGACCGCGCCAGTATCATATCGCCCACGGTGCTAGTGACGCCTTCACTGAACCAGAGTGCATGGGTATCCATGGTGCGCTGGTAATCGATGGGTTCTAGCGACTGCGGCCGGATCCGCTTGACATTCCATAGATGGAAAAACTCATGGGCGCTGACGCTGGCGATCGGCATCATGCTGTTACCCAACCGGTCGGCATTGAGATCGATCGCGGTTCCGTAAGCGTGCTCCATGCCTCCGCCACCATGACCCCGGGGAAAGTGATAGAGAAATGTGTACTCCTCAAACGGACGATCGGCCATCCAATCCGTCTCGGCGTGTGTGATCTTGCTCAAGATGTCTTCGAGGTTGCCTGCGTCGAAATCCTTAGGGCCAGCATGTACCACTACGTGGTAGGTCGCTCCGTCCTGCTGGTAGTCGAATTGCCGAAAGACGCCGACTTCGACGGGACTGTCCACCAAGGCGTCATAGTTGCGCGCAATGCCAACCGCCTGTTCGACCTTGCCCGCAGGTGCGTAGCCAAGTACATGAACATCGCGGGCAGCCCAGCTCGGAGGTACGTCAAGCAGCTGCACGCTCATGCTCTGCGCACGCGTCGCAGGCGAGTACATCAGCACCATCGCCCAGTTGAAGAACGCATGTTCAACGTTCAGTTCGGCGCCGAATGGTCCCGCCGCAGCCAGATGAATATCGTATTCGACCACCGTACAACCAGCGGGCGGAGTCATCTGCCACTCGCTGGTTTTTACCGCGGTTATCGCGGTAGTCCTGCCGGACGCATCGAAGGCGCGAACGTCTTCTACGTTGGCCGCGAAGAGACGCACCTGATAGAGGGCGTTCCACACCGGCATGTCCAAGGTGATCAAGCCACCGGCCTGGGGAAATCGAATGCTCACATGTGCGAGATGGTTGGCGCTGTCAGCGAGTGAGACGAAATATTCGGTCGGCTGCTGCTCGACGCTTACGGGAGAATTGCAGGTTACGCGAGTGACGGCGTTAATGGCCGGATCCGCGGCCAGCAGAATAGAAGCAAAAACAACAGTGCATAGGACGACGGGTCGCTGGTCGCTCACGCCGGGGTCGAAACCTCATTGCGCACGCGTAACGCTGCCGGAAGTTTTTCGTAAATGCTGCCGAAGCCGCCGTTCGAGAGAATGGCAACCACGTCGCCCTCGCGCAACTCCGGAGTGATGGCGGCGACGATGTCGTCTGCCGAAGCGAGCAACCGCGCAGACCTTCCCGCGTCGCGCAGCTTCGCTATGACCACCTGCGTATCCAGTCGTTCCGCTTCCGGAATCGCGTCCGATTTGAACACGCTTGCGAGTACAACCTGGTCTGCTTGAGCCAGGCTGTCGGCAAGCTCAGCTTCGAAAACTTTGCGCCGCAGGGTGTTCGATCGCGGTTCCAGAATCGCCCACAATCGGCAGCCAGTATATCGAGTGCGCAGGGCTTTCAAAGTGCCGGCAATAGCCGTCGGATGGTGCGCGAAGTCATCAATGATCGTTACGCCGCGAATCTCGTCCTTGATCTCCAGCCTTCGCCTTACGCTGCGAAAGGTCCGCAAGCCACGTGCGACAGTGTCGACCGGAATTTCGTAGTGTGCAGCCATGGCGGCCGCAGCGGTGGCGTTCAGAACGTTGTATTCTCCAGCCAACTGTGACTCGAACTCCGCCCATAGAGTGCCATGGCGCCAGAGCTTCCAGTGGGTGCCGCCTCGCGAATACTCGATATCTGAAATTCGCCAGTGGGAATTCTCACCCATACCGTAGCGTTCAACGGGGCAAAAGGCCCCGCTCACGCACGCATCCACATTGGGATTGCCATCCCATGCAAGCAAGAATCCGCGCCCCGGAATTAAGTTAACAAGGCGCTTGAACGCCGTCTTCACTTCATCCAGATCTTTATAAATGTCCGCATGGTCGAACTCAACCGATGTAAGGATCACCGCATCCGGAAAGTAGTGTAGAAACTTCGGGCCTTTGTCGAAAAACGCCGTGTCGTACTCATCGCCCTCAATGATGAAATCAGGCCCGTCGTTCAACCCGAATGAGCTGCCAAAGTTTTCCGGTATTCCGCCGATAAGGAAACTGGGGGCACGCAGGCCTTCCGTAAACAGCCACGCTAACAGGGAGGTCGTGGTCGTCTTGCCGTGCGTGCCCGCCACTACCAATCGGTGCCGACTCGCGAGAAACTCGTCGTAAACGCTCCGCGCCATCGACTCGTAGGGAATACGCCGGTCCAGCATGTATTCGAGTTCGACATTTCCGCGCGAAATCGCATTGCCCACGATGACGAGGTCCGGGGACGGATCAAGATTCGCTTCGCTGAATGGCTGCACCACAGGAATGTTGAGGGAGGCGAGAAAGTCCGACATCGGGGGATAAGCTGCGGCGTCGGATCCGGTGATGTAATGACCCCGCTGTTTGAGCATGCCGGCGAGCGAAGCCATGGCAGTTCCGCAAATGCCCATAAGGTGAATATGCTTTTGACTCATGATGTGCGGACAGGAACTGGCGTTGCCTCACTCTTCACCGGTGCCGCCAGAGTAAGCGTTACATTGTCTGCGGCACTGAAGCCCGCCGTAACTCCAAATGGCAAAGTGAACGCCGCCCGGCTGACATGCCCGGACTTTAATCCATAGGCGACTGGAATTCCGAGATCGCCCACGACACGCAACACCACGTCCTCGAGCGTGTACTCCTGAACATTGCGTGCGCAGTCTAGCATCTCTCCAAAAATCACTCCGTGCACACCGTCGAACTTGCCAGCGAGTTTCAGCTGCATCAGCATGCGGTCGATACGATAGGCCGGCTCGGCCAGGTCCTCAAGAAACAGGATCGTGCCCCGCGTATCGATTTCGTATGGCGTCCCGAGAGACGCGCACAGAATCGACAGGCAACCACCGTAGAGCATTCCCTCGGCATTGCCGGACACAAGTGTCTGCACTTCATCGCGGCTGAACTTCCGCTGGTAGTCCTCGCCCGAGATGAAGGTGGCCGCCCATGATTCCTCGTCCACCCCATCCGGCCGCACGTCGACGTTCAGCATCGGCCCGTGAAACGTGACCATACCCGCACGGTCGCACAAATATGTCAGCAGCGTGGTCACATCGCTACAACCACAGAAGATCTTGCGGTTGGCCCGAACCAGGTTGAGATCGAGATCGTGCAACAGGTAGTTCGATCCGTAGCCGCCGCGGGCGCAGATGATCCCCTTAACCTCCGGCCGAGAAAACATTTCATGGAACTCGTTGAGGCGACGGTGTGCGCTACCGGCAAAATACAAATCCCGATCGAGAAGAGAGGGCAGGTAGAACGGCTGAAAGCCTTTACGCAGCAGCCATGCACAGCCAGCTTCGAGTCCGTCTCGACCGATCACGCCCGAGGGAGCAATGATTCCAACCGTGTCGCCGGGGCGCAAGGCAGCCGGCCGGACGCGCTCAGGTTGGGCGAAAGCGGTCATCGAGAAGGATTATCTTAAACGAAAAATTCGCCGCGACAGAGTATCGTTGCAGGCCCATAGAGCAGCAATTCGCGATCCCACTCTACGGTTTGTGTTCCGCCGGGAGCGTGCACACGCAGGGGGGCTGTTGCCGTGCCTTGGTGAATCGACGCAGCCGCAGCCGCGGATGACCCTGTCCCCGAAGACATCGTCTCACCCACGCCACGCTCGTAGAACCGTACGTCGATCTCATGCTCGTTGAGCGCGTGAACCAACTCGACATTGGTTCCCCGTGGGAAATCAGGATGCGTGGAAACCTGACCAGCCCACGTCTGCCAGCCGGGTTCGAACTCGTGCACAAGGACGATGAAATGAGGATTTCCCATTGAGACCGGAACTCCTCGCACGACGCGATCTCCCACACTGACGGTAAATTCACCGCCGACTTCGGGCTGGCCCAGCGATGTACGGAACTCGAAATGAAATCCGTCGCGAGCGGTCAAATCGCAGGTTTTCAGTCCTGCGCCGGTCCGGATTAACACCGAATCCCGCCCATTTTCTGCGCAAAACCAGGCGGCAACGCAACGTGCACCATTTCCCGAAATCTCGGCCTCTGAGCCATCGGCGTTGATTAGGCGAATCGCGAGGTCCGCGTCAGTTGCTGGCAGCACCCACTCCACACCGTCTGCCCCGATTCCGTTGTGACGATCGCAAATCAGGCGAGTGAACGCACCGATGTCAGCAGGCGCGTGCCGGCCGTCCATGATCAGGAAATCGTTGCCACACGCGGACGCTTTGACGAAAGGAATCGGCGGCATACGAAGTCTGAGTGTAGCAAAGGGCTGCGCGCCATATCTTTGGCGCGCTATAAGTTAGGGTACTTGAGGTTTCGGCGACTCGCTCCTCGGCAGGGTTGGTCTGTAGATCACGCATTTCGTCTGTCCCGGCACTGTAATGGCGAACAGCTCCGTCAGGTCGCCGCGGTGCTCTTCGGCCGACATCCACACCGGATCGCCCTTGAACGCAATGATGATGTCGGCATGCCGCGACGGGTCGAGCAGCGCCCACTCCCAATCGGGATGGCTGACTTCACTGATCGCATGGCGCAGGGGAATACCGGCCTGCAGCAGCGCGCCGACATACTCGCCCTGGTACATCAACAGGGTGGTCGACGGTGGCAGGCCAACCAGGAACCTCGCCAGCGCTTCTTCCAGGATCACACGGCCACGCGCATTCACCTCCGCTTCCTTCAAGGTAACTGGAACATCGGCATAACACGAGATGTAACCGGCGGCGACGATCAGGGCAAGCACGCTCCACACCACAAGTTGCTTTCTCCGTCGATTCCCGAGCCCTGCCAAGACCGACCCAAATAGAACCGGAAACACAGCGAACACGGGCAGCAGCTGAAGCCCGTAGCGCACGTTGTAATACGAGAAGGGCCACCACGTCGGAATGAAAATTGGCACGCTGCCGTAGGCAATCGACAGCGCATAAAACAGTAGGGGTATCCAAAGAAGCAGCCAGGCCCAGTATTGCCGGAATCGCCAGGCCGCAATTGCTGTACCCGCGACGGCCAGTACAAACAGCACGTTGCCCCAGCCCCCGGCTCCTACATTCAGCTCGGCGGCTTTCACGAAATATCGTCCGGCTGTGACCACGTGGTCTTTGCCAGGATACGGTGCTGCGCCCCGCGCAGTAGTGCGCTCGGCGATGGCTTTTGCGGAATACGGTCCGTTAGCCCAGTCCATCGCTCGTCCCGAGACGCGATGGTTATAGGCGAGCCAGAACACCGGAACGAGCGCATTGAGCAAAAGCAATTCGACCAACGATTTGGTCATCGTGCGCCGGCGTCGCACGTCCGGTGTCCTGCGCCACCAACGTAGGAATGCTCCAACGACCAGCCCACCCATGATTGCGCCAAAAAACCACCCGTCATATCGAGTGGCAGCTCCGCCGGCGAGTGCAATACCGCAACCCTCGAGTGCGCGCTCGGTCAGACGACCATTCGCTACATCCCTAGCCTCTCCGCCGATTCCCCGCAGCCACTCATCGAAATAAACGATGGCCCAGATGAAGAACGCCAAATATAGCGGTTCGTTCATCGCGGTAGTCTGCAAATAAAGAAGATTTGGATTCAGGGCATAGATGCCGCAGGCCAGATACGCAGCTGGACGTGGCGCGCGGGCGCTCACCAGCCGGAAGATTCCCAGCGCGCCGAGTACATACGCCGCCATACTAACCACGGAGCCGGCAATGCCGCTCATCCAGAGCACTCTGTTCCAGACGAATGGGAGCATCAGAATGTGCGGCAAGGGCAGCCAGACCGTCCCCAACTGAAAAAACGACGACAACCATGAGCGATTGTCGAGCACGCGACGCGCAATGTTGATATGCGCGACCGCATCACCATAAAGCAGGATCTGCTGATGCGCGTAATACCAGAGAAGTGCGGCAATAGAGATGCCACCCAGGTTCAACGTGAGCAGCGCATCTTTGCGTTGACGGGCGAACCGCCGCTCCAGCGCCTCGCGCTCCGTGGCGGTTGTGGGTGGGGATTTGCGATTCAAATTGTCAGTTTTCGATAGAGAAATCTGCCTGGGTCGTAACGTCGCCGGAACGCCTTGGTCATGGCCTGCGTTCTCCGTCGTCCGAACTTCGTCTGGTAAGTTCGCGCACAGCCTTGGCTAGCTCTGGTAACTTGGCAAAGGCGTTCACAGCGCGCAGCCACTGCTTGTGGTCGAAAGCCGGCGACCCGCTGACCATACTTCCGTTCGGAATATCCCCGTGGGTGCCGCTTTGTGCCGTAATAACAACATTATCGCCAACCTGACAGTGTCCGGCGACGCCGGCTTGACCAGCAATGATGACGTTCTTGCCTACGACGGTAGAACCCGCCAGGCCGACTTGAGCGCACAGCAGGGTATGCTCGCCAACAGCTGATCCGTGGCCTACTTGCGCAAGATTATCGATCTTTACGCCTCTCGCAATGCGCGTCTCACCTACGCTGGCTCGGTCGATGCAGGCGTTGGCCTGCACTTCTACGTCGCTCTCGAGTACGGCTGGCCCTGACTGGGTGATCTTCTCCCAGTGGTCACCGTCGCGAGCAAACCCAAAACCGTCGGAGCCCACGACGGCTCCATTCTGCAGCACCACGTTGTCGCCGAGGACGCAATCCTCGCGAACTATAGCGTGGGCGTGCGCGAAAAAGTTATTACCGATGCGAGCGTTGCGATAGATCACCACATGTGGCAGCAGCACCGCGTGGTCGCCAATTGTGGCGCCTTCTTCGATCACAACATACGAGCCGATATGCGCCTCGGAGCCTACCGAAGCCGTCGGAGCAATCACTGCCGTGGGATGGATTCCTGGTGCATAACGCGGAGGCTGATAAAACAGATCGATCGCCCGAGCAAAGCAGAGGTACGGATTCTTGCTCCGCAACAGGGCACAGGTGACGGCAGGGAAGTCCTCAGACACGATGATGGCGCTGGCCGTCGTCGTCTTGGCGGTTGCTGCGTATTTAGGATTGGCGACGAAGGTTATCTGTCCGGAGGAAGCCTCTTCAATTCCCGCTACGCCCGTTATTTCCGTCACCGGGTCGCCATTTTCGAGGGCAGCTCCAAGTGCGTTTGCGATTTCCCCAAGTGTCATGAGTCGGTGTTGATCTTAACCGTCGGAGTTTCTGATGTTGGCCCAACCGTCCGTGGGCGGCAGCGGTTAGGTGAACATCGGCACCTGGCGCGTATCATCCGGATAGCGGCCCCGGCGCTGCGATTTCCTTTCGCCGATTACAGCAAGCACGGTCATTTCCAGCAGTGCCGATCGTGGCACGAATATGCGCTGCGTGTTGGAACCGCTATTAGGCGGAATGATGGAAAAGCCATCGATTCCATCCTGGATCAAGTCGTTCGGCATCATGCCTTCAATCACTTCGTTGTCCCGGAAGCGTAGGCGTACCCACAAACCCTCAGTTCGCGGCCGCGACGTGAAGGTTTTGCGAACCAGCGATTCCGAGTCGCCAAATTCGCGCACGAAATACACACCCTTTACATCGTGTAGATCAACAGACACCACATTTCCTGCGGTGTTTAATATCTCGATCTTGCCGTCGGAAATGAAGGAAGCCGACACGTAGCCGCTAATCGCGTCACGGTCGACCTTCCGAACGATCACCTTTTTGTGCGTAGTACCCATGTGTTGCTGGGTTGAGAAAGCCCTCTTATTCTTATTGATTGTCGCACTTTTGACGAAAAAGTGCCCTGCCTACCGGAGTTTGTAGCCAAAACGTAACCCTTATGATATTGTCGCTATGCAGCGGGCCCAGTGCAGAGCCCTGTAAGTATAGACGTTAGAGCAGGTTGCGAGGATCGCGAGGGCGACCGGGTGGCGGCAACCATACGCGGCAGCCACTGATCCAGTTGTGTCGGCCACTTCCTGGTCAGTCCTGCACAATCCCCGTCTATCACTTTAGAGTCATAAACTTAGATGCCAGATTACATCTATAGCATGGAGACCCGGCTCACACCGGACCAGCAGCGTGGTGTGAACCTGATCCAAGAAATTGCCCGCCACGCCGGGCTTAACGTTTATCTGACGGGCGGCACCATCCGCGACCTCATCACTGGCTTTCCCATCCGGGATATCGATCTCAGTATCCAGGGAAATCCCCTTAAGTTACAGAAGGAATTAGAGAAAGCGGGAATTTCCGTCCAGGGTGTGGACGAAGAGCTTCGTGCCCTTCACCTGCTGATGCCGGGGAACGTTCGGGCCGAGCTAAACCAAACTCGTTCAGAGATTTACAACAAGCCTGGCAACCTTCCCACGGTGGCTCCCGCGACCATCATTGAGGATCTCCGTCGTCGCGACTTCACGGTCAATGCTATGGCTTTGTCGCTGAACCCGGGGTCGCGAGGACTGCTGCTCGATCCGTTCAACGGCATAGCCGACGTAGAGGCCAAGGTCCTGCGGGTTTTGCACAATTACGCCTTCCTGGAGGACCCGATCCGGTTGATTCGTGCAACCCGGCTGAGTGCTCGGTTCCACTGGCCGCTCGAGGAGCGGACGCAGGCACGCTACGACGCAGCCAAAGAGAACAATTACATCGAATTCGTAAACAAGCGGTCGATTGGCGCTGAATTAGAACAGCTTGCGCACGAAGACGACCCGATCAATATCATGCGTGCGCTCGAGAAGGAAGGCTGGCTCAAGATCCTTCATCCGCATTGGAGCGTCGCCAAAGCGGAGGCCAGCGATCTCGTACATGCGATCAAGCTGCGCCAAACATTAAACGACTTGGGCTATTCGGTGGAGACGGGCCCTATCGCAATGTACTTCCTTACCCGCAAAATGAGCGACAAGGACATCTCGGAGATTCATCGGATGATTCCTCGGCGCGATTTCGTCGACAAATGGAAGCATCTCGAGCACAACGCACAAGACTTGTCAAAGAAATTAAGCAGCAAAGAAGCTGCGACAAATTCGGGTTCGTGGAAGATCCTGAGCAATGCGGCGCCGGAGCGAATTCTATTTCTGAGTCTCACGACTCGACAATCGGCCATTGATCAGAAGATCAAGAACTTCCTGACCAAGTGGCGGCAAGTGCGCGAGAAGTTGCCTTTCCCTGAAATGGCAGAAATGCGAATTACCGCGCAACTGCCGGAATATCCCAAGATTTTGGATGAAGCGTTCTTGCTTCTGCTCGACGGCAAGTTGCGGTCGCACAATGAGATTGTGAACTTCTTGAAACCCTACGAACCGCCTCCCCCGCCTCCACCGCCGGCACCCAAGCGTGGACGTGGTAAGGCTGCAGCGGAAATCGCCGCACCAAGGCCAGCAGCAGCGGCGGCTGCTACCGGCAAGCGGGGACGGAAACCGAAAGGCGCCGCCGCAACGCCGGTCGTCGCCACAGCTTCTCCGCCCCCCGTGACCGCAGAGGCGAAGAAGCCTGCTGTTCCAGCTAAGCACGTACCCGAACCCAAGAAGGCGGTTTTAGCGAAGGTTGCCAAGAGGGAGGCGAAGCCGGCTAAAAAGCCTGCTCCCGCAAAGAAGAAGGCTTTACCTGCGAAAAGGAAGGCTGCGCCGAAGAAGCCCGCGGCGAAGAAGGCAGCCAAGAGGAAACGCTAAGCGCGTGGAACAGAATACTGGAGCGATAGAAGGCGTACCGTCAACGCGGTGCGCCTTCCTTCTTGTCAGAAGAGAGATGGCTTTCTTGTCTGTGCGCACAGCACCTCCGTCCCTTGATCAGCAGGCACCACGCAGACCTGAAGGTTTCTTCTTTTCTTCGTTTCCTCTGTTGTGTCCCTGTGGTGAGACCTCATACGGGAGGGCGAGAGTTGGCGTATAGCGACTTGAGGGAGTGGATCTCCGCGCTCGACAAAGCCGGCGAATTGAAGCGGATTAAAACCGAAGCCGATCCGATCCTCGAAATTACGGAAATCACCGACCGCGTGTCGAAGTGGGGTCCACGCGGCAAGCATGGACCGGGCGGTCCGGCACTGTTGTTTGAGAACATCAAGGGCTATCCGGGAGCCAAAGCACTTATCAACCAGTTCGGCTCCGAGCGGCGCATGCAGCTGGCGCTGGAGGTCGATTCGTTGGACGAGATCGCTGCGCGCATCAAGATGTTCATGGAGGTCAAGTCGCCGCAGGGCTTCCTCGACAAAATCAAAATGCTGCCTATGCTGGCGGAGATGGGTAAGTTCTTCCCCAAAGAAGTTTCCACGGGCGCCTGCAAGGAAGTCATTAAGAAGGGCGAATTCTCGCTGTTCGATTTCCCGATTCTGCAATGCTGGCCCAAGGACGGCGGCCGCTTCATCACGCTGCCGTCGGTGATTACCCGGGATCCCAAGACCGGTAAGCGCAACGTTGGAACCTATCGCCTGCACGTCTATGACGAACGCACTACCGGCATGCACTGGCAGCGCCAGAAGCAAGGGGCCGAGCACTATCGCGAGCAGATGCGCCGCAAGGCGGCGGAAGAAGCAGAACATCCCCTGACTGCGGCGCTGGACATGATGGCTCGCTCAGGTGGAGGTTCGCGAGTCGCAGAAGGGAAGCTAGTCGCCGGGCGCATGGAAGTAGCGGTGGCGATCGGCACCGACCCGGCGGTGATGTTCTCGTCTATCGTGCCCGCGCCGCCAGACATCGAGGAGTTCATCATCGCTGGATTTCTGCGTCAGAAACCTGTGGAGTTGGTCAAGTGCGAGACGGTGGACCTGGAAGTGCCGGCCACCTCGGAGATCGTGCTGGAAGGCTACGTTGAGCTAGACCAGCTCAGGATGGAGGGCCCGTTCGGGGACCACACAGGCTTCTACACCCTGGAAGACCTTTATCCCGTCTTCCATGTCACCTGTATCACTCACCGCAACGACCCAATCTATTCGACCACGATCGTCGGCAAGCCGCCGATGGAAGACGCATGGATGGGCAAGGCAGTCGAGCGCATTTTCCTGCCCTTGATGCGTCTGTCGATTCCCGAAATCGTAGACGTCAATCTACCGATCGAAGGCGTTTTTCACAATCTGATGATCGTCTCGATCAAGAAGTCCTACCCCGGGCAGGCGCGCAAAGTGATGAACGGCATCTGGGCGCTGGGACAAGCGATGTCCACCAAGTGCATCCTGGTCGTCGATGAAGATGTGAATGTGCAAGACCTTGGAGAGGTCACGCTAAAGGTGCTGAACAACATCGATCCCGAGCGTGACACTCAGTTCACGCTCGGGCCCGTCGACTCGCTCGATCATGCATCGCGGCTGCCTGACTACGGATCAAAGATGGGTGTCGACGCCACGCGCAAGTGGCCTAGCGAAGGCTTCACGCGTCCCTGGCCAGATGAGATTAGGATGGATGCCGAGACCAAAGAACGAGTCACCCGGCGCTGGAAAGAGTTTGGGCTGGAATGAAAGTCCGGATGGTGAGTAGTAATTGGCCGCTATGGAAAGCGAGGCCTCCGAACCACTAGTGGTGGCTAATGTAACTACTAATTACCCATTACCAAGTACCGAGAGATACACGCCATGATTTCACGTCCCGCAGACAACGAATATGCACCGTTTTACGCCACCTACATCAGCAAAGTGCCCGATGGCGATCTGCTGAACTTTATGGAACTCCAACCTGACGAATTCAATGGCCTAGTCAACGACCTCAATGACGAGCAGGCGATCGAGCCGCCCACGCCGGGCAAATGGAGCGTGAAACAAATGCTCGGGCACGTTTGCGACACGGAGCGCATCATGGGATATCGAGCGCTGCGTTTTGCGCGCGCCGACAAGACCGAAATTGAGGGCTTCGAGCAGGATGACTATGTGGTGGCAGCCAATTCCAATGCCCGCAGCACATCTGAGTTGCTGGCTGAACTGAAATCGGTTCGAGGTGCGACCTTATCGCTGCTCGAGAGCCTCACGACCACGGAATCGGAACGTTCCGGCATTGCCAACGGTAAGTCGATTTCGGTGCGGGCTCTGGCCTACGTGATTGCGGGGCACGCGCAGCATCATTTGGAGTTGCTGCGGAAGCAGCTCGCCGGATAGGTACCGCAGCCAGGTTGGTATACTGATTGAGTTTATGGGAATCATCAAAAACATCGCCGCCATTGCTAAAGGCATGAGCATCACCTTCGGCGAGATGTTCAAGCCGACGGAGGTGGAGAACTATCCCGACGGCCCGGGTCCGAACCGGGGAGCTATGTTCCAGGAGCGCTTTCGCGGCATGCACGTCCTGCAGCGCGACGAGAACGGCCTGGAAAAGTGCGTGGCCTGCTTCCTGTGCGCGGCCGCCTGCCCCGCGAATTGCATTTACATCGAAGCGGCCGACAACACGGAGACCAATCGCATTAGCGGAGCCGAACGCTACGCCAAGGTCTATAACATCGACTACAACCGCTGCATCTTTTGCGGCTATTGTGTCGAGGCCTGCCCGACGGACGCTATCACCCATGGTCATGGCTTTGAGCTCGCCAGCTACAACGCGAGCAACCTGGTGTATCGCAAGGAACAGCTGCTGGCAGGAACACCTGCTCGCGTCGGCGCCAACGCGATATACAACATCGAAGGAACAGGCAGGTTGGTGCCTAAGCCCGCACAATACAGCTCAGGAGCAGACGTCCCGCCGGGAACATAACTCAGACAACTCAAAGAAACAGGCAGCAATTAAGGCCGCGTTCGGAAGCGCGGCCTTCGCAATCTGCGCTAACGATGCATTCTCCGGGCAGCCGCATTTAGGGGTACGCGTGTGCTCGGGCCGCAGGACTTCGATCTCCGCGAGATCTTCCACCACATCAACGAGACGGCGGTATCCAAGAACCAGTGGCAGCTCAAGACAGCATCGCAGGAAGATTACGGATGGCTGGTGGAAACGAAATACGCCCCATCGTGAAAGAACTGCAGGACGAGTCATCGCTTCTGAGTGGTTCGAGCCTTAAAAGGTTGTGTACGGCTACTTCGGTGCGCAGGGCGAAGGCGACGGCGTCATCGTCTCCAACCTGCCACAGGGCTGGAAGTAAGTCGATCCGGTGCCAACCGAAGCGCTACGCTTCACCTGGATGTGTTGCAACTTTCAGGGTGGCTGGGTGGTGACGTGAAAGCATCGCGGAATGATAACCCGACCCGCGATCACCAAGTGGCGGCAGACCGAACCCGGCCTCATCCTTTGTGCCGTCCGGTGGTATCTTCGCTACTCTCTTGCGCTGCACCGATGTTGAAGAGCTGCTCGAGGAACGCGGTCTCCATGTCGATCACACAATGGTCTGGCGCTGGGTGCAATATTACGGCCCTGAGTTGGGGCAGCGAGTGTGACAGCATCTTAAGCCGACCAACAACTCGACGAAACCTACATCCGCGTGAAGGGTCCCTGGTGCTACTTGTATCGGGCCATCGATACCGCGGGGTGCCACCATCGATTTCTTGCTGTCAGCGTTCCGTGACGCCGATCTGTCAAACGCCTGTTTCGTAAGGCGCTCGGCGATCGATGCCAGTTCAGCTGCGCAACCTACTCTAGCTTATCGGCTTGCTCTTTGTGGCTGTTAACGGCGCGCAGCGAAAGAGCACAAAAGGAAGATGGCCGTCAATTCGTATGCCGGGTAAATGGTCGGCAACCTGAAAGTTGACCGGAAATGGGGCTGTGGGAAAATTACTCCCGGGAAGTCCGGCATGGCGCCTGCAACCCTAACTTGAGCGATTCGACGTCGTAAAGGAGTTCTCGTTACTGATCGCCTGTAAATCTGTCGCTCAAGTCGGTATACGCGAACTAACGCGAACTGGGTATTCCTTCCAGTGATACTCGTAATCAATAGGCGCTATTGGTTTGAAGGGGCGGATAGGCCTTGTAGGTGAAATGGCCTTTTATTGGTTTAATGGTTTTGATCGATCTACCCGCCTTTGGTTTTTGCAATCCAATATCGAGGTCCCGAGCCATATCGGGCAACGCGATCGCCGGGATTAGCGAGTTGACACTGCTCCAAAGACAGACATCCGCACCCAATGCATTGCGTGAGTCCTGCCCTGAGGCGTTCAAGTTCGGAGATGCGCTCGTTAATGCGCTTACCCCAATTCCCCGAAAGCTTGGCCCAGTCAGAGCGTTCTGGAACACGGTTGCTCGGGAGCTTAGACAACTCCTCCCCGATCTCCTCCAGCGATAGCCCGATCTTCTGAGCAAATACGATGAACGCGATGCGGCGGAGAACCGCCCTGCTGAACCGCCGATGGCCTTTCCCTGACCGCTCAGAAATAACCAACCCCTTTTCTTCATAAAAGCGGAGGGCAGAGGATGCCACCCCGCTGCGGCGCGACACCTCGGCAATCGTGAGCAAATCGTCCATGTTCGCCCGAAAAAATTGAATCTAAAGTTTACTTTAACTTGCATCTTGAAGACTGTCAATAGAAGGACACGCAGTCGAAGGAGATTGCATGAGACGCGAACATACAACCGAAGCATTGGAGACCCACCAAGCTAAGGCACTAACCATTTGGAAAGGAATGCGAGTGGCGGTTACAGGCGGAACATCCGGGCTGGGGCTGGCTTTAGTTCGCAAACTGCTCGACCGCGGAGCAAGAGTGGCTTTCGTCGCCCGCACCCGAGACGCTGTGGAACGTCTGACGCGCGAGAACCCGGAGGCGCGCGGGATCACAGGAGACGTGTCAAAGAAGGACGATATTTACTCGATTGCGATCCAAATACTCGGAGCACTCGGAGGGCTGGACGTGCTCGTCAATAATGCCTCTGCTCTCGGCCCAGTTCCCCTAGTGCCTCTGGCGGACACGAACTGCGAGGATTTTGAAATCGCGCTCCAAACTAATGTACTCGGCCCGTTTCGCCTGACGAAAGCGTTGCTCGGCGCCTTGGCTGCTTCTGCGCGCGAAGGAGCCCGTCCGCTGGTGTTGAATATATCTAGTGATGCGGCGATCAGCGCGTACCCAAACTGGGGCGCGTACGGTGCGAGTAAGGCGGCGCTCCATCACCTCAGCCTAATCTGGAATGAGGAATTGGCATTGCAAGGAATCCGGGTCATTTCCCTGGATCCAGGTGATATGGACACGCGGCTGCACGCGGCCGCTGTACCGGACTCCGATCGATCGGAACTCAAGCACCCGGAGGATGCAGCTCAGGAGCTGATTGCAAAGATCGCGGACCTCGTTTCCGCACGGCAAACAAATTATGTGGAGGCAGTCCCCGAGGTCGGTCAATGATTGCCGCCGGCATTGCCATCCAGCGTCCAGCAGATGCGAAACTTCTGGTAGTCGATTCGCAGGGACGAATCACAAACGCGCGCAGATCGAGTTTTCCGAATTTACTGCGCTTCGGCGACGTTGTTGTTGCCAACGACGCAGCGACGTTACCCGCTAGTCTTTTTGGAGTCCACGACCCCTCCGGCCGTCCTATCGAAGTGCGGCTGGCGGGCAGCGAATCAGTGTGCCCCGACGCAGTGAAGGAGTTCTCCGCTGTCGTTTTCGGTGAGGGAGATTACCGCACACCCACGGAGCTTCGGCCCAGTCCGCCTGGACTACGGCCTGGCGATACGCTTCAGCTGGGACCTCTGAAAGCAACCGTGCTTCGATTGATCGGCCACCCTCGACTCGTGGCGATTCGTTTTGAAGACCCTCCCCCACGCATTTGGGAAGGCTTAGCTCGCCACGGCCGGCCCATTCAGTATTCTCACATTCCGATGCCCCTCGCCCTTTGGGACACGTGGACGCCCCTCGCAGGTCCACCAGTTGCCTTTGAGCCACCATCGGCAGGCTTCGCCTTGGACTGGCGCACCATAGATGCCATTCGTCGGCGTGGAGTTCACGTTGCGACGATTACGCATGCTGCCGGAATCTCTTCTACCGGAGACGAGGAATTGGACGCGCGTCTTCCATTTGACGAGCCCTATCGCATTCCCGCCTCCACTGCCAAGTCGATCCGGATGGCCTGGGCAGTAGGGGGACGCGTGATTGCGGTTGGCACGACCGTGGTGAGAGCTTTAGAACATTCCGCTTTCGTGCATGGATCAGTGCGCGCGTCCACAGGCATCGCTGTCAACAAGATTGGGCTGGGCACATCGCTGCGAGTGGTCGATGCGGTTTTGTCCGGCACCCATGAGCCGGGGACCAGCCACTACAATCTGCTCGCTGCATTTGTCGATGAGCAAATCCTATGCAAAATGGACGACGTACTACAACACGATGGTTATCGAACGCATGAGTTTGGCGATTCCGTCTTCATTGAGAAAACGAGAGTCAAATGTCATCTTTCTGGCGGGAATCGCTCGGACTTCCAACTTTGGATGATGGATGCTTGCGGAACCGACTCGAACCGCCGTGTAGCGGAAATCAGGGACACATTACATTCGAATCGGTTGGTGGAGCGGTTGGGATATTCGTGTGGAAGGGGCCTTTGAAGAACCAGGTTGAGGAGTGGCGGGCTATGCAGCTGTCCACAGCTGCGGCGAAGCTGCTGATCTACCAGGCATTCATCGAGGAAGAATCAGGCTTTCCCAAACACCTGGCACGGCGGGTGCATAAGTTGTATTTTCAGCCGGTGCATGAGGAGTTCCAGCCGAGGACCATGTGGAGCCTGTCGAACGCCTTCACCAGTGCATTCAAGGAACTGGAGCCGATCCCTCAGTACAAGGCCACCGCCAAGCTGGCGGAATTTCTGCAGGCAGTCCGATCTTTCTAACTCCCTGAACTGAGCCGGCGTTCGATCCAACGTCTCACCTCTTTTTCGTTTGATTGAAGAAGACGTGAATGCATGAAGATGGTGCGCCGGCTATTGGCTACTAGCCGCGAACCCTCAACGGCGAAAGGAATGATATGAAACTCCGAAACAACGAGTACTGCCCAATCCACCCACTCGCGTTTCTGCTACCGAGAGTGTCGTAATAATTCGGCACGTTGGTGGTCCTGAGACGAAGGCGACGATTACCTATGGCTCTTCGACGAACTCGGACGGCCGCGCCAAGCTTGTCTTCCACAAGTACGGCAACGCCTACTTCTTGGCGGCTGCCTGGCTGCCTAACTCGGCGCACGCTCGCGAGTTCTTCCCCTTGGCTCGCGAGATTCAACTTGCCCGCAACAGCGTGCAAGATGTTGTCGAACTGGCCCTGCTGGCGAAGAAGTAAACGGGAACTATGCGTCGCCACGCGGCCTTTTCTGGCATTTTCCTCACAAGAAACCTAAAGGAGAGTCACAACATGAAAAACACAGTGTTTCTCACTTCGCGTATATCCTTGCTGTTGGTTGCGTCCCTGACACGGGCTTCCAAATACAAATCCTCCCCTGGAAGATGATCAGACCTTGTTCCCCTTGCTCTGTGTCTCATCTGAGTGCGGGTTTTCCCGGGCAATATTGCACTTGCCTCATAGGTAGAAATAGGGTTAGATGGCAAGGCTATGAAGAAACTTGTCGCCATTTATCAATGCTTCTTCACTGTCTCTCTGGTACTTGCGCAAGGCCAAAGCCCATCAGCTCAGCCGGCCGCCACAGTGGTTACGGCGCAGGCATCCGAACACCTTTCGGCGGACACGCCAAAGACAACGGTTCTGGGCAACAACTTTATCGCTCCCAAGGACTGGTCGATCCAGGTTAAGGGTCCGGCAACCATCCTCGCAGCGCCTGAAGGCGACTCCTGGATTGCGCTGGTTGATGTGCAAGGCGCCAACGCGGATGAAGCCTTGGCAGCAGCCTGGCGGGCCTACAAACCGGATGCGAAGTGGCCTGTGAAGGTCAGCCACGACCTCCCTGACCGTGATGGCTGGACCCGGCGCCGGACCTATGAATACCTAACCTCGCCAAACGAAAAGCGTGGAGTAAATGCACTCGTGCTTTACTCTGGATCGAGTTGGACTGTTGTCATTGAAGACATGTCTGACGCTGTTTCGGAAAAGCGCGGCGCGCAAGACGCTCTCGTCTTTGGCCGGCTGCTCCCCAAGGGCTACGCGCGCGAGTCCTTCGCCGGTAAGAAGGCCAATACTCTCGACCAGGTCCGAATTGCCGAGCTTGGCCGCTTCATTACGCAGGCCGAGAAGGCTACCGGAGTGCCTGGCGTCTCACTCGCCCTCGTGCAGGATGGCAACGTTATTTTCGCCGACGGGTTTGGAGTAAAAGAGCTCGGTTCCTCGGAGAGGCCCGACGGCGATACCCTTTTCATCATTGCATCGAATACCAAGGCCCTCACCACACTTTTCCTCGCCAAACTTGTTGACGAACACCGCATGACTTGGGACACCCCGGTCACCACTCTTTTCCCGGAATTTCATCTAGGTAACGCCGAGACCACGCGCAGTGTGCTCGTGAAGAACCTGATTTGCGCGTGTACAGGCATGCCACGTCAGGACTTGGAGTGGTTATACGAGTACGGAAACATGACGCCCGAGAGCTCTATGGCTCTGCTCGGAACCATTCAGCCAACCTCTAAATTCGGTGAGCTGTTCCAATACTCTAACCTCATGGCCGCAGCCGCGGGATACACCGCCGCCCACGTCGTCTACCCGCAAATGGAACTTGGTGCTGGTTACGATCGTGGCATGCAATCGTACGTTTTCGATCCGCTCCAGATGAGAGCAACCACATTCAACTTCGCGACTGCTCTTGCCGGCAACCATGCCACTGCGCATGCACCCGATATTGACGGCAGGCCCGCCAAGGCCCTCATGGCGGTCAACTATGCCGTCATTCCCGTACGCCCTGCGGGCGGCGGCTGGAGCAGCGTACGTGACATGGCGAAGTACGTTTCCATGGAACTCGCCGACGGCAAGCTTCCCGACGGCAAAACCTACATTTCGAAAGGACCGCTGCTGGAGCGCCGCGAGCCACAAGTCTGGATCGGCAAGGACGTATCGTATGGCATGGGGCTTATCGTTGACACCACGTATGGAATACCGGTCGTCCATCACGGGGGCGACCTGATCGGCTATCACAGCGACATGATGTGGTTGCCGCAGCAGAACGTCGGCGCTGTCATCCTTACCAACAGCGATCCCGGCTGGTTGATCCGCACCCGTTTCCGGCGAAAGCTGCTGGAGGTTCTCTTCGATGGACACCCCGAAGCGGACGCCCTGCTCGAAGCCGATGCCAAGAGCTTCTTCGCCACAATGGCCGCTGAGCGCAAACTGCTTACGATACCGGCCGACACGAGCGAAAGCGCTAAGCTCGCCCAGCGTTATGCGAATGCCTCACTCGGCGAAATCGCGGTGAGCACGTCCGGCCCTTCCACAATCTTTGATTTCGGTGAGTGGAAGAGTGAGATGGCCAGCCGGAAGAACCCTGATGGAACCATCTCGTTCATCACCATCGCACCAGGCGTTTCGGGTGGTGAATTCGTTGTGGGCTCTGGACCCAAGCGAACGTTGATCATCCGGGACGCGCAACACGAATACATCTTCGAAGAGCGTTAAAGCAGGATATGACAGAAGTCAAGCCGCATCGCTCTTTGGGCAAGTCGGCCAGTGTTTACAGATGCTTTGGATAACGCCCTACGCTGAGATTTGAATGTCTCACGATTCACGTGTCCGACATGCCGACAAACCGTCAAAGTGGATTGCTTCCGGATCGCCGACGACTGGGCAAGCATATTCGACACCGAAGAACCCTCCACGTCTTCTGTTCCAGTGGAATCCGGCGCAATTCGCGCCGAATCCCAACCATGACGTCGAGCACCCTTGGACAGCTAAACGGAACAGATGGATGGCAGTGAGCCTGTATTTTCAATGAGTTAGTCAGACACAAGAATCCTATTCCCAGATCACATCCAGTCCATTGTGCGGGAACTGTATCCGCGGCAAAGTGCGGCCTGTCAGCCGGATTCGCCGGCCATCAAAAAAGAGAGATTCCAATGAAAAGCCTTCGCAGCCAGATCACAATTTGCCTGTTGTTCACCGCCGCCGCCATCACCCTTTCCGCCCAGACAACCCCGAGCCAGCGGCTGATGACCGTCAACATCCCGTTCGCGTTCAGCGTCGAGAACCATTCCCTGCCAAAAGGCGAATACCTGGTTCTCACCGTCACTCCTGAGCGCTCCATCCGTATCACCAGCACCGACGGCAAGCACTCGGCCATTGTCAACACGCCGCCCAATTACGCCAAGGCGCCTTCAGCGAACAGCCGGCTGGTGTTCCACAGGTATGGCGACGAGTACTTTCTGACGCAGGTCTGGACCACCGGACAGAACGTCGCTCGCAATCCACTGTCCACCAAGCGGGCGATGGAGATCGCCAGCAGCGGCGGCACGCCCGCGACCTTAACGGTTATCGCCCTCGCCGATCATCGCTAACCAGTTTGTAGTAATTGAACCCTCGGGCGCGTCCACCGTCGCGCCCTTTTTTCATTTGTAAGAACGAGCTCAGAAGTTCTCGATCATCCAGACGTTGTTCTCGCCGGTTACCGCTTCCAAAGCTCCGTAGCGCCCATCGGGTGAAGGAATGACCCACCAATATTGAATAGCTCTGTCGCCCTCCAGCAGCACTCGATGGGCGCCGTTTGGCTCCACGCCCAATATCACTGGGGCTCCGTTTGCGCTGTGACTTGCCATGAATACGCTTTTGCTATCGGCAGCCCAATCGCCGCTGTGCGGCAGCCACGGATCGAGGTCTACCTGGTGTGTGCTTTTGTCGTCCACAGACATGAAGGTGACCTTGCGCGCATGTGAGGACAGAGTCAGGACGAGGTGCGATCCATCAGGCGATAGGTTCCAGCCAGGTTCGTCCTTCCCGGGAATCACAGCGAATTCCTGAGTTGTTCCGTCTTCCGGGTTGAACGAGAAAAGGTGGAGCGTAGATCCTTCCAGGGTATTGAAGAGGCACAGCTTCGACGGACTCTGTGCGCATTGGATGTTGGACATTGAAGGCATTTGCAAGACCACTCGCGGAGAGCCTCCCTGCAGTGGAACCTGCATTATGTTTGCTCCCTGCGCAGGATCCTCCGGATTGTGGAAGGTCTCGTACAGAATATGCTTGCCGTCTGGGCCCAGACGTGGAAGGAAAATCCTGCGACCTTCGACCAGCACCTCCGGTGTGACTTGATCAATGGCCTGCCGAAACAATTTCCAGGTACCATTGCGATTCGAGACAAACAAAACTGCAGTGCTGTCGGGCGTCCAGGCGGAGGCGACATTGCCGTTCTGATCGAGTGTGAAACGGCGCGGTTGTTTGAAGCGTCGAGTGCCCGGATCAATCTCCGTTAAGAAGACCTCGGGTTGACTATTGGCCCTCCAGAGGACCAGCCGTTTTCCGTCGGCAGTAATACTGAGTCCACCAATTTGTCCCACACCCCGTGTGAGTTCCCGGGGCACACCCGAGTTTTCCGGACTCTTCGTTGACACGAACCGACCAGATCCCGGATTCCCAGCGTTCGCTGGCTGGATCAGCACGGTAGGCGTACACCAGGCGGCAGTCGGGAGCCCAACTGAGGACCGGCACAAGTTGCGCTGAAGTCTCTAAGACGGTAGGTGTCCCGCCACTCACGTCGGCGGTTTCGAGAGTGTATTTGTCGCTTGCGAGGTAGCCGAATTCTGCGAAACGCATGTAAGCAAGGCGCTTTCCATTTGGAGACCAAGCGACGCCAGAAATAGGTGAACCACCTGTCGCCTGAACAACGCGTCTGGCGTTGCTTCCGTCGCTTTCGACTACCCAGATTTCCTGTGCGGAGGGAGAAGTAGCGCGAAGGAAGGCGATCTTGGAGCCGTCAGGAGAAACCGCTCCATCGTTGGCGTCTTCCATAACCTTTTGTGGACTACCACCCAGGATCGAGACCTTCCAAAGGCTCCGTTTGTCTGCCGCGACGTCCCAGGATTTCAGCAACAGATGCGAGCCGTCGGGGAACCAGCTTGCAGGAACAGCGATGAACCCCTTGGGCAGCTGAAACGGCCGGACTTCGCCGGTGTTAATGTGGCGAATGTACAAGCCTGTGGGGTCGGAGTAGGCGACATACTTGCCATCGGGCGAAACCACGGCGCCAAAGATGGGCGCTTCGGGTGGATTCGCCGTAATTTGTTGCTCTATCGCAAGGGGCTTGGGAGTGTCCGCTCGTCGCCATGCTACCAGCGCCCCGTAGGACACCAGGGCCACCACACACGCCGCCAGAACCCAGTACCATCGTCTCGGCTTGCGCGGAATTTCTTGTAATGACGACGGCGCAGGGGCCGCACTGTCGGCTACCGGCGCCACAAACTTGTAGCCCCGCTTGGCCAGCGTCTCGATGTAGCGTGGACTATCTGCGTTATCGGCTAACCTGACGCAGCTTGCGGATCGCCGAATTCAGCCCGACGTCGAAATCGACGAATGTATCGGCAGGCCACAGTTTCTGCTGCAGCTCTTCGCGGGTCACCACCTTGCCGGAGTTCGCGACCAGCTCCACGAGCACGCGGAAGGGCTGCTCCTGCAGCTTGATGCGCACGCCGCTTTTGCGCAGTTCTCCCTCCCGTTCGGACAGTTCGAACGGTCCAAAGCGAAAGACGCCATCGCGCTCTGTGGAGGGCTCGATGGGCATTTACACCTCGCTAGTGCAGCTATGTTAACCCGACTTAAGCTCGGTCGCAGCAGTCTCTTCGAATAGAACCTAAATACTCCGCGTAGCTCTAATCAGGCATCTAGCGAATGACTGGCTACTCGGAAATAATCCACTTGGACGAAAAACGCCCTACGCGGAGATTTGAGTGTCTCACGATTCACGTATCCGACATGCCGACTACACATCCATCTCTAACAATGTTGGGGGTGTCAAGAGCTTTCTTGAGCACACTACTCCCGGCTCTCCGAGGAGAGCGCCATTTC
>Ga0306921_10000132_pt1 | contig 54338 bp, 57 predicted proteins | sample sta12Cox44000080_FD_203760 | JGI IMG/M metagenome (GOLD analysis project Ga0306921, IMG submission 203760) | Lab enrichment of tropical soil microbial communities from Luquillo Experimental Forest, Puerto Rico - statoxic.12C.oxic.44.000.080 (v2)... | ecosystem: Environmental > Terrestrial >... | reverse complement strand
GGGCCTCTAGACGAAGGGGACGAGGCGTCATGGGTTAATATCGCTCGGCGCCCGCGCGATCAAGCACCACAGCGACGGCGGTGCTATTCGCGAAAATTCAGATATTGCAACGGCTGATCGATCTTCAGGCCACGGACGATGGCGATCGCCGCCTGAAGGTCGTCGCGCTTTTTGCCGGTGACGCGCACCTCGTCGCCCTGGATCGACACCTGCACCTTTAGCTTGCTGTCCTTGATTTCGCGGATCAGCTGCCGGGCGAGGTTGGCGTCGACTCCTTGGCGGAGCACGATCGTCTGGCGCAGCCTGTTGCCGGAAGCCTTTTCCGGCGGCTTGTAGTCGAGCGCAGCAGAATCGACCTTGCGGCGGGCCAAGTGCCCTCTCAGCAGCTCGTGCATCTGCTTCAATTTGAGCTCGTCGTCAGCAAGCAGGGTGAGCATCCCTTCCTGCCGCTCGATCGTGCATTTGCTACCCTTGAAGTCGAAGCGCGTGCCGATCTCGCGCGTCATCCCCGCGAGCGCGTTGTCGACCTCGGCGAGGTCGATCCGCGAGACGATGTCGAAGCTCGGCACGACGGCCCTCCGCGAAAGATCGTTACGGTCCGATATAGCGCGCCGGCGGAAGGAAACACAGGTCTTAGATCGCGTCGCGAAAGGCGCGCGCCGTCTTCGCGAGCGCGGTCTCCGTGGGCACCGGAGGTGTCCAGTCGAGCAAGGCTCGCGTCGCGCTGTCGTCGACCTGTAGTGAGAGCGTCAGCCGTGCCGCGAGCGGGCCGAGGGCGGGGATGGGGCGCAACATCGCAAAGACAGCTGCCGGAACCGCGAAGAGCCGCGCCGGGCGGCCAATCCCAGCCGCCAACATGCAGATCAATTCCCGCGTCGAGAGATCAACGGTGTCGCGGAGCAGCAGCACCCGCCCGGCGGCAGGCGAAGCGATGGCGGCGCGCGCACCGACATCGACGAGGTTGTCGAGAAAAATCAGGCTGCGGCGGTTGTCGATTCCGGCAAAAGGTAACGGAAGCCCGCTCGCGGCGAGGCTGATCAATGCTCGGAAGTTGGCTTTGACGTTCGGCCCATAAACCAGCGGCGGGCGCAAGATGACGAGCTCGAGCCCGGTCTCTTGCGCTGCAGCCAATAGGAACCTCTCACTCGCCAGCTTGGCGCGCCCATAAGCATCGCGGGGCAATGGCGTGTCGGTCGGGCGGAACGGGGCTCCCGGCCCGGTCACCGCGCCCATCGCTCTGATCGAGCTCATATAAACGAGCCGCCGCACACCACTGGCCGCAGCAGCGCGCGCCAACGTCGCAGCCGCTTGCCGAGCAGCCTCCGGCGCCCCCCGGTCGGCAAGATGGATCACGATCTCGGCAGCAGTGAGATGAGACGACCAGTCTGTCCGCGGGCCGATGTCGCCAATCGGTCGAACTTCGGCACCCGGGATTGCTTCCGCCGGGCCACGCGTTATGCCGAGAACATCATGGCCGCGCGCGACGAGGCCACGGCACAGCGCGTCGCCGATGAAGCCTGCGGCACCGGTGACGAGAATGCGCGCCAGGCCCGATCCTCCAACCCTCAGCCTGCGGCCGGATGGCGCAAGCGATCTCGGCGCAAATGCATTAAATAGGCGCCGGTCGCAACGCAAGGCCGAGTCAACCAGCGTGGTCGTCCTCGATCCTGTACCCCCGCTGTCGTCCTCATCGGCGGCGCCGGACGCCGGCCGGCGGCAGAAGCTCCTCTTCTTGGTGACCGAGGATTGGTATTTTTGCTCACACCGTCTGCCGGTGGCCCGAGCGGCGCGCGAGGCTGGTTTCGAGGTGGTCGTCGCGACCCGGGTGCGCGCGCATGGCGAAGAGATCCGCAACGAGGGTTTCGCCTTGCGCCCGATCGCCTGGCGGCGACGCGGCGATGGTCCCCTCGGCGCCGCGCGGGCGATATCGGCGATCTCCCGGCTCTATCGCCACGAGCGGCCCGACATCGTCCATCATGTCGCGCTGAAGCCGGTACTGTTCGGCGGCATCGCCAGGCGGCTGGCCTTTGCGCACTCGGCCAACACCCCTGCGCTAGTCGATTCGGTGATGGGTCTCGGCTCCGGCTTTTCGCGCACCACGACGGCCGCAAGGCTGCGCCGGCAGCCGCTCGGTTTGGCGCTGCGCCTCGTGGCGGGCGGGAGGAGCCGGGGCTGGATCGTGGTGCAGAACCCAGAAGACCGCGCCGCTCTGGCCGGGCTCGGGATCGACGTCGGGCGGATTGCGCTGATCAGAGGATCGGGGGTCGATACCAGCCGTTTTTTGCCGCTGCCCGAGCCAGGCGGCGATACCGTCACCGTGGCACTCGTCTCGCGCATGCTGCGCCACAAAGGCGTGCTCGATGCGGCCGCGGCAATCCGCCGATTGCGGGCGCAAGGCCTCGCGATCGAGCTCTTGCTCGCCGGGCCGACCGATCCGGACAATGCGAACTCCCTGACCCCGGAGGTGCTGCGATCGCTGGCCGCCGAGCCCGGGATCGAATGGCTGGGTCCCGTCGCCGATGTGCGGGCGGTGTGGCGCTGCGCGGCAATCGCGGTGTTGCCGTCGACCTATGGCGAGGGGGTGCCGAAAACCTTGCTCGAGGCTGCCGCCTGCGGCCGCCCCCTGGTCGCCGCCGATGTGCCGGGCTGCCGCGAGGTGGTCCGCCCCGGTGTAACCGGGATCCTCGTGCCGCCACACAATGTCGCCGGACTAGCCGAGGCGATCGCCCAGCTCGCCAGCGATCCAGCGCGGCGCGCAGCACTGGGTCGGGCCGGCCGGGAATTGATCGAATGCCACTTCACCGACGAGATCGTCGCCCGCGAGACCCTCGCCCTCTATCAGGCTGCCCTTCTGCCGCGAGGCGGTTTCCCTGCCGCTCGGGAAAACTCAGGGTAAAAATGGCAAATTGATCGGGCTTCCCCGAGATAGCCGCTTTATATCAGCTACTTAGGGTCCAGGACGAGCAGCCGGCAGGGAAACGGCAGAGAAACGGCAGGGAACGGTGCAGCTCTCCCGGATCTCCTCATACGATACGCTTCGATCATGTCGCCAGGATGTCAAGACCGGCGTTGACACCGCTCTTAACCTCGAATTTTATAGATATTTGAGCGGTGTTCGGTGATCCTCCGCATACGTTTTCTGATCTGGCGAGAACCGGCACTCATGCCCGAGCTCTTTCTTCTGCGAACTCTCTTGCGGACGTTTTCGGTGGTGCTCGGCGGGTTTGGTGTCTTCTATCTCATCTTGAGCTGGTCGGCCCCCGCGCTGTGGGGCCTCGCCCTCGTGCTGATCGGCGCGGCGTCGGGCATCACCTACTTCCTCGATCGCTGACGAAACCTCGACTTCAGACAGCTTAGGTTAATTCTTTGGTTAGCGCGAACAGACCGGCGGCCATTCGGAGCGCGCTTGCGCCGTCTCGCGCCGGCAGTGACTGCATTTCGATCTCGTCAGAAATGAATAGAAGAGTGTCAATCACCTCTTGGTAGGTTCGTCTTACAATAGCGACCGACTCTTCTCGGGATAACGGTTCGGCCATGGCGATTCAACTAAGTCCGCAACTGTTTTTGGATGTGTGGAAAAGAAGCGCTTTGCGGGCGTCCCCCAAACTGGGCGATGTTCCTAGCGTGTTCCATTTCTCCAGGTCGCCTCCGGCTTGAGACTGTAGCTCGTAGGCCACGATCCGCGAGCCGTCTCTGAACACGCTGGTCCATTCGACGATCCGATACTTCTCCACCACCTTCATCGTCACACTTTACGATCAGACATTTATAGTAAGCAGGTCAAAGTTGGGATTCGGTTAATTGCGGCTTTTTGTCATAACCGCGCTGACCGTAGCCAGGAACGCCCTGGGGCAGCGGCGACGCATTTCCGCAAGGATTCACTATCAACACAGCAAGCGGCTCCAATCGCGAGCCGCTGATCGCTCCCTATCCTGCATTCTGTGATCCTCGCGATCCGCCGTCAGGAGCGCGTCCCAACGAGAGCAGGTCGGACCGCGCGACTACGCGGCCGGTTGAGCAGAGACGATATTGGTGGAAGCGACCGTGCAATCTCGGACCGACGATGACCGCACTCCCGACAAAGCCGGCGAGACCGTCATACCTCTTCTGGCTGAGGAAATTGCGGTCTCGAAGCAGGTTGTTGAAACGGGCCGCGTCCAGGTCGCGAGAGTGACTCATGAGCGGGAACAGTTGATCGACGAACTGCTCACGCACGAGACGGTGGAGATCGATCGCACCCCGATTGGCCGGCAGGTCAACGCGATGCCCGCCATCAGAGAAGAGGGTGACACCGTCGTGATTCCGATTATCGAGGAGGTACTCGTTATCGAGCGCCGCCTGCTCTTGAAAGAGGAGGTGCGCGTTCGGCGAGTGCGCTCGACGGAAAGACACCAGGAAAGCGTGACCCTTCGTCACCACGAAGCCGTAGTCACGCGCCTTCCGGTGGAGCCGCCAGCAGCCGGGGAAGACCCCGATGCCAGCATAAAGTCACAGCAGTCCAAACAGGAGGGATAATATGGCTTATCAGACCATTGTTGCCGCGTTCGACACCGCTGCACATGCTCAGGCTGCGGTAGAGGCACTCAAAGCCGGCGGTTTCCACCCCGACGACATCAGTGCGTTCGACAAGAACCGGGTCGGGTTGAGTGAGCCCGGCCTGTGGCAGCGCATGTTCGGCGGCGGGCTGGCGCAACACGAAGCGGACGTCTACACCCAGTCGCTCGAGCGCGGCGGTATGGTCGTCTCGGTGCGCGTACCGGACAGCGAGGTCGCCCACGCGACCGGCATCTTGGACATCCACCGGCCGATCAATGTGGAAGACCGCGCAATCACCACCGGGCTTGCGCCGGTCGCCAAGGTCGAGGCCGCCGCCGCTGCGGTCGCCGCGGCTCCGATTGCTGCCGTGCAGAAGGTCGCGGTGTCTCCCAAATTGGCCGAAGCGCATGACGAGGTGCTGCGGCTCGCCGAAGAGCAGCTGCAGGTCGGCAAGCGTATGGTCGAAACCGGCTTGACGCGGGTGCGCCGGTTTGTGACGGAAAAGGAGGTTGCGGCGGACGTCACCTTGCACGAGGAGCATGCCGAGGTTCTGCGACGTGCCGTCACCGATCCCAAATACATCGGCAATATCGATTGGGCGGACGCCGCGATCGAAATCCGCGAGACCGCCGAGCAGGCGCTGGTCAGCAAGACCGCGCGGGTCGTCGAGGAAGTCGGGCTGAGGAAGATCGGCAGCGACCACGTCGAGACCGTGCACGACAAGATCCGCCGCCAGCAGGTCGAGATCGAGCGCATCGGCCCGGACGGGAGGCCGCTGACGACGCCGAGACCCTGAAAATATTTTGCGAGGAGTCCGCGGCGGACAGCCTTGTGGAGAAGGAAGGTTGCGCGGCGGGCAAGCGTCCCGTCCGCACCCCTAACGACGATAGACCGGTACCGCGTGCGACAAGACTTGGAGCAGTGCCACGGTAAGAACCACAAACACAGGCGCGGATAGCAGGTATCCATATCCGCCTCATGGGAGAGTCAAAAATGACCATGATTGATAATGCGATCGAGGATGTCGCCGGCCGGTTTGGGCTCGGCCCGAAGGCAGGCCAGCTTATGCAGGAGCTCGTGCACCTAATCACCGGTTCCCCGGGCGGGGTCAGCGGATTTATCGACAAGTTCAGATCAGCCGGGCTCGGCTCCGAAGTCACCTCATGGCTCGGCAGAACCGACGGAGCGGCGCTTGCAGGTCCCCAGGTGGAAAGGGCGCTCGGCAATACCGCGCTTGGCGGGATCGCGAGCCGGCTCGGACTTGGCAGCGGCGTCGTCGCAACCGCTATCGGCTATATCCTGCCGAAGCTGATTGGCCAGATTACACCCGGCGGGGTCATTCCGTCGGGTATTCCGGCCTCGCTTTCCGGCTTTCTGCAGGGAACACCGATCCAGACTACAACGCGCCGCGTAGAGCAAGTAGCACCTCGCGCGATCAGCGTGCTCCACGACGCTCCGCATCTGGGACGATGGCTGATCCCATTGCTTGCCGGGCTGGGCATTCTCGGGCTCTTCTGGTACCTGCTATCAGGCACTCCCCCGGCGCCGGTCGTAGCGACAGCTCCGGCTCCGGCCGTCTTGCCGCCGGCGCCAATACCGTCGGTCCCGGCTCACCTTGCGCTAACCAATGACGACGGCATCATCACCTATTCCGGGGTAGTGCACGACGAGTCGACACGAACATCGATCATCGATGCGCTGAAGGGCGTGTTCGGCGCCGACAAGGTCAAAGGCGACATCACGATCAACGCCAATGCCGGGCCGGCGCCTTGGCTGGTCGATCTGCGAACCGCGCTGGAGCACCTCAAGACTTCCGGTGTGCAGGCCGTGTTCGACGGCAATTCGCTCAAAGTCGGCGGGTTGATCAGCGATGCCGACCGCGACGGGATCATCAGCTCGCTGCGGGCGATACTCCCGACCGGTCTGGCGTTCGGAGCGCTCACCGACAAGGTGGCCAATCTGGTCTCCGAGGTTACCAACAAGACGGAGACGGCGCTGGCTGCGCTGCACCCGGGTTTCACCACCTCCGATCTGCTGAACATACTCAACCAATCGATCATCAATTTTCCGACGAACAGCGCGGAAATCCCGGCGGTCAGCAAAACGCTGCTGCAGCATGCCGCCGCGGCCTTCAAGCAGCTGCCGTCGGGGACCGTGGTCGAGATCGCGGGCTACACCGACAATACCGGTGATCCGGCGGCAAACGTGCAGCTGTCGCAGCAGCGGGCGGATGCCGTCCGCGCAGCATTGGTCACGGCCGGCGTGGATCCGAACATTCTCGTAGCCAAGGGTTACGGCAGCGCCAACCCGATCGCCAGCAACGACACGGCGGAGGGCAAATTCCGCAATCGCCGCATCGAGTACCGGGTCGTAAAACCGGCATAGCGGTCGCGAGCCGGCAAGCGATTGCGGCGCGGTCGAGCCCGGAAGCATGAAATGACAGCCTCCGAATCGACCGCGCCGCAGTCCCCGGGCAGGGCGGCCGTTGGCTGGAAACTACTTAGCAGAATCAAGATAGAAGGGAGTTGAACATGGCATATTCCGCTTACGATGAAACCCATCTACCCACCGCGGTGCGGGTTGGATCACGACGCACTTATAGCCGCATGTCCTGGGGTTCCGTATTGGCCGGGGCCATCGTTGCCGGGGCCAGCATGATCCTGCTGAGCCTGCTCGGTGTGGCGTTTGGTGCCGGCGGCCTTCGCTTCACCCAGACCACCGGCTCCGAGATGGCGGGCTATGGGCTCGGCGCTGGGATCTGGACCGCCATCAATATGATCCTGTCGATGGGGTTTGGCGCTTACGTCGCCGCCCGCCTCTCCGGCACGCACAGCCACCTCGACGCCGAGCTGCACGGGATCACGGTTTGGGCGGTTGCCATATTGATCATAACTGTCTTGCTTGCCCAGGCGGTCGGAGCAATTCTCGGTACAGTGGCTTCAACCGCCGGCACAGCCGCCAGCAGCGCAGTCAGTGGTGCGGGCTCGCTGGCTGGCAGCGTGGTACAACAGGTCAGTCCGAAGGGTCTGGTCGATCAGTTGGAGGATACTTTGACGTCCAGCGGCGACCCGACCCAGATGACGCGCGCTCAAATCACCAGCGAAATAGCGACGTTAGCCGGGCGTCGGGTAATCAATGGCAGCCTGACCGACCAGGAGCGCGACCGGCTCGCCACCTTAGTAGCGGCACAGGCCGGCATCAGCAAAGAGGAAGCGGCACGGCGAGTGGCGCGAATGGAGCAGGATGCCGTGACGGCGCTGGCGAACGCGGAGCAGCAGGCGCGCAAGGCGGCTGAAACCGCAGCGCATGGCGCGGCTTCGGGTGCCAAAGCGCTGTTTTCGGCGCTGCTGCTTAGCTTGGCCGGCGCCCTGGTGGGTGCGTGGCTCGGGACCCGGCACGCACGGGTGCTGACACCACATGAACCGGAATACGACACGCACACGACGACCACCGTAACCCACCATGCCCACGAGCCGGTGGCTACAGCTCGCTACACCACCTACGAGCCGGTGGCCGCTGCCGCTCCGACCACTGTGCGGGTCCATGACGAGACAACCGACAGAATACCGGCCTACCTACGGAGCGTCTCGTTCCCCGCGACCAAGCAAGACCTATTGCGAGCGGCGCGAGTGAACAACGAAGACGCGATAGGGCTACGGAGGGTCGAGCAGCTCCCCGATCGCAGCTACAGCAGTCTCAGTGACCTGACGTCGGCTCTTCTTGCCACAGTGTGAGACGTTTTTAAAGACCGGCATGCATGCGGGCGCCTCCTTCACTTAGCCCGCGTGCTGCGCGGTCACATGGCGAACGCATGTCGATGATACTTCCGGGCGATGGCTGTGTTCATGCGCAGGAGGTTCCGTCCATGATCGAGCTGCCACCCGCGAACACCCGGCGGTGGGTGGCGCGCCGCAAAGCCGCGGTCGTGGCGGCGGTGTCCAACGGCGTCATCACACTCGAGGAGGCGTATCGGCGCTATCAGATGTCGGAAGAGGAGTTCTTCGCCTGGCGGCAAGCGTTCGAGAACGAAGGCCTCCGCGGCCTGCGCGCCACCTGCGTGCAGCGCCGTGGTGCTCGTTCGTCCGGACCGGCTGACGCCGCGGCTCAGATGCACCGGGCTGAGGGGGTGGAGTAGGTAACTTCGCGCCATGCAGGTCGTTGTCGCTCTCGTCGTCATCTGGATGCTGTTCGCAGTGCTCTCATGGTTGCTGCACGCCGTCAAGCTGCTGCTGGTCGTCGCGATCATCGCGAGCCTGGCGGCCGTCGCCGCGAAATACCTCTGGCAAATCATCCGTTAGTGTCCCGAATCCGAAGTTCGTTACATAAATCGGGCCGTCATTGCGAGCGTAGCGAAGCAATCTCATGGCCTACCTACTGAGGGCGCGCGAGATTGCTTCGTCGCCCGGAGGGCTCCTCGCAATGACATACGGCCGATAAATTCAGCTAAAATCGGGCGTCCGATCGGCGCTATGCGCCGATCCCGGTTCGCTGTACCGGTCCGGTTATTGCAGGTGTTGAGACGGGGCACGACGACCTCACGAGCGAGAGTGTTGAGCTGCCGTAAAGTGCGCGACTGCGGCCCCCTTGTGGCTGTTGCTTGCCGGCATCATAGCAATCGGGATTGCCATCGGATTATTTGCCGCCAACATCACAGTGATGCTACTGTCGAGCTTCGGGGTGCGAGCTGCCGACCCGGTCGAGGTCTCGGCGCTGCCCCACCCGCCGACGATGTCGGCGAGCGTCCCCGGGGCTTCAAGTCCACGAGACCAGACGGAGCTAGGCGACGAGGCCATCGATACTGCGGTCCACATCATGCGCACCTGCTTCCGAACCGCTCTCTTTGGAACCTTAGCGGTCGTCGCGCCGGCCAGCGTTATGCTCCCACGTAACCGGTGACGCGCCGCCGATGCGCGCGTCAAATCGGATCTTCAATCGCTTTGGCATCTGGCGGGGCAAAGCGCTGCTGCGTCTGCTGTTGCTGGTGGTCGCCGCTGCAGCGGTTGCCGCGTTCGCGTCGAGGTTTGGCGTCTCTCATGATTACAGCTATCTGCGCGCATCCCTGCTGAGTGGGGCTCCCGGCGGCCATTACTATGCGCTCGCTACTCGCCTCGCCGCGCGGGCCAAAGCTGAACACGGCAAGCTGATTGCCGTGCCGACGGAAGGCTCGGTCGAGAACGTCGCTCGCCTGGCCGGAGATCAAAACCATTGCGCTGCGGCCTTCGGCTTGGTGCAGGACGGCATACCCGTACCGGCCGATGCTGGCCTCCTGTTGTTGGGCCGCCTTCCGGAGCCCGAGTCCCTGCTGCTTCTCGGGCGGCAAAATCGCAAATTTCTGACCTTCGCCGATCTGCGAGGTACGTCGATCGGGATCGGTCCCGAAGGGTCGGGGACCGCCTACCTTCTGCGCCAGCTCTTTGAGGACCCGGATCTGCGGGGGCTGGATGTGCGGCTCTCCGTTCACGAATTGGCCGAGCAAGCGCGGTTGGTCAGCCAAGGAGAACTCGATCTTGCCGCCTTTGTCATGGCGGAAGACGCGGAACTACTTCAAACCATCATCAACAGATACGAACTGGAGATCGCGACTTTTCAGGATCTCGAGGGCCTCGTAGCCCGCCACCCCTGGCTGGGGCTGGGACACATTCCGGCGGGACGCTTCGATTTGGTCCGCCCGACACCGGAAGTGGATAAGCCTGTAGTCCATGTCGACACTTTGGTCGTGGCCAACTCGTGCGCTCGGCGTGCCGAGCGAGTTGCACTCTTGACTTTGCTCAATGCTGAGCTTCCAGGTTTCATCGCGGCTAATCCGCCCAAACACACCTCCTCCGCAACCGCGTTGCCGCTAGGGCCCGCAGCGCGCCAGTTCTTTATCAAAGGAGAACCGGAAATCGCAGACGTATACTTCCCGTGGGCGGTCGATTTGTTGTCGCCGGCATATTGGGTCTACCTCGTGATGGCGGTAACGATTCTATCCACCGCGTTGAGAGGAATCAGCCGGTTCGAGCTCTGGCGGATCGATGCCGCACGCGAAAGGCTCGAGAGACGGCTCAAAGAGCTCACCGACTCGAAGCTGACACACGCCCAAATTCGAGCGTTTCCTGACCGCGATTTACTGACTGGAGCCGACGCGTGTGCAGCTGCTCAAAGTATCCGGGATGAGTTGGTGCAATTGCGGGCCCGCTGCGAGCGCTACGCGGCGTCGATCGTCACTCCGATGGGCGATGAGATGTTCTACCGGTATCAGGAATCGCTGATCGACGAGGCGACGACTACTGTAGCGTTGCTACTCCAACGTTCCGGGGGCAGCACAAGGCCGTCGGCAGCCTGACCGACCGTGCCAGCCGCCCGGCCACGCTTGGTGGAAGAAGCCGTGCAAGGATCAATGGCTCGCCTAGGTGGGCGGCCTGGCTGGGCTGTTCCGTGGACTCCTTCGATTTCACGATTTTCTTCCTGATCATGCTGCCGATCTCACAGGAGTTCGGTGTCCCGCTGACCAATGCGGCGGTCGTGTTCACGGTCACCCTGTGGATGCGCGCCTCGTTGGCCGGAGCTGATCGTCCTACGCCCGGTCGGCGCTGCCGACCCGAGTCCGGCGTACGGGGAAGCCGGCACTTCCGCAAAAATCTAAAATTAAAACCGCAAGGCGTCCCAATCGCGAACCGCGGGGCTCGCGTATCCTGCCCACCGTAACCCTCGCTGGCCAGGTGCGATCAGCGCAGAGAACGTGGAGCGCGGAGCAAAAAGCGGTCCTGCGGCGCAGGAGATGGGATGACGAAATTTGGCGAAACGGTTGAGGAGGATGAGCGCCGGTTCGGCCGCAGCTATCCACGCGATGCCGTGCCAAGAGGCCGCTGGGGTAACCCGCTGATCGGGGTTCTCGGTGCCCTCTTCCTCGGCGGATACTTGATAATTGGCCACCCGTCCGTCCCGGCCGCGACCGCGTCCGCGCCGCCTTCCGATGAGCAGCCGGCACCCGGGCAAGTGCCGCCGCGGCTCGCGTCCAGCAGGGAAATCAACAGCCCATCCCATTCCGGTGTCGCGCAGGACGAGTCGACGGACTCCTCGATGACCGACCTGCCGAAGGCCGCGTTCGGTGCGGCACTCGCCTTGGCATGGGCTGTGTTCGGCTCGTGGCTCGGGATGCGTCGCGCACGGCGACTGGACCCCCTCCATGAACCTGCGGGCGTCAGGCTCACGAAAAGCCGTCCGTCGCGCACCGCTCACGATTCACTGCGGGCTCCAACCTGTGAGCGCATGTACGATGAGACCCGCCTCGTGCCCCAATATCTACGGAGCGCGGAGTTTCCAGCGATGAAGCAAGACCTGCTGAGATTGGCTGAGGTGCACCCTGACGAGGGCCTCGCACTGCGCAGGATCGAGCGCGTCCCCGATCGCCGCTACAGCAGCCTCCATGACCTGATCACCGAGATCCGTGTCGACTGAGACGCTGTGGCGAGTAAAGGCGCGGGGAAGCGATGCCCGATTGGATCAGCGGATGGCTCGACCGGTTGCCGGCGGGACAGCTGGCACTGGTGTTTTGCGCATTTTTCGTTGGAATTACCTGGCTGGGCATCCTTGTAGTCCATCCGCTGATGCGGCGCCTGCTGCACCGAAATGAACCATCCAACGAGCTGATCATTCATATCGCCGGCACCTTCGGGTTGGTCTACGCCGTGCTGCTCGGCCTGCTGACTGTTGCGACCTTCCAGAACACCAAGGACCTCCAAGACAATGTCGGGCGTGAGGCTTCGAGCCTATCGACCATTTACCACAGCACGGATGGCTACCCCGAACCGCTCCGCAGCGAATTGAAAGCCGAGCTGCGGGACTACACACATTATGTCATCGACAAGGACTGGCCTGCCCATAGGATAGGATTGGTGCCCGAGGGCGGCGAGCACCGGCTGCAGGTATTCCGCTCGACATTGATGTCCTACGAGCCGGCGACAAAGACGCACGAGTTGCTGCACAGCGAGCTGCTGCGCTACCTGGATGCCATGATGGTATCGCGTGAGCAGCGGCTGGCTGCCGTCACCGCATCCATTCCGCGCGTGTTGTGGTATGTCGTCTTCATCGGCGCGTTCCTGATGATCGCATTTCTGTGGATGCTCCACATGGAGCTCGTGCCACAGATCTTGCTGGGTGGGATCACCGCGTTTTTCCTGGGGATCATGATCTTCCTGATCTATGCCTTGGATCGTCCGCTGCAGGGTGCGGTCAGCGTCCCGCCAGACTCATTCAGATCGGTCTACGACCTGGTAATGAAGTGGGACGAGCCCGCATGATCAGCAGAGCCATTCCTTCGATCCTTCGTCGGGTACGGCCGGTCGTCGCCGCTCTGATCACAATACTGATCGCCATCGCCGCGGTCCTGTCGGCTCCCGTGCGCGCCGACGCCGAGATTTTTGCCTCTGTCGGCACCGGCGAACTCAACGGCGTCTACTACCCCGTGGGGGAGGCTATCTGTCAGATCGTCAACCGGGATCTGAGCACCCATGGCGTCCGCTGCTCGCCTGAGGCGACGCCGGGATCGGTCTATAACATCGGCGCCATTCAATCCGGCGAGCTGGAGTTTGGCATCGTCCAGTCTGACGTTCAATTTGCCGCTTACAAAGGTGAAGGTGCGTGGATCGGCAGACCATTCATCGGTCTACGATCGGTGCTGTCCCTATATCCCGAGCTCGTTACCGTGCTGGTCCGCGCGGATTCGCGTATTCAGGATCTTGCGGGCCTGGCGGGCCGAAGGGTGAATGTAGGCAGCCGAGGTACCGGTACCCGGGCGACGTGGGACGCGATCGAAGCGGAACTCGGCTGGCGCGACGCGGAGCGGGTGCGGCCAGTGGAGATGAGGGCCGACGCGACCACATCGGCGCTCTGTAGCGGGGAGATTGACGCCAGCATGCTGATCGTCGGGCACCCCTCGCCGCTGGTCAAGACTCAGCAGGCCGCCTGCCCGATCAATCTGGTCGCGATTACCGGTCCCGCCATCGACAAGCTGCTCCATTATCGCCTGTATTATCAACGCGGAACCATCCCTCCCAACCTCTATGGGCTGGCAGCCGACGTGCCGACCTTCGGCGGCCGCGCGACCCTGGTGACATCGGCGTCCCTCGACGCCCGCGTGGTGGCGGTGGTCGCCAAAGAAGTACTCGCTCATTTAGCCGACTTGCGGACCCTCCAACCGGCGCTCGCCAAGTTGAGACCGCGAGATATGGTGATTGACGGGCTGACGGCGCCGCTGCATCCGGGCGCTGAGCAGGTCTACAAGGAGCTGGGACTGATCGAATAAGGGTTGTGCTACACACCCGTTCTCCGAAATTGGCTTCCAGGCTGCGGATGGACCTAAAGACGGGATGAAGTATGTCGGCGATGAGGAGATATTTCGGACGAGTTGCAGCAGCTCTTCTGACGCTCGGCGTACTGACCCCGTGCTCATCTGCCCCGGGTACCACGGGACCGAACGTGATCATCCTGCTGCAACTTGCCGGCGACCGCGAAGCGCTTACCCAGCTCGGATCGTGCCTGGCTTCCAGGTTATCGCGAATGCCGGATGTCGAGATTGCCACTGGACCGAGCGACGGTGTGCGGTTCATCATCGACATCATCGCTGCGAAAGACTCCTTCGCGAGTCTGGTGGTCGCGGAGACTTTTCCAGTGGAGCAATATCGCGTGCGGATCAAGGAGGGTGAGGACAGCGATGCACTGCTGGCCGGGATCCGCTCCTATACGCTGCTTCGATTGCACGAGCTCGTGCCGGGCCGGTCCCGGCAAGCCCTCTGTGCAAGCATCGCCGACGAAATTGGCGACAAGGTGTTATCCAAGGAGTACACCGAGCGCAATGACTGATACGTGAAGGCTATCGGAGAGGGAGTTCGACCATGTTCGATGCGAAGTCGTTGCTCAATACGATCCTCGGCGGTCAAACAGCGCAGAAGGCTACGGCAGCGGCGCAAAGCGCCGGCTCCACTGTAGCGAGTGTTGTTTCTGAAGCCGAGGAAAGCCTGAAGGGGACCCGGGTCGGCGATGCGCTCGCCGGAGCGAAGAAACTCGCCGAGCAAAACCCGACAGCCGCGGTGGCTGTCGCGGGCGGCCTTGCCGCATTGTTGCTGGGTACGTCCACCGGACGAAGCGTAACCGCGGGGGCAGTCAAGCTCGGCGGGCTCGCCGGCCTCGGCGGGATCGCTTACAAGGCATTCTCCAACTGGCAGCAGAACAAACCGCTGATGGAAGGTGTGCCGGGCCTCGAGCAATTGACGGCACCCGCCCCGACCGGGTCCGGATTTCACGCCGACGATCACAGTCACGACACCGCACAGCTGATCGTCGGAGCCATGGTCGCTACGGCAAGCGCAGACGGCACGATCGATCCGGCGCAGCGAGCGACGCTCTTGGCACAGATGCAACGCGCCGGCCTCGGTTCGGAGGAGCGCGCGTTTCTCGACGAAGCCATTGCCCATCCAATGAGCCCGGCCGAGATTGCCCGCAGCATCGCGGGCAACTCGCAACTGGCCTCGCAAGTCGTCGCGGCCGCGAGCCTGGTGGCTGATCCGGCGAATGCCAAGGAGGAGGAATTTTTGTCCAGTCTCAGCACCGAACTCGGCATGTCCGGTGACCTGCTGTCGCATATCAGGGCAGCGGTTTCGGGCTTTCGCGCCGCCTGAGGAACCGCAGCCCGCGAAGAATCTCGATCCTGCATATAGCGACGGGCAAATTGGTCCATATGCATTTGAGCGAGAAGGGCGTCGAATAGCGCGCGGTGCAGATCGAGCTACTCTCGAGCCTTCTTCGCCAGCGCCGTGCCATAGTGTTGTGCGCGCTTGCCGCCGTGACCGCGGCGGCTTGGACCTATTTGTTGCTCGGCTCCGGCGTCGAGACGGAAATGATGGACATGGGCGGTGGGCAGATCATGGCGATGCCCACCGGGTGGAGCCCGCTTTATGCGGTGCTGATCTCCGTCATGTGGGTGGTGATGATGGTGGCTATGATGCTGCCAAGCGTTGCTCCAATGGTGCTGTTGGTCACTACCTTCGCATGGGATCGCCCTGTCGATTCCAACCTCGTTCCGGCCACGGCGATGCTGTTTGCGTCGGGCTATCTTCTCGTCTGGTGCGGGTTCAGCCTCGGCGCTACCCTCCTGCAATGGGGTCTCGACGAAGCCGGACTATTATCCGAGAGGATGGCGTTTGGCAATGCGACCCTGTCCGGCACGGTACTAGTCGCCGCAGGTGTCTATCAATGGACGCCGCTGAAGGATGCCTGCCTTAGGCATTGTCGCTCGCCCACTGAGTTCCTGGTGCGTCATTGGCACCCGGGCACGCTCGGCGCGGTCCGCACTGGGGTTCGGCATGGGCTCTTTTGCCTCGGCTGCTGCTGGATGCTGACGGCGCTTCTGTTCGTCGGCGGATTGATGAACCTCGCCTGGGTCGGCGCGATCGCGCTCTTCGTGCTGTTGGAGAAGACCCTGCCATGGGGCGATTGGATGGGCCGGCTGACCGGCCTGCTTCTGGTTCTGTGGGGGGCGACCATCTTGGTCCGGATGATTTGAATTGAAATGAAGCTTGCTCTATGGCTGGATCAACTGAGCGAGTACCTGATTCCACCACGTTCAAGTGTTACAATGTGATACAAAAGTATCGTAAATCTTTACCAAACGTCACGGAATTGTCATACTGGCGTAGCACTGCCGACGTATTAAGTAACCTGGCAGATTTTTGGTCCTTTCATGAACTCCCTCCGCCGTATCACTCAGCCCATCGCGTTCGCGACGCGGACGCTGGTGTGAGCCAGGGGTGTGTAGACGTGGCAGACCCCGCTCGCAACCTGGCCGTACGGACGCCCGCGGAGACAAGCATCGGCCGCATCGATAAGGACAACCCAAGGGCGAGCTCTTCGGGTTTCTCGATCGAAAAAAGACGGCGCTGGGGCGCGATCACTGTCGACATCGTCACCCGCGCGGCGGGTGAGACGTTTTCCCGGAGCGATTACCACGAGCTCACCTATTTTTTGACTGATTTCCACGCCACGATACAAGACGACGAAAGGTCAGAATGGGAATGTGACCTGTTGCGCCATCATTTCGTCTTTCGTCCTCCTGACATCACGTTGCGAAGCAACTTGACAACCGGCCGTTATATTCACGTCCTGCAAACCCGCGATACATACGAGCAGCTCGCATCGGAAATCGTTCCGGGGGGCGTTGTCCGTCTTGTGCCGAAATACAACCTGTACGACCCCCTGGTCTCACAGCTCGTGTCGACCATCGCCAATGAAATGGAGGGCGGCTTTCTCGACCATATTCTGGCCGATGCGCTCAACACCGCGCTCGCGGTGCAGATTATGCGACTCTGCGGTGATCCGACAGCGATCGCGATCGCGCCGTCGAACGGATTATCGCGCGAGCGGCTGACGCGCGTCTACGACTACATCGAGGCGCATCTCGATGATCGGTTGACCTTGGCCGATCTTGCGCGGGTCGCATGTCTCAGTCCCTACCACTTTAGCCGTAGCTTCAAGCAAGCGGTTGGTGTGGGGCCGCAGCGTTACGTGATGCAACGGCGGGTCGAACGGGCAAAAGCTCTGATGCGCCGAACCAATCGGCCGCTGGCTATGATCGCCCAGGAAGTCGGCTTCGCCGACCAAAGCCACCTGACCTCCGTTTTTAGGCGAGAGATCGGCGTCACACCCGGTCACTTTCGTGCGGCACTGATCTAAGCCCGAAGGCCAATTTCGAACCAATAAATCAACTCCGCAAGAATCCGACATCAAACCGCAACAGTCTCCAATCGCGGCGCGTTTGGACGGCCTAACGGTGGTTGGATCGCGACGAACAGTAATAAACCCGCATTCGCCGGATGACGCGGCAATTTTGAGTACTTTGAAGACGGTTTTCTTTTAAGCTTCGGCATCTTACCTAGAGCCAATCGGGGCAGCGATGGCGGACCCGACGGATGAAGCGGACAAGGGTGCTTTGCGCCTCGATTTTGACCGTCGGGTGATGCTGCAATTCCGTGGCGTCGCGATCACCTCCGATGCCGGGCTGCTGGCTTACCGTGAATTGGATAATGCACTGCGCCTCACCGACACGGTTGCCGATGCGCTGGCTGACGCGCGGACCGGCAACAACGGTCGCCACCGGCTGACCGGACTGCTGGGCCAATCAGTGTTCGGCCGGCTGGCCGGCTACGAGGACGTGAACGACGCAGTGAGGCTGTGCCAGGATCCAGCGATGCGCTGGGTGGAGGGCGACCGGGCGATCACCGGGTCTGCCGCCTCGGCCAGCCAGATGGGCAGGTTCGAGACGAAGTGGCTGAGCCGAGCGGAGGACCTCGCCGCGCTCGCCGATCTGCCCGGTCAGTGGATCGCCAAGGTGCACCAGTGGCGACCGCCGAAGATCATAGTGCTCGACATGGATTCGAGCGAGAGCCCGACTTACGGCGAACAGGAAGGCAGCGCCTACAACGAGCATTTTGGTTGCACCTGTTACCACCCGCTATTCGTGTTCAACCAGCTCGGTGATGTCGAGCGGTGTGCTCTGCGATCTGGGAACGCGCACAGCGCCGACAGCTGGCGCGCGGTGCTGGAGCCGGTGATTGCTCGTTACCGGAGCGTCGTGAAGCGTCTGTATTTCCGAGGAGACACAGCCTTCGCCAATCCCGAGATGTACGAGTTCCTCGAAGCCGAGGACATAAGCTATACGATCCGTCTCCCGGCCAATCGGGTCTTGCAGGACAAGATTGGATACTTGCTCAAACGCCCGGTCGAGCGACCACCGCACGAGGTGCGCCGGTTCTTCGCCAGCGTCGGCTATCAGGCACAGAGCTGGAACAAGCCCCGCCGCGTCGTGGCCAAGAGCCTGCCCTCGCGAAGGCGGGGGTCGAATGGCATCCGGGCGAGTTGTACCCACGCGTCGGCTTCATCGTCACCAACCTGGCACGGTCCGCCGAGCGCGTCGTCGCCTTCTACAACCAGCGCGGCACGTGCGAGCAGTACATCAAGGAAGGCAAGAACGCGATCAAGTGGACGCGGCTGTCATGCCCGACCTTCGCCGCCGCGGCGCGTCTCCAGCTCCATGCGCTGGCCTACAACCTCGGCAATTTCATGCGCACCTTGGCGATGCCAAAAGCGGCGGAGCCGTGGTCTCTGACCAGCCTGCGCGAGAAGCTGATCAAGATCGGCGCGAAGGTCGTGAGCCATGGCCGCTACGTCACCTTCCAGATGACCGAGGTCGCGGTGAGCCGAGATATGTTCAGAAATCTTGTCGCTCATCGCCCGGCTCCGGGCACCACCCGCGCGCGCATGAGGGATCAAATGCGGCAGGCGACGACCGCGCAGGTGCGCCTTGATGCAGGCAAGCAGCACGTTTTCAGTGCCTCAGCGCGTTCAATTGGTCGGTTCGACCATCTTCCACCCTGCGAAGCGTGATTTATCGTTGCCAAAGACGCCCAAAGGCGCGATCGTGCCCTCAAAACCACGCGAAATCGGGCGAATGTCGGTTTAAACTGGGAGCCCGGGGGACGGGTGCTCGTCGAGCAGTCAAACGCACCTCGCGTTCGATCCAAAGCATGCTAAATCCACCGATCATCGGCTTTATCGTTTTCGCGGTAATCTTGGCCGGCGCAGTCGCCGGCTGGTCGGTCGGTCCGCATCCGCCGTCACATCACCTCACCGACGAGACCAAGAGCCTCGTCTCGGTATCGATGGCCGTGGTCGCCACGGTTTCGGCGCTGGTGCTAGGGCTTTTGATCTCGAACGCCAATGCTTCTTTCATCGCTCGCAGTGGTGAGGTTACCGCGCTTTCCGCTGACATCCTCCGGCTCGACCAGATGCTGCGGCTGTATGGGCCGGAGGCGGACCCTGCTCGGGAGGCGCTACAGAGGTATGCCGAGCGCAAGACTGCTGATCTATTCCCGGAAAGCTCGGACGATATCCGCGTCGACAATCGGTCGACATATGAGCTGCTGCAGCGAGTCGAGGACTTGCTGCTTGGCCTGCAACCAACCGACCCCCGGCGCCAATGGTATATGGGACAGGCGATGACGCTCGCCGCGAAGATCGGGGACACACGCTGGCTGTTGGCCCAGCAGAGCGGACAAGGCACTCCAAAAGCGTTTCTCGGTCTTGTAGTCTTCTGGCTGACCTTGCTTTTCGCCAGTTTTGGTCTGTTCGCGCCGCACAACGTTATATCGGCACTGGCCTTGGCGCTTTGCGTAGTGGCTGTATCCGGCGCTGTTGAGATGATCCTTGAATTCGAGCAGCCGTTTGGTGGGCTGCTCCATATCTCGTCACTGCCGATGCGCCAGGCCATCAATGCGCTGGCCAATTGAACGGTGCTCTTTAATTTTTCACGGCAGATTTTCACGTCTCATTCGGGCCGGCATCGGCGACCGCCGCGCAACAGCGCCGGGGCGCCTCCTCCTCTTCCCGCCGGCGTCATTCCAGTGCTTCGTAGCCTGATGGCAGCACATTGTAGGCGTACTCACGATCTGGTCGCTGGCACCCCTGGGCGCTGGCATAAGGGGGATAAAGGATAAAGGATAAAGGATAAAGGATAAAGGGAGTGGGTCTGATGCGACACCTTCTGTTGTCTGTCGCCTTGATCGCCGGGCTGTTACTTCCCATAGGCGTCGCTCAGGCGCAAGGCACAGGCACGGTGACGGCGACTTGCAAGGACGGTACCTCCTTCACCGGTGCGAAACGCTCCGGCGCCTGTCGGGGCCATGGCGGCGTGCAGTCATGGGGTACAGGGCCAGAGTCGAGCGGCCTCGTCAATCAAGCGATCGAGCCGGCCTCGACCCCTACCTCCGCCAAAAACGCCGCCCAAGCGCAAGGGACAGGTATGGTCACAGCCACCTGCAAGGACGGCACACCCTTCAGCGGTGCCAAAGCGTGCCGGCGCCTGCCGGGGCCATGGCGGCGTACAATCATGGGGTGCGGCCGAGGCAACAACCATTCCTATGAATGCGCCGGCCCAGCTGGCGACGCCCGCGCCCGCTACAAGCCGGCGCACCACTCCGGCTCCCGCCAGTAACGGCCAGGTTTGGGTCAATACCGACAGTCGAGTGTACCACTCCCCCGGTACTCGATGGCATGGCAAGACCAAGGAAGGCATTTACATGTCCGAGACGCAGGCCCAAGCGCGGGGGCCAAGCCGGACCACGGAAAGGCTTGCGCCTCGTAAGCGCATTTCTGGCGAGAACCTGGCTCATATAACGGGAGGGGCGGCGGGACTGCCGTCGCGCCCCTGCCATCAGGCGACCTTGCGAACGGTCGCCTGGCGCGCCGACTGCGGATCGGCATCTCAGCAAGCATCTGATATTAGAACCGCAAGCCGGTCCAATCGCATGGCGCCGCGGCCCTATACTAGTCACGCAGCGATCACGCGATCGGCTGCAATGACCGACCTTGATCCTGGCAAGAAAGAAGAGGACCCAAAGGAGCTTCGCAGCGCTGCTGTCGATGCACTGCAGAAGGCTGCTCGCCAGACCGACCCGCAGGAGTTCAATCGGCTGACGCGCCATGCCTTGGCTCTGATCGAGCGGGCCCGCGCTATCGGACATGGCCGACAGACCGCCGTTTGGGAAGCGACCGAACCGCAGGTCCTTCAGAAAGATGACGCTGGAAGACCCGGCTTGTTGCACAAAATAATCAAATTCATCGTTAGGCTCTGGCGCCGCTCGGCATAATCTGCTCCGTGGCGGTTGTAGCGGCCGGACAAGGAGACACCGATGGCGACGATGACCAACGAGAAGCGCTACGCGCTCGAGTGGATCGATGAATACGCGGGGCGCTTTTCTGATTTTCACTTGCGCATTTGGAATTACGCCGAACCCGCCTGGCGCGAATACAAATCGGCGAAAGCCTATTGCGAGCTGTTGCGCGCCGAGGGGTTCGCGGTCGAGGAGGGCTCGGGCGAGATGCCGACCGCGTTCTGCGCGCGCTGGGGTAAATCCGGTCCGGTGCTGGGCACGTATGCCGAATACGACGCGGTGCCGGGCAACTCGCAGCAGATCGTCCCCCATCAGGCGCCGCGAGCGGGACTGCATCCCTGGGCAGCCGGACACACCGACCCGCATTCGGCACTCGGCACGACGGCACTCGCCGGCGCATTGGCGGCCAAAGCGGCGATGGAGAGGTTCGGCCTCGCCGGCACGCTGCTCTTGTTCGGCGAGCCCGCCGAAAAGGTCTGCGGCTCGAAGCCGGTGCACGCCGCGAAGGGGTATTACGACGGCGCCGACGCCTTCATTTCTTATCATCCGCATTTCGCCAACACCGCGATCTGGGACACGCAGTGCGGCTCCTATTGGAGCGTCGTATTCACGTTCGAGACCGTCGTTCCGGAGACCTGGATCGACAAGAGCCTCATTCCGACGACGCACACCTCGCATGCCGCGGCCCGCTGCCCGGGTGCGATCGACGCCCTCTGCCTGATGTATACGACAACCAAATACACCAAGGAGGCGATGTTCCCGCATACCGGCACTTGGACCCTGAACGAGTTCGTGCTGGTCGGCGGCGACGCCACCTCCGACAATCTGCCGCCGCGCTTCAGCCAGATCCAATATGCCTGGCGCTCGCCGAGTCTCGGCATCCAGCAGCAGATCTATAACGTGCTCGAACAAAATGCCCGGCACGTCGCCGCGATGACCGGCTGCAGCACTTCGGTGCGGTGGGTCACCAAGACGCGCGTCGGGCTCACCAACCACGCGATGGCCGATCTGACGTTCGGCAACATGCGGCTCGTCGGCCCGCCGCACTTTACCGACGAGGCGCGCGACTTCGCGCGAAAGATCCAGGCCAATCTGGGCTTGACACCGATGGCGAACCCGTTCCTCGACGACAACGAGCGGCTGATGCCGCCCAAGGAGTACGAGGCCAGGCTGCGCCGCGCGCTGCCGGAATGGCAAACCAACTACACCTCGGACGATTACGTCGACTATACTTGGCACGCGCCGACCGTGCGGCTGTTGACGATGCGGCCGCGCCTGCGTCCGCCGAGCTCCGACTATGAATACCCGGCCTGGGCGCACAACGCGCTGGGCGGGCTGCCGGCGGCGATCAACCCCGGCATCTTGCTCGGCGCAAAGACGATCGCTGCGAGCTTCCTCGACCTATTGACCGAGCCGGCTCTCTTGAAACAAGCGCAAGACGAATTCGCCGAACGCACCGGCGGCGGGGTCGGCGGCACCAAATGGGTGGCGCCCTTGCTGCCCAAGGATTTCCAGCCGCCCATCGATCTGCGCTGGCCCGAATACATTCAGACCGCGCGCGGCGAGGAATGGTGGATCCCGACCCCTTCGGTCGGCTCGGGCGCCGGCGAGCCGCTATGAACTGACTTCGTCGACGCGCCGCCTCTTACTTATTTCGCGACCAGTAACCCGCCGCCGCGGGAAACATGGTCTGGCAGCGCGTCGCTTCGGCCGGCCCGTCGAGCGTGTCGGCGGCCGCACGCCAGACCGCGTAGTGCGGTGCGGCCCGATGCGCCTCCAGTGCGGCCTGGTCGCGGTAGACTTCGTAAAAATAATAGACGTTCTGGTCCTGCTCGTCCTGCAGGACGTTGAAGCGCATGCAGCCCGGCTCGTCCCCCTCGGAACCGAGGGCATCCACCTCGATCGCCTTCAGGAAGCGCTCGCGCGCCTCCGGCTTTACCCGAACCTTGACCCACATCGCCAGCATGCGGCCTCCTTTCTCTCGGTAAGTCGAGCTCGCCGGGAGCCATCGCTCCGTCACGAGCCCGTCGGACGCGCACCTTATGCAAACGGCGACGGGGATGTCGACTCTGACCCCGATCTCCCCGGCGTCTGTGTCAACCGCCCTGCTCCCACACTGACTGTCACAGATCGAGCCGCGCCTTCAGCGGATCCGGGCCGAACGTCACGCCCGAGTTCGTGAAATTCAGCACGCTGCGCGCCGTCGAATCATAGCGCGGCCATTCGGGACGGCCGCCGCCGTTCGGATCGCCGGTCTTCACAAAAGCCGCCCAATAGCCGCTCATCGTATGCCCGATCCCTACGTCGACTGCGCCGGCCTTCTCTTTCAGGACCGGCGCGACAGCGTCGAAGGCAAAGACTATCTCCGAGCCATGGGCCGCACCCGATACCTTCTCCCTTTGTGCCTCGGGCACGTAGGAGAAGCGATAAAAATAGGCCGGCTGGCCAGACTTGGTGGTCAACTCCGCCAGGTTGCGCGACGGTTCAACCATGGTCCGGTCGGCGATGATCGCCTGGATGAGTTCCTTGAGGCTCGCGTCGCGCTTCGGATCGTAGAGCGCACGTGCCTGCGACGCGAGCGGGCCGAACAGAGCGAACAGTTCATCCTTGGTCTTCGCTGTGCTTGCGCCGAGGTCAGCGTCGTTCGCACCCACAATCACCGGGACCATCGCCTGCCTACCGGCGCGAATGGCCATCTCGGGAGGCTCCGCGACCAGCCCCCCGTCGACGATGGAGAACGACAGGCCTGGTATTTCAGGACCACCGAAAACTGATGAGACGTAATCTTCGGTACCCTTGTAAAACGTCGCCGCAGGAAGCGCGCGAAGCTTGGCGAGCGCCGCCTTGTCGTCGTCGTGACTCCCAAGGAACGCGCATAATCGCCAGCGATCTTCTCGGCGGCGGCAAGAGAGCGCATCGGCAGTGCGCCGGCGCGGGGCGTCGGGATGCCGGGAGACTGCAAGATCACCCGACGGAAGAGGCCGCGCGCCATCGGCGATGTCAGCATGGCGAGGACGGACTCGCCGGCGATCGTCACGTTTGATCGGATCTGGTCCATGTAGCCGTAGTTGCCGCGCGGTGCTTCGGGCGTCTCGCTGGCGAGGGCCGGGTGCGCGAAGAACCCGAGCCGGCCGAGGCGACAATTGAAACTGGCGCAGACGAGGCCCTGACGGGCGAGGAAGTCTCCCGGATAGGGCGAAGCCGCTCCTCGGACGAGGCCGCCGCCGTGGATCCAGACCATGACCGGTAGCGGCTTGTCCCCGGCAGAAGCCCGATGCCACACGTTGATGTAGAGACAGTCCTCGGAAGTGCCCTTAGAGGCGGAAGGCAGCAGCGAGGAGGGCTGTGGGCAATCGAATTGGAGCTGTGATGCCTTGAGAATGCCCTTCCATGGCGCAACCGGCTGCGGCGGACGCCAGCGCAGTGCACCAACCGGCGGCTGAGCAAACGGGATGCCCTTGAAGGCCATCACACCGTTCGCCGCTGTGCCGCGAACCTCCCCACCATCGATTTGGACCAGCGTTGGCTCGCCTGCGGCCGATGCTCCTGACGCGTCGGTGGCCGTCGCGAAGGCAGCGATCAAAAAACCCGCAACGAGACGGTGAACCCCCAGAATGCCGAGAATGGGTCGCACTACACCCTCCCGTATTAGGCCCTCGATCATCCTACGCGAAAACGAGCCCAACTCTGCCTCCTGATCTACAACCTGACGCGGACATGACGCGACCCTTGCTACGGCACGAAAAAGAGGATTCAGTTCGAAGACGGAGCCGGTGAGCGAGGCTTCGCTGAACCGGGGAGGCCGCAATGGTCTCACTCACTCAGTTCGTGGTTTGGATAATCGTTGGTCTGCTTGGGGGGAGCATCGCCGGGCTGATCATCAGGCGGGAACGCAGGGGCTTTGGTGTTTGGCGAAATCTAGGGCTGGGCTTGGTCGGCGCCCTCGTCGGCGGTCTGCTGTTCTGGATGCTGGGGCTTTTCCCGGGACTCGACAGTGTGCGGATCTCGTTGCGAGACGTCATCGCGGCGATCGTCGGATCGTTTCTTGTCCTCGGAGCGCTAGGGCTCTGGCAGCGCTGGAAGGGGCCGTCCTGAGGAGACCCCTGGGCCGAGAGCGGCTCGCTCCGGCTCGTCGGCCGCCAGCGCAGGGTTGATCAAGCCGCATCGGAGAGTTGCGCAGATCGGCGTAGGATACCCGTCTTACGCTCGCTAAAGTGCATTTACCGTTAGGAGACTTGAGCGGAGGATGGGTTATGCAGTACCAGCGCATCTCGGCCGATTGTCATCTCGACATGATCTGGCTGCCGCGCGATCTGTTCACCTCGCAGGCGGCCCGGGCGTTGAAGGAAGAGATGCCTTACGTCAAGGAGCAGCCGGACGGCACCAAGCGCTGGATCGACAACAACGGGGCCGATTACGGCAAGGCGGGCGGGGTCGGCGCCGTCGGATCGGAGTATGTCCCCGGCAAGCAACTGCGCGTCGACAAGATGCACGAGGCCGGTCTCTATGAGGACTACAAGACCAAGGGGTGGCGCCGACCCGGCGACCCCCACCTTCGGGTCAAGGAACTCGACCGCGACGGTGTCGATGCCGAAGTCATCTACGGCATTCTCGCGGCCTGCGCGAAGATGAAGAACCCCGCGGCGGCGAACGAGATGCTGCGGATCTACAACGACTTCATGAACAACTTCTGCAGCTACTATCCGCAGCGCGAGATCGGCCTAGCGTGCCTTCCCTATAGCGATATCGAGGCGGCCGCGGCCGAGGTGCGGCGCGTCGCGAAGCTCGGCATGAAGGGGGTCGAGCTGTCCTGTTCCTGGCACATGACGCCGATGTGGCATCCGATGTGGGACCCCCTGTGGACGGCGGTCAACGAGACACAGCTGCCATTGCACTTCCACACCTTCCCGGCGACCGACCCCGAGCTGCGCAAGTCTCTGGAGCCGGCGATCGCGCGGCGGATGACCTATAGCGGCCTGTGCCGCTTCCAGATGACCTTGGCGACGATCCTGACAGACCTGATGGGGGCGGCGGTGTTCGAGCGCTTCCCGAACATCCGTGTCGTGTTCGGCGAGAGCGGCATCGGCTGGATCCCGTATGTCATCGACCGCATGGATTTCGAGTTCCAGGACCAGTATCAGGACCTCAAGCTCAAGAAGCTGCCGAGCGAGTACTGGCGCAACCAGTGCAAGGCGACGTTCCAATTTGACCGCGTCGGCACCAAGCTGATTGAAGAGATGGGGGTCGAGACCCTGATGTGGGGGTCGGACTACCCGCATCCCGACGGGGTGTGGCCGGAGTCGAAGAAATACATCGACGAGCAGTTCAGCCACCTGCCAGCGGACGTGACCTACAAGATGACCTGCGAGAACGCCGGCAAGTTCTACGGCCTGATCAACTAGGCACATCCCTCGCTGGAGGGGCCGCTGGTAGTGAAAAAGCCTCGCCGGGATCTCCGGCGGGGCTTTTTGCTAACGGGGCAAGGGGTCGGTGCGGGTCTCGCGGCCGAGATACATCGCGTAGATGCTGAGTAGCGCGAAACAGGTCATGAGCGCGGCGGGCTTGTTGAAGTTCCCGCCGAACGGGGCGGCCAAGAGACCCGCCACCAGCGGCCCGAAGCTGGTGATGACGCGCGCACCGCCATTGCAGAATGAGACCGCGGTCGCCCGCACATGGGTCGGGAACAGCTCGGGAATGTAGACCGCGTGGCCGGAAAACACGCCCAGCACGAAGAACCCATAGATCAGAAGCAAAGACGGGTAAGGCGCCATTGTGTCGACGGCCAGGAACAGGGTGAGGCCGGCGACCAAGGTCCCGATGTTGTAGAATGCCACGGTCGGTCGCCGTCCGATCAGATCGGCGATAAAGCCGAAGCACGCATAGCCAAAGATCCCGCCGACGCCCCACAGCATCATGTTGCGGCCGATGATCGGAGCCGCCGCCGCACCTTTGATGCCCTCCTTTTCGAGCATCAGGCTTTGGATCGTCGGCAACCAGATCACAGTCGTCCAAATCGCCAGCAACGTACCGAGGGCGAAGAGGAGACCCACGAGGGTATTGAAGCGCAGCTCTCTGTTGAACAATTGCAGCGGCACAAAGCGCAGGAATTCCCTGTCCTCGGTAGTGGTGGCGCGGGCCGCGCCGGCGAGCGCTCGCCGCCGCTCGCGCACCGCCCGGAAATGCTCGGGCTCGACCATGCCGCGGCGGATCAGCAACAGCAGCAATGCCGGGGCGATGCCGACAAAGAACACGTAGCGCCAGCCAAAGCCGCCGATTAGCGCGTAGACCTGGCCGCCGATGATGCTCCCCATGGCCCCGCCGGTCATCATGACGCCGAGAATCTTCGCGCGGTGGATTTCGGCGAAGGCCTCGGCCACCAATGGGATACCAACGATGATCTCAGCTCCGGTGCCAACCCCAGCGAAGAAGCGGTAGATTCCGAGCTCCAGAGGCGAGTGCGACAGCCCCTGCAGCCCGGTGAAGACGCTGTAGATCAGGATGCTGAGCGCCAAGGCCCGGACGCGGCCGATATAGTCGGCGATGATGCCGAACAGAAAGCCGCCGAGCGACCAGCCGAGTAACCCGACCGTGCTGAGGATCCCGCCGACGCGGCCGATATCGGCGATTGTCGGCTGCCCGCCCAAGAGCTCAGTCAATGCCGGGCGAAGCACCAGGGAGAAGAGGCCAAAATCGGTGGCATCGAGCGACCAGCCAGCCCACACGACGAAGAATACCAGCCACTGGTAACGGGTGAAGCCCCTGACAAATGCCAGCTGTCCTGCCGCCGTTCCCCCCGTAGCCCTCATCGTTCCCTCCCGAACGCATGACCATGGCAAGCGCTATAGCGCATCCTCTCGCCCGGGTCCAACCGGGAGTAGAGAGTTTCGACATCGCCGACTTCCCGCGGTACCCTGTCAGGAGACCCACCGGGTACGGGAGAAGTTGATGCCGGAACATCACTGGACAGGCGGCGGTCTGCCGACCTTCGTCACTCACCTCGAATGCAGCCAGACCGGGGAGCGCTACCCCGCGGATACATTGCAGACATTGTCGAAGGCCGGCCGGCCTTTGCTGGTGCGCTATGACCTCGACGGCATTCGCCGCGCGCTGCCCCGTGAGGCGCTCATTACCCGGCCGCAGACCCTGTGGCGCTATCGCGAGCTGCTGCCGGTGCGCCGGCCGGAGAATGTGCTCTCGCTCGGCGAGGTGGTAACGCCGCTGATCCAGCTGCCCCGCATCGCCGCCCGGCTGGCCAAAGGGGGCGAGATCCTGGTCAAGGACGAGGGACGTCTGCCGACCGGCTCGTTCAAGGCGCGCGGGCTGGCCGTGGCAGTGTCGATGGCCAAGGAGCTGGGGATCGGTAGGATGGCGATGCCGACCAACGGCAATGCCGGGGCGGCGATGGCGGCCTATTGCTCGCGGGCGGGCATCAAGGCCTATATCTTCTGTCCCGACGATACTCCGGCGGTCAACATCCGCGAGATCGGGATGCAGGGTGCCGAAGTGTTCCTCGTCGACGGGTTGATCGACGATTGCGGCCGGCTGGTCAGCGAAGGCGAGCGCGAAGTCGGTTGGTTCAACTGCTCGACGCTCCGCGAGCCCTATCGCATCGAGGGCAAGAAGACGATGGGGATAGAGCTCGCCGAGCAGCTCGGTTGGCAATTGCCCGATGTGATCTTCTACCCGACCGGCGGAGGGACCGGGATCATTGGTATGTGGAAAGCGTTCGCCGAGCTCGAGTCGATCGGCTGGATCGGGTCGAAGCGGCCGCGGATGGTGGTGGTCCAGGCGGCAGGCTGCGCACCGATGGTCAAAGCGTGGGAAGAAGGCGTCGAGCACGCCCCGCACTGGGAGAACGCACACACCTTCGCCGCCGGGATTCGCGTGCCGCAGGCGGTCGGCGACTTTCTGATCCTGCGTGCGGTGCGGGAGAGCGGCGGGTTTGCGATCGCCGTCACCGATGATGCGATCACCGAGGCGTGGCGCGAGGTCGCGACCGAGGAAGGGCTGCTGCTCTGTCCCGAAACCGCAGCGACTTACTCGGCGTATAAGCAGGCGCTCGCCGCCGGCCGGGTTCGCCCGGACGAACGGGTGGTCCTCTTCAACTGCGCGAGCGGGCTCAAATACCCGATGCCCGAGGCCGGCAGGCGGCTTAAGCTGAGCGAAGCCGTAGACTGGCAGCGGCTGACTGGAGCCTAACCGGTGCTCATGCCCGCCGTCCAAGCTGCCGGGATTGCCGCGCTGCTGACGCTCGCAGCATGCAACGGACCATCCTGGACGCTCAGTCAATCACCGACCGAGATCAGTCTGCGCTGGTATCCGGACGAGACGGACAGCGCGGCGGCGGAGGCGATCGCGCAACAGCATTGCCAGTCATCTGGAAAAAACGCCGAGCTGGTCTCGTCCACCCAGGACGGGAGCGCCCAAGTCGCCACATACCATTGCCGCTGACTTCGTATAATGCGCCGCCATCCAACTGGAGGTTCTCAGATGAGCGTTGAGCAACGGCTGAAAGAACTGAACGTTATACTGCCAAAGGTCGGCAGCCCGCTCGGAAACTATGTCCACGCCAAGCGGGTCGGCAATCTGCTCTACCTCTCGGGCAAGGGCCCGGAAAGCGTCGACGGCACGATGCCTCGGGGCAAGCTCGGCGCCGGTATGTCGATCGATGAGGGGTATCGGCATGCGCGCCAAGTCGGCCTCGTACTGATCGCCGCGATCAAGGACGCGCTTGGCGGCGATCTCGACCGGGTCGAGGGCGTCGTCAAGGTGCTCGGCATGGTCAACGCGGCGCCCGATTTCGCGGATCATCCGAAAGTCGTCAACGGCTGCTCGGATCTTTTCGTCGAGGTCTTTGGCGAGGCGGGCCGGCACGCCCGCTCCGCGGTCGGCATGAGTTCGCTGCCCGCCGGGATTCCGGTCGAGATCGAAGTCATCGTCGCGGTCAAATAGCCGGCCAGGAGCGGCCCGCTGTCAGGGGGCGTGGGCGAGCCGGGTGCGCCATCGCGGGTAGTCCCTCGGCCTGAAGAGCATGAGCAGATCCATCGGCTCATGCTCTTCTTTGGCCTAGTCTATGTCGTCGAAGGGATCGGGCAGACCGGCGGGCTGATTGCCCAGCCGCTTAACTATTATCTGAAGCAGACCTTTGGCTGGAGCCCGGTTCAGGTCTCCGCGTATTTGACAATCCTTAACCTCCCGTGGATCATCAAGCCAGTCTACGGGATCGTTTCGGATTTTCTGCCGCTCTTTGGCTATAGGCGCAAAGCCTACCTCATCATTGCCAATGCAGCGGGGGCCGGCGCCTATGGCTTGGTCACGCAAACCACTGCGCCCAGTGAGCTGGTTTTCGTCCTGCTGCTGACGGCTTACGCGATGGCGATCTCAAGCACCCTGTGCGGTGCGATCCTCGTCGAGAACGGCCAGCAGCTCGGCGCCAGCGACACCTTCGTCAATCAGCAGTGGCTCTGGTTCAACATTGCGGCGCTGGCGAGCGGGTTTATCGGCGGTCAGCTGGTCGAGCGGCTGTCGCCGGGCGAGGCCTTGCATGCCGCGGCGGCGATCATCGCCGTCGCCCCGCTCGCCGTGGTCTTTTCCGCTGGGTTTCTGATCAGCGAGCCCAAAAGTCGTATCGACCTGGAGGAAATGAAAAAGACTTTTGGCGGTCTGCTCGCGGTCTTTACCCAAAGAGAATTATGGTTTGTTGGAGGGTTTCTCTTTCTTTATTACCTAAGCCCGGGATTAGGAACACCGCTTTATTATCACATGACGGATGAGCTAAAATTCTCTCAGGAATACATCGGGATCCTCGGTTCGATCGGCTCTGCCGGATGGATCGCCGGCGCTTTGCTGTACCGCAGGTTTCTCAAAGGGATCACCGCACGAACACTGCTGAATTTGAGCATCTTGTTCGGCACGCTGGCGACGGCGGCGTTTCTGTTGCTGTGGGATGAAGCGACGGCAGCCATCATCAACTTCGCCAGCGGGTTCGCCGGGATGATCGCCTTCGTTGCGACTTTGACCTTGGCCGCGGATCACTGCCCGCAACGGGCGGAAGGATTTGCCTTTGCCGCGTTGATGTCGATCACCAATTTGTCGGGGGCGTTGTCAGACAACATCGGCTCGTTCCTGTATGAGCATCTGTTCAACCGCCATCTCAACTCGCTGATCCTGGTGTCGGCGGCATTCACGGCACTGGCCTTCGTCTTTGTCCCAATGCTGCGGCTGCGCGACAAGCGGGCCGGAGAACCGGCGCGGGCGGTCGGGGCAGCAGAAAATTGACGGTCTAGCTGGCCACTAGACTAGAGCGTGCAGACCACCCTGAGGCCAATGCGCCCCTGCCACCCCGAGGAACTCGGGTCATTGCCATCGCGGTAGGCCGAGCGACAGATCGCCGGATTGTGCGACCACGACCCGCCGCGCAGTATCCGCTGCGCATCGCTTGAGCCTGAAAGAAAGGCGGTCCCGTCAAGCGGAACATCGGCATAAGTATCCGTCACTTTGTCGAGGCAATATTCCCAGACATTACCGTGCATGTCATAGAGCCCGAACCGATTGGGCGGGAACCTCCCCGGTCGCGTCGTCATGGCCCGGAAAACACCGGTTGGACCCTGATCGTAGGCGCCCGAAACGTATTTTACGTCATTGTAGACATCTGAGGCGACACTCTTGCCGTCGCTGTCGCCGCACACGGCACCTCCGGTTCCACAATAATTTGCCAGTTCGGGTGTGATCGTCGGGCCGCAATTAAAAGGGGTCACGGTTCCAGCGCGACAGGCATACTCCCATTCGGCTTCACTCGGCAGCCGGTAGGCGCGCCCAGTGATCGCCGCCAGACGCAGGCAAAACTCCTCGGCCTCGTACCAGGTGATGCTTTCGACGGGCAGGTCAATGCTCCTGAAAAAGGACGATTTTGGATCGAGATCCCGATGGATCCGCTCGGGGTGCGCTGACACCACCGCGGCCCATTGCGCTTGTGTGACCGGTGAGGCCGCGATAAAAAACGAAGCGATCGTGACGTTGTGCTGGGGCCCTTCGTTGGGCCGCCGTTCTGGCTCGTCCGCCAGCGAGCCCATTCTGAAGCTGCCTGAGGGGATTGATACCATATCGAGCCCTGCGCTCAAGCCGAGGGCTTCGGCAAACATTGCAGCCGAGTATTTTTCCGGCGCTTCACGCATCCCCTTTTCGTCGACACTCGGGACCTCGAAGCTGATTGTCCGCAATACGGGCCTCGACAACAGCCTTCTTATCGAAGGTGCGGCGATCGCCGCGCCAGTGCCGAGGACAGCGATCGCGCCAATCCCCATCGTTTGTCGGCGCGTCAGCCGAACCCGCCGCCCAAATAGTCCCCGCTGCGGCTTAGCTTGTGGAATGGCGGGCGCGGCAGAGATGTCGAGCGACCCTGAAGGCGCGCGCGCCGATTGTTCGAGGGCGACGGGCTTGACTTGACGGCCGCCCTCGGGACCGTCGAGATCCAACCGCCGGACCATTTCCCCAACGTCCGACTCCCACCGGTTGTGACTAAGTTCAAATCCATTGCGGTACGCGAAATCCCTGATCTCTGCGGGTAAGTCCTCGGGCGCCGGTATATGCGCCCCCTGCACCAGGACGGGGGTAACAGCTATGTTTCGCCTGAGCGCCGCTTCGATCTCCAAGCGCACGTAATCGGCGGGATTTTCCAGGCGGGTTCGTCCGCCTTCATCTTTGGCATCGGCCCAGTTTCTGCCGATCAGCACCAGCATAAGTTCGCAAGAGGCTGTTGTTTCCTGCAGTGCACTGCGGAAGTCGCGACCCAGTGCGATATTGTCCACATCCATGAAGACTGAATTCTCTCCTAGCCGTGCTATCAGATCATTGAATAAGGCCCGAGCCTCTCCAGCCGTGTTCTCCCTTCGATAGCTGATGAAGATTGTACTCATTGTACGCCATCTACCCCGACGATCCATCGGCGATCCGCTTCATTGTTCGATGGAGACGTGGGACTCAAAAGCAAACCGGGCGATCGAGTTTTGCCACCTCGTGTTCCGCGTATCGCAGCGAGCAACTCCCAGGGCGTATCCTCAATGTACGTGGAAGGACCCTTTAATCATGGCGTAGGTCGAAGTCTGCCTATACCTTCCAGCGGAGTTAACCCTGTTTATGTGAGAGACAACCATAAGAGGGTCACATGCACAAGTTCGTTCCGGTCCTTGCGCTGATCGCGACTGTGCCGATTTGGATTGACGTGCCGGTTGCCGCCGAGTTGCATTCGGCGGCTCCTTTATCCAGTCCCTTCGCGATCGATGTGGCCGGTGCCGGCGCCGCCGTCGTGCTTGTCGCCGGTAAGGGCGGCGGGACGGGTGGTGGTGCCACGACCGGTGGAATGGGTGGTGCTACGACCGGCGGAATGGGTGGTGGTGCCACGACCGGCGGAATGGGTGGTGGTGCCACGACCGGCGGAATGGGTGGTGGTGCCACGACCGGCGGGATGGGTGGTGGTGCCACGACCGGCGGGATGGGTGGTGGTGCCACGACCGGCGGGAATAACGCGCAGCCGTCTTACTACACCTATCAGTGCGCGACTCCCGCCGGAGGATGCTCCTTTGTCGCGCCAGCCTCGTTCCGCTCGAGTTCGCTTCGCGCCGGTGCCCCTTGCTCCTGCGCAGACGGGCAGAGACAAGGTCAACTTAAGTAGAACGCGACGTCGAGTCGGCAGAGGCACGGACGGGTGCTAATCCGACCCGGGAATCGTGCCTTTGGGTAGGCTTTCGCAATAGCGCGCGATCTCGCCCGGTGTCGTGATCCACAGCGCGTCGCGGTCATGTATGATGTGGCGCAGAGCGTCCCGGAAGGCACGGAGCCGGTGCGGCTGGCCGACGATGAAGGGATGCAGTGCAACGGCGAAGACCAGCGGGTATTTGCGTGACTGCTCGAGCATTTCGTCGAACTGATCGATGATCATCTCGGCGAATTGGCGGCCGGTATGACGGCGGTTGACGAGCGCCGGCAGATCGTTGAGCTCTGTCGGATAGGGCACCGACAGGATCGGCCCCGCACGCGTGCGCATCCAGATCGGCTGATCGTCCATCGGCCAATCCATCACGTAGCGATACCCGGCCTCCTTCAAGAGGTCGGGTGTCACTCGGCTTTCGGCGAGACCCGGGCCGAGCCAGCCTTCCGGCCGCCGGCCGGAGAGCCGGGTGACGACCTCGGTGCATTCCGCAATCAGCCGTGCCTCGTCCTCCTCCCACAGCACGTCCTGGTGCTCGGCATTGGTCCGGCCGTGCCCGACAAATTCATCGCCCCGCCCCCTGAGCCGCTCAACGATGTCCGGACAGGCTTCTAGGACTGCCGAATTGACGTTGTGCGCTCCCGGCAGGCCGAACTCGTCGAGCAAATCGAGATAATGCCAGAGGCCGACGCGATTGCCGTAGTCGCGCCAGGCATAGTTGCGATGGGTTTGGGGAGCGAGTACACCCGACGGGTCGACCCCGAGCCCCGCGCCAAACGCGAAAACCTCGATGTTGCTGCAGAGGGTGACGGCGAGGCGGGCGCCCTCGGGCCATTCGTATTGCGGCCGCTTGTGGATCGGCACGTAGTCATAGCGTCTATGGGCGGGGAGCTTCATAGCGTTTGCTCCGGTACGAAGAACCCCTCACCCCCGCCCCTCTCCCCGCAGCGCGGGGAGAGGGGCGGGACCCGCGAAGCGGGAGGGTGAGGGGCAACTCCTTCATGGGGTCAGCGTCCTTTGAACGCGGGCTTGCGCTTTTCCATAAAGGCGGTGCGGCCTTCGGTGTAGTCCTCGCTGGCGAAGCATTCGTCGACGACGCGTTTGCACAGCGCCAGATCGCGCTCGCTGGCGTCTTTCATCGCCTCGCGAACGATGACCTTGACCGCACGCACGGTCAGTGGTGCGTTCGCGGCGATCATCTCGCAATAATCTTTGACGTAGCTTTCGAGCTGATCGGCCGGCACCACCTGATTGATCAGGCCCATGCGCAATGCTTCTTCGGCACTGAACTGGCGCGCCGTGTAGAAGATCTCGCGGGCATAGGCCGGTCCGACGAGATCGATCAATTTGCGGATGCCGTCATAGGCATAGCCGAGCCCGAGTTTCGCCGCCGGGATCCCGAAGCGCGAGCCCTCGGCGGCGATCCGCAAGTCGCAGGCGAGCGCCGTGCCGACGCCGCCGCCGATGCAATAGCCGGAGATCATCGCCATCGTCGGCTTCGGAGTGTCCTGGATGCGCCGGCGGGCACCCTCGGAGATCTTGCCATAGGCGGCGACCGCTTCCTCCGAGGCGCGCCTCTCTTTGAATTCGGAGATGTCGGCGCCGGAAACGAAGGCCCTGCCGCCGGCGCCGCTGACGACGATTACCCGGACCGCGTCATCCCGCTCGAAATCATCGATGATCTGGGTCACGGCCTCCCACATTTCGAGCGACACGGCATTGTGGCGCGCCGGATTGTTGAAGATCAGGCGGCCGATCGGCCCGTCCTTCTCGGCGATCATCTTGCTGGTCGCCAGCGGCTGATCGAGCATGTTTTCGCTCCTTGCCTGGTGGTGACGGGCGGCGGTCTCAGACGACGGCGCGGGCGCGCAGATCGGCGATCGCGGCGTCGTTGTAGCCGAGCCCACGCAACACCTCGCCGGTATGCTGGCCGAGATCGGGCGTCGGGCGCAGTTTCTCGGGCTCGGGAGTGCGGGTCATGTTGATCGCCTGGCCGACGGCCTTCAACGGACCGAGCTTTGGATGGTCGATCGGCCGCGCCATTTCGAGATGCTGGACCTGCGGGTCGGCGAAAGTCTGGTCGATAGTGTAGATCGGCCCGCATGGCACGCCGACCTGGTTCATCAGCTCCACCCAATAGGCGGCGGGCCGCTTCTTGGTGATCTCGGCGATGCGCTCGTTGAGCGCCTTCCGGTTCTTCGAACGCGCCGGGCCGTTCGCGTAATCGGGATCGTCGAGCAATGCCATCGCGTCGGCCGCCTCGCAAAACCGGCGGAACATGTGGTCGCCAGACGCGGCGATGTTGATCTGGCCGTCCGAGGTCGGGAACACGCCCGTGGGGATGCCGGTCGGATGGTCGTTGCCCGCCTGCTTGGCGACTTCGCCCGCCATCAGCCAGCGCGAGCCCTGGAAGTCGAGCATGAAGATCTGCGCTTCGAGCAATGAGGTGTGGACCCATTGCCCCTCCCCGCTCACCTCACGCTCGATCAGCGCCATCAGAATTCCCTGGGCGAGCAACAGCCCGGCGCAGAGATCGTCGATCGGGATGCCGACCCGCACCGGCCCCTGGCCCGGCAGGCCGGTGATCGACATCAGCCCACCCATACCCTGGGCGATCTGGTCGACCCCGGGGCGCTTGGCATAAGGCCCGCTCTGGCCAAAGCCGGAGATGCTGCCGTAGACGATGCGCGGGTTGACCTTCTTGACCGCCTCGTAATCGACGCCGAGCCGGTATTTGACCTCCGAGCGGAAATTCTCGACAACGACGTCGGCTTTCTCCGCCAGCTTGAAAAAGATCGCCTTGCCCTCCTCGCTCTTCAAGTTGAGCGTCAGGCCGCGCTTGTTGCGATGCAGGTTCTGAAAGTCGAAACCCTCGCGCCGCGAGCCGGTGACATCGCTTCTCGCCTCGCCCGGCGGCTCGATCTTGATCACGTTGGCGCCCCAATCGGCAAGCTGACGTACCGCGGTCGGCCCAGCGCGGGCGTGACACAGATCGAGAACGGTGAAACGCGACAGCGGCAGGGTTCCGATGCTCACGATAGGGGTTCCTTGTTGAAATACCTTGGTGCGGGGACAACTTTCGTCTTTCCATCGCCACCACGTCAAGAATGGTGGACCGTTAGACACAGCACCAGGGCGCGCGCTTGCTGGCTCCTGCACCGGTGTGCTACCCCTTTTTTTCAACGAAAAGAGCGATGACGGGGGGCCGATGGGCATCACGATATTGCGGGTGGCGGCGCCTTCGATTTGCTTCGCCGTCCTAGCTGCGGCGGGAGCCGCTGAGACATTGGTCGAGCGCGGGGCTTATCTGGTTACTACCGTAGGCGCCTGTGGCAATTGCCATACGCCGCGCGATGCCGCGAGCAACCCCATTGCGAATATGGAACTGGCCGGCGGGTTCGAGTTCGACGACGCCCCGATCGGGCATGTCGTCACGCCGAATATCACGCCCGACCCGGAGACCGGCATCGGCAGCTGGACGGCCGAGCAGATCATCACTGCATTGCGTGACGGAAAGCGTCCGGACGGTACGATCATCGGCCCGCCGATGCCGATCCGGGTTTATCGTCAGTTGTCAGACAGCGACGCGGCGGCCATAGCCGCCTATTTGCGCAGTTTGAAGCCGATCCGCCATGTGGTGGCGCGAACTACCTACAAGATGCCGCTACCGCCAGGCTATGGGCCTGCGGTCACCCATGTCGACGAACCGCCACGCACCGACAAGATCGCCTATGGCGCCTATCTCGCGGGTACCGTTGGGCATTGCGTGCTGTGCCATACGCCGCCGGGGAGCGGCGGGCCGGATATGAGCCGGGCCTATGGAGGCGGACGCGAATTGCCGGATTTCGGCAATCCCGGAGCGCAAACTGTCAGCCGCAACGTCACCCCCGATCTGGAAGACGGCATTGGCAAGTGGAGCGACGACCAGATCAAGCAAGCAATCGTCGCAGGAACTCGCCCCGATGGGACGAAGCTCGCGCGAACCATGGCACTTGACTGGTACGCCAAGATCGCGCCCGCAGATCTGGATGCGGTCGTCGCCTACTTACGCTCGCTGCAGCCAGTGAGGAGCCCCTAATCAAGGCCTATTGCGATCGCGCGACGGAAGCGGGTCTTCAATAGGACGCCGTCGCGCGGCGGCAATACCCGCGGAGGCTCGTCGGTGCGGATCGCTACCCGAGCGAACAAGGTGGTCGGCGCGTTGTGGACCCGGGCGCCAAAGTCGCGCAGTCCTACCTCGTCGATGATGTCGAAAGTCTCCTTGAAGCCGCAAGCACGAGCGATTGCGACTAGCTCGACACTCTCCGCGGTGTGACTCGCCTGCATCCCGGTCTCGCCATAGCGGCCGTTATCGAACACCGCGACCGCCAAGTTCGCCGGGCGCTGCACCCCGATCGTCGCCAGCGCGCCGAGCCCCATTAGGATCTCGCCGTCGCCGGTGATGACGAGGACGCGGCGCTCGGGCTGGGCAATCGCCAGCCCGAGCCCGACCATTGCGGCGGCTCCCATCGCCCCCCAGAGATAGAAGTTCCGGTCGTCATCGCCGACCGCGGCGGCATCCCAGGTGGTGGAGCCGAGCCCGGTCACGAGCAGCAGATCGCCGCGATTTTCGAGTAGGGTGCGCATCGCGGCGCGCCGATCGAGGCGCCGATCGAGATTGGGGTCGTTCGCGATCATTTCACCCACCGTTTCACGCCGATCAGCCTCTGCGCCAGCAGAACCGCCGTGGCGAGACCGCCGTTGTGGGCGATGTCGATTGCGGCGGCGACGGTCTCGGCCGCCTCGTCGGGCCGTTCGACGCGATAGACGAGCACGTCGCACAATTCGAGAGCCGCCTGCGTTCTCGAGCCCATCGGCACCTGCCAAGGGTTGAACTCGGCCCATTCGCCGCGCATCGCCACCAGCATCACCAGCGGTAAGCGGCAGGTCGTGGTCAGCGACAGCATGTTGATGCAATTGCCGACGCCGCTCGACTGCATCAACAGAACCGCGCGGTGCCCGCCGAGCCAGGCGCCCGCGGCGAGCGCCACCCCTTCCTCTTCGGTCGTCAGCGGCACGGCGCGAATCTCCGGATCATCGCGGCAAAGCTCGATCAGCCGGGCGTGCCCGGCATCCGGCACGTAACCGACCTGACGGATTTCCGCCGCCTTCAGCGCCGCGAAAATCTCGTCGCGCCAATCGGGCGCTTCCGCGGGTGTCGCTTCGCCCACGCTCGCCTCCCCTACCCCTCAGCCCCCCAGAATTTCGCAGAAACACCAAGGTTACCGTCACTCCCGCGCAAGCGGGAGTCCAGGCCAGCGATCGGGGCATTGACCTGGATGCCCGCTTTCGCGGGCATGACGAGAAAATTTCGGGGAACGATAGCTCGATATAGTTCCTTCGCCATTGGGCTAAAGGGCCCCGTCGTCCGGCCTCGGGCCGAGATAGCGCGCCCGCGGGCGGATCAAGAGGCCACTCTCGTATTGCTCGATCGCGTGGGCGATCCAGCCGACCGTGCGGCCGATGATGAACAGCCCCAGCGCGGCGTCGCGGGGAAGCCCCAAACCGATCGCCGTTGCGGAGAGGGCGAAATCGACATTGGGGTGACGCCCGATCAGGCGCAACCCGGTTTCGGCAGCCTTCTCCGCCAGCGCGTACGCCTCGGGGACGGCCTGTGCGAGGGCGGCGAGGATCGCGGTCGCGCGCGGGTCGCCCTCGGGATAGAGCGGCTGGCCAAACCCCGGGAGGCGCTCGCCGCGAGCCAGCCGGCCCGCCATCACCGCCATCGGATCGTCGCCCTCCAGGAGCTCGCGAAGCAAGCCTTCCGTGCGCTCCGTCTCGCCGCCCTGGAAGCGGCCGGACAAGGCGCTCAATGCCGCAGCAACCGCTGCATGGGGTGTGGCTCCGGTCGAGGCGACGCAGCGCGCGACAAAGGTCGACGGATTGAGCTCGTGATCGGCAAGCAGCACGAGGCAGCGACGGATTAGGTCGGCACCCGCTTCGTTCAATCGCCAGGCGGCGGCGAGCCGGCGGTGGATCGGCTCCGGCGACGGCAAGGTCGGGGCGACGCAAGCGGCGAGCCCGCGCAGGATGCGCCATCCGGTGCGGGCTACCCGAGCCCGCGTCAGATCGAGCGCCGAGAGATCGTCGTCGCCGAGCGCGATGAGGTGAGTTTGGCAGCGTTCGACCAACCCCGAAATCGACGCCGCGTTCCCCGATCGGCTCGGCCCGCCCGCTGACGCGAGCTCGGAGACCGCGTCGTCGAGCCACAGCAGCCTTGCGATCTCCTCAAGGCTGCTTCGTTCGGCGAGGAGAACGGCGTCCTGCCCGCGATAGTAGAAACGGCCGTTTTCGATCAGGCAGATCGACGAGCCGATCACCGGCATCAGGGCTGCGGGATCGGAGCTCGGCGGCGACCTCGTGCCGGAACGGGCATCGAGCAGGGTCTCGACATCCTCGCTCCGATAACGCCGCTCGCGAGTACCGGGAACCATCACCGAGCGCAGCCGGCCGCGGCTGACATAGGCGTAGAGCGTGTCGAGCTTGATGCCGAGACGGTCGGCGGTTTGGCGGGCAGTCAATAACATATATTGATCTGAATCAAGGTTGACATGATGTCTGTATAGCTATCTAGTGCGGCCTCTATCGCGGAGGAACCCATGACCGCAACGGCGAATCTCCAAACCATCGAAATCGACGTCAATGGCGCCAACATGCGGCCCGAGCTGGCGCTGCTTCGTCCGACCATCGGCACGCCGGCGGTCGACGTGCGCGATCTCTACAAGCAGATCGGGTGCTTCGCCTATGATCCCGGTTTGGGAGAGACCGGGATCTGCCGTTCGACGATCACCTATGTCGACGGCGACAACGGGGTCTTGCTCTATCGCGGCTACCCAATCGACGCGCTCGTCGAAAATTGCAGCTATCTCGAGACCTGCTGGCTGCTGCTCAATGGCGAACTGCCAACCGCCGCACAGCTCGATCGCTTTACCTACGATATTACCCATCACACGATGGTCAACGAGCAATTGCACGCGATTTACCGCGGGTTTCGGCGCGATGCCCATCCGATGGCGGTAATGTGCGGCGTTGTCGGAGCATTGGCGGCGTTCTACCACGACGGGCTCGACATCTTCGATCCACGCCATCGGATGATCGCCTCGCATCGGCTCGTCGCCAAGATGCCGACGATCGCGGCGATGGCCTACAAATATTCGCAGGGCCAGCCTTTTGTCTATCCGCGCAACGATCTCGGCTATGCCGAGAACTTCCTCAACATGCTGTTCTCCGTCCCGTGCGAACCCTACCGCGTGCCAACCGCGGCGGCGCGTGCCCTCGAGACATTGCTGATCATCCAGGCCGACCACGAGCAGAACGCCTCGACCTCGGCCATGCGCTTTGTCGGATCGACGCGGGCGAACCCCTACGCCTGCACGGCGGCGGCGATTGCCGCTCTATGGGGACCGCTACACGGCGGCGCCAACGAAGGGGTATTGCAGACCTTGGCGGAGATCGGCTCGGTCGAACGCATTCCCGAGATCTTACGGCGCGCCAAGGACAAGAACGATCCGTTCCGCCTAATGGGCTTCGGGCACCGCGTCTACAAGAGCTACGACCCTCGCGCGACGGTGTTGCGCCAGCGCTGCTACGAGGTGCTCGACGCTCTGGGGCAGCGCGATGATCCGCTCCTCGAGCTGGCAATGGAATTGGAGCGCGTCGTCCTCGCCGACGACTATTTCATCGAGCGCAAGCTCTATCCCAATATCGATTTCTACTCCGGCATCATCTTCCGTGCTTTGGGGCTGCCGCCGGCGATGTTCACGCCGGTCTTTGCCGTGGCGCGCACCGTCGGCTGGGTGGCGCAGTGGAACGAGATGATTGCGGACCCCGAGACGCGGCTGACCCGGCCGCGTCAGTTATATGTTGGGCCGACCGAACGTCCGGTCGTGTCGATCGCCGAGCGGGTGACACGCCAGCCGCTCGTCGGCTGAGGGTCCTGGCTCGAGCACGCGCCGGACGACGGTAGGAACGCTGCGGAAGACAATGGCAGGCACGGCCACATCCGAAACCACGTCGCAGGGCGGGTTGTCTCAGTCCGAGCACAGCAGACAGTTGCGCAAGGCGGTCATCGCGTCAACGATCGGGACCACGATCGAATGGTATGATTTCTTCATCTACGGCACTGCTGCTGGGCTGATATTCGGTAAACTCTACTTTCCAAATGAAGATCCATTGACTGGCACCCTTGCGGCTTTCGGCACCTATTTCATTGGTTTCGCCAGTCGTCCCATCGGAGCCGTGATATTTGGCCACTATGGGGACCGCATCGGCCGGAAGGGCACCCTGATCGCCACGCTACTGTGCATGGGCATAGCGACCTTCCTGATCGCCTTTGTGCCTAGCTACGAAGCGATCGGCATTTGGGGTGCTGTCATCTTGACTCTCATGCGCATGGTCCAGGGCATCGGGGTTGGTGGAGAGTGGGGCGGTTCAGTCCTCTTGGCGATGGAATGGTCGCGTCATCATGGGCAGCGTGGGTTGGTTGCCTCGTGGCCGCAATTTGGCGTTCCCGCTGGTCTGTTCCTCGCGAACTTGTCGATTTTGGCGTTCAGCGCTTTGTCTGGGGATCAGTTCGCCACTTGGGGCTGGCGAGTTCCTTTCGCGCTCTCAATCATACTCATTGGGATTGGCTTGTGGATTCGTCTCGGCATCCTTGAAACGCCCGTGTTTCAGCAGCTTTTGGACGAGGACAGAATCGAGAAGGCTCCGATCATCGAGGTGTTTAAGAAACAACCGAGGGAGATCATTCTTTCGGCGTTGCTGCGGATGGGCCAACAGGCCCCGTTCTATATCTTCACCGCCTTCATCTTTGCCTATGCGGTTGGCACACTGCACATGCCCCGGAACCTGATCTTGAGCGCGGTTCTGGTCGCGTCTTGTGTTTCGTTCGTCAGCATTCCGCTGTTCGGTCATATGTCCGACCGTATCGGGCGCAGAAAAACGTACCTGATCGGCGCGGTAGCCGGTCTGTTCGGGTTCCTGTATTTCGGCATGGTGGACACGGCCATCCCTTCGGCGGTGTTTATCGCGATTGTGCTGTCGCTGATCCCGCATGACGTGCAGTACGGGCCGCAGGCGGCGCTGATAGCCGAGGCTTTTACCCCCCGGCTGCGCTACAGCGGTTCCTCGCTGGGCTATCAACTGGCGTCGGTGATCGCGGGCGGGCCTGCCCCCCTTATCGCGACCGCGTTGTTCGCCGCGTACCACTCGGGTCATGCGATCTCGATCTATATCGCCGCTTGCACCGTGGTAAGTCTGATATCCGCGGCATTCATGCCCGACTACACTGGCAAGGATATTTCCATGGAGTATGACAAAGCCGCGTAGCCGCCGCGATTTTTGCCGTAAGAGGTGGGCTTGTGTGGCTCGATCAGGGCGCATGCAATCCTCGCGATTGGGACGATGATGCATCTCTTCCACCGTATCGCCGAGGTCGTGTTTGCCTTGGTGTTGTGTGTCGGCGCGGCACGCGCCGGCTCGCTGATCGAATTCGCCAACGTATCCGACCAGGAGCAGCCGGCGCGTCTGCTCGGCTATCTGGCACGGCCCGATGGCGTCGCCCCGTTTCCGGCGGTCGTCGTGCTGCACGGCTGCAACGGGTTTTTCGGAGGGTATGTTGAGATCGCCGATCAGTTGAAAGCGTGGGGTTATGTGGCGCTTCTGGTCGACAGCTTTGGGCCACGGGAAATCGGCACAAGGTGCGGCATGGGACTCCCGGCCCAGACGACTGACGCCTACGCCGCGCTCAAATACCTGTCGCAGGATGCCTCGGTCGACGCCACCCGGATCGCGGTGCTCGGCTATTCGATGGGCGGCGAGTCGGCCTTGAGCACCGTCGAACGCGGGCCGATCGATCCGCCCTTCCCCGAGAAGTTCGCGGCTGCGGTCGTCTATTACCCCTTTTGCCGGGGTCGTTCAGCAATGGTCAACGCTCCGACCTTGATCCTGATCGGCGCGGAAGATAACCGGACGCCGGCCGCTTTCTGCCGCGAAATGGTGGCGCAGCCGCACGAGGGCGGCGCTCCAATCGACCTGATCGTCTATCCGGGTGCCCATCACAATTTCAACTTTCGCGTTCTGACCGGCCCGCGCTCCCCAGGCTATTGGCTCGAATACAACGAAGCCGCAGCGACGGATGCGGAAGAGAAGATGCGCGCCTTCCTCAAGGAGAAGCTGCGATGAAAGAGATGGACATTCGCACCTTGGCTTCAATGCCGATTGCTTCACCCTCTTATCCTAAGGGGTCTTATCGTTTCAGCGATCGCGAATTTATGATTATCACTTATCAATCTGAGCCGGATGCGATCCGGGGGCGTTGCCAGAACCGCTGGAGCCGGATGGCTCCGACACTGTGCTCTATGAATTCATCAAAATGCCCGACAGTGCCGGTTTTGACGACTACACGGAAAGCGGCGTCGTAACCCCAGCACTTTACAAGAACGAGCCCGTCAATTTCACAGCACAGATGTATTTGGACAATGAACCACCGATCTCAGGAGGCCGAGAAATTTGGGGCTTCCCAAAGAAACTTGGGAACTCGAAACTCGAGGTCATCCATGATACGCTAACCAGCCGACTGTATTACGCTGACGTCCTCGTGGCCGTGGGCACGATGAGTTACAAGCACGAAGATTATGTGCTATGTCAGCAACCACTATACCTGCGACCCCACAGCGATCGCTGAGAAAATCTCGAAGACCCAAGTCAATCGGAAACTAATCCCCGACATTGACGGCTCCATCGCAATCGCTCAGCTGGTCGCCTACAATCTCATCGACATACGTGTGAAAGGCGCATGGAGTGGGCGTGCGCGCTTGCAACTGCATGCGCATGTCAATGCGCCGGTAGCCGACTTGCCGGTCAGGAGAACACTTCACGGCCTTCATTTCATCGCCGATCTAACGCTGCCCTACGGCCGCGTCCTCTATGATTATAAAAATGGGAGATGACCACAGAAGGTCCGGCATCACGCCCTCCGATCCCAGTGGTCGCCTACCTCACTCTATCATCGGACGACACGATCCGATCAAGGCCCGCGGCGCCATCAGCAACCCGTTGGCTGAGCCGCAGCCGGAGAATCCGGATCGAGTGTGAACCAGCTCACACTCGACCTTGTCGCGCCGACGGCATCCTAGTGTGGAAATCTTACGCTTGGTACCCGGTTGGGAGGGCGGCTCGCGACCCTAAGCAGTCACTCGTTGCAGGCGACGCGACCGTAAGAATGCCCATAGCCGTCTCTAAGTCCGTCTGGATCGGCGGCGCTGGGTGGAACCCGGTTATTCCATGACCTCGTCGGCGCGGGCGAGGATTGAGGGGGGCACCGTAAGGCCGAGTTCCTTCGCGGTCTTGAGGTTGACGACCAGCTCGAAGGTGGTCGGCTGCTGCACCGGCAGGTCGGCGGGATTGGCGCCTTTGAGGATTCTTCCGACGTAGATGCCGATCTGGCGATTAACGGCCGTGAAGCTGGTTCCGTAGCTGATCAGCCCGCCGGCCACGGTCGCTTCGCGCCACGGATAGATCGCCGGAACGGTATGGCGGGATGCCAGCGCAACGAGCCGGTCACGATGGCTGTTGAAGAACACGGCGCCGTCAACGAGAAGCGCGTCGGCGTGCAGTTCAACCAGGGAGCCGAAGGCCGCGTCGATATCACCCTCTGCGGCGGCCTTCACGATAGGGAGCTGTATCCCCTTCGTGCTTGCCGCTTCCTGTACGTCTCTGATCGGGTCTTTGAACCCCTCGATCGTCGGGAAGTTCTGGTTCACGAGGAAGGCGATCACCCTGGCCTGCGGGACCAGCTCGCTAAGCAGCTCGAGCCGCTTGGGCATCAGTTCCATTACGAAGGGGCTGAAGCCCGTGAGATTGCCGCCCGGCCGGGCGAGACTGGCGACTAACCCCTGGCCAACTGGGTCGCCGACGTTGAAGACGATCGGGATCGTCGAGGTCGCGCCTTTCGCCGCCCGTGTAGCAGGGGTGTTGCCGGTTACGATCACGTCGACCCTATGGTCGACGAGGTCGGCGGCTAATGCGGGCAGTCGATCGTATTGGCCCTCCGCCCAGCGCCACTCGATCGTTACGTTTTGTCCTTCGACATAGCCGATCTCGCTCAGCCCCTGAAGGAACGCAGCAGTAAACGGTGCAACCTGGCCGCCGGGCGACGTGCTGCCGAGAAAGCCGATGACCGGCATCGCCTTTTGCTGCGCGCGCGCAGCGAGCGGCCATGCCGCCATCGCGCCGGCGAGAAAAATTATGAAATCGCGTCGCCTCATGCCCGGCTCTCGCTCTGACGGCGAGCAGGGACTATAGCTCAAAAGGGCCACCTCGAATAGGCTGGGCGAAGGGCAGCTTTCCACCCCGAGCCGACCTCCAGCGCCGGTACCAAGCGTCAGATTTCGGCAACTAGCTCCGCTCGCCGGCTCGGAGATGCCTCCGGGCAGAGCCGGGTAAAGGCTTTTCCGAACGCGCCTCATCGCCGCGCGGCAGGAGCAGGACGCCGGGGGCTTGCTCCGATGTAGCGCAGATGGGCGAGAGAGGAATACGGTATCCGAGCGGAAGCCGGCATCGCATCGCCAAGCTGCCGGCGCAAAAACAACGCCAAGTACAGGGAGGATGCAATGCGCAGACGGGACTTGCTCAAAGCCGCCGGTGTGAGTGTTGCGGCCCTCGCGCCGCCGCGGATCGGGCGGGCGGAGAGGTCCAACAAGCTGGTCTTTGTTCCCACCGAAGATCTCAGCGTGCTGGACCCGCATTTCGCCGGCCCCCGGTCGAGGCGCACTCACTCCTATCTCGTCTTCGATACGCTCTATGGCATCGATACGAGCTGGGAGGCTCAGCCCCAGATGGTCGAGGGCCACCAGGTCGAAGAGGACGGGCTGACCTGGACCCTGAGATTGCGCGACGGGCTGCGCTTTCACGACAAGGAGCCGGTGCTCGCCCGCGACGTCGTCGCCAGCATCCGCCGCTTTGCCGCGCGCATAACCTTCGCCGACGCGCTGATGGCCGCGACCGAGGAATTGTCGGGACACCCGACGATCGCACCTTGCGGTTCCGTCTGAAGCGGCCGTTTCCGCATCTGCCGGAGGCCCTGGCCGGACCGGGAGGCATCGTCCCCGCGATCATGCCGGAGCGGTTGGCGGCGACCTCGCCGTTCCAGCCGGTCACGAAGATGGTCGGTAGCGGCCCCTACCGCTTCTTGCCTGACGAGCATGTCGGCGGCGCCCGCGCCGCCTACGAGCGCTTCCTGCTTTACCGACCCCGCGCCGGTGGACCCGTGGGCTTCACTTCGGGACCGAAGATCGCGCATTTCGATCGGGTCGAGTGGCTGACATTGGATCCCTTTTCGGCGATGGCCGCACTGCGCAATGGCGAAATCGACTGGTGGGAGCTGCCGCCCAGCGATCTGGTGGAGCAGCTCGCCCGCGATCGTGATCTCACCGTCATTCCCCAGTATGCAACGGCGGTGGGCATTCTGCGCCTCAACCATCTGCACCCGCCCTTTAATAATGTGGCGGTACGGCGGGCATTGCTCGGCGCCATCAATCAGGCGGAGGCAATGACGGCGGTGGCCGGCACCGATTCCACCTTCTGGCATGATGGCATCGGCCTGTTTGGCACCGGAACGCCCTTTGCCAACGATGCCGGGATCGAAGTCCTGCGCGGGCCGCGCGATTACCCGGCGGTTCGGCAGGCGCTGGCGCGCGCCGGATATAACGGCGAGAAGATTGTCGTCCTCGGCCCCACCGACGTCCAACCGATCCGTGCACTGTCTCTGGCGGGAACCGACCAGCTGCGCCGCGCCGACATGAATGTGGACTTGCAGGAGATGGAGTTCGGCACCGTGATTCGCCGGTGGTTCAATCAGGCGGCGCCGGAGAAGGGGGGCTGGAACGTGCTTTTTACGCTCCTCGACAGATCGGTCCCGAATACCAACCCGTATGGAAACCCATGGATACGCGCCGATGGGCACGCAGCGTTCGCTGGTTGGCCGATGAGCCCGCGCATCGAAGCCTTGCGCACCGCTTGGCTCGACGCCGCAAATCTTGAAGACCAGCGACGGATCTGCACCGAGCTGCAGCTCCAATTGTGGCAGGACGTGCCTTACATTCCGATGGGCGAATATTGGCAATCCACCGCCTACCGGAAGGATCTGCTCGACGTGCTGCCCGGGTGCTTCGCGGTCTTTTGGGGTATTCGCCGAGCTTAGAGAGTTCCTGTAGAAAGATTACGCAGAGACAGGGAGGACGTCGTGCGCAGACGAGACTTGCTCAAAGCGGCCGGTGCGGGCGCTGCGGCGCTGGCCGCGCCGCGGATCGGACAGGCGGAGAAGGCCAGTAAGCTGGTTTTTGTCCCCGCCGTCGATCTGAGCGTGCTTGACCCGGTCGTCACTGGTCTCCGGCCGACGCGCAATCACGGCTACATGGTCTTCGATACGCTCTACGGCCTCGATACGAATTGGATGGCTCAGCCGCAGATGGTCGAAGGTCATCAAGTCGAAGAGGACGGGCTGACCTCGACGCTGACGTTGCGGGAGGGTCTGCGCTTTCACGATAACGAGCCGGTGCTGGCGCGCGACGTCGTCGCCAGTATCCGACGGTTTGCGATGCGCATCCCCTTCGCCAATGCACTTATGTCAACGACCGAGGAATTGTCGGCACCCGACGACCGCACCATGCGGTTTCGTCTGAAGCGGCCGTTTCCGCATCTGCCGGATGCCTTGGCCGGGCCGGGAGCCAACGTCCCCGCGATCATGCCGGAGCGACTGGCGGCAACCTCACCGTTCAAGCCGGTCGACGAAATCGTCGGCAGCGGTCCCTACCGCTTCCTGCGAGACGAGCATATCAGCGGTGCCCGCGCCGCCTATGAGCGCTTCCCGCTCTACCAGCCCCGCACCTCGGGGCCGGTGGGCTTCACTTCGGGACCGAAGGTCGCGCATTTCGACCGGATCGAGTGGCTGACATTGGACCAGTTTTCTGCGGCGGCGGCACTGCGCAGCGGCGAGGTCGACTGGTGGGAAGTGCCGCTCAACGATGCGGCCCAAGCGCTCACCCGCGATCGCGACATTACGGTCATTCCCCATTTCGCCACAGCTATGGGCATCCTGCGCTTCAACCATCTGCATCCGCCCTTCGATAATGCGGCGGTGCGGCGGGCGTTGCTTGGTGCGATCGATCAGGCCGAGGCGATGACGGCGATCGCTGGCGCCGATCGCGCGTTCTGGCACGACGGTATCGGGCTCTTCCCGCCCGGAACCCCGTTTGCCAACGACGCCGGGATGGAAGTCTTGCGTGGCCCGCGCGATCACGCGGCGGTTCGACAAGCGCTCAAGCAAGCCGGCTACAACGGCGAAAGGATCGTGGTTTTCGCCCCGACCGATGTCCAAGAGATTCGGGCGCTGTCGCTGGCGGGGATCGACCAGTTGCGCCGCGCCGGCATGACTGTCGACGTGCAGGAGATGGAGCTCGGCTCGGCTATTCGGAAACGTCAGAATCAATCAGCAGCCGATAAAGGCGGTTGGAGCGCCTTCTTCGGCCTTCTCGACAGATCGGTCCCGAACACCAACCCGTATGGAAACGTGTGGTTGCGGGCCGACGGGCTCGCCGCCTTCGACGGCTGGCCGACGAGCCCGCGGATCGAGGAATTGCGGGCTGCGTGGCTCGACGCCCGGAACCTCGACGAGCAGCGACGGATCTGTACCGAGCTGCAGATGCAGCTGTGGCAGGACGTGCCCTACATCCCGATGGGCGAATATTGGCAGTCGACCGCTTATCGGAAGGATCTGCTCGACGTGCTACCGGGCTGCTTCGCGGTGTTTTGGGGTATTCGCCGAGCGTGAGCTGTCATGACCGATGGGTAACGACCTTGTGGGCGGCGCGCTCTGCGCCGACTCTCGTTGTGCGAAACGGGCTGGCGGGGCAGATCGTCTATCCCTCCGGTGGGGCTTCACGCCCTTCAAGCCTCCGGGGCGGCTGGCGGTATCCCGCGTAGCCGACCCCCATATGTCGCCAGCACGGCATCCCTTTGCCAAGGTCGAGCCTGCGGTTTATATACGCCGTATCGTGTCTTTTAGTCAATTATGAAAATGTGAAACATGCTTTTTCGGCACTCATCCGATTTGGCGACAAAATCGGCTGCCGGTTCGGCTGCCGGGCCCGTTTTTGCGCCTCTAATTCCGCTGTCGGCGTGCTCAACTTGGTCGCCGTCAAGCATCTGATTTATGAATGACTTTCGGCGTTGGGAGGACGCTTTTCGGACGCTCAAACGGGTTTTTCCGCTGTCGGCAGCGGAACTGCTTTACCCCGAGAGGAGCTCAGATGTGAAAAAACGAATCGATATCGCCGCACTAACCCCTGTGGTCGGCACGCTCTACCCGTCGCCATTCGATGTGCCCTGTCGCGCTCGTCAGCGGACCAAGCTCGGCGACGCTGCCGGGCTGACGCAATTCGGGGTGAACCTGCTCCGCCTGCCGCCCGGCGCCTGGTCGAGCCAGCGCCACTGGCATACCGGCGAAGACGAGTTCGTCTATGTCCTCTCCGGCGAGGTCGTGCTCGTCAGCAACGGTGGCGAAGAAGTGTTGCGCGCGGGCGATGCCGCCGGGTTCCGCGCCGGAGACGCGAACGGCCATTGCCTGCAGAACCGCTCCGACCATGACGCCCAGATACTCGAGATCGGAACCCGTGTCCCCGGCGACGCGGCCGATTATCCGGATATCGACATGGTAGCCCCGGCGGAGGGGAAGCCCGCGGTCTACACCCACCGGGACGGAACACCCTACCAGGACATCAGACGCCGCGGGCCTTGATCCGATTGCGTCGCCCGATGATAAAGTGAGGGACGGCGATCACCTGGTCGGAGAGCGTCATGCCGGACCTTCATCCGCAGATCCTGCAAGTCCTGAAGGTGATGGCTGACGCCAACCTCAAGCCGATCGAGGCGATGACGCCGGACGAGGCGCGCGCGCAGATGGAGGCGACGGCCCAGTCGCGCAAGGCGGAGCCGCTCCCTGTCAACCGGGTTGAGGAGCGATTGGTCCCGGGTCCCTCGGGCGACATCCGCTTGCGGCTTTATTGGCCGAATAGGGCGGCTTCGGCTCCGGCGATCGTCTATTACCATGGCGGCGGACATGTGATCGGCAGCCTCGATACGCATGATTTGGTCGCACGCAATCTGTGCGCCGGGGTCGAGGCGCTGGTCGCATCGGTTGATTACCGTATGGGGCCCGAGCACAGATTCCCGGCCGCGGTGGAAGATTCATTCGCTGCGCTCAAATGGGTTCACGCGAATGCCAAAGAGCTCGACGCCGACCCCGACCGGATCGGCGTGCATGGCGACAGCGCCGGCGCCAATCTCGCGGCCGTCGTAGCCTTGATGGCCCGGGATGCCGGCAGCCCGAGATTGCGGCTCCAATCGCTTGTTTACCCGGTCGCCGACTATGGCTTGGTCGGCGAGAGCTATGACAATTACGCCGAGGGCTACGGCCTGCTGACGAGAGAATCGATGGTTTGGTTCCGCAATCACTATCTGCGCAGCCCGAAAGATGCCGAGGATTGGCGCGCCTCGCCGATCAGGGCGCCGAGCGTCGGGAGCGTGGCGCCGGCGATCGTCATCACGGCGGAGTGCGACGTCCTGCACGATGACGGGCAGCACTACGCCGAGGCCTTGCGCCGCGCCGGCGTGCCGGTCGAGCACAAGGAATATCCGGGGATGATTCACGGCTTTTTCGGCATGATGCCGGCGGTCGACGACGCGATGAACGCGCAGCGTACCGTCTGGGCCGCATTCAAACGCGCTTTCACTTGACTGCAAGGTGCCGAGCGATGACGCAAGCCGACAATTTGATGGCGGACGCAACCCTCGATGCCACCGGCCTCTTGTGCCCGCTGCCGGTGCTGAAGGCGCGGCGCGCGTTGAAGCCGCTCGCCCCCGGCGCGGTGCTCGAAGTGCTCGCGACCGATCCCGGCGCCACCCAGGATTTTCAGCATTTCTGCCAAACCACGGGATGCGAGCTGCTCGAAGCAAGTGAGCAGGCCGGCGGGGTCTTGCGCTTTGTGATGCGCAAGCCGGGCTGAGAGAGGCTGCCATGGTTGCGATCGTGACAATGCCACGTCTAATGGCGGTGGGCGGTGGGGCGCTCGCCGAATTGCCGGCCATGCTGCACCGTCTCGGGCTGGCCAATCCGATGATCGTCACCGATCCCTTTCTCGCGCGCTCGGGCCATCTCGAGCGGGCGACCGCGCAACTCGAGCGCGATGGTGTTCCGTGGACGGTGTTCTCCGACACGGTCGCCGACCCGACCACAGCGGTCGTCGAGACCGGCGCTCGTCGTCTCGCGGAGGGCGGCTTCGACAGCCTGGTGGCGATCGGCGGGGGCAGCTCGATCGATACGGCGAAGGCGATGAGCATCCTCGCCGCCAACGGCGGACAGATGCGCGATTACAAGGTCCCAGCCGAAATTCCCAAGGCCGGACCCCCGATTGTCGCAATTCCGACAACCGCCGGCACCGGCTCCGAGGTGACGCGGTTCACGGTAATCACCGACAGCGAGACCGACGAGAAGATGCTGATCGCCGGGCTCGCCTGCTGCCCGCTCGCGGCGATCGTCGATTACGAGCTGACGCTCTCGATGCCGCTGCGGCTGACCGCCGATACTGGGCTCGACAGTCTGACCCATGCTATCGAGGCCTATGTCAGCCGCCGGGCTAATCCGTTTACCGACGGGCTCGCCAAGAGTGCCATGGGTCTGATCGCGCGCCATATCCGAACCGCCTGCGCCGAACCCGACAGCCGGGCGGCGCGCGAGGCGATGATGCTCGGGGCGACGACCGCGGGGATGGCGTTCTCGAACTCGAGCGTGTGCCTGGTGCACGGCATGAGCCGGCCGATCGGTGCGTTTTTCCACGTTCCGCATGGATTGTCGAACGCCATGCTGCTGCCGGAGATCACCGCCTTCTCGGCGCCGGCCGCGCTCGAGCGTTACGCCGACTGCGCCCGCGCGATGGGGGTGGCGGAGGAGGACGAAGGGAGCCAGGCCGCGGTGGCGCGTCTGCTCGACGAGCTGCGCGGGCTCAACGACGATCTAAAAGTGCCGACACCGCGCGCGTGGGGCATCGAGGCCGATCGCTACCAGGAGCTGCTGCCGGTCATGGCAAGCCAGGCACTCGGCTCGGGCTCACCCGCCAACAACCCGCGAATCCCGACAAGAGACGAGATCATCGAACTTTATCACCGCGTCTATGGGTGACGCCCGATTGACGGGCCCCGATGTATGTAACTTAGGACAAATTGCAGGGATCACCGAGATGGTCGACTTTGCCGGCGGTCACGTCGTCGTCACCGGCGGCACCGGCGCCCTTGGCCGAGCAGTCGTCGGGGCATTGCGCGCGGGGAGCGCGGTCTGCCACGTGCCAAACCTGGTGGCTACAGAGCTCGACCACTTTCCGTACATGTCAGATGCCGGGGTGCACATCGTCCGCGGCGTGGATCTCGAAGATGAAATGGCGGTTCGCCGCTTTTATCAGTCGCTCCCGCCGCTTTGGGCGTCGATTCACCTGGCTGGCGGCTTTGCGATGGCGCCGATCGGCGAGATGTCTGCGGCAGATTTCATGGCGCAGTTCCGGATGAATGCGCTGTCGTGCTTCTTGTGCTCGGCGGCGGCCGTCACCGCGTTCCGTGCTCGCAAGGACCCGGGTCCCGGCGGCACACCCGGCGGGCGGATCGTCAATATCGCCGCCCGGCCGGCGCTGGAGCCGCGCCTCGGCGCCGGCATGATCGCTTACACCGTGTCCAAATCGGCTGTGGCGGCGCTGACCCAGGCGCTGGCGCAAGAGACGACCGACGAACAGATCTGGGTCAACGCGGTCGCTCCCTCGGTGCTCGACACCCCGGCGAATCGGGCGGCGATGCCGGACGCCGACTTTCGCCGCTGGGTCTCTCCGGCGGACCTCGCCGAAATCGTGACCTTCCTTGCTTCTCCGGCCAACCGCGTGACCCGCGGCGCGGTCATCCCGGTGTACGGCGGGTCTTAAAATCGGCTGCCGTCGCTCTCGCGACGCAGCAAAATCTCATAGAACGTTTGCAATAAGCTCCTGTGCGTTGTGTTGCGCTGCAGCATAACTTGGGTTGTCTTTGTCCGTGTGAGGTCCCGATGAAACAACGCCTGCTTCGCCTCGACCGGATTGCCGGGCAAATGAATGCCTGGCTGCTCGTGATCGCGATTGGGCTGGGCATGCTCGACCTAGCCCGCATTTCTCAAAGGGGGAAGGTGCATCGGGACCCTGGATCTGAGAAAATCGAGTTGCACTAACGGTTTATCTCAGGACCAGGGGGAGTCCCGATGCAAACAGAGTGTAGCGCGGATCTGT
>Ga0306921_10000131_pt1 | contig 54410 bp, 42 predicted proteins | sample sta12Cox44000080_FD_203760 | JGI IMG/M metagenome (GOLD analysis project Ga0306921, IMG submission 203760) | Lab enrichment of tropical soil microbial communities from Luquillo Experimental Forest, Puerto Rico - statoxic.12C.oxic.44.000.080 (v2)... | ecosystem: Environmental > Terrestrial >... | reverse complement strand
CGCTCAGTGCCACGCCGCGCAGGACTCCCTCTTCACGAAAAGTTCCATCCCGGTTATTCATGAAAAGCAAGCTAGGCGTGGAATCGCAGGCCACATAGATGTCCTGCCATCCGTCTTCATCAAAATCCGCTGCAACCACAGTCATGCCGTAAGTTGGCGCAGCTCGCGAGATGCCGGCCTGTTGTGACACGTCGGTGAACGTGCCGTCGCCGTTGTTCCGATAGAGCGTATGCTTGCCTGTAGCCAGCCCCCTGGGACCGCATTCGACGGGAATTCCCTTCCAGCGACAATTGGGGTTCTCGCCAGGTACCGCTGCATTTTCAAACGAAAAACGAACGTAGTTGGAAACGAAGAGATCAAGATGTCCATCACGGTTGTAATCCAGGAATGAGCAACCTGCTCCAAATCTTTGTTGATCGTCCGATAGGCCGGCGGCTTTCGTTACATCGGTGAAAGTCCCATCCCCGTTGTTGCGATACAGGGTGTTCTGGCCGAATCTTGTGCAAAAGATATCTTCAAAGCCATCGTTGTTGTAGTCGCCGATACAGACCCCGCAGGCCCATCCGGCGGATTCTAACCCGGCTTTTTCAGTTACGTCGGTAAAGGTTCCGTCGCGATTGTTTTTGTATAGCCGATTCGTTGTGCCGTCGGGAGCGCCTCCGAGACGGGTGCCGGAGAGCACAAACAGATCCATCCAGCCATCGTTGTCGTAGTCAATAAACGCGCAGCCGCAGCCTGTGGATTCGACGATGTACTTTTTGACATATTCTTCGCCGTAGATCACCGGCGCGCGCAGACCGGCGGCAGCCGCGACGTCGACAAAGTGCGCATTGAAGGGACGCCCGGAGCCCTTGGGTCTCGCGAGCGGCTTTGCGGTGTGTGTCGAGACACCCTGCGCCAGCAGCCGATTCGCGGCAAGAGATAGCGCAGCGGCCCCCATGCCGAGTTGGACAAACCTGCGCCGGCCAATCATCATGGCGCAGCGGCGCCGGGATGGACGGGCGGACGCCACCTCGAATGATAGAGCTGTGGACGGCGAGTCATTTCTCGGCGGACGCCGAAACCACGGCGGGGTCAGCGAACTGTAGCCAGAAACCCATCATTTCTTCGTCGCTCGGTTCGCCCCAGCGAATGCTTTTCGATGGATCGGGATTCTGAAAATTGTTCTTGGAATTGTCGAAGTACGCGACGGTCATGAGCTTGGTACCTTTCGGCAGCAGGAATTGCTTCTTCAAAAAATACGTCTCCTGCCATCGAAAATCGTAGTGTGGAACGTACAAGAGCACCTGTTCGCGGCCATCCGGATAAATGGCCTTGGTCAGCATGCTTTTGCCGCGAAAGTGCATGTGTGCAGTGTAAGCCACGGCAATCACGTCCTTAGGCAGGACAAAACAAGAAGTGACACGGTGATTTTCGTCGTTTGCGGGAATGAGAAACATGTTATTCCAGATTTCATACTGACCGATCTCGTGCTGAACCGCTTCGCGCGCAAATACTAAACCTATGCTGGTGCGGTCCTTTACGTCCAATCCGTGATGATTGCTGTAATGAATCTGGAACTGCAGATAGCCCCCTGCCGGTACGCGCAGCGCGTAACCCGGGGGCCGCGTCTCCGCCAGGTGACCAGGTAAATAGATAGCCGGCACAATGTTCAAGTAGCCTGAAGGAGTACCGGGAACGCCACCACCGTCGGGCGCCGCGCACCCGTCGTCTATGACCGGCGCTTCCGGGCGCACATGCAGTACCTTTCCGGTCCGATAATGGTATCGATCTTCGCCCTCGTCAGCCTTCCGGTGTTGCTCAAGATGTTTCGCGACTTCGGATTGATCGATCACGGATACGGTGGCGTGATGAACCACGCGACGGTCGCCTGGCAGCACCTCGGCCGCTTGTATCCATTTGTCCTCCTTAAAATTCGTCGGGACATAAATATACTCGTAGTCGTCCTGCGCAGTTCTGGTAACCGTGAACTCGGGAATCGTGAAGATCACGTCGGGCTTGATGTGCCAGGTCAAAGCCGGCGCTTCCGGCACGCGAGGGTCGGAACCATGCGCGCTAGGCTCGGACTCCCCCCGTTTGGCTCCACCTTTCACCCACGCGTCGATTGTAGCAATTTCCTCGTCCGTCAATCGCGCGTCGTTGTCGAACTCGCCGAATGCCGGATCGGCATGCCACGGCGGCATCTTCCGCTGTATGACGTTCTCGCGAATCATTCGCGCGAAAGGCAGAACCTCGTCGTAGGTCATGAGCGGCATGGGCGCGATGTCATTCGGGCGGTGGCATCCGGTACAGTGCTTCTCCAGAATCGGCGCGACGTCTCCGTAGTAGGTAACTTCCGCGCTTGAGGATTTCCCAATCCCGTTACTTGCCGACACGAGCGCACATAGTGCGCTGCCCAGAAGAGTTGCGAAGATTCGCATATCCGTTCGTCTCCGCGAGCAGCGCAAATCCGCTCCTACCCCGTCACCATATGGAAGGAACGGAGATCTTACCCCGCTCGTAGATGGGATTCTACGCTAGTTCGGCTGACCCGACGCGGCCTACCCGATTTTGGCCTTCGATGTTCGCCACCATGCTCAAGCCTCGGTTCGGCAACCCTGCGGTTCGCCAGGGACGATACCCGCCGCGTAAACATCGAGAACGGATGCATGGATTCTATTGACTCGGTGCGTTCCATTCCGAATCAACGGCAATGTTTACATTGAGTGCGGGACGACGGATTCGCCGCTACCCGTCTCGGAGTTTGTGAAGCTCAGCGCAACGGATGAACTGAATCGAGATCGAGGTTCAGCTGCAAAACATTTACTCGCGGCTCGCCCAACGTACCGAATTGCCGGTCCCTCGTGTGTTTGCGAACCAAGGCGCGAAGGTCGTCAGGTGCCATGTGCCTCTCAGTCGAGACACGGCCGATTTGAAACTCGGCGGCGGCTGGCGAAATGTCGGGGTCAAGCCCGGAACCGGAAGCCGTAACCAGGTCCACCGGAACGGGAACTCCGGGATTCTCCGTCTGAGCTTTCTGAACATCGCCCTGCACACGATCTATCAAATTCTTGTTGGTTGGGGCCAGATTCGAGCCACTACTCGACGACGCATCGTAGCCAGCTCCTGCATTCGATGGCCGAGAGTGGAAATATGCCGGCCCTGTGAAGGACTGGCCGATAATTGATGAGCCGACGATTTTACCGTTTTTCTCAATAAGCTGGCCGTTGGCCTGTTTCGGAAACAACAGTTGAGAGAGCCCCGTCATGGCAAGCGGATAGAGCACGCCAAACAGAACTGTCGTTACGAGGGTGAACCAGATCGCAGTAAGACAATTTCTTCTCATAGAACCTCACGCCAAGCCAACATACGTCAAAAGCACATCGATAAGCTTGATGCCGATAAAAGGCGCGATAATCCCGCCGACGCCGTAAATCAACAGATTGCGTTGTAGCAGAGCAGCCGCTCCCATGGGGCGATAACGCACACCGTGCAGGGCGAGCGGCACCAAAGCGATGATGATCAGTGCATTGAAGATCACTGCCGAGAGAATCGCGGATTCCGGCGTGCGCAAATGCATGACGTTCAATACACCGAGCACCGGGAAGGCTACGGCAAACATTGCCGGAATAATTGCGAAATACTTCGCAACGTCATTGGCCACAGAGAATGTGGTCAGCGCCCCACGAGTGATGAGCAGCTGTTTACCGATCTCAACGATCTCGATCAGCTTCGTTGGGTTGGAATCGAGATCCACCATGTTGCCGGCTTCTTTTGCGGCTTGCGTGCCCGTATTCATGGCTACGCCGACGTCCGCCTGGGCCAATGCCGGCGCGTCGTTGGTGCCATCGCCCGTCATGGCCACCAGCTTTCCCTTGGCCTGTTCGCGCTTGATCAGCGCCATCTTGTCTTCGGGTTTGGCTTCTGCGAGAAAATCATCCACGCCCGCTTGACGCGCGATGGCGGCCGCGGTAAGAGGGTTGTCCCCAGTGATCATCATCGTGCGTATGCCCATGGCGCGCAGATGATCGAAGCGCTCGCGCATACCGCCTTTGACGATGTCCGTGAGCGCGATCACTCCGAGCACCTTGCGGTTTTGACACACAAGCAGTGGCGTTCCACCGCCGCCTGAAATCTCCGATACCGCGTGTTCGACTTCTGCCGGCACATCCTGCCCACGCTCAGAGCAGTGCCTCGCGATGGCGTCCTTTGCCCCTTTGCGGATTTCCAGTCCGTCGAGATTCACGCCCGACATTCGCGTTTGCGCCGTGAACGGAACAAAGCTGGTGCCATGCTGCGCAAGTTCGCGCCCGCGAATTCCATATTTTTCCTTGGCCAGCACGACAATGGAGCGCCCTTCGGGCGTTTCGTCAGCGAGCGACGCAAGTTGCGCGGCACTCGCCAAGTCCTTCTCCGCGATACCCGGGGCTGGAATAAATGCCGTCGCCGCTCGATTGCCGAGGGTGATGGTTCCGGTCTTGTCGAGAAGCAGCACGTCAACGTCGCCGGACGCTTCGACGGCGCGTCCGGACATAGCGATCACGTTGCGCTGGATCAGACGGTCCATTCCAGCAATACCGATGGCGGAGAGCAAGCCTCCGATGGTGGTCGGAATGAGGCAAACCAGCAGAGATACCAAGACGAAGATGTTCTGTGGGGCTCCCGAATAGACAGCGAAAGGTTGCAGCGTCACTACCGCCAGCAGAAAGATAATGGTGAGACCTGCAAGGAGAATATTGAGCGCAATTTCGTTCGGCGTTTTCTGCCGAGCCGCTCCTTCCACCAGCTTGATCATGCGATCCAGGAAGGTTTCGCCCGGATTCGATGTAATGCGCACTTTGATTTCATCCGAGAGCACTCGCGTGCCGCCGGTCACTGCCGAGCGGTCGCCGCCGGACTCGCGAATGACCGGTGCGGATTCCCCGGTGATCGCGGATTCGTCCACCGAGGCGACGCCCTCAATGACTTCGCCATCACCCGGAATGAAATCACCGGCAGTTACCGCCACGATGTCTCCCGCTCGCAGCTTCGAGCTGGGTACGACTTCCGTCGAACCATCGCTACGGAGCAGGTGCGCTTGGGTCTCGGCACGGGCCTTGCGAAGTGTGTCGGCTTGCGCTTTACCACGGCCCTCGGCCATAGCTTCGGCAAAATTTGCGAAGAGCACTGTGAACCACAGCCACAAAGTGATCTGCAATCCAAACCCGAAGTGGCCAGAATGATGTACGGAATTCCAAGAGAGCTGGGTCGTCGTCAGCAGCGCGCCCACTTCCACTACGAACATCACGGGATTTTTGAGCATAATGCGCGGGTCAAGCTTGCGAAAAGAATCGACGATGGCACGCGACAAAATCGCAGTGTCCGCTAAAGATTTCTTCCGAATTTGAGCGACTGGATCCATGGTTTCTTAGAAAACCTTTCCTGCATTCATGAGCAGATGTTCGAGAATCGGCCCAAGACTCAGGGCCGGGAAGAAGGTCAGAGCCCCGACAATGAGGATGGTCGATATGAGTAAACCGCTGAAGAGTGCTCCGGTGACGGGAAAAGTGCCTGCGGAGGCAGGTACGGTTTTCTTCCTGGCCAGGTTTCCCGCGATCGCCATAATCGGGATGATCATGAAGAAGCGCCCGAGGAGTTGTGCCGTTGCGGTAGTCGTGTTGTACCACATGGTATTTCCGTTGAGCCCGCCAAACGCCGAACCGTTGTTACCGGTCGAGGAGACATAGGCATAAAGAATCTGGGATAGCCCGTGTGGGCCGGGATTTGTGATGCCGGCGGTGCCGAACGGCCGGACCACCGAAATCGCGGCAAATGTCAGAATTGTGAAGGTCAAAATGAGAACGGCCAACATGGCCATCTTCACGTCGTAGGCTTCGATTTTCTTGCCCAAATACTCCGGTGTTCGCCCGACCATCAGTCCAGCGATGAAAACAGCTAGGACCACAAAGACGAAAACTCCGTAGAGGCCGGCGCCCACTCCGCCGAAGACCACCTCGCCGAGCATGATGTTGATGAGCGGCACCATTCCGCCGAGTGGAGTGAACGAATCGTGCATGCCGTTCACCGCCCCGCAGCTGGCATCCGTTGTGACCGTCGCGAACAGAGCCGTGTTCGCGATGCCGAAGCGAACTTCCTTGCCTTCCATGTTCCCGCCGGCCTGCATTTCACTGGCCCGCTGGTCGGTGCCCGTCAGGAGTGGATTACCCTTGGCCTCTGCCCAATAGGCCGTCGTCACGCCTGCCGCAAACAGAAACGCCATCGCTGCCCACACCGCCCAGCCGTGACGCTGCGAGCCGGTCATACGCCCAAGCGTGTAGGTGAGACCCGAAGGAATCGCAAAGATCAGAACCATCTCAAAGAAGTTCGATACAGGCGTAGGATTCTCGAACGGATGCGCGCTGTTGGAATTGAAAAATCCGCCACCGTTAGTTCCAAATTCCTTGATTACTTCCTGAGACGCCACTGGTCCTTGCGCGATAACCTGTTGCGTTACGTTCTGTGTGGTTGTCTTGCCGTCCGGGCCCGTAACTTGTGCCGTATAAGGCCGGATCAACTCAGCTGTGGTGTACGGTTTTAGGTTCTGCACTACACCCTGAGACACAAAGAAAAGGGTTCCTACAATGCAGACGGGCAGCAGCACCCACAGGAGGCAGCGCGTCGTGTCCACCCAGAAGTTTCCGAGTTTGTCGGTCTCTTTACGCGCAATACCACGAATGACGACGATGGCCAGCACGATTCCGACCGCCGCCGAAACAAAATTGTGATACGCAAGCCCGGCCATTTGCGTGAAATAGCTCATGGTCGATTCGCCCGCATAGACCTGCCAGTTCGTATTGGTTGCGAACGATGCTGCCGTGCCGAACGCCAGCGCGGGATCAACGTTAACGAATTTCTGAGGGTTAAAGGGCAGCCATCTTTGCGTTCGTTCGATCAAATAGAGCAGCGTCATCGAAACGCCGCTGAACAGGAGCATCGAGACGGTGTATTCGGTCCAGCGCATCTCACGCCGTTCGTCGACACCGGTCAGACGATAAACAAGCTTTTCGACTGGCCGTAAGACCGGATCGAGGAACGTTTTCTCGCGGTTGAACACGCGCGTCATGAACAGGCCTATCGGCTTAGTGATGAGAAAGATCACCAGCAAGTAGAGCCCGATTTGAAACCACCCGTTGGCCGTCATTGCTAAAACTCCTCCGCCTTCAGAAGGGCATAGAGCAAATATCCGCAGAGCAGAAAGCAAATCACGAGAAGAGCTGCGTCGCCGAAAGTCATGATGCGTCTCCTATTTCAGGCGTTCGCAACCGCGAACATAGAAAATTGCTACGAGAAAGAAGAATGCGGTCGCACAAATGAACACAAAATCAAGCATGGTTGTGACCTCCTGGGTTGAGTCCGGCGGTTGTCAAGCTCACTCGCACGTTTCTAGAACTTCACGAGAATCGCCATATTCAGACGGTTCTCAACTTTGCGCAGATCGGGAGCCCAGCCAGGTACCATGGCGCCGGGCGATCCGCATATGTTGTTGCCGATCACGGGCGTCGCGCATAGCGAAGCCGGCGGCGTGACCCCACCCGGCCCGGAAAAATACGGGACGCTCGCGCCACGGTAGTTGTATTCCCAGCGCCACGTGATGTACTGGCTCGGCATCCAGTCGAAGGTGGCCGACGCGTCCCACGCCTTGTAGGGGTCGCCGGGATTTTCCGTGAAATACGGCGTGCCGGTGGCTGCAGTCGCGCCGTTGATCGGCGGCAGCAGCACCAGGTAGCGCCCGGGGTTGTTGATTCTTCCTCCGCCAACCGTCAGTCCGTACTTGTCATTGTTGAACCACAGCCGGTTGTAGAGCATGAAGCCAAGAAAGTCCTGCTTGGGGCCTTTTGCGGAATTACCCGCGCAACTCACTCCGCCGCCGTGTTCGCAGCCGATGTCACCGGTCAGGGAGAACGCGGCTTTATCGATGAATCGTTCGGGGTTGTCGTAGTATTTGATCTGAATGCTGTTGTCCGAGTGGTAGCGCACACGGCCCGGCGTATTGAGCGCATCCTCGCCCAGCATGTACTGGTTACCCAGCACGGAAAGCCAGCCGTTTGGACGCCAGAGCAGCTGAAATCCGAAGCCGGGGCGGTTATTAAAGCGGGCATATGACTGCCAACCGTTGATGATCCATGGTTCAATCTTCAACTTGTCCGTGGGAAAAATCTGCACACGCACGCCGTTGAAAAACCACGGAGTATTCGAAGAAACGTAAGACGGCTGGTAGGCCCAGTTGTCAAAGTTGTAGTAGCTGAACAGACCGACGTAGGACATGAAAATGCCGGCGTCCACATTGATGCCGTGCAACGCGTTGAAGTGATAGCCGCCGTAGGCCTCCGACAGATAGCGGTAAGCGCCATCTAGATTCCATTGCCCGCGCGAATAACTGGAATCATTCCGCGGCGTCGTCTGCGAGTACATGCCGAATTGCGTCATGATTCGGGCGCGAACGTTGTCGTAGTGAAAGTCTCCGCCGACCCCCATCTGCGTGAGCTGAACTTCGTTGGCTCTGAAAACTTCGCTCGAGCCGCTAATCGTGTCGTCCTTGGGGTGGTGAAAGGCATAGATGTAGTCCACATCCGCGCGAATCTCGGGTGTGAAAAACGGTGTATCGAGTGGCACCGTCTTGGTTCGGGGATTTCCGTTGAGCCAAGTAAAGTCGGCGAAGGCGAAAGGCGCGGACTTCTCCGATTTCGATCCGGCCACTGTCTGCTCCGAGGGCGGCTTCACAGCTGGTAGGGACGTAGTCGTCGCAGCTGCGTCGGGCACAGCAATCGGAGCTCCTGTAGAAGCAGCGGCCACTGCTGCTACCGGCGTGGTCGCCGTAGCAGGTGAAGCTGCGCTCGCAGTCGAAGATGCAGCGGGCTGACTCTTGCTCTCAAGCTCCGCGACGCGTTTCTCAAGCTGCTCAACCTTGTCCAGCAACCAGCGTTCGCGCTCCGTTAAAGCAGGCTTGGGCGCGTCAAGTTTGGGCGCGCTGGTCGATGTCGGGGTGCCGGTTTTTGCGTCATCGTCGGCAAACACGGCGGTCGAAGCCAGAATCGTAGACAGCGCGCTAAACCGCAAAAGCCGTAGGAATTGCTTGCATTCCGCTCTCATCCTTCTCTCCTGGGTACCGTTCTCACCATTAGATGTCTGACAGTCTGCGCGAACGACGCTTTCTGAACCACGGCTCCGCAACTGCGGTTCAGACCGTTCCGGTCGGGCTGGTTGTGCCCCTTGGCGCGCCCTCGCCCCGCTTCCGCTCCGATCGACGCTTCCCGGGCGCAGCAAAAATGGTTGTCCGGCATTCGGTCGGGCATTCAGTCTTCGCGTTGTAGACGCCCTCTCCGTTTCCTCGTTCACCCAGCGAGCCAGGCAGTAGATCATGAAAGCGCAGCTCAACAAGCCAATCGCAATAAGAACGATCAAACCCATCTCGCAAATAGGGGAAATGCCTCGCAGTATCCGAGCGGAAACTCCCCGACGGAACACCACGTTATCGAAAACCCTGTCAGAAAGTCCTGAGCGCTTCATAAGAAAGGCGTAAAGACTGTTTCGACTGTTATTGAAAATGCAGGAGTTAGAGAGGCACTTCAGCAGCGCTACCAGCCGGAGGCCAAAACCTCTCGCTCCAAAGGCCGGAGCGGTGGCGAAAGCGCGAGTTTCGTAGATGTCCGCCGAAGTGGCTAGGAATAGCGCCCAGCTTCCGGAATTCACATTTACATCGTGGCGGCCCTCGAAGAAAACCACGGTAGCGAGAGTAGGCACACTCAAAAAAACTCAAGTGCACGGCTACGCTAAGGAAGTAAGCTAGTCGTCTCCAATGGGTGCCGCCGGGTGGCATATTTGCCGCCCTCTCGGCGGAACGCCCAGCGGCCGCATCGCCGCGCCAAAGGCATGAAATTCGACGGCCGGCAGCAATCAATCGTTGCGCACGGCAGAGCCGTTCGGCGTTGAAATACGCGACAGGCCACTTCCGCCGGCGCAAACGTCGCGAATCGAGGGAACCGCAAACCAATGCATCCACCATCCAAAGGCAATCAGAACGCGTTGTCATCAGCACAGCGTGAGGCTCTCCTCGCGGGGTTGCACTCTCGCTTTGCGAAAAACATGAGCCGTCATAAGGGACTGGATTGGACGGAGGTGCAAGCCAAGCTCGAGGCCATTCCGGAAAAGCTGCGGTCACTCCATGAAATGGAACAAACCGGCGGAGAACCGGACGTGGTCGCTTACGATCAAAAGACGGGCGAATACGTCTTTTGTGATTGTTCTGCGGAGAGTCCTAAAGGCCGCAGAAGCCTTTGCTACGACCGCGAAGCGCTGGAGGCGAGGAAAGAGCACAAACCAGAAAACAGCGCCGTAGCCATGGCTGCCGCCATGGGCATTGAGCTTTTGGCGGAGGAACAATATCGCGAGTTGCAAAAACTCGGCAATTTCGACAGCAAAACCTCAAGCTGGGTGAAGACACCTTCCAATATCAGGAAGCTCGGCGGCGCCTTGTTTTGCGATCGCCGCTACGACGCTGTTTTCGTGTATCACAATGGAGCGGAATCCTATTATGCCGCCAGGGGGTTTCGCGGCTCGTTAAGGGTCTAGGATTTGGATCGAAGGGCCGGGTCCGACGACGACCCCGCTTGAAACAATCGGCTTAACCCTTTTTGCAGCCTGCCCCTAAAATGGAAGGTTCCTTGGAGCTATAGATGAAAAAGACCGTCACGGTAGAATCGGCATCTAGATTGATCGACGAGCGGATCCGGGAACTTGGGGATTGGCGCGGGAAAACCCTCGCGAGAGTACGAGCGATCATACGCAAGGCGGACCGAGAGATCGTGGAAGAGTGGAAGTGGGGAACTCCCGTCTGGTCGCACGCGGGCATCGTCTGCACGGGAGAGACCTACAAAAACGCCGTCAAGATGACCTTTGCCAAAGGAGCCGCACTGCAGGACCCCCGAGGCCTGTTCAACTCGAGCCTGGAGGGAAATGTCAGACGCGCGATCGACATCCACGAAGGCGAGAAGGTCGACGAGGCGGCCTTGCGGGAACTTATCCGCGCGGCGGTGGCGCTCAATGTGCATCTCAAGAGCCGGCCAAAGGCCCGGCGGGCGGCCAGCAAGGGCGCCCGCTAGCTTCCTAGCGGGTTCCGATGCCGGACCAGGCAAAGGCAGGCGGGGGCGCCGGCCCGCTTAGGCTTTCAAGACCGGCGTCCAGACCTGCATGGCTGTCTCCGTCCGATTGGCCCAGGCGTAGTACGGAATGAATTTCAGTTCAATGTCGCGCGTGTTTGGAGCTTCCGGAGAATAGCGGCGATAGAGTCCTTTGGAGGCGGTCGAACCGACACTGGCCGTGCCACGGTGCTTCAGCACTAGCACCCCGCCAAGCAAATCTTTCTCAAACTCCTCACGGAATTGCGCGCCGTTGCTTCCCCTCAAATCGAACGTCACATCGTAAAGGGCCACTCCGTCGGGCTGATCCATCTGCTCCAGACAATACACGAGTGGCCCGCGCTGCACCGCCACCCGTCCAAAGGCTTCCACCACTCGATGATCGGCCTGAATCACTTGGGGCTTCATCTCGAATTCGAGCCTGACCAAGTCCCCGCTCTTCCATGTCCGCTTCAGCGCGAGGTACTGGCCGGGCGTCGCTCCCGACACCGCCGCTCCGTTGACCGCTACTCGCGCTCCGTTCGACCATCCGGGAATGCGCAGGTACAGAGTAAACTCCACCGGATTCGCCGGACTTACACTGATCTCCACCACGCCATCCCACGGGTAATCGGTCTTTTGCGCGACGCCCAGCGGCGTTCCGTCCTGCAGCTTCCAGTCAAGCTGCGAATTCTCGTAAAGATGTAGGTACAAGCCGTCTTTGCTGGTGCTGTAGAAATAGCCCGGCAGCGAGGCGAACGTGCGCTCCAGATTGGGCGGGCAGCAGGTCGTGTCGTACCAGGGATTGCGAATCTTGTCGCCGCCTGACGGATCGAAGCCCAGCGGATTCCGGTAACAATACAAGGTGCCGTCTAGCGACATTCCGGAGTTGATGCCGTTGTACAAGGCACGCTCGATGACGTCGGCATACTTGGCTTCGCCGGTGGCCATGAGCATGCGCCAGTTCCACATCATGTTGCCGATGGCCGCGCAGCTTTCGCCATACGCCGTGAAATTCGGCAATTCGTAGGGATCGCCAAACGCCTCACCGTCGCTGCGGGCACCCACGCCGCCCGTTACGTACATCTGCGTGCCGACCAGGTCTTCCCAAAGCGCGTTCAAAGTCTTCCAGTAGGTCGGATCGCCCGTTTCGAGGTAATAGTCTGTCGCCCCACAACACGCGTACATCGCGCGCACCGCGTGGCCCTGCAAGTGCGTGCGCGAAGTGAACGGCTTTCCGCAGAAGTGATAGACATAGGCCTCCTTGGGCACTTTGATCCGATCATCGCCCTGCAAGATGTAACCGGCCAGCTCGAGGTAATTCTTGTTGCCGCTGGTGCGGTACATTTCGATGAGCGCCATTTCGATTTCCGGATGGCCGGAAAAGATCGCTTTCTTGTCCGGTCCCGGACCAAAGCCAGGCAGCAGAAAATCGTCCACGAAGCGCCGGCTCGAAGCGAGCATCGTGGCGTCGCCCGTGCCGCGGTAGTAAGCGATACCACCCTGGATCATGTGCCCGATGTTGTAGAGCTCGTGGCCCCAGCGTTGGATCTGCGGCTGCATGCGATCTTTGGCCTTGTCGCCGGCATAATACGTATTCAGATAGCCGTCCGGTTCCTGCACCGCCACAACTTCCTTGATGACCTGGTCGGCTTGGGCGTGCAGCTGTGGAATATCGCCCGACTGCAGCGCAAAGCCCACAGCTTCAAGCCATTTGTAGACATCCGAATCCGAGTACACCGGACCTTGCTGCGGCGCATCGCTTTGCTTCGCCAAACGGAGAAAATTGGTCATCCTGCCGTTGGCCTCTAGCAGCTTTTCCATCGAAGGAATGCTGCTTTTCACGTTGGTCGCGCGCCGCGAGCCCCAGAAGCCTTTAGTGATCGAGACCGCATGCACGGGAACATTTCGCAGTTTCGCGTAAGGCGAGTGGTCGAGGTACAGCACGCCCTGATCGCGCCAATTTCCTTTGCTGCTGGCCGTGTTATCCCAGCTCGTCGCCCTTGACCGCGGCAGGCCCAGTGAACCGACCACCGCCGCCGAGAGCGATGTCCCGACGAATTTTCGTCTCGAAATCCGACTTTGTTGCATCGTAACCTCCGGCGCTGAACGGGAAGCAAAAGAATCGAGTAAACGTTTACCACCGCGGTTTTCGCTAGGCAACCGTTCGCGATGGCCTTTGGCCGGCGTCGGCTACTGGTCGTCGCCATCGTCTCCGTTGTCGGCCGGCCGTTTTTCGCTTCGCGAGCTTGCCACCTGCTGCAGGAAGCCGATCAGGTTGTCGATTTCACGCGCCGAAAGCGTGCGGTCATAGTCCGAGTGCATCGCCGATCGGCCGAGGCGTGTCAATTCGACGATCGTCGCCTTGTTCAGCAAATGGAGAGTTCCGTCGGGCGTCAGCAGCTGCAATGAAAAATTATCTTCATTGCGCGGCATTCCGGTAAGCACCCTCCGGTCGGCCATCGTCGCCCTCACCGGCCCAGTCCGTGGATCGCGATTCCGGTTCGGGGCCACGATCGCCGCCCGCAGGTCGTCCGCTGTCTTTAAGTTCGCGTAGGCGCTCAGATCCGGCGCAAAAAACCCGCCCTTCCCTTCCACCATATGGCATTCCGAACACTTCGCTTTGCCCGAAAAAAGCGCCTTGCCCGCAATGGGGTCGCCCGCTGGTGCCCTTTGCTGGCCGCCCCCCTGTAGCGAGCGCAAATACGCGACTAGCGCCCAGAGCTGTTTTTCGCCGTACGCCCCGAACGCCGGCATTCCAGCACTGACCTTCCCTTCCCTCAGCACTGCAACTAGGTCCGCGTCGCTCTTGCGAACCACTTCGCGGCGCGAAACGATGTCCGGCCCGCGTTCACCGCCATGTCCGTCGAGCCCGTGGCAGCCTGCACACACACTCTCAAAGGTCGTTTTGGCCGCCTGCCGGGCGGGACCGTCCGCATTTCCGGCCGCCGGATTTTGCGCGCAAAGCTCCGCGACTGTGGCACCAGCCAACAGCAGAGCGATCGCGGTTGCGCGGAAAGCATAGGTTCTATGCATAAGCTCCCTGTCGTGGGACTTGCAATTCTTCTCTATTCGGCCGGCGGCGCGCAAGAACTACAGCAAATTCTTTTTTTCTCTCTTCCCCCCTGTGATAAGGTGTGCTCGCTCGTTTCCGTTTCAGCGCAGGCGTATGTTTTCTCGTCGAGGCCATTGTGCATAGAGTCTCCGTAATGATGGCGGGTTTGCTGGTCTGCATTATTATCCTCCCCTTGAGCACAACCTCTTCTGCCTGGGTATCGCTTTTCAACGGCAAGGATCTCACCGGCTGGAAAAACAACGGCGAAGAGAAGTGGGTCGTCGAAGACGGAACCATCCTGTGCGAAAGCACTGCCAACAAGTACGGCTACCTCACCACCGAAAAAACCTATCGCAATTTTGATTTGCGCCTAAAATTCAAGCCGGAAGGCGAAGGCAATAGCGGTCTATTCCTTCGCTCCAAAATCACCGGCAGCAGCCCCGAGCACGGCCCCGACATAGAAGGGATGCAGGTCGAGGTTGACCCAAGCGTCGGAAAACATACCGGGGGACTTTATGAGAGCGGCGGCCGTGGCTGGGTCGCCATGCCCAACGAAGCTGGCGAAAAAGCTCTCAAGCCCGGCCAATGGAACGATTTGCAAGTCTCGATGCACGGCAACCACATCGTGACCCAGGTCAACGGAACGAAGGTCGTTGATTTTACCGATCCGGCCCCCAAGTTCAGCGAAGGCGTCATCGGTCTGCAGATTCACACCGGTGGCGGCGTCAAGATGCGCTGGAAGGACATCTCCATCCAAGAGGAATAGCGCGCGTCATCATGCGACCAAGTCGCCGGGAATTCTTGCAACACTCTGGAGCCGTCTTGATGAGCGAACTGGTTGAAAAGAATCTGCCGCCCATCGCCACTGCAAAAAGCCAGTTCGCACCCGACGTGCCTTCGAACTCGGGCAAAAAGCCGTTGCGCCTGGGCCTGATCCTCGGAGTCGAGCCCGAGCCTGACGCCGCCATGGCCACGCTTAAAGATCTGGACATACCGACGTGCCAGGTCTACCTCAACCGTTTCGACTCCCCCTTCGCCGCACGCCTGCGCAAGTCGCTCGATACCGCCAATATTGAAGCCACCTCGCTCGTCGTCGGCGGTCCCGGCAAGGAAACGTGGGATTTTTACGATGGCCCGCTTACCATCGGCCTGATTCCACGCGAGACGCGTGCCGCACGCATCGCTCACATCAAAGCTGCGGCGGATTTCGCAGTGCGTTGCGACATCCCCGCCGTCCAGACTCACGCTGGCTTCATCCCGGAAAATCCGAACGATCCGGTGTACAAAGAAGCGGTTGCCGCGATGCGCGAAGTCGTGGAATATTGCGGCCGATACCGCCAGAATTTTCGCTACGAGACCGGGCAGGAAACTCCTACTACGCTGGTCCGCGCCATGCACGACGTCGGCCTCGCGAACCAAGGCGTCAATTTCGACCTCGCCAACCTCATCATGTACGGCAAGGCCAATCCCGTCGACGCCATCGACGTCCTGGCGCCTTACATTCAAGGCATCCACGCAAAAGACGGTCTCTGGCCGACGAATCCGAGAGAGCTCGGAGCGGAAGTTCCCATCGGCAAAGGCAAAGTGGATTTCCCACGCATCGTCGAACGCCTCAAACAAATTCACTACCGGGGTGCAGTAACCATCGAGCGGGAAGTGTCCGGACCGCGGCAGATCGAGGACGTTCGCGCCGCGGCAAAGTATTTGCATCAGCTCATCGGCTAGAGTTTCCTGGGAGCGAAGCTATGAATGAAAACGTCAGCAACCCGCAAGAGTCCGCCGGTCCGTCCAGCGACGGAATGGATCGCCGCTCCTTCCTCGGTTCAGCCGCCGGGACCGCCGGATTCATGATCATGCCCTCTTCCCTGGTTCGCGGCATGCAAGCCAACTCCGCGGTGCGCATCGGCCTGCTCGGCTGCGGCGGCCGCGGCACGGAAGACGCCGCCAACATGCTTGACACCGGAGGTGCCCGCGTCGTCGCCCTCGCCGACCTTTTCCAGGACCAGCTTGACGCCGCACGCATCCACTTCAATCAGCTGCTGCAAGCCAAGGACTTTCCTATCCTGGACACCGCGCAGCTTTTCGTCGGTCCCGACGCTTATCAGAAAATCGCCGCTTCGAAAGAAGTCGACGCGGTGGTCATTGCCACGCCGCCCTATTTCCATCCGCAACACCTGGAAGCCGTCGTGGCCGCCGGCAAACACGTCTATCTCGAAAAGCCTGTCGCGGTCGACGTGCCCGGCGCACTCAAAGTCATCGACATCGGCAAGCGGGCCGACGGCAAGCTCAGCCTCGACGTGGGCTTCCAGATCCGCGATTGTCCGCCGTTTGTTGAAATGGTCCGCCGTATTCATTCCGGCGCCCTCGGCAAAATCGTCTGCGGCGAAGCGCACTATCTCACGGGCTACATCGATCGCCCGCAATGGGCAAAGGCTTCGCCCGAAGAACTCCGCCTCCGCAATTGGGTGCACGACAAGACTCTCTCTGGCGACATCATCGTTGAACAAAACATCCACGTCATCGATATCTGCAACTGGATTTTGCAATCGCATCCGCTCAAAGCCGCTGCCGCCGGAGGCAGGGCGGGCCGTCCTGCGGGCGACGGCGATGCCTGGGGCAACTACCATGTCGTGTTCCGCTATCCTGAGGGTGTTGACGTCACCTTCAGCTCCACACAGTTCGCCAAGGGCTGGTGGGACGTAACCCAACGCTTCTTCGGCACCAGAGGCACGTCGCAATCGCCGTACGTGGGGCCGCTCGGCATCTGGGGAGACGAACCCTGGCAGGACCAGAATTCCATCACCCCAAAGGATTCTTCCCAGCCGCAGGCATTTTCCGTTACCGGAAATTTTCGCTCCAACCTTGAACAAGCCGACCCGGAAAAGAAGAAAGCCTTCGTCGCCAGCATCGCCGAAGGCAAGTTTCACAACCAGGCCGCGGCCGGCGCCGAATCCGCTCTCTCCTGCATGATGGCGCGCACTGCCGCCTACACCGGCCGAGAACTTTCATGGGAAGACACGCTCAAATCCACCGAAGTCTGGGACCCCAAACTGGACCTGGAAAAGATCGTTAAGAATCAGGCCAAGTAGGACCAAGCGGGAGCGAGCCATGTCAGAGACAAATCGCCGTGACTTTCTAAAATCCTCCGCGGCCGCGGCCGTTGCGGGCATCATCGGCGCTCCGGCCAGTGTCGGCTCTCGATCGGGAACACACAAGGCCGACGCACCGGCCATCAAAAAAGGGCTGGTCCTCAGCATGCTGCCCGAAAAGCTTGCCATGGACGACCGCTTCAAGCTCGCCCGCGACACCGGCTTTGAACTGGTTCAGGCGCCGACCACGCCCGACCCGAAACAAGCAGACGAAATGAAAGCGGCTGCGGAGGCTTCCGGCGTCCGCGTGGACTCGGTCATGAACATGGCGCATTGGAAATACCCGCTCTCTTCCGCCGACCCCAACGTCGTCGAAACCAGTATGGAGGGCATGCGCACTTCCCTCCGCAACGCGAAACTTTGGGGTTCTGACGCCGTGCTCCTGGTTCCTGCTGTCGTCAATCCGCAAACCACCTACAAGGACGCGTGGGTGCGCTCACAAAAGCAAATTCGCGCGCTACTCCCCTTGGCCGAAGAACTCGGAATCGTCATCGCCATCGAAGAAGTCTGGAACAAGTTCCTTCTCAGTCCGCTCGAAATGCTCACCTATATCCATGAATTCGATAGTCCGCTCGTTCGCGCCTGGTTCGACGTCGGTAACGTCGTCCTCTACGGGTTCCCGCAAGACTGGATTCACACTCTCGGGTCCACCATCTTCAAAGTCCATCTCAAGGACTTCAAGCGCGGCGAGAACGGCTACGCCTGGGTCAATCTCGGCGACGGCGACATTGACTGGCCCGCCGTCCGCCAAGCTTTCAGCGAAGTCGGCTACCACGGTAGCGCCATCGCCGAACTCGCCCCGGGCGACGAAGCCTATCTCCGCGATGTCAGCAAGCGCATTGACCGCCTGCTCCTCGGCCGCTCCTAGATGCTTTTAAAACGCGTTCCCATTCCGTTTCGCCACAACTACCCGCTTGGTTGAGGTCAACCGTGAGAAAATTCGATCTCCCGCCCGATTTGACGTCACTCACCCGCCGTTCTCTTCTGCAAGGAGGCTCGGCCGCCGTTCTTTTGGGCCTGGTTCCGCGCAACTGGGCTACCTCTCCCCCGCCTCGCGCGGTTTCGAGCGCGCCGCACCCGGCCGACAAATCCAAGTCCTTTCCCGACCAGTTCCTCTGGGGCTGCGCCACCGCTGGCCATCAAGTGGAAGGCAACAATATCGCCAGCGATCTCTGGGCGCTCGAACACGTTTCGAACGGAATGTTCCGCGAACCCTCCGGCGACGCTTGCGACCACTATCATCTTTACGCGCAAGATATCGCGATGCTCGCCGAACTGGGCTTCAACAGCTACCGCTTTTCCATCGAATGGTCGCGTATCGAACCCGCCGAGGGCCAATTCTCCAACGCCGAGCTAGACCACTATCGCCGGGTGCTCGCGGCTTGCCGCGAACACCATCTCACCACGCTCGTCACCTTCTCCCATTTCTCGATGCCGCTATGGTTCGCGCGCAAAGGCGCATGGAGCAATCCCGCCGCACCCGATCTCTTCGCCCGCTACTGCGAGCGCGCCAGCAAGTATTTGGGCCATATGATCGATTTTGCCTCCACCTTCAACGAACCGAACATTCCGCAGCTTCTCAACTGGATGCCTTTGGCCTCGGGCCCCAGCATGACCGAAACGTTCGCGCAAGCCCTCGCGGGAGCGCGCGCCGCGCTCAACGCGCCTGAATTCGCCGGCTTCTTCCTCGGCGACGGCAACAGAATCCGCGACGGCCTCCTCGCCTCTCACGGCAAAGGCCAGGCCGCGATGAAGTCGGCGCGTCCCACTATGCCGGTCGGGTTCAATCTCGCCATGTCGGACGACCAGCCAACTCCCGCTGACAATCACGTTGCCGAAAAGAGAGCCGACATCTACGGCCCTTGGCTTGAAGCTGCGCGAACCTGCGACTACCTTGGCGTGCAAGCCTATACCCGCGCCGTCGTGGGCAAAAAGGATTTGCCGCCGCCATCTGGCGCCGAACTGACGCAAATGGGTTACGAGTTTTATCCCGAGTGCGTCGAAGGCGTCGTCCGCTATGCCGCCAAGGAAGCCCGCGTGCCAATCTACGTTACCGAGAATGGAGTAGCCACAGACGACGACAGGCGCCGCATCGAATATTACCGCCGGGCACTGACTTCGCTGAAACGCGCCATTGACGACGGCGCGGACGTGCGTGGCTATGTCTGCTGGTCGTTGCTCGACAATTGGGAATGGATGTTCGGCTATGCCCCGAAGTTCGGCATCGTCGCCGTCGACCGCACCACGCAAACGCGCACCATCAAGCCAAGCGGCGCCTACCTGGGCAACATTGCGCGCCGCAATGCGCTCTAGCGCCTAGCCAGCTACAACAGCACGCCGCGCATGATGATGCTCGCCACCGTGAAATAGATGATCAGCCCCGTTACGTCCACCAGCGTGGCCACAAACGGTGCCGAAGCGCTCGCCGGGTCGAGCCCGCACCCTCTCAGAATGAACGGCAGCATCGAGCCGGCCAAGGTTCCGAACATCACCACTCCAATCAGGCTGCAGCCAATGGTCACCGCGATGATGAAGTAGTGCTCGCCGTAGGTCCCGCGCAGTATGTGCCACAGGAAAATCCGCGTGATACCGATGACTCCCAGAATCGCTCCCAGGGCCAAACCCGCCATCAGCTCGCGCCGGATGACCCGGAACCAGTCGCGCAAGCGAATTTCACCGAGCGCCATCGCTCGAATCACCAGCGTCGTCGCCTGCGATCCCGAATTTCCGCCGCTGCTGATAATCAGCGGGATAAAGAGCGCCAGCACCACCGCCTTAGAAATTTCATCAGAAAAGTAGCCCATGGCGGTGGCCGTCAGCATCTCGCCCAAGAACAGAATCGCCAGCCATCCCGCGCGCTTCTTGATCATCTGCGTGAACGTCACGTCCATGTACGGCCCTTCTAACGCCTCCATACCGCCGATCTTCAGGATGTCTTCGCTCGCCGCCTGCTGCACCACGCCCGCCAGATCCGCGCTGCTGACAATTCCCAACATTCTCCCGCTCATATCCAAAACCGGCACCGCCAGAAGCCGGTTCTTGGCCAATACTTGCGCGACAACCTCCTTGTCTTCGTCCTCCGGCACAAAAATGAAGCTTTTCCGCATTGCGTCGCGCACCCGCCTCGTTCGGTCCGTAGAAACCAACTCGCGAAACGACACCACTCCTAATAAATGCTGTTGGTCGTTAAGTACGTAGGCGTAATAGATCATCTCCACGTTCTCGGCCTGCCGCCGGATGGCCGCAATCGCTTCTTCCACCGTCATCTCATCGGAAATTCGCACAAAACCCGAATGCATCAGCCCGGCCGCTTCGTCCTCCGGGTAAAGGGAAGCTCGCCCTTCGTGACTTCTCTCCGCCACCACGGTCACTTCCAGGTCGCGCGCCTGATAGAGCACCTGCTCTGTAAAGTCCAATCCCGGAAACCACCGCCTTTTCTTTTTCGATCCCGAAGGCGACGGCCCGATGAAGATCTGCGTCACTCCATTTTGGTGCGCATAGTCGACCAGCAGCTTGGCCGCGTTCTTTCCTTTCAGAATGGTTTTCTCGATGCGCAAGTCCTCGGCGAACCGCAGGTGCCGCTCCACGGCTTGGCGCTCCGACGGCGGCAAATCCGCCAGCTCCCCGGAAGCACACACAAACACCGCCACGCAGCTCGCGTGCAGATAATCCGCCACGCGGCGGGCACGCCGCAGCAGCATCGCCGATGAGGCATCGGCGGCAATATTCACCAGAATCTTCTCCGCGCGGGCTTCCGACTGTGCTTTCTTTGCTGCCGCCCGTGCCTCGAGCGCCTGCGCCGTCTGCCGGATCGCCAGCTCCCGCAGCGCCACCAGCGTTGGCTCCTGGAACAGCCGCTCGCTTTCGACTTTCGCACGTTCCGGCTCGTAAATTGCTCCGCGCTCCAGGCGGTGCAGCAATGCTCGCGGCGTCACATCCACCATCACCACTTCGTCCGCCTGCTGGAAGACCCAGTCCGGCACCGTTTCCCGCACGCGTAGCCCGGTAATCTGCAGGATCTGGTCGCTCAAACTCGCCAGGTCCTGCACATTCATGGTTGTCAAAACGTCGATGCCGCCCTCGAGCAATGCCTGCACATCCTGCCAGCGCCGTTGCCGTTCCGACCCCGGCGCATTGGTGTGCGCCAGATCGTCAATGATGCAGACTCTCGGCGCCCGCCGCAGAATGCCGACCACGTCGATCTCTTCCATGTAGCTGCCCCGGCAGGCCACGCGCAGCAAGGGTATGGTTTCAAACTGCTTGGCTTTTTCGTTTAAATCGCTGCGGCCTTGCGCTTCGAGAAATCCCAGCACAACGTCGGTGCCTCGGGCCAGCATTTCGTGGGCGTCCTCGAGCATCTGGTAGGTCTTCCCGACTCCGGCAGCGTAACCCAGATAGATCCGCAAGCGCCCGCGTCGCGTCTTATGACTCATAGTCTTCTCTCGCCTGGAGGTTCGTCGGGCAGCCTAGTGCGGGAAGACTCTCACGTCGATCCCACGCGCCTCTCGCACCAGCCGGCTCACCGCGCTCCCGAACATCCGCGTTCCAAGATCTCTTTTGGCGCTGTGCCCTACGAAAATTTGCGTAACGCCATGCGCCCGCGCGTATTGCACGATGCTGGTCACGGGATCTTCGCCGTCCAGCACTTCCGCCTGCAAGCCGTTGCCCTTGGCTTTCTCTAACGCCTCCTCGAGTTGCCTCTGGTCGAGTGTCGAGAGGCTTTGCTGGCGAACGTACACCGCCAGCACATCGCAATGGAAGCGTGCCGCGCTGCGCTTGGCGCTGGCAATCATCTTTTCGAAATTAGCCCGCGGCGTCAGGCAAATCAGCAACCGCTCGTGCATTCCCCAGGTTTGCTCGATTCCATGCGACCGCAAATACCGCTGCAGTCCCGCCTCGATAACGTCCGCCGAGAGCACCAGCGCCATCTCCCGCAACGCCGTTCGCCGCTCTGTTCCCTTCTCTGTCGGCGCATCCACGATCACAATTTCATCCGCGGTGTTCAAAAACCCCCGTGGAATCACCTGCGTTACCCGCTTGCCCGTCAACTGCTCCACGGCGTCGCGCTGATCTTCAATGTATTGCAGGTTCACCGAACCCACCACGGTGATTCCCGCCCGCAGCAGTTCTTCCACGTCCTGCCAGCGGTGCGCATTTCGACTCCCGGGCGGATTGTCGTACGCCAGCCCATCCACCAGGCAAACCTGCGGCCGCCGCCGCAGAATCGCCTCGACGTCCATCACCGTGGTTCCCCGGATGCTCAACATGGGAATGACTTCGAGCGCAGCCAAGGTTGGCTCGATTTCCGCTGTAATCTTGCCCTGGACGGCGCCCACCACTACGTCTTGCCCGCGTTCTTTTCGCCGGCGTCCTTCATCGAACATGCGGAATGATTTGCCGACTCCCGACGCATAGCCGAGAAAAACCTTGAGCCGACCCGGCGTCCCCGGGCTCATTTCACTGTGGTTCATGGCCCGAGGATTGTAACCTTACTCTGCCTTGCTTTGCTGCCTCCGACGCATCGGCCTATTTCGCACCCGCTCGGGTTTCGGCCCGCCGATGTAACAGTCCATTCACAAACGAAGTTTGCGCGAGTCTGTCTCTGCTTGGTAAACCGCTGTCGTGTCCGCCCGCCATTCCGAGGCATGGGCCTTGGAGAGCCACGAGCGGAGCGATTTCCGGACTGTTTCCTCGCGATCCATCAGGTGATCGCCTGATTGTTCATGGGCTAGAAGCTGCGCGATCATACCGGCTTGCCTTAGGAACCCAGCGGCCGCCGGCATGAAACAGTAAGGCCAGGATACCGGGGGGCCATGGGGAAATTCGACGAACTCAGTCGTCAATTGGGGCACGCATTCACCCAATTGGAAAACGCGCAGGGCGGGGCCAAGCGACGCTGGCTACGCAAGGCTCATCTCCTTCTGCTGCTGGCGGATGAAATAGCAGAGGAGGCGGAAGCCGCCGCTTCGTCGGTCGGCGACGACCCGAGCGTAGCTAACCCAAGATACAACCAGAATGTCCCGGATACTCGATCCCCGCTGTGGGCTCTTACCGAACACGTCGCGCGCTCCGCGGAGCAGGGATCCTGCCGATGGCTGCAAACCGTACTCATTCTTTGCAAACGCACAAACCAGCCGTAGAGTCCTGTGGTCGCCGCGACGGCGTTTTGCCGGGCTGGCAATCTGAAGCCCCCATTTGCGGCCGATTCTACCGAATTGCCGCAGGCGGCAGAATGCGGCCGGACTAACCCTGTGCTCGTCGCCAATCGATGCGGGCACGCTAGGACTTGGGCGGCCAGGCGATCTGTCCGTTTTTGCTGTATGCCAGATTTGCGATCTGTCCGGCCCGCGCTGCCGACACTCCCGCTTCCACCGGGGCATGGGGTTCGCGGCGGCTTCGCACGCAATCGAGAAAGTTCTGCATATGGTCAATCGTCCCATCCTGAAAACTGTCCGCCTTGACCACGGGATTGGCCTTGGCCGGAGCGCTCTCACGGTGCACGGTGAATCCCGTGCGATTGATCTTGAGCGTCCCCTCCGTGCCGCGAAACTCCAGGCCGCCGTCGTCAATCGAAGACGACATCATGCCTTCGTACACGACATCGAAACCCGGATAACGTAGCAGCGCCTGCACGGTATCCGGGCACTGCCAACTTTCAAAAATGTATTTGTCGCCCAGCATATGCACAACCTTGGGCTGATCCTCTTTCATCGCCCAGTGCACGACGTCAATCCAGTGCGTAAACAAATCCGTCATCGCGCCGCCGCCAAAATTCCAGTGCCAGCGCCACAAGTAATATTTGTCCTCGCTGAAGGGCTCGTCCGGAGCACCGCCAAGCCACTGCTTCCAGTCGAGCAATGTCGCATCGATCGCCTTGCGGTCCCTCCAGGCGCCGTAGTTTTGCCACCAGTAGGTCCGCACTTGCGTGACCCGCCCAAGGCTTCCGCCCTGAATCAGATCGACAGCGTCGCGAAAATGCGTCCAGCTGCGCTGCTGCATTCCGCACTGCAGAATCCTCTTATTGGCTCGCACCGCTTTGATCAGCGCCGCGCCTTCCTCAATCGTGTGCGTCACCGGCTTTTCTAGGTACACATCCCTGCCAGAATTCAAAGCGTCAACCGCCATGCGCACATGCCAATGGTCGGGCGACGCAATAATCACCGCATCGACGTTTTCCTTCAGCAGCTCGCGATAGTCGGCGTGCGTCGTTGCGTCCTTGCCGCTGGGCCTTTGCTTCACGGCCTCCATGTGCGGAGCGTAGACGTCGCTCACGGCAGTGAACTGAACGCCGCCTGCTTTCTCCGCCGCGCTAAGGAGATCGTTCATTCTGCCGCCGGCCCCGATCACCCCGACGCGCAAGGTGTCGTTCGCGCCCAGAATGCGCCTGGCGGAGAGTGCCGTGAGTCCGGATGCGATGATAAAACTGCGGCGAGTTGGATTTTGCATGGCGCCTATCTTAGCCATTCGCTAGTGCGCAGGAAAGTCGCCGGTGGTAGTTCTTCTGGTCCCGGCAGGTTCAGCTCAGGGCTTCTTGTTCTGTTGCTGCTTCTCCGCCTCTTCAACGGCTTTGCGGAATTCATCAACCGCAGGGACAACGGGCGACCGCAGCGCGTCTTTTTTCGCATACCGCCAGATCGGCACTTGTTGAAGGGGAGCGTCGACATGGCCCTGGTAGACGGCGAAAACATCCTCGCGCGGCGCCACTTCCACTTGCGGACCCGGTGGTGTCGGCGGCGAAGAGGGTGTTCCCGGCGGCTGACCCTTTTGGCCGCCAAGGCGGATGCCGTTGTCGGTCGGCTGCACGATCACTGGCCGGTCGTTTGTAGGCAGTCCGCCGATCGTGGGCTCCACAATCTTGTCCGACCCTTTGCGTACCGTAATTACCAGGTCTGCCGTTGAACCGTCCATTACAGGCTGCAGTCGGCCCCATTTCATGAGCGCTTTCTCGACGTCGTCCTGCGCTTTCTTGTTTGCGCTCGGCGCACTCATCGACGTGCCAGCATCGGGATCGATCAATATCAGCGCTGTCCGGGCGTTCACTACATAAGCGGGCAAAATCGATTTCTTATTGTTGCCGGCGAAAACCAGCGATGCTGAGAGCACAAACAGAGAAAGGATCACGCGCACGCGAACACGCATTGCAGCCTCCGGTGAGCGGACACGACCATCATGCTCCAGTGTGCCGGGGATCACACCATCGTCGGCTGTCGCGACCGACAGATTACGTTGCAATCGACCGAAACGGCCAATTTTGGTTCACCAGGGGAGATGCTTGAAAACGCCGGCGCGGACCAATGCCGCCAGCGTGAAGGCCGCCAATCCGACCCAGGTTTCGAGCGAAACCCGCTTGGGCTTGCTTACAACGGTAGCTTGCTGCGCCGAACTCATTGCTGGTTACCTCCAATCCGAGACCGGTAAATCATGAAGTTCCGCTTCGGGCGCCACAAGCTGCGCCGGAACGCGTACACGCCATTGCTCCCAATCTTGCGCCGCGACGCGTCCGACCAGCAGAAGCGACGGCGCCGGTAGTTGGTCGCCATCCGACAGCGCCGCAAGATTCGTGAAACGCACCTGCTGTCCGGCGCGCGTGGCATGCGACACAATCACGCAAGGGGAATCCGCAGCAATGCCGTTCTCGATCAGGCGGGCGGCCACTTGATCGTAGTGGGTTCCCGGCATGTAAATCGCGATCGTGGTTTGCGGAGTAATGGCCGCCCAGTTGAGCCAGTTGTCGTTTTCATCGCGCGAAAATGTGGTGAACAGCACCTGCGAGGCCATACGGCGATCGGTAAGAGAAATCTTGGCGGCAGCAGCAGCGCCAACCGCCGCGGTGATTCCAGGGACGATCTCGAATTCCATTCCTGCGCCGCGCAGGGCTTCCATTTCTTCGCCGGCGCGCCCAAACAGCAATGGATCGCCGCCTTTCAATCGGACCACCTGCTTCCCTGCTTTCGCATAGCTGACCAGCAGACTATTGATTTCATCCTGGGTCAGCAGCTTTTGCCCGGCGCGTTTTCCAACGTTCACCAACAAGGCTTTTTGTGAAGCCAAAGCCAGCACTTCCTCGCTCACCAGCGAGTCATACAACACGACGTCCGACCGCGCGAGCAGCTTTGCCGCTTTGAGCGTCAACAGCTCCGGATCTCCCGGCCCGGCGCCAACCAGATAAACTCTCCCGGCCACCTTACCCCTCCACCGACTGCGGCGTGCGCGCCGCAGGCAGATCGCGCTCGACGGGCAGGGCAACTTCGCCGGCAAGAATCTCGCGGATCTGATCATTGCTCTTGCGCGCCAGGAACGCGCGCAGCGGTTCGTGTTCGAAGCGGTTGTGCCGGAAATGAGCCAGGAGGCGCTCTATCGCATCGGGAACAGCGGTAGCAGCGCAACGGTAGCCGACCGGGCGGGCAATGGTCGCAATCTGCCCGAGGCTGCCGCCGACGCAGAAATAGTAGGCATCGACAAGCTTGCCGTCGTGTTTGATCTTCTTGCCTTCGATGCCGATATCGGCGATCCAGTGCTGTCCGCAACTGTTGGGGCAGCCGGTTACGTGCAGCTTGATCTGCTGGTCGAAGCCCGGCAGACGTTCGTCAAGTTCGCCAGAAAGCCAGCGCGCGAAATCTTTCGTTTCAGTGAGCGCGAGCTTGCAGAATTCAGAGCCCGTGCAGGCGACCGTACCGCGGGCGAAAGCCGAAACCTCGACCGGCAAGCCTGCCGCGGTCAGTTCCGCCGCGACGGTTTCGGCGTGCTCTTCGCGGACGTTGGCCAGCAGCACGTTCTGCTGAGCGGTGAAGCGGAGGCTGCCGTCGCCGTATTGATCGGCAAGTCGGGCGGCTTGGCGAAGCTGCGCCGGAGTGATCCGTCCGCGCAAAACGGAAGCGCCAATAAAGACCAGTCCGGCCTGCTTCTGACGATGAATTCCGGTGTGGTCGCGGTAGGTATCCGACGGGACTTCTTCGTATTCGGCGGGGTCCAGGCTGTGGCCGATGACGCGCTGCAATTCGGCGAGAAACCTTTCGGCGGTCCAGTCAAATTTGAGAAAAAGATACTTCAGACGGGCATTGTCGCGGCTGATGCGCAGAACATCGCGGGAGCGGAAGATTTCGGCGATGCCGCGGGCGACGTCGACGACCTGATCCTGGCGAATGAAGGCGTTGAGCTTCAGGGCGAGGTGCGGCTCGGTCGAGAGGCCGCCTCCGATTCGAAGCGAAAAGCCGCGTTCGATCCGGGAACCGCGAACGCGGCGTGTGGCGGTGAAGGCGACGTCATTGATTTCCGGATAGCTGCACCAAGTGCGGCAGCCGGTGACCGTCATCTTGAACTTGCGCGGAAGATTGTAAAAGTCGCGATTGCCGCCGAGAGCACGGTCCACGGCAAGAGCCCACGGCGAAGCGTCAAAGTGTTCGTCGTGGGCCAGTCCGGCCACCGGGCATCCCGTGACGGTACGAACAACGTCGCCGCATGCGCCGGTGGTGGTCAAACCGGCCCTTTGCAAGCCCTCGATAATTTCGGGAATGGACTCGATGGTGACCCAGTGCAGTTGCAGGTTCTGGCGGACCGTGATGTCAGCCAGGCCGCGTGCGTGATTTTCAGAGAAATCGGCCAGAGTGCGGACTTGATCGCTGCGCAGCATCCCGTTGGGGATGCGAACGCGCACCATAAAAAATTCCGTGGCTTTGCCTTCGCCGTTGGCGCCGCCGAGAACGCCGGCACCGTCGCCCTGCGTGTAAATGCCCCAGGAGCGGAAATAGGTGCCGAGCCATTCCGGCGGGACGGAGTTGCGGCCGCTACGGGCGAATTCGCGGATCTCGTCCAGATGATCCCAGGCGAGCTTCTCGCGCTTCAGTCGCTCGACTCGCTGGGCCTTACTTTCCTTTGCTGGCGCCGCATTTGGCATGAACCGCTGATCCTTCTAATCCAGTCTTTTTTCTCTCGTTCCTGGCAGCGCGATAAACCCGCGCTCGATCCCGCCCTTTCGCACCCTGGCGTCTTCCCTCGCAACCATCCGGGAGCAAAAACAAAAAGCCCACGTGGACCAGGGTTTCTGGCACGTGGGCTTTGGAATTCCTTTTAATTGAGCGGTTTTAAGTCCGCTTCACCCTCAGGCCAGAAATGTGTGCTTCGCGACAGCAACAGCAGTCGCAGCAACAACACACGATCTGGCAGGTCATTCGCATTACCTAGAGAAGGTTACCCTGCATCCTAGGCGCTGTCAACCGAGCTTGCTCATGCAAAATCCCGATCATTGCCAACACTGTTTTTGCTGCTGGAGGTTATGATTCGGCTCATAGCGGAAATGCGCTTCCGGCCTCTACCCCGGGACCAGCCGAAGCCGGCCTTTTGCTCAGTCGAGGTACCTCCAGGCCGGCCAGGAGTCGGCCAGGTCCTGACGAGGGTGGCGACATATATAGATGGTGAGGCCGGACTCCTCGGGCAGGGCATAGGCGGGGCGAATGACTTCAAACAGCTGCACGTCGGCGAACGATTGATCGAGGCGGGATTTGCTGAAACCGATGGCGATGACCACCTCGCCCGAGGCGCCGCGCGGTCCCCAGTAGCCGTACTGGTTGTGGCCGCTGATGGCTTTGGGTAACCCGTAGTGCTTTCCGAAATAATCAATCGCTCCGGCTTCGCCGTAGTTGTAGGCGAGGAGCGCAGCCCGCGACTGGTCCGCTGCCGGCAGAGAGTGAAATGCGCGGACCACCGCCTGCACCTGCTCGGGCCAGCCGAACATGTCGCCAAACAGCTGCGGGAGCGAGTCGAGAGGAACGTTTTCGACTTTCACATCTTCGACGCCAAAGAATTTGCAGTATTTGACGGCGGCCGCGACCGGCAGGATGGGCATGGCCAGCGGAGCCGCAACGATACCTGCAACCACCAGTGCAGCGATAACGACGGGCTTGAGCCACGCTTTGGCGCGAGCAAAGATCCGCTGCTCCCACGCCACCGCACCCGCGGCCAGCAGCATGATGTAGGCGGGCGCGAGGTAGTAGATTTTCCCGTGCAGCAGAAGCATCTCGACCAGAACAACAAGATACGCGATACCCAGAACGGCATATCGGCGGCCCTGTTTATCGGCCAGAAGGTACCACAGGCCCCCCAGCCAAATGGGCGCCGCCAGCGGATTAACGAGAAGAAATTGCTCCGCGACGAAAGAGAGCGGCGAGACGGTTGTGTATTTGCTGCCGATGACCGTGTTAAGCAGCGCTATGGTGGGATAGGCGTGGCGAATCTCCCATAGCAGGTTGGGAAGGAAGATGAGGAAAGCGATCGCGGCGCCCAGCCAGATTTCCACTCGAGCGAATTGAGCGCGCGCGGGCGCTAGCAGAAGCCCTAGCGCCAGGCCAGAGCCGAAAAAAAGCATGGAATGCTTGTTGAGCAAGCCAAGTCCGGCCACTACGCCGAAAAGGAGCCAAAGACGCGGATTCCCGCCGTTCAGGATGCGCAGGACGATGGCGGCGCAGAGCATCCAGAAAACGGGCTCGAAGGCATTCATGGAGAGGAAATTGTCGAAGGTCAGGTAGATGGGTGCGAGGAGGACCAGCAGAGCCGCGAAGAACTGGGAAAATTTGCCGCCGCCCGCTTCGCGTGCCATCCAGCCAGCCAGCAGAACTTTGGGTGCGGCGGAAAGTGCGGGCAGGAGACGGAGCGCGAACAGTGAATCGCCGAAAAGCGCCCTGGTGAACGCGGACGCAAAGGCCACCAGCGGAGCGTGGTCCACATAACCCCAGGCTAAGTGTTCGCCGCAGGCGGCGTAGTAGAGTTCATCGCGGAAGTAACCGTATTGGCGGTTGAACAGGAAATGGATGAACACGGCGAGCGCTGCGAGTAGGTAGACGGATTTTGTAGCCGCCGCAACGGACCGCCCGCCCGATGAAATTGCGGCAAGCGGGCATTCCTCCGCGTTCGCTCGGCTGGCCAACGTTGTGCAGTCTTAGGGAACGATCGTCGCGGACTTGATGTAGTCGAGCTTGGGCCAGCCTTTTTTCAGGTAAGGGTCGCCCTGCTTTTCCAGCTGGTCCTGGTCCGGGCCGGCGTTGTCCCCGTAGCCTTCATACATCATTTCGACGACGTTCATTCCGTTGCCGTCCACAACGCCAAATGGCGCGAAACCCATGCCGTCGAGGCGGCCGTTGTCCTTCAGATTGATGAAGACCTGGGTTGTTCGCGTGTTGGGTCCGGCGGTGGCAAAGGTGACGGAGCCGCGCTTGTTCGACTGCGTAACGGGATCGTCTTTGATTTCCGTGTGCTTCCAGGCGGCGGATACCGCAGGAGTGGGGCCAATGCCGAACTGCACCACGAACCCCGGCACCACGCGGAAGAAGGCCGAATTGTCATAGAAGTGATGCTTCACAAGGTTGTAGAAGCGATCGGCTCCGAGCGGAGCCCACGCCCGGGTAACCGCGACCGTGAATGCGCCGCGCGTGGTGTCGAATTTCACCTGGTAGGCATCGGGAGCCTTTTCGGTGAGCTTCTTGGGAGCGAGGAGCAGTTTCGCATCGCCGCCGGCGCTCCGGGTCTTGGCCTCGGCCTTGCCCGCTGTTTTTGGGGCCTCGGCGGCTGGTTGCGAGGGGCTCGAGGAGGAGGGCTCGGCGGGTGCGGCTTGCGTGGGCGCTTCCGATTTTTGCGGCTCGGCTGGCTTTTCCGCCTGTTGCTCCGTGTTTTTGCAACCGGCCAAGATGGCCGCCGCGACCCCTAGCGTGGCCAGGCCAAGAAACTTCTTCTTTCGTTCCATGCTCGTCTCCAGATGAATTCGTGAACCTTATTTGCGGGACCGCAGTTCCCTGCTCACGCGCTCTACGCCGGCCATAACGCGCAGGGTATTTTCCCCCAGAATCTTTCTGACGTCACCTTCGGAATAGCCTTTGCGCAGCAGTGCTTCGGTGATCTTGGGAAGCATCGAGACATCTTCCATGCCGTAGGGCATGTTGGCGCCGTCGAAATCGGAGCCGAGGCCCACATGATCGATGCCGGCGACCTTCACGGCGTGGTCGATGTGCTCGATGATTTTCGCGTAGTCCACGCGCGGGAGTTTGCCCTGGGCAACGAATTCGCGGGTGATTTTATCACCCTCGAGCAGCTGACAAGCTTCGTTGCCGTCGTCGCCGCAACGCTGACGGACTGCTAGCGCAATGTCTTCATTGATCTTGGGATCCTTCTTTTCCGCTTCGCGGAATTCCTGGCTGAGAAAGCCGACGTGGTAGTTGATCTGAACGACGCCGCGCTTTAGGGCCAGGTCTTTCATCATCTGGTCGGTCATGTTGCGCGGAGCGTCGCAGATTGCGCGGCAGGAGGAATGCGAAGCTAACAGCGGCGCTTGGCTGACTTCGAGCGCGTCGTAGAAAGTCTTGTCGCTGACGTGGGAAATGTCGACGATGACGCCCAGACGGTTCATTTCGCGGACCACCCTCCTGCCAAAATCGCTCAGGCCGTTGTGCGCGACTTTGTCGGTGGAGGAGTCGGCCCACTCCACGTTCACGCTGTGGGTCAGCGTCATATAGCGTACGCCGGAGTTGGCAAAGGAGCGCAGAACGTCCAGGTTGCCGTTGATCATGTGCCCGCCTTCAACGCCCATCAGCACGGCGATCTTGCCTTCCCGCTTGGCGGCGCGCACTTCGCGCGCGGTGGTTGCCAGCAGCAGGTCCTTCGGATTTCTGCGCACCTGCTCATGCACCGCCGCGATTTGCGCTTCGGCGCGTTTCACCGCTTCCGGGCCGGTAAGCTTCCCGGATATCCAGATGGAAAAGAAAATTGCGTCCAGCCCGCCGGCCTTCATGCGCGGTATGTCAATGCTGCCATCGGCGTGGCGGTCGGCGAGGTCGAACCTCTCATCCAGCAGGCGCTGCGTGGTGTCATCGTGAGTGTCCACCACGATTGCAGAAAAATGAAGTTTCCTGGCACGCTCGGAAATGCCGTCGCCGCCGACCATCGTGGCCACCAATAGTCCTCCCAAGACGCAAGCTGAGGCGCGGAAAGCACTGAGCATCGTCGCTGTTCTCCGGAAATGCTTCACTGCTGCGATTGCAATTCGCGTGCGACCTTTTCATTCTGCTCCATGACCCGGAGCAGATTGCCGCCAAGAATCTTGCGGATATCGTCGTCGGAATATCTCCTGCGCATGAGGGCTTCGGTAATTTTGGGAAGCTGCGTGCAGTCGTCCATTCCTTCGGGCATGGTGGCACCGTCAAAATCCGAACCGAGGCCGACGTGATCGGCGCCGGCGAGCTTCACCACATGGTCGATGTGGTCGATGATGCGCTCCCAGGTGACATGCGGCAGCTTGCCTTCGGCTGTGGCCCGTTTTTCCATTTCCTGCATTTTTTTTCCCACGCACTCCTGGTCGTCGCCGCAAGCTTTCTGGAGTTGATCAATCAGGGCGACCGCTCCGCCAGAGAGCTGGTCCGACGCGTCCTTGTACGCCTGGTCGATAAAACTCTTTTCGTAGTTGATCTGGATGACGCCGCCTTTGCCAGCAAGGGCTTTGATCATGTCGTCTGACATGTCGCGCGGATGGCTGCAAATCGCCCGGCAGGAGGAGTGTGAGGCGATGAGCGGGGCCTGGCTGACTTCGAGCGCATCGTAGAAGGTCTTGTCGCTCACATGGGAGATGTCCACCATGATGCCCTGGCGGTTCATTTCGCGGACGATGTCCTTGCCGTAGTCGGTAAGGCCGTTGTGCACGGGTTTGTCCGTGGATGAATCGGCCCATTCGTCGTTATAGAAGTGCGACAGCGTCATGTAGCGTACGCCCAGATCGCCGAAGATGCGCACCATGCGGATGTCGTTACCGATCATGTGGCCGCCTTCAACGCCCATGAGCGCGGCAATCTTTCCTGCTTTGTGCGCCCGGCGAACTTCCTCGGCGGTGCGGCAGAAAACCATGTCTTTGGAATTGCGGCGAACGTTTTCGTGAACCGCGTCGATCTGATCGAGTGCTTTTTGAATGGCGGGAGGCCCCGTGATGCGGCCGTCGATCCATATGGAAAAGAAGATGGCGTTCAAGCCGCCTTCTTTCATGCGCGGAATATCGATGTGGCCGTCGGGATTGCGCTTGGCGAGATCGTAGTTGTTAGCGAAGAAGCGCTGCGTGGTGTCGTCGTGCGTGTCCAGCACGATCGAGGAGAAATGGAGTTTACGGGCGCGGTCCGCGATGTCGTCGCCGTGGACTGGCGAGAGCTGCAACGAGAGTAGCAACAGCAGGACACAAGCGGCGAGGGCGCGGAAGCAGCGCATCCGGATCTCCTTCGATGGCAGTGAATCGGCCCGGCGAAAGTTGCGGAGAGATTCTATCCTATTAGCCAGCCCAGGAACGCTTGTTTCCATGCCTGGCGGTTGATTTCGGCCAGCGATTCGGTGAGCGGGATTTCCTTGGGGCAGGCCTTGACGCAATTTTGCGCGTTGGCGCAGTCCTGGATGCCGCCGGGCTGCATGACCGCCTCGATTCGCGCCCGCGCATGCATCGCGCCCGTGGGGTGCATGTTGAACAGACGCACCTGGCTCATGATCGCGGCGCCCATGAAATCGCCCGGACCTTTGCCGGTGACCTGCGGGCAGACTTCAAGACAGCTGCCGCAGGAGATGCAGGTGGAGAGCTTGTAGGCTTTCTCCTGCGTTTCCGCAGCCATGCGGGGCCCCTCGCCGAGGTCGTAAGTGCCGTCGATGGGGATCCAGGCCTGCACGCGCTTGAGGCTGTCGAACATGAACTGCCGATCCACGGCCAGATCGCGGACCACGGGGAATTTGGAGAAGGGCTCGAGGGTAATCGGCTGTTCAAGCTGATCTACCAGCGCCGAACAGGCCATGCGGGCTTTGCCGTTGATGAGCATGGCGCAGGAGCCGCAAACTTCTTCCAGGCAGTTGGAGTCGTAAGAAATCGGCGTGGTCCGTTTGCCGTCTCGGGTGACGGGATTTTCCGCAATGTCGCGAAGGCAGATGATCACGTTCATCGAGGGGCGCCAGTTGAGAGCGAACTCTTCCCAGTACGGGGCGCCTTGCGGGCTGACTTGCCGTTTGACCTTTATGATGACTTTCTTTTCCGCCATAAGTTCTCTGCCATGCCTGCCGCCATCCCTGCCGGATGGTCACTTCGCCGCATCATACCTGCGCGGCCGTGGCGCAATCATGGAAATATCCACCGGCTCGTAGGTCAACTGAATATCGCCGTTGACCCATTTGGCTCGCGTCGTCTTCAGCCAGTTTGCGTCATCCCGATCCGGGAAATCGGGTTTGTAGTGAGCGCCGCGGGATTCGTTGCGCGCGTGCGCGCCCATGGTGATGACCCGCGCCAGCAGCAGCATATTGCCCAGCTCACGGGCGAAATTAAGGGTCTGATTGGACCACTTGCTGCGGTCACTGAGGTTGACTTGGCGGTAGCGCTGTTGCAGCTCGATCAACTTGTCGTACGCGGCTTCGAGGTTTTTGTTGATCCGCGTGACCGTGACGTGTTCGGTCATGGTCTCGCCGAGTTCGCGCCAGATGGTCATGATATTTTCGTTGCCATCCTGCGCAATGAGGGCTTGGTTCGATACTTCCTGGCGCCTGCGTTCGCGGTCGAACACGCTGGAGTCGGTCGAGTCGGCGCCCTTTTCCAGGTTCTTTGCATACTTCGCGGCCGCCGGACCGGCGAGGCCGCCGCCAAAAATGCAGGAAACGAGGGAGTTCGCTCCCAGCCGGTTTGCCCCGTGGTATTGGTATTCGCATTCGCCCGCGGCGTAGATGCCCGGGACACTGCTGGCCTGATCCTCGCCGTTCACCCAGATACCGCCCATGGTGTAGTGCATGGCCGGGAATACCTTCATCGGTTCTTCGCGCGGGTCGACCCCGAGGAATTTTTCGTAGATCTCAAGTATGCCTTCGAGCTTGCGGTCCAGCGTCTCGCGCGGGATGTGCGTGACGTCAAGATAGACGGCGGCCCGTCCGTCCAGGCCGAGCTTTTCCTGGTAGACGATGCGGTGAATGGCGCGCGTGGCGATGTCGCGCGGAACGAGGTTGCCGTATTTGGGATACCACTCTTCCAGGAAGTAGAAGCGCTCGCTTGGCGGAATGCTCCTGGCGGGCCGCGTGTCGCCGGGGTTTTTCGGCACCCAGACGCGGCCGCCTTCGCCGCGCGCCGATTCGCTCATCAGGCGGAGCTTGTCTTCGCCGGGAATCGCGGTGGGGTGCACCTGGATGAATTCGCCGTTGGCGTAGTCGACGCCCTGCTGGAACAGAGCCGACTGCGCCGAACCGGTACAGACCACGGAGTTGGTCGAGCGGCCGAAAATCGCGCCGATGCCGCCGGTACAAAAGATGACCGCGTCGGCCGCGAAGGTCCGCACTTCCATGGAACGCAGGTCCATGGCGCAGATGCCCCGGCAGACGCCGGCTTCATCAATCACGGCGGAAAGAAAAGTGAAGCCTTCGTATTTCTTGACCTTGCCTTCGGATTCGTGGCGGCGAACCTGCTCATCGAGCGCGTAAAGCAGCTGCTGCCCGGTGGTGGCGCCCGCAAACGCGGTCCGATGGTAGAGCGTGCCCCCGAAACGCCGGTAGTCGAGCAGTCCTTCGGGGGTGCGGTTGAACATGACGCCCATGCGGTCGAGAAGGTCGATGATGCCGGGCGCGGCTTCGCACATGCGCTTGACCAGGGGCTGATTGGCGAGGAAATCGCCGCCGTAAATCGTGTCGTCGAAATGCTTCGCGGTGGTGTCGCCTTCACCCTTCTGATTCTTGGCAGCGTTGATCCCGCCTTGTGCGCAGACCGAGTGCGAGCGCTTCACCGGTACAATCGAAAACAGATCTACCGGCACGCCCGATTCGGCAACCTTGATGGTTGCCATCAACCCGGCCAGTCCTCCGCCGACGACGATGATCCTGGGCTGTTTCATTTCGTTATGTACGAAGAAAACGGATGCCAGTCAAAGCGGAAGCCGATGAGAATCAGGATGCCCACTAGACTGAATGCAATGCCAACCAGCGCGCCCAGCTGGCCGGCCGCGCGCTGCGCGCCAGCGGTCGCCGCGAGTCCCCACTTGCAGAGAAAATTCCAGACGCCGACACCCAAGTGGAAGGAGGAGCAAAGGATGCCGATCGCAAAGAAGGTCAGAAAGAGAGGATTCTGCAAATCGGCGTAGACCGTGGCGTAGGTCGACCGGCCGCCCGTCGCCAGCCGCTCGGTGTAGAAGTGCCAGCCAATGAAGGCGAAAGCCACCAGACCCGTGTAGCGCTGCAGGGTGTACATCCAGTTCCCTACCCACGGATAGCGCGAGACGTTGGACTTGCCGGCTAACCAGATGTAAACGCCATAGCCTCCGTGGAAAAGGATCGGAAGGACAATGACCGCAAGTTCCACCAACGGACGGAAGGGAATGGTCTGCAGTTCCTGCGAAACCGAGTTGTATTTTTCCGCGCTGACCAGAACGGCGCTGTTGGACCAAAAATGTTCCGCCAGAAAGGCGCCAACGGGAATCATACCGCTCAAAGAATGTAATTTTCTGAGGAGGTAACTGGAATCTGGCCGGGTTGCCGTTGCGGACATGCCCTCTCCGCTGCCACTCCTCCGCTCCAAGCTCGAAGAGTCTCGGGCGAAAAGTAGAAAGTGCAGCAAGGCAATTATATCAGGCGGAAGAAGCCAGGCAAAATCGCAGTTCTCCGGCCGCGAAGTGCGAGGTCCTCGAAACTGTCCGCGAAATTGCCGGCTCTCAGCGAGGGCAAAACTGCTATCTTGGAGAGGTCGGCCATTCTAAGCACGGCTCGCCAGAAGTACCAATTTCGCCCCGGGGCATCACTTCCGCCATGACCAAGAGTCTCGCTGCAGAGCTGGAATTGCTCGCGCATCACATGCTCTTGGAACAATCCGGCAACCAGCAACTATCCATTCCGGCGCTGGCCCAGCGCATCGCCAAAGACTTGCAGGTGAATCCGGATGAAGTGGCCATCCTGGCAGTTTCGGAAAAATCCAAAAGTCTGAACTTCCTGGTTCCTGAAGCGCTGCGCAACGTCGGTTCGATTCCCCTTTCCAGCACCTCTGCGCTCGCAGCGCGAACCGCACGGGAAAGCCGACCAGACATTCAAAACAATTTTTCGACGGTTCGGCATGCCACCGTGTTCGAAGGCGTCAAGGACGACACCTTGCGGGCCTCGGCCATCCAGAAAATCATCAGCGCTCCCATTCTGTACGAGGGAAAAGTGATCGGAGTGATTCAGATTAGCCGCAAAGCCGCTTCCGCCGTAGAAGCGGGGCCGGATTTTACGCCGGACGAGTTGGGAAGAGTGCTTGCGATCTGTAAACCCCTCGGCAAACTCATTCGCCACGCCGCCGGATCCTGAACGCGCTTCACGGCCGAATGAATATTCGTTTGCAAGCCTGCTTTGACGTTGACACTCTGTAGCCTTCTTGTTACTTTTCCACAGCAAGAAACTTTTTCATTTCTACCTCATATAACGGAGGCCGCGCACCGGCACTATGGCGTTTGTCGCTAAGAAAATATTTCTGACCAAAGGCGTCGGTAAACACAGAGAGCGGCTATCCAGTTTTGAGCTGGCCCTGCGCAATGCAGGAATCGCGGCGTGCAACATCGTTCGCGTATCGTCCATCTTCCCGCCGAACTGCAAGCTGATTTCGCGCAGCGAAGGCTTGAAGCACATCAAGCCCGGTCAGGTAGCGTTCACGGTAATCAGCGAAAATTCCACGAAAGAACCGCATCGGCTGATCGCGGCGAGTATCGGTTTGGCGTTGCCGAGCGACAAGACCATGTACGGATATCTCTCCGAACATCACTCCTTCGGCGAAACAGAAGAGGTGGCCGGAGAGTACGCCGAAGAACTGGCCGCGGAAATGCTCGCCACCACCCTGAACGTGGAGTTTGACCCGGACCTGTCGTGGGACGAGAAAAAGGAAGTCTATCGAATCTCCAACAAGATCGTGCGCACCATGAATATCACCCAGTCGGCAGTGGGAGATAAGCGCGGTCTGTGGACGACGGTCTTGGGCGCGGCGATTCTCATCGGCGAAGACGACTGAAGCGCTCCCCAGCTATTTGCCGTCCAGGTCGTAGGCAATGTGCAGCCATTTTTGCTGCCGAGCTTGTGGCTGATCTTTAGCCATTGGCGACGGTCTTTTTCGTCGGGCGGGGCTTCCTGCTTGGGCAACGCCATCCACTCGTCGAGCGCACGGCCGGTTTTCCGTTTTAGTCGAGATCCACTTCTGCACCATGATCCCGGATCACGCCCGGGTGCACAGCGTAGAGCGACGGCGATTTCTTAGGCTGAGCGGCGCACATAGCCCAATACCGATTTGCGCTCGAACGAGCGAAGCTAGCGCTTGAAGTACCCGATACGCTCGAGAACGGCGCCGGCTACCAGCGGGAGCGCTACGGTCGCGTCTTCGAAAACCTCGGCAAACTTGCCGCCTTCTTCGGGCGGCACAAACTTGCCCCAGGACACGGCTTCGGTGTAGGTGCTGCCGCTCAAGCCGCCCCAGTGTACCGGTTCCGGACAAATCCTGACGCCGTAGTTGTAGCGCTTCAGTGGCAGCTTCTGGTAGCCGCGGCGGGCCAGCAATTCGGCGTATACGCCGAACTGCTGCGACCAGTTGCGCGGAACGCCACCGCCGATGGTGAAAATTCCCATGCGTTTTGTGGCCAGCATGGTGTCGGCAAACTTCTCGAAGTCTTCAAACGGGTCGAAGCGCAACAGCGGGCGGCGATCGCGCTGCCGCGCGAATTTATTCAGGGCAAAGTCGATTCCCAACTCCGAGTCGCTGAACGCCGGAACAAAAACCGGAACATTGTGTTGATATGCGGATTTCAGAATTCCCCGCCCCGGGGAATTCTTGATCAGGTATTCGCCGATGCGCCGATGCAGCTTCCAGCTGCATACCACGTCCTCGTCGTCCCACTCGTCCAGGATGTGATCCACAACTTCTTCCACGTGGTCCAGATTGGTTTCCGGTTCGAGCGAATCGTAGACACGGTTGTAGCCGGCCCGGAATAGTTCGTTGTCGTCCATTTTTGTAGGGTCATAACGGAAGTGCGACCGGCCCGTGGCCTCCACCAGACCGTGCGCCATCAGTGCGCCGGTTGAAACTATGGCCTTCACGATTCCGCTCTCGATCAGGTCGCAGAAAACAAGCCCCATCTTGCCGACGGTGAGAGCACCGGCAAGCGTCATGACCACAAAGCAGTCTTTGTCGCGCGCCATAACCTCGAGCACGTCCGCCGCATCGCCCACCTGCCGGGCGGTATACGCGGTATCGCCCATCGCGCGCACGAGGTCGTCGATGGTGCGGCACTTCGCGAGGTCCAGGGGAAAAATCGGCCGCAGCTTGTCCTTCACCGGATCATGCAGCACCCGCCCGGTCACCGTTTTCGCCGCTGTCTTCTTCTTCGTCGCCATCTTGCTCCTTTTTCAGGCCGCTTGGACATCGCGTAAACGGACCACCGCGGCACGACAAACACAAAAAGAGATATTGTTCGCGGCATCTTACGTTTTTCGCGCAGTGTCCGTCAAAGAGAGTTCCGGCGTTTTCCCGGCGAATCCGGGCGGAGCGCGGTTCCATTTGGCTGTTCGCATGCTACGATACGAAACATGCCTCAAAAATTTACGGTCGGTCTTATTCAGATGCGCAGCAGCAAGGATGCCGAGGAAAATCTTTCGCGCGCAAGCGATAAAATCCGCGAAGCGGCAAAACGCGGCGCCCAGATCATCTGCATGCACGAGTTGTTTCGTGGCGAGTATTTTTGCCGCACGGAGGACGCTGCGCTATTTGATCTGGCCGAAGCGGTTCCCGGGCCCGCAACCGAAGCGCTCGCAAAAGTTGCCAAGCAGAACCAGGTGGCGCTGGTTGTTTCCCTTTTTGAACGGCGCGCGGCGGGTGTGTATCACAATACCTGTGCGGTCCTCGATGCCGACGGATCGTTCCTCGGCAAATACCGGAAGATGCACATCCCGGACGACCCTCTCTACTACGAAAAGTTCTATTTCACTCCCGGCGACTTGGGATTCCCCAACTTTGATACCCGTTATGGCCGCGTGGGCGTGCAGATCTGCTGGGATCAGTGGTACCCGGAAGGTTCCCGCCTGACTGCGTTAAAAGGGGCCCAGGTCATCTTCTATCCGACCAGTATCGGATGGCACCCGAAAGAGAAGGCCGAGTTGGGCGCCGGACAGCTTGATGCCTGGCGGACCATTCAGCGCGCGCACGCGATTGCCAACGGTACGTTCGTCGCGGTAGCGAATCGCGTCGGCTTCGAGGGCAATCCGACTGCGGGCGATCCGGGACTGGAATTCTGGGGCCATTCTTTCGTCGCGGATCCTTTCGGGCAGATCCTGTCCGAGGCGGATAGTGACAAAGAAGAGATTCTGGTTGTCGAATGCGACCCCGGCAAGAGCGAAGAGACTCGGCGGAATTGGCCATTCCTCCGCGACCGCCGCATCGATGCCTACCAACCCATCCTGAGCCGCTGGCTTGGCGAATGAAGCGCACCCCTTCGTCTGCTACGCCAAATTCGCTCGGTTATCGTATGCCCGCGGAATGGGAGCCGCATGAGGGCACATTTCTCGGCTGGCCGCATGAGCTGAGCGATTGGCCCGGCAAATTTGCGCCGATCCCGTGGGCCTTCGCCGAAATCGTTCGTCATCTCGCGCGCGTCGAGAAAGTGTACCTGCTGGTAGAAGACCGCGTTGCGGAATCGCGGGTAAGGACAATCCTCAGCAAATCGCACGCCAATCTCGAGAACGTGCACTTTCTCCGGGTTCCGACCGACCGCGGCTGGATGCGGGACTCCGGCCCCATCTGCGTACGCAACGCTCGCGGTGAAGTGGCGTTCAATCACTTCCTCTTCAATGGCTGGGCAAAGTACCCCAACCACAAGAAGGACGCACAGGTCGTCACGCGAGCCAAGCGGTCGCTTCGCCGCACCTTGTTCCTGCCCCAGCACAACGGCAAGCGCATGGTGCTCGAAGGCGGGTCCATTGAGGTCAACGGCTGCGGCTCGCTCCTTACCACCGAGGAATGTCTGCAAAGCAAGGTGCAGCAGCGCAATCCGGGTCTCGACAAATCCGACTACGAGCGCGTGTTCCGCGAATATCTGGCCGTGACCAACGTCCTGTGGCTGAAGAACGGCATCGCCGGAGACGACACGCACGGCCACGTGGACGACCTGGCGCGCTTCGTAAGCCCGACCACGGTGGTGACCGTTGTCGAGGAGAGCCGGACGGACGCGAACTATGCCGCGCTCGAGGAGAATCTTTCGCTTCTCAACTCGATGAAAGACCAGGACGGCAAGCCGCTTCGCGTGGAAACGTTGCCGATGCCGGCTGCGGTTTTCTTTAACGCCCAGCGCCTTCCCGCGAGTTACGCCAATTTCTACGTCGCCAACAAACTGGTGCTGGTCCCGGTTTTTAACGATGCGAACGACCGCGTCGCACTGAACACCCTGGCCAGGCTTTTTCCCGGCCGCGAGGTGGCGGGCGTCTATTGCCGCGACCTGGTGTTGGGCCTCGGGACCATTCACTGCATGACGCAGCAGCTGCCGCTTGCGAAGCGCGAAGCTTGAAGCTTCCGCCCGCCGCGGGCTGCTCGGTCGAATCGCTCTCTAGAATCCTTTCCTAACTTTGCTAACATTCCCTTTCGAGAAACAGGAATAGCGGGCTTCTGGGGGGTTCATGACGATTGCGGCTTTGCTGCTGGACGAGAAAATCATGGTGTGGTGGCCTCGCGGACTGTTCTGGTGGCTGTTTCTGGGCTTGGTTGCAGGATGGCTGGCCGGAAAGCTTTCCCGCGGCCGAGGCTACGGCTGTATCACGGACATTATTCTCGGTCTGGTCGGCTCGTTCATCGGCGGTTGGGTGTTCACCAAGCTGGGAATCTTCGGCGGCGGCTTCATCTACTCTTTGGCGGCGGCGACGCTGGGCGCCGTGATTTTGGTGGCGATCGTTCATCTATTCACCGGGGGGCCCAAGAATTGACGTCTAGTCTTGCTTCACTTTGACGCGCTCATGCTTCCGACCCTCTTTCCCGTCGCTTCGCAGATCGAAGTTTCCATGTGGGACTTCCGCACGCACGCTCTCTGGGCATGGCTTTTGATCGGACTGGTTGCCGGTTGGCTCGCCGGCCTGATATTTCGCGGCCGCGGCTTCGGCTGCGTGACCGACATCGTGCTGGGTCTGGTAGGTTCGGTGATCGGCGGTTGGCTGTTCAACTACTTCGGCATCATGGGTGGCGACTTCTACTATTCCTTGGCGGCGGCAACGGCCGGGTCTGTGATCCTGGTCGGCATCTCGCGGCTTTTTGGCGGCGAGGCGAAAAAATGACCCTGCCTACTGCCGCAGCTTGCGCGGCCTGCGCGGCCTGCGGCGCCTTCGATGTGATACGATTTTCTTTTAGTCTTTGGAGCTGACATTTCGTTGAGCAAGTCTTTGCAATCCCTCTTCGCAGTTCCTCTGGGCGGTCTCGGCGAATTTGGCATGAATATGATGGCGTTGCGCTACGGCGACGACATCATTGTTATTGACGCCGGCATGATGTTCCCGGAGTCGGAACTGCTCGGCATCGACCTGGTCATTCCGGATATTTCCTACCTGAAACAGAATCGCCAGCAAGTTCGCGCCATCGTCTTGACGCACGGGCACGAAGATCACATCGGCGCCTTGCCCTACATTCTGCGCGATCTCGAGGTGCCGGTTTACGGCACCCGCTTTACCCTGGCGCTTGTCAAGAAACGCCTGGCCGAAGCCGGTTTGCTCGAATCCACGACGCTGCGTGAAGTGATTCCCGGCCGCAGAGTAGAAATCGGCCAGTACGAAATTGAGTTCATCCCGGTCACTCACAGCACCGTAGACTGCGTGGCTCTCGCCGTTCGCACGCCGCTCGGCGTCGTCATTCATACCGGTGACTTCAAGATTGACCACACCCCGGTTGAAGGCGCCGGCTTCGACATTCACACCTTTGCCCGTTACGGCAACGAAGGAGTGCTGGCTCTTTTCAGCGACTCCACCAACGTCGAGCGCCCCGGCTACACGCCATCGGAACGCGCCGTGGTTCCTCGTATCGAAGAGCTGGCCCGGTCGGCGCCGCGCCGCGTCATTCTCTCCTGTTTCGCTTCCTCGATTCACCGCATTCAGCAGGTGATCGACATTGCCGCCCGTGTTGGCCGCAAGGTCGCCTTCGTGGGCCGCAGTATGGTGGACAACGTCGAGATCGCGCATGACCTCGGCTACTTGCACATTCCCGACGGAATGGTTGTACGCTCGCAGGACATTCGCTCCTTTGAGCCCCGCAGGATCATTATTCTCGCGTCCGGCTCGCAAGCCGAGCCGATGTCGTCGCTATCGCGCATCGCAGTGGACAATCATCGCTTCGTCTCGGTGGATGAAAACGATACCGTCATTCTTTCTTCGCGCATCATCCCCGGAAATGAAAAAGCCATCTTCCGTATGCTGGACCACATGTTCCGGCGCCGCGCGCTGGTGTACTACGACAACTCCGCCGGAGTGATCCACGTTTCCGGCCATGCCAGCCAGGAAGAACAGAAGCTTCTGCTGCAGCTCGTGAAGCCCAAATATTTCATTCCGGTTCACGGCGAGTATCGCCACCTGTTCCGCCATGCCGCGCTCGCGCATCAGCTGGGCGTGGTCAGCAACGAAATCATTCTGGCGGAAAACGGCCACTCGATCGAATTTACCGAAGACGGCGCATACCGCCGCGATCCCGTCGCGGCTGGACGCGTACTCGTCGACTCCGGCTCGCTTGAGGAGATTGAAGAAGTCGTGGTGCGCGATCGCCGCCACCTTTCCGAAGACGGCGTGGTTGTGCCGATCATCGCCATAGACAAACACAGCGGCAAACTCGAATCGCACCCGGAAATCGTCACGCGCGGCTTCATGAGCGACAACGGTAATGACCTGGTGCCCGGCGCCCGCGATATCGTTCTCCGCACCATCCATAGCTCGAATCCGGAAGAGCGCGCCGATTGGTCGGTTATCAAGGAAAAGATTCGCGTGGACCTGAAGCGTTACATCAACAAGCAAACCTCGAAGCGTCCGCTGATCTTGCCCGTCATCCTGGAAGTGTGAGCCCTGGTGCGGCACGGAAATCCGCCGGAACCTCTCGCCGACCAGCAGAAGCGTTATCGCTGACTTGATTCGTTACAGTTCGGGAATTGTCGCGCTCTTTGACAACCCCGCTGCTGAGCCCTTCTCGTGATTACTTTAGCGGTACCTTAGATTTCAGGCCATTTCCCACAACGCGCCGCCGATAATCCCGTCTAAATAACTGAGACTCGCTTCCGATTTTGCCCCGGCGCCTTCGATGCGCACCCGGGCAGAACACTTACAAGGAGATTCGATGAACACCAATTACTTCAGCAAGGGTCTTCTCTTCGGCGCTTCCCTATTTCTTGCAACTGCGGCATTCGCCGGTGAAAAGGCCACCCTCAATGTCTATGAAAGCGTCAAGGTCAACGGCACCACGCTCGCCCCCGGCAAGTACGAACTGGTCTGGGAGGGTGCCGGCTCGACCGTACAAGTGAGCATTCGCCATGGCGCCGACACGGTAGCCACCGTTCCCGCCGCCGTGGAAACCGCCAAGGCTGTTCCCGCTGGCACCGGCTACTCCACCAAGACGGAAGGCGACGGCACAAAGTCGGTGACCAGCGTGTTCTTCGCCGGCAAGAAGGTGAGCCTCAACCTGGACCAGCAGGCTGTCGCTGCGGCGCAGTCGGCGGGAAACCAGGGCAACAAGTAGGTTATCTCTGGCCAGCGGCGCACGGACTCTCTCTTCTGCGCGCTGGCCCTCATAACGTCCTCGCGCTCCTCCGGCACGAGGACGTTTTCTTTTGTATACTCGCGCCGTCCAGACGGAGGCGGCCCATGTTCCTACGCGTTCTCGTCGCAACCGCAATCAGCGCCGCGGTGTTTGGCTCGCACACCGCCATCGCGCAAGCACCGCAGCCCAACGAAGCATACGCCGTCGTGCACGGCTGGCCACAACTTCCCGAGGGCTTCGTGCTGGGCCAGGTCTCCGGAGTCGCCGTGGACTCGCACAACCACGTCTTCGTCTTTCATCGCGCCGAAAATTCCTGGGCCGCGGACAAGACGCATGCCATCGCCTCCGCCACCGTCCTTTGCTTCGACGGTTCATCCGGCAAGTTGCTCTCCTCCTGGGGGCAAAACCGCTTCGTCGAGCCGCACGGACTGCGCATCGATCGCAACGACAACGTCTGGCTGACCGACCGCGCCCTGCAGCAAGTCTTCAAGTTTTCCCACGACGGCAGGCTGCTGCTGAGTATCGGCACGGAGAAGACGCCGGGAGTGGACGCGACGCATTTCAACCTGCCGGCGGACATCGCCTTTGCCGCCGACGGCAGCGTCTATGTGGCCGACGGCTACGGCAACAATCGCATCGCGAAATTCTCGCCGGAGGGCAGGTTCCTTCTGGACTGGGGACGAAAAGGAACCGGGCCCGGTGAATTCGACCTGCCGCACAGCGCGACGGTTGACGGCCAAGGTCTCGTCTACGTCGCCGATCGCAACAACGCGCGTATCGAGGTGTTCGATGCCGGCGGCAAATTTCTGAAGGAGTGGAAGTCAGCCGAACTGGGCCGACCCTGGTCGCTTACCGTAGGTCCCGACGATCTGCTCTACGTCGTGGACGGCGGCGACCTGAAACCTAATCCGCCCGACCGCGGACAGCTGTTGAAACTCGATCTTTCCGGAAAGATCCTCGCCAAATGGAGCCGCTTCGGCAACTACGACGGACAGATTTACTGGGGGCACGACCTGGCCGTGGGCAGAGACGGCGCGGTCTACGTCGGCGACGTGTACCACGGTATGCGCGTACAAAAATTCGTTCCTCGCTGAGATTCGATGCGAATCTCGCGAGCGTCAATTTCTTACAATACCTGCGCCCAACGCGGGTCTAAAAGTGTCTGGCTGGCGGGTTTGGACCTTCGCCCGCTACAATCACTTTTACGGAGAATCCGGTGGCCGTTTCCGCTACGAAGCCGACTGCATCCACTACGCGCGCTGCGTTTTACTTCATCCTGGTCACGATAGCTCTTGACTCCTTGGCCTTCGGGATCATCGCCCCGGTGCTGCCGGACTTAGTCCGTCAGTTCGAACAGGGAGATTTTGCCCGCGCCTCGGCGGTAACCGGCTACTTCAGCTTTGCCTGGGCCGCCATGCAGTTCGTCTTTTCGCCCATCCTCGGAGCTTGGTCCGATCGTTTCGGCCGCCGCCCGGTCATCCTGCTTTCCTGCCTGGGTGTCGGGCTCGACTACATTTTTATGGCTATCGCCCCGTCGTTGCGTTGGCTTTTTGTGGGACGCCTCATATCGGGAATTACTACCTCCAATATCGCCACTGCGTTCGCCTATGTAGCCGACGTCACGCCTGCGGAAAAGCGTGCCAAGCCTTTCGGATTGATCAGCGCGGCTTTCGGCCTCGGCTTTGTCATTGGTCCGGCTTTTGGCGGCTGGCTCGGAAACCACAACCTGCGTCTGCCCTTCTGGGGCGCAGCGCTGCTATCACTCGCCAACGCTCTTTATGGCTACTTCGTCCTCCCGGAATCGCTGCCCCCCGAACGTCGCTCAAGCTCAGCTTGGCACATGGCCAATCCGCTGGGCTCACTGCGGCTGCTGCGTACGCGGGCTGAACTCTCGGGCTTGGCCATCGTCATCACCCTCTATTACCTCGCCCACCAATCGCTGGTCGCGATCTGGGCGCTCTATTCCGAATATCGCTACGACTGGAGCCGCCGCGATGTCGGCCTCTCCCTGGCGGTTGTAGGCGTCAGTGCAGCCATGGTGTCCGGAGTTCTGGTGGGGCCGTTCGTCAAGCGATTCGGGGAACGCCGCAGCCTGCTGGCCGGTCTCACGTTTGGCACGCTCGGATTCCTTGGGTTCGCCACCGCCTCTCGTGGCTGGGTCGCCCTTGTGGTCATCCCGTTGATTGCCCTTTGGGGTATAGCCGCCCCGGCCCTCCAGACCCTGATGTCACGTTGTGTGGACCACTCCGCGCAGGGCAGACTGCAGGGAGCCATCAACTCTCTTCGCGCCCTCACCGGCATGGCCGGTCCGCTGCTCTTTACGCAAATTTTCTCCCTGGCCATTGCCTCGAAATCGAGACTGCATCTTCCTGGCGCGCCCTACTTCGCAGCCGGGCTGCTTTTGTTTTCATCGCTCCTCCTTGCGGCGTACTTCACGAGAACTCACATCGCAACCGTCCCCGGCGAACCATCGCCTTCAGAAAGCAGCTAGGGCTCGGCAGACCCTTCCGGGTATTGACCGGGCGCCTGATATTTTTCTATCCTCAGCGGTGCCCGCCGCATCAAAAGCTTTGCTTCTATCGAATACCTTCGTTTTCGCCGAACCATTAAGGAGCTCACCAATGCCTCGCGATTCAAAGACCAATCACCATTTAGGCAGCGAGCGTGCCCGCCCGATCCTTCACCAGAACGCCCGTGAGATTCAGCCCTACGGCAAGATCGCCAAGCTGCCCATCGCTCTGGACGAAGCGCTTTGCTCGGAAAGCTGCGAAAATCTGAATCAGGTCCTCGCCGATACCATCACCCTGCGTGACCTCTACAAGAAACACCATTGGCAGGTAGCCGGCCACACGTTTTATCAAATCCATCTTTTGTTCGATAAGCACTACGAAGAGCAGAACGAACTGGTTGACACGATTGCCGAACGCGTTCAGAGCCTCGGCGGCATCAGCCTGGCCATGGCGCCGGACGTGGCAGAAACAACCATCATTCCCCGCCCGCCGCGCGGACGCGAAGAGCTGCCGGTGCAGCTGTCACGTTTGCTTGAAGCGCACGAGTTCATCCTGAAAGAGGCTCGTACCATGGCCAAGCAGGCCGCCGAATCCGGTGATGACGGCACCAACGACCTGCTGGTCAGCGACATCATCCGCACCAACGAACTTCAGGTGTGGTTCTTGTCCGAGCACCTGGTGGATGTGCCGCCGGTTAGGGCCGATGCACCCGCGGCCGAGAAGGAAGCCGCAAAGTCTAAATCCGCTTCCGTTCGCTAAATTCCTTCCGCGCTTTTCGCGTTTGCCGGGCCGCAGCACGCTGCGTCCCGGCTCGCGGCACCTCTGAGCGAATGGTTCGCCCGCTCCGGAACTCGTCGCACGCTCACGGCAAGGCAAAGGCAATCACATAATCGCCTTGTTTCGAGCCGAGCTTCCCATGCCCCCCTGCGGCAATCACCAGATACTGCTTTCCTTTCCAGACATAGGTCATCGGCGTCGCCTGCGCCGCCGCAGGCAATTCGTAGCTCCACAATTCTTTGCCGCTTTCTGAATCAAACCCGTGCAGATGCGGATCGATGGTTGCTGAAGTGAACACCACTCCGCCCGCCGTCATCATGGGTCCGCCAAGATTGATCGACCCGGTCGCGGTCCCCGGCAGCATCGTTCCGAGCGATACGTTCCAAGTGATCTTTCCCGTGAACAGATCGACCGCCGCGGTGGTTCCCCAAGGCGGCGCATTGCAGGGCGTTTTGCTCGGCGAAAACAGGAAGGTGCGATACATTCCGTAGGCCGACGGCTCCTGATCGCCAAACTCGCCGAAGACCCGGTTGTCCTGGTCGTTTTTCACTTCAGCCGCATAGTCCGCGCGCGGCACCAGCTTCATCCACGCCACCAGCCGGTTCGTGTTCACCACCATCAAGTGTCTGTCGGAGTCGTACGCCGCGCCGCCCCAGTTCACCCCTCCCACGTTTCCCGGCGCCTGGACGGTCCCTTGCAAGCTCGGCGGCGTAAAGATTCCTTCGTTGCGCGAAGCGCGCACCTTGTCCGCGCACCATTTCACGTCGTCTGCCGTCGGTCCCCACGCATCTTCGGCCAGAAACTTTTCCGGCACCAAGGAAATCGTCGAAAACGGCTGTGTCGGGGATGTCTCCTCGCCCGCAATGTCGGTCTGGGGAACCCTGCGTTCCTCTACCGGCAAGAGCGGCTGCCCGGTCAATCGGTTCAACACGAACACGTGTCCCATCTTGGTATTGATGACCAGCGCCGGCGTTCCGTCCTTCCAGCTAAACAGCGTCGGCTGCGCCGCGACGTCGTAGTCCCACAAATCGTGGTGCACCACCTGGAATCCCCATACCAGCTGTCCGGTCGACGCCCGCAGTGCCACCACGGAGTTCGCCCACCGGTTGTCGCCTTTCCGGATGCCGCCGAAATAATCCGGCGCCGCGCTGCCGGTCGGCACGAAGACCAGATCGTGCTCGCGGTCCACTGAGAAGGCCGTCCAGGCATTGCCTGCGCCCGTCCGCGGAGTAGTTTTCGCTGCCCAGGGAATCGGATCCCACGCCCACTGCGGTTTCCCGGTCCGTACATCAAAAGCGCGCACCACGCCACGCCCCGTATCCACCCTCCAGTTGTCCGCAATCGACGATCCGACAATCACAAGGTTCTGGTAAATCGCCGGAGGCGAAGTGACCTGGTACCCTCCCGTCCACTCGGTTTGCGTGGCAGCATCCTGGTTCAGATCAACCTGCCCATGGGAACCAAAATCCTCGCATGGCTTCCCCGTCTCTCCGTCGAGCGCAATCAGCCGCGCATCGAGCGTGCCCACAAAAATTCGCAACCGGCACGCGGCCGGACGGCCCGGGGGCACAGCTTCGCTCCAGGCTGAAACTCCTCGTGAAGTCACCTCCGATCGATTCATGGTCAGGTCCACGCCCGGGTCATAGTCCCAAATCTTTTCGCCCGTTCCGGGATCGAGGGCGATCACCCGGTCATAGGGCGTCGTCAAAAAGAGCTTTCCCTCCGCCAGGATCGGCGTGGCCTCAAACGCCGCCTTTTTTACCAGTCTGGTCGCAACCGCCATCGCACCGGTGCGGTAGATCCAGGCAACTTTGAGCTTGCCCACATTGCTGCGATCAATCTGTTTTGCCGGCGAGTATCTCGTTCCCGCTTCATCCGCGCCGTAGGCCGGCCAGCCGACTTCCTGCTTGGCTTGTCCGGGAGCCGAGGTGGCGCCTCCCATGCAAACGATTCCGGCCACCATCGCTTTGCAAGCGCTTCCAAGCAGAACCGCCAGCCGACGACTCCCTGTCGCTGTCATGGTTCTCATCCTCGTCTCCGCAATAACCTTTCGCGGAAAGTTTCTTCGATCCTTCTCCTAACCGTTCCGTCAGCTATGCGACCTATACCAAGTCGTGGTTTTCGAAATCCTCGCCCGCGCAAGCAACCATTTTTTCCTGCAAGGAAATCTCATCGTTCACGTTCTAACCTCGCCGGGCTCTTTTGGCGGCTGCTTCGAAAGCCTCTCAGCAGGCTCGGGGTTCGGTGTTCGCAGTTCCCGGCGCGAACCTGAACAAAGCAAGGACACACAAATGATCAACTCTCCGGTTCTTCTGGTTTCAGGAAGATCGCTCTCGAAGTGTCTCACGATCCCCCTTTTTGCGGCAGCACTCGCCGCCGCTCCCACATGCCCTGCCGACGAGTCTTCTCGTCCGCCCGGCCCGGGCTGGGTCGTCATCGGCCTCGATGAATATAAAATGCTCCGCGCCAAGGCCTATCCTCCCGAGCACGAACCCGAACCGCCGCCAGTCGAAGCCACCCTCTCCCGCGTGGACTACGATCTTCGCGTCAACGGCGAATTCGCTGCGGGACGTGCCAGCCTTACCATCGACGTACTCAAGGACGGCTGGGTCCGCGTGCCCCTACCTGCCGGCCTTCTGCTGCGGGAAGCCAAGCTCGACGGGAGATCGGTTTCGCTCGTCTCTGGTCCGGCCGCGGGCAAGTCCGGCAGTCAACTTGCGGCGGTTCTCTCACGTCCCGGACGCTCGACGCTTTCGCTCGACATCGCTCTCCCAATCGCCGCCAGCGCCGGTGAAGAAAGCATTTCTCTCCCGCCGTCCTCTTCCGGGGTCACGCGCGCCACGGTCGAGCTTCCCCGCCAGGGTGTGGACATACGCCTCTCGGGCGGCCTGCTGTCCGAGCGTTCGGAAACCTCCCAATCGAACCGCTGGATCGTCTACGCCACCGGCAACTCCCAACTCACCTTTTCCTGGAAGCGCAAAACCGAGGACCGCCGCGGCGAACTCCCGCTCCGTCTGCGCGGCAATCTCACGCAGCTTCTCGGCCTCGGCGAGGACTCGGCATCTCTGTCCGCCGAAGTGAACCTAGAAATCGCCCAGGGCTTGGCGCGCCAGGTGAAGCTTGAAGTTCCGCCAGAAATCACCATCAATCAAGTTCTCGGCGCCAGCGTTGCCGATTGGGAATACAAACCGGGCGAAAAACGGGGCGATCTCACGGTCAGCTTCCTTGAACCCATCGACCAGTCCACACGCTTCGTCATCACCGGTGAAGCGCGACTGCCGCGCGAAGGCCAGATTGAAATCCCGCTGCTTAAACTCCTCGACCTCGAGCGAATCTCCGGCGGTGCCGCCATCGAAATACTCGGTGCCGGCGAAATCAAAGACGTAAAAACACATGGTTTCGAAAACGCCGATGCCAGCGACCTCGGCGAACTTGTCGCCAACCGACAGTCGCCTTCGCTCGCCGCCTTCCGGCTTCGCGCCGGTACCGCCAACCAGCCGCGCGCGCTCACGGTGAGCGTCGCCCGTTATGACCAGCAAGCCCTTCTTCTCGCCAACGTAGAGGAAGCCCGCTACCGCGTTCTCCTTAGCAAGGAAGGAAAAACCCTGGTCGAGGCGCGCTACGCGGTGCGCAACAACCAGCGCAACTTCGTGAAGGTCGCTCTGCCTTCGGGCGCAACTCTTTGGAGCGCGGCGCTCTCCGGTCAACCCGTTCGTCCCGGCCAGGCAGCGGACGGCGGCCTTCTGCTCCCACTTGAAAAATCAAAGCCCGGCGCCGGTTCGGCTGAGGATCCGCCTGAATTCGCTGTAGAAATCGTCTATCTAACTCCCGGCAGCGCCTGGAACGACAAAGGCAAGGCTCGCATCGCGCTTCCTGCTCTCGATTTGCCGGTCTCGCGCACAGGCTTGCAGGTCTACTACCCACCGCTTTTCCGCCTGTCCTCCGAGCCCGGCATTTTCCAACCCGAAGCCTACTCCGATCCTTTCTCGCGGGTTTTAAGCGGGGATGAAGAATCGGGCAAGGCAATCTTTCGCTCAGGGCAGGGTGTTGGCGCGGGTAGCGGATCGTTGTCCGGGGGCGGCACAGGACCGGGTGTAGGAGCCGAATTCGCTGCAGCTCCACCGCCCCCTCCACCTTCGGGCCTTCCCATCTCGGGTCGCGACGTCTACCCGCAGACCGTCTCTCCGGACACCACCAAAACGCTGGTCGACAAATACCGCTCGAGCACGGCCGTGGGCAGGGCCACGGGAGTCCTTCCTCTTTCCGTCACCTTCCCGGCTTTCGGTCCGTCGGTCTATCTGGTCTCCCAACTTACCAGCGAAAACCAATCCCCCGCGGCCGAATTCACCTATCAGAAGGACAAAAAAGGAGGCGCGCGATGAACAGCAACGTGAAAAGAGAGATCGCCATGAAAGCGAAAACGGTTCGCCTCGCGAAGCTCCAGCCTGCGCTGCTGGCTCTGACCGCCATCGTTCTCTCCGCATTCGATGCCGCCGCCCAGCGGCCCGACATCCTGCCACTACCCTCCTCCGGCAACGTGACGCTTTCGCTTGATGAATACAATCGTCTCATCGCTTTGGCCGCCAAGCCGGTGAAGAAACCCGATGGCGCGCCGCTTAACTACGCCCTCCAGCACGCCGACCTGAGACTTCATGTCACCAGCGACTCGGTCGTCGGCTCGGTCACGCTGGAAGGAGAAACCTACGCCAAGAACGCCACCAAGGTAGGCCTCACCACCGGAATGACCATCCTCGACGCTCGCCAGGACGGCAAATTTCTCCCGCTCCAGCTCGAAAACGGCATGATCACCGCAGTCCTTCCCGGCTCAGCGAGCTTTGCCGTCGCCCTGGACGCCGGTCTTCCGCTCGGCATCGAGGCCGGCCGCGCCTCGTTTGCGATTCCCGTCCCATCCGCAGGCAGCGCGCGGCTAGCCCTGATCGTGCCGGGAGACCACGCCAACGTACGCATCGCCCCCGGCCTCATTACGAACCGCTCCTCCGCCAACGGCCAAACGTCCATTGAAGCCACTCTCGTCCCCGGCCAAACCGCTACCGTCTGGTGGACTACGCGCGAAGTTGTCGCGCCGATGGTGCCCCGCGAAGCGCGCTTCCTCTCGAGCCTCAAAACCCTTTTTACCGTCAGTGAGTCCGACCTGCACATCGCCACCCTCGCCGACATCACCGTGGTCCAAGGCGATCCCACGCAGTTTATGCTTACCGTTCCCGCCGGCTATGAAATCACCAGCGTCACCGGCCCTACGCTCGAATCGAGCGAAACACAGGAAGGCAAGCTCCTTCTCAATGTCACCAATCCCGCACAACGCAGTCACGAATTTCTCATCTCACTCGAAAAATCCGGCACTGACGCCCAAGCCGCCGCTCCCTTCCTTGCTTTTAACAACGCCCAGCGCGAAACCGGCGAAGCGCTGGTGGAAGGCTCCGGCACCTTGGAGCTGACTTCGGAAGAATCCGGCAGCCTCAAACGAATGGACGTGAAAGAGGTGAATCCCTACCTGCGCGCGCTCTCGCGGTTCCCGCTGCAGGCCGCCTTTCGTTATCACCGCCAGCCCAGCGAACCACCGGCGCTCGCTCTCAGCTGGACCCGTTTCCCCGATTCGAGCGTGCTTGCTGCCGTCGCCGAACGCGCCATCGTCACTACGCTCGTCACCGTCGAAGGCAAGTCCCTCACGGAGGTAAAACTCACGGTTAAGAATCAGGCTCAGCCGTTTCTCAAAGTGGATCTGCCTCCAGGCGCCAGCATTGTCTCGGCCGAAGTTGCCGGTGAGAAGATAAAACCGGTGCAAGGCTCCGACGGTTCTCGCGTGCCTCTTCTCCGCCCGAGCTTCCGTCCCAGCGGCGCCTACGAAGTCTCTTTCGTCTTTCTCCATTCCGGCGCGCCCTTCGCTAAAAAAGGCGGCTCCGACCTTGTCCTTCCCAAAATGGACGTGCCCATCGACTTGCTTCAGTGGGAGGTTTTTCTGCCCCAGCAATACAAGGTGAAAGATTTCGGTGGCGACGCTCTCGCGACTAGTCTCTTGCCGCCAAC
>Ga0306921_10000130_pt1 | contig 54728 bp, 56 predicted proteins | sample sta12Cox44000080_FD_203760 | JGI IMG/M metagenome (GOLD analysis project Ga0306921, IMG submission 203760) | Lab enrichment of tropical soil microbial communities from Luquillo Experimental Forest, Puerto Rico - statoxic.12C.oxic.44.000.080 (v2)... | ecosystem: Environmental > Terrestrial >... | reverse complement strand
CACGGGGGTCGTCGTCCCCTATTCCTGCGCTTCCTGGATCCACGCGATCCATCGCGGCATCGATGTTGCCCGCGCCGCGGGCCTCGAGCACATCGCCGCGGCAACGGGTGCCACTTCGGAGCACGCCGTCCAGCGTCTTTACAGCCTCCCCGACCACGCCCTGATCGATATGGGCGACTTTGCCGGAGCCACATTGAAATACCTGCGCCGCCACCCTGTCGCTCGGCTGACCATCGCCGGTGGTTTCGCCAAGCTTGCCAAGCTCGCCGCCGGCCACCTCGATCTGCATTCGGCGAGAAGCCGGGTCGATATGGCGGCACTCGCGATGATGCTCTCCGAGCTCGGTGTCGATGCATCAATCGCGCAGGCGGCAGAGAAGGCCGCGGGCGCTGCCGAAATCCTCGCCCTCGCCGGAGGTAGGAGAGAGCCGTTGGCCGCCATGGTGGCGGCGCGGGCGCGCGAAGTGGCGCTTGCGACATTGTGCGGCAAGACGGCGGTCGAGGTCGCGATCGTCGACCGCCAAGGCGGTTTTCTCGCGCGGGTCGGCGGGTGAGACCCGAGCGGCTTCTTATCCTCGGAGGCACCGCCGAGGCAGCGGCGCTGGCACGCGGCGCCGTCGGTCGTTTTGGTGATGCGCTGCAAGTCACCACCTCGCTTGCGGGCCGAACCGAACGACCAGGCCCCGTGCCCGGACAGTTGCGCGTCGGCGGATTTGGCGGCCCGCCAGGCCTGGCTGTCTTCCTCGCCCGGCATGGTATCGACCGGCTGATCGACGCGACGCATCCTTTCGCGGCTCGGATCTCGACCGAGGCGCGGCTGGCATGCGAGCAGGCGGGAGTGCCCCGATTGATGGTGCTGCGGCCCCCTTGGCGCCGTCATCCTCTCGACCGGTGGATGGAGGTGGACAGCATCGCCGGGGCGGCTGCGATCGTCGGCCGGGTCGGGCGACGTGCCTGGCTGACGGTTGGCGCCAGCGAGATCGGTTGCTTCAGCGCCGCGACCGAGGTGAGGTTTCTGGTTCGCCTTGTGGATCCACCGCGCCAGCCTCTGCCGTTGCGATTTTACGAAGTTATCGTTGGGCGCGGCCCGTTCACCCTCATCGAAGAACGCCACCATTTCGAGCACCATGCGATCGACGTGCTGGTCTGCAAAGCGAGCGGCGGGGCTGCCACCGAGCCTAAGATCATCGCGGCGCGCGAGCTCCGCCTTCCCGTGATCATGGTGCAGCGACCGCCCCGCGAGCCGGGGGACGCGGTCGAAACTGTAGAGGCAGCGCTCGACTGGCTCGCCGGTTCGCTCCCCTTCCCGACGCAACGAGGGTGACATGAAAACTCGCCTGACAGCGCTTATAGCGTTCATCTCGATCGGTGGCGTCATCAGCTCTCCCAATTTGCGCGCTGACATCAGTCTCTTTGGCGAATACTGGGACAACGTGGCACGAGCGGCAGCGCAGAACGACGCCGCGCGGGTAAGATCGCTTGTCGCAGGCGGCGGCAATCCAAATCAGGCCGACGAGCAATTTCACACTGCGCTTCATTACGCAGCGATGAACGGCAATCTCACGATCGTCGCGATCCTGATCAAGGCCAGCGCGAAGCTCGACGTGAAGGACAAGCTCGGGAACACGCCGCTGCATTTGGCGGCCGACCGCAGTCAAACCGAGGTCGTGCAGCTCCTCCTCGATGTCGGAGCGCCGGTCGATCCCGAGAACAAGAGCGGCATGACGCCGCTGATGATCGCTGCGAGTCGCGGCAATATCGAAATCGTGCAGGCCCTGCTAGCCAAGGGCGCCAGTGTGAGCAAGACCGACTTCACCGGACGCGACGCCGCTGGCTGGGCGGCCGAGAGCCACCGCCCCGCAGTCGTCCAGGCGATCAAGCGAGCACAGACCGCGAAGCGATCGTAGCCCGCATTCAGTCGCGCAACGGGCGCAGCAGGTGGTGGTGATCGGCGGCATAGAGCCGACTCTCAGCGGCGGGCTCATCACCCAGGGCCCGCCCGACGAGCACCAGCGCAGTGCGCGTGATCCGCGCTTCCTTCACCTGGTCACGAATGTCCCCGAGGGTGCCTCGGATCAACCGCTCGTCCGGCCAGCTGACGCGATAGGCGACGGCCGCGGGGCATTCGGCACCGTAAAACGGGATGAGCGCGCGGACGACGCGCGCAAGGTTGGCGATCGACAAATGGATCGCCAAGGTCGCGCCTAGCGCACCGAGCCGTTCGAGGGCTTCGTTCTCGGGCATGGCCGAGGAGCGCGTGGCCGTGCGCGTCAAGATCACGGTTTGCGTGATCTCCGGCAAGGTCAGCTCGCGGCCGAGGGCCGCCGCGGCGGCAGCGAAGGACGGCACCCCGGGGATTACGTCAAACGGAATGCCGAGCGGTTGTAGCCGCCGCATTTGCTCGGCGATTGCGCCATAGAGCGACGGGTCACCGGAATGCAGCCGGGCGACATCGAGGCCTTGTTCGTGTGCCTCTATGAGATGAGCCATGATCTCGTCCAGGGTCAGCGGCGCCGTGTCAATTACGCGCGCGCCGGCTGGAGCGGCGGTGAGGATTTCGCGCGGTACAAGGGAGCCGGCGTAGAGGCAGATCGGGCAGCGCTCGATCAGCCGCAATCCCCGCAGGGTTATCAGATCGGGCGCACCGGGACCGGCGCCGATGAAATGCACCGTCACCGTGGAGTATCGCCGAAATACCCGCGGGGCGTGTAGAGGTAGGGCGGGCTACCATCGACCCGGCGGGTGCGGCTGCTACCCACGAGCACGATCGTGAGCATGTCGATATCCGCCCCAGCCAATTCCGAGAGTTGGATCATCTGCCGCTCTTCGCCGCGGCGCCCGAGGTTGCGACTGACAAACACCGGTGTGTCGGGCGAACGATATCGCAGCAAGATCTGCGCGGCCTCGCCGAGATGCGTCCGCCGCCGCGCCGAGCGCGGGTTATAGAGCGCTATCACGAAATCGGCTGCCGCCGCCGCTTCGAGGCGCTTCCGGATGGTCTCCCACGGGGTCATCAAGTCCGACAACGAGATCGCGCAGAAATCATGACCGAGCGGTGCTCCGGCCCGGGCCGCAGCGGCCTGCAATGCGGAGAGACCAGGGCAAACCAAGAGCTCGATCGCTCGCCACTCTGGTTTCGGTGCACGCTCGACAAGCTCGAAGACGAGGGGCGCCAGCCCATAGATCCCGGCATCTCCCGATGAGATGAGCGCCACCGACCGCCCCTCGGCAGCCAGATCGAGCGCCAGACGCGCCCGCCCCTCCTCCTCGCCAATAGCGCTTGCATGCCGGCTCTTACCGTCGATGACCCGACCAAGCAGGTCGAGGTAGAGCCCGTAACCGACCACATCACTCGCCTGCGCCAGTGCTATGCTCGCCTCCGGGGTGCGCCATAGGGGATCCCCCGGACCAATGCCGACGACGGCGAGCCTCCCCCGCCGCCGCCCGATTGTGTCCGCTGCCATCGGCTCCCGTGCCCGGGCAATCGCGCATGTCGCACGCCGCGACCGGCGTTTCGGCACGACAAGGACTCCCTCGGGGCCGGCGGCGGCGAGGGCCGCGCCTTCGGCTACCCCCCAACAGCCGGTGGCGTGAAATACCGTCTCCGAGCGTTCGGACAAGCGCGGCGTCTCAGCTAGCAGGCGTGAGGGAGAAAAGAATCGCGCCAGCACACCTAGTTCAGCCGCGAGAGCATGAATCGCCGGTTCTGCGAGCTTCAGCTCGATCGACACGATCACCGCGACCGCTGCCGCCGCTAGCCCCGCTTCGGAGAGCGCCGAGTGCGCCAGCTGCGAAATCTCCTCAGCGGGACAACCGCGCTCGCAACCGATGCCTAGCGCCAGCACCGGCGGGTGAAAAACCAGGGCATTGGTGTCAGGACGGACCGCCTGGTCAGTGACAACGACGCGCGACTCGCAATTTTTCACCCAGCCAATTGCCCCCTCGTGCAACCAATCCGCCCCTCCTGCTTCCTCAATCAGGGAAACGGGATCGCCTCGCAGCAGCGCCGCTGCGACCGGTTTTACCTTCTCAGGGTTGGCGATGCGCCAGCCTGGCGGCGGCTCGTCTAGAGCCACGCCGAGACGAAGATCCCCCGCTGTGGTTATTGCGGCAATCCCGCCGGTCAGTTCCACAATGGCGCGGGCCAGCGCGTTGGCGCCCCGATGTCCGCCGATCAGCGGCACGGCCACCGAGCCGTCTTCGGCGACCGCAACGACCGGCGGCTCATTTCTCTTCGCGGCGAGCAAATGTGCGACCGAGCGGATAAGTATCCCGCTCGCGCACAAGCCAACAATCGGCTGTCCCGCCTCAAAAAGTCGGGCGATGTGCAGGGACGCGCGGTCGTAGGTCTCGTCCCAATCGCCGGGATAAGCGCGTGGCCCGTGCAGCCGGGCTCTCGGCAACATTACCCGCAGTCGCCGGCCGAGCGACGCGCCGTCTCCGCCGAGCGTGACGATCGCAATGTCGCCGGGTAGTAACCTGGTCATTATCCGAATACCTTCGGTAACCCTAATGTATCCATCGGAGCTGGCGAGTTAACTGCGATTGTTTGAATTTGTCGATTGTCTGTGAAAATTATCTGCTAAAGTTATTGCAGGGGACGCCGGGGGGTTCCGACGTATGCGATTCTTTTTATACATTTGTTGGATCGTAATGGTTGTGGGGTTGATCCCAGCATTCGCCCAAAACGCAAGCGAGACCGAGGCGCCGGACCCAGCCCCTGCTGCGGCCCTTCCGGCGCTCGAAGAGCAGCTGCCGCCCGGCCGGGTCGGGCGCGTCGGTTTCGTCTCCGGAACTGTCGACCTCCGCACTTCGCGCGAAACCGGCTGGGCGGATGCGGTTTTGAACCAGCCCATCTTCACAGGGGAGGCCGTCCGCACTGACCGTCGAGCCCGCGCCGAGATCCAGATCGGCGCGAATACGATCGATCTGCCGGCTGGCACCGAAATCGAAATCACGAGTTTGAGTGACCAGTTGACCCAAATCGCCCTTTCGCGAGGGCGCATCGACCTTCATCTGCGCCTGGTTGGCGACGAGGAAACGGTAGAGATCGATTTTCCGCTCGGCGGCCTTTGGCTGCTCGGCCCCGGTCGTTACGACGTCGACGCAGGTGACGGCGATCGACCATCACGCATCGCGGTCTTCGAGGGCGCTGCGCAGTTTGTCGGGGGCGGCAGCGATATCCGCATCGAGGCCGGCCAAATGGCGGTTGTGGCGGTTTCCGACAGCGTAATGGCCAGAACCGAGCCAGCGGTGTCCGATGATTTTGTCGAATGGTGCCGCGAACGCGACTATGACGAGGCCCGGCTCGCTGCACCCTATTATATTTCCCCGTACATGACGGGATTTGCCGAACTCGATGCGGCCGGCGTCTGGAAAATCAACTCCGATTACGGCCCGGTCTGGTTCCCCATCGATCCCCGATGGACCCCGTACCGCTTTGGGCATTGGACCTGGACAGCACCTTGGGGCTGGACCTGGATCGACGAGCAGCCTTGGGGCTTCGCCCCATCGCATTACGGCCGCTGGGCGCTGATCGACGAACACTGGGCCTGGGTTCCCGGTAACTTCGTCGCGCGTCCCCTTTATATGCCGGCAGTAGTAGCGTTCCTCGGCACGCCGGGGGTTGGCCTCAGTTCCGAGGACGGCACCGCCGTTGCGTGGTTTCCGCTCGCGCCCGGCGAGGACTATTGGCCGACCTACACGCGGGATGTGGATTACGTTCGCAGTCTGAACTTTGGCAATGTTAAGGATGTCGGGACAATTGGTTTACAAGCCGATGGCGAGCCCCCTCTGGAGCTCTTCCACAAAGACTTCGCCAACCGGCAATTGGCCAGCGTGGCCCCAAGATCGGTCTTCGTCAATGGGCGCTCCGTTGCACCAACGCGCATAATGCTGCCGCAGCAGCGGTTGCAGAATGCGCCGGTATTAATGGGCTCACCACAGATTGCTCCACCCTCAACCCAGCAGGTCGCCCATGCCGTGACCCCGGCCGCGAAAGCCCCAGCGAACCGGGTAGCTGTGAGAACATCTCAAAAGGGCAATGCGAAGATCATTCGCGCCGCCGCGATCAAGCCGCGCGGCCGCGAACAGCCGGTCGTTATCCGCGGTGCGCATCTACACGTGCCCTCCTATGCCGGCCAGGCTCGCGGCCGCCAGCCGGTCGTGCTCAGAGTGGCGCACAACTCTCACACAGTAGCCGGCAAGGAAGCGCGACATTGAGAGTGCGGAGACAAGGTCAATGATCGACTTTCGCAGCGACAATACCGGCCGGGCCGCACCACAAATTCTCGAAGCGCTGATCCAAGCCAATCGAGGCACCGCATTGGGATATGGCGGTGACGAGTGGACTGCAACCTTGCAGCAGTGCTTTTCCGATCTGTTCGAGACCTCGGTGCGCGTCTTTCCGGTTGCTACCGGGACTGCGGCCAATGCGCTGGCATTGGCTGTGTTGGGGCCTTCCTGGGGCATTGTCTATTGCAGTGAGCTGGCCCACATCAACACTTCGGAAGCCAACGCCACCGGGTTCTTCGGCGGCGGCATCAAGCTTGCCGCAGTCGGCGGCGAGCATGGCAAAATCAGCGCGGACCTACTCGCCGCCACCTTGGCCGGAACCTCGCCGACCCAGCTGCACAGAGGCCAGCCAATGGCCGTGAGCCTCACGCAGGCGACCGACCTCGGCACTGTCTATCCGCTCGACGAAATCCGTGCGATTGCCGAAGTAGCGAGGGGGCGTGGCCTCCGGCTCCACATGGATGGAGCCCGTTTCGGCAACGCCGTGGCGCGGCTCGACTGCACCCCGGCCGACCTGACCTGGCGGTCGGGGATCGACATCATGTCGTTTGGCGCCACGAAGAACGGCGGGGCACTCTGCGACGCGATCGTCGTCTTCTCGCCCGACCTCGTCGACGGTCTTGCCGTCCAGTTGCGCCGTGCCGGGCAGGTCTGGTCAAAGATGCGTTTCGCCTCGGCACAGCTGATCGCCTATGTGGAGAACGGTCTCTGGCTCGGGATGGCGGGCGCTTCGAACAACGTGGCGGCGCGCATCGCCGCCGAGCTGCGCGACATACCCGTTGCGCGGCTCCTGGCGCCAATCGAGGTGAACGAGATTTTCCTTCAATTGCCGAGTAAGGCGATGGACGCGCTCGAAGCGGACGGCTTCCAGTTCTACCGCCGGAGCGAGACCCTCGCGCGTTTCGTCTGCCGCTTCGACACGACAGAGGCCGAAGCCGAGGCACTCATCGCCGCGCTGCGCCGACACGTCGGCATGGCCCGAGCCGTCGAATAAACACGTTGCCAGCTCTGCGGGCGCAGCCAAAGCGGTTGGTGAGAGCGACGGTGCTAGTCCGCAGCTTCGGCGCTAGGCCCGGCTTCCGGTAGCATGCCGAGCGCGCGCTTGTAGAGGTCGAGCAGGCTCTCCTGCTCGTCGTGCTCGTCCTTGTCCATTTTTCGAATCTTGATGAGCTGGCGCATGATCTTCGGCTCGAAGCCGGTGCCTTTGGCTTCGGCATAGACTTCCTTGATATCTTCGCCGAGTGCGCGCTTCTCGTCTTCGAGACGCTCGATGCGCTCGATCAACGACTTCAACTGCGCGCCCGCGATGCCCCCGACATCCGACATGATCCCCTCTCCCCGATTTGACGCCGCCCCCCGGCGGCCGGCGCGACGATAGCGGCCGCCCTCTCGACTATCAATGCTGCTGCGAAGCGGCGAAGGCGGCCTTCTGCTCGGCGGTGGCTTCCTTCTGGTATTTTGCACGCCATTCGTCATAGGGCATGCCGTAGACGATCTCTCGCGATTTGGGATCAGAGAGCGCGACACCGCGATCTTCGGCTTCCGCGCGATACCATTTCGACAGGCAGTTGCGGCAAAAACCGGCCAAGTTCATCAAATCGATGTTCTGGACGTCGGTGCGCTCGCGCAGATGCTCGACGAGGCGGCGGAAGGTCGCAGCCTCAAGCTCAATGCGGGTCTTGTCGTCCATTGCGATCTCCTCGTTGTTGTCCTGCTCGTATGTGGTCCAAAACCGCCCCGTTTGAAGACTAACGCGCTTGCGCCGCCGCGCGGTGGCGGATCTCGTCCATCGTCAGATCTTCCTTGTGGGTTGCGATGAACCAGCGATAGCGGAACGGGTCCTCGATCCCGCCAACGCGGTCGTTGTAAAACTGATCCGCAACCGGACGGATGAGTTTCGCCCTGCTGCTACCGCACGTTCCACAGAGGAATCCACGTCTTCGACATAGAGGTGCATCGACACCGGCGAGCCGCCGATCGTCTTTGCCCTCAGCGCCTGGATGTCCGGGTGCTCGTCGGCCAGCATGGCCCGGGAATCGCCGATTTTGATCTCGGCATGGTGGACCTTGCCGCTCGGATCATCGAGGCGCATCACTTCGCTGGTGCCCAGTGCCGTTTTGTAATTCGCCTAAAGCGATCGCGTCACCGGCGTTGTTCAGGATCAAATAGGGCGTGACACGGTGATAGCCCTCTAGAATGGGCTTACCATGCGCGATCTCCTTTGCTTTTCTACACCGGGTAGACGAGCGAGGTCGGAACGACCGCCGAGTCATAAACACAGATCCTCTCGGAAGATCGCAAGCGGCCTTCTCGGCGCTCATTTGACCGCGTCCCACCCGGGCGATGGGGTGTCCTAATTCTGATCCGCTCTATTCGCCACCCTTTTCACCCATCGATTTCTGGTCCCAGAGCCTCAATGTGTAGCCATCAGGATCGTGGAGCTCCGCGCCATAGCCCCAAAATACCTTCTTGGGTGGATGCACGAACGAAATGCCGGCGCCAGCAAGCTGACGGTGCGTTGCTTCAACGTCGTCGACCTGGATCGTGAACGAAATACCGGGGCAGGCGGCTACTTCGCTCTCATAAAGAAAAACCGTTAAATCGGCATCATCGTGCATCGCAGCGGTTTTCCGGTCGGGTATTTCGAATTCCACTTCAAAACCGAGATGGCGCTGGTACCAGTCGCGCGACCGCTGCCAATCACGCACCGGCAAGGACATATGATCGAGCCGAACCATCATTGACCTCCTTTTGCAGGGTGCCGGGAGCAGATCATTTTCCAGCGATCTTTGAGCCTACGCGCCAGTACGATTTCAAGGATCAGGCAATCGCGGTCATGGCTTTATCCCCAGCACGCAGAATCCTCGGTCAGTCTCCGCCATTTGGGTCTTCGTGAAGCCGGCAGCCCTAAGAGCTTCAGTCAAGCCTTTGTTCGCCTGCCCAGAATAACGTGTAAACCCCAGCGCGATTCGGCCTTCAGATTTCATCACCCGCCGCATTTCGCGCAACCCGGCTGCTGCATCCGGCCACACTTGCATCGAGTTGATCGCCAAGGCTTTGTCAAAACTGTTGTATTCGAACGGTAAGCTCTCGACGGAGCCGTACCGCAGATCGACACGACCGCTTTGGATGGCGTTGGCGTGGCGAGCGCGGGCCTGCTCAACCATCTCGCGCGACTGATCGATACCCGCGACATTCCCCGCCGGGGCTAACTCCGACACACGTTGGATGGCGATCCCAGGTCCGAACCCAACCTCCAAGACACTATCACCCGGTTCAATTTCGAGAAGTTCGGCAACCCAAGCCGCGCAGTCCGCATTCGTACGCGCCATTATGACGCCCCCCAGCCTCCCCAAGGCTCCTTGAGGACGGCCGAACATGCGCCTCAAAACGTGTCGTATGACACCCATCGAGCGCCGCTTCCGGAGAGTGATGTCTCGCGTAGTTGAACACCTACACTCCCTGCGCGGTTTCCATGATCAGCCAATCGACGACAGCGGCGAGTGCGGCGAGCTTCGCCAGCCGGGCGATCGGCTTAGGCCTTATTGTGATGTTCCCGGCAAGTCCAGAGGTGCTCCATGCCGTCTGCTGCCTCTTTGGGCTGTCGGTCGGGAATGTCATTACATTGCCATCCCTTATCATCCAGCGAGAATTCGCGGCTCGATCATTCGGGCCGATGGTCGGGCTTAGCGCCGGCATCGGCCAGGTCATCTTTGCCTTCGGCCCGGCACTGCTCGGATTAATACGCGACCTCGCCGGCGACTACGCGCCCGCGCTTATAGTCTGCATCGCGCTGGAACTCGCGGCCGCAGCGATTGTCATAAGCTATCGTCCGGCTTCCGCGAAGTCCCCACGAATGTCCTGATACATTCGCGTCATTAACGTTGCTGGCGTGCAGCCTGCGCTAATGCAAGCATTGCCTCGCGGCAGATCGTCTCGGCGGGCAGTCCCGTCGTTTTCATATTGAGCTCGGCTTTAGCGATGCGGTCGAGCTGCGCTCGAAGCCTCGTTTCGGTCCACAGCGCGAGCTGCCGTCTGAAACTGTCCTGTTGCTTGAAAAAGATCGGTGGACGGGCGGTTCGCAACACTTCCTCCAGGCTCGCTCCGCCTGAAAGCCGAGCGGCGAGCAGGTGTAATCGATGCAGATGGCGTAGCAACGCCCGGATGACCGAAACTGGAGACTCTCCCTCCTGGAAGACGCGGCTGAGGACGCGTTCGAGCCTTGCCATATCGCCTTCGGCCGTTGCCATTACCGCATCGTCGAGCTCAAGCCCTGCGGTGTCACTGACCGAAAGACGCGCGTCTTCGAGCTCGACACGTCCGCCGTCGCCAGCGTAGAGCGCGAGTTTTTCGAGCTCGGAGCGGGTCAACAGGCGATCACCCCCGAGCTGGTCGACCAGAAAGAGGGTGGCGTCGCGGCTCGCCGTGATTTGGTGCTCGGTCAAGGTCTCGCGGATCACCGCGGCAAGATCGCGTGGCGTGTCGGGATAGCAACCGATAGCGGCGCCCCGCTGTGCCGCCTCGAAGGCTCGGCGCAGCGCCGAGCGCGAGGGCAAATCGCCCGCCTCGACGACAACAAAAGCATCGCCGGGCGTGTCGTCCAGAAACTCGCCGAATAACTTGCCGAGGATGTCGCCGGCCCCGCGCACCCGCACGACCCGTTGCCCGCCGGTGAGGCTCAACTGAGCGGTTTCGTCGGCGAGACGCGCGGGATCCGTTGCGAGCACGGAGGCGCTTAGATCGGCGACCCGGAATGGGTCGTTCAAGTCGGGACAGACCCTGCGCGCGATCGTTTCGGCGCGTTCGCGCACCAAGCCCGCATCCGGGCCGTAAAACAACACGGCGCGTATCTCGGGATCCGGTCGACGCAAAAATTCGGCAATGCGGGACGAGGCAAGCTTCACGGTTGTTCAGCTCGGCTTGGGGCTCTTTTCTGCAATGCGCCGCTGCATAAAGAGGGTGAGCCGCGTCACGATTTCCTGGTTCAGTTCAGTGACGCTGCGAACTGCAGCATCGTCTTCGCCGACGGTGGTGGAGTACTGATTTGGATTGAGATCGAAAGAGTTCGCGACATGGATCGTGTTGGTGAGAAGCGTTTTACCGTTCTCGATGTCCCCTAAGGTGTAAGTTACGGCAACATCGAGTTGGCCAAGCGTCGCCAAACCCTGTGCCTGTACGCCTAGATTGGTCAAACCGACGGATGGAGCGACCTTTAAGATATAGCGCTGTTGTGCTGGTTCACCGCTAGGGTTGAGAGTGTTGCGTAACGCCATCTCGAGCCGTTGGCCGAGGCGCTCGGGGATCGGATCGACCCGGATCGCGCGGAGTTCCTCACTGGCGGGCCGGGCGCCCGTGTCGGCATAGAGTGGTGCCCACCCGCAACCAGACAATGCCAATGGCCAGGCAACGGCCAGCGGGAGCCATGGACGGTACCTCAACAGACCGCTCACGCGAGGATGTTGATGATCCGGTTTGGCACGACGATGACCTTGCGTGGTGGGCGGCCTTCGAGCCAGCGCAGCACGTGAGGCAGAGCCAGAGCGGCGCGCTCGACTGCCTCGGTTTCGCTATCGCGCGGTATGTCGAGGGTGCTGCGCAGCTTGCCGTTGACCTGGACCGCGATCGTCACTTGTTCATCGCGCGTCAGTTCCGGGTCGGCCTTGGGCCAGCGCTGGTCGGCGAGCAGGCCGCTGCCGCCGAGCATCTCCCACATCTCCTCGGCGAGATGCGGCATCATCGGTCCGAGCAGCCGCGCGAGCGTCTCGAGGCCCTCGCGGAACACCTCCGGAGCGCCAGGCTCGGCGGCAGGCAGCTCGTCGAGCGTGTTGGTCAGCTCACGAACCCGCGCAACCGCCCGGTTGAAGCGGAATTTCTCGAGATCGTCAGTAACCGTGGCGATGGTTTTGTGAGTCGCGCGGCGGATTGCACTCAGGGCCGGCGATAATTTGGTCGGCATCGGCGATCCCACCGCCGGCAGCGCAACGGGAGGCTCGCTCACCATCCGCCACAGCCGGTTGACGTAGCGCCAAATTCCCCCGATTCCAGTCTCGGTCCATTCGAGATCGCGTTCCGGCGGGCTGTCGGACAACAGGTAAAGCCGCGCGGTGTCCGCACCATAAGTATCGACGATCGCATCCAGGCCGACGACGTTCCTCTTCGACTTGCTCATTTTTTCGTGTCGCCCAGCCGTGACCGGGCGACCGGTTGTGTCGACGAACCCTCCCTCAACAGCCTCAACTTCGTCCGGGAAAAGCCATTCGCCGGTTTCGCTTTGATAGGTCTGATGGCAAACCATGCCTTGCGTGAACAATCCGGCAAATGGCTCGTTTAGGTTGAGGTACCCACATCTTTGCAATGCCCGCATGTAGAAGCGCGAGTACAGAAGGTGGAGAACGGCGTGTTCGACACCGCCGATATATTGATCGACTGGCATCCAGTAATCGACCGCCTCCCGCGCGAACGCGACGGGCGCTCGTGCGGAGCAGAAGCGCAGGAAATACCACGACGACTCGAAAAAGACATCCAGGGTATCAGTCTCGCGGTGGGCCGGTCTGCCGCAACGCGGGCAATCGACATGTTTCCAGGTCGGGTGGTGATCGAGCGGATTGCCCGGTGCCACGAAGCTGACATCCTCGGGAAGCTCGACCGGTAAATCCTTCTCGGGAACCGGCACGATGCCGCAATCGCCGCAATGGATAACGGGGATCGGGCAACCCCAGTAGCGCTGACGAGAAACCCCCCAGTCGCGCAGACGGTAGGCGGTTGTGCGCTCGCCGCGCTCGAGTTTCTCGAGGCGCTCGCCCGCCGCCCGTTTCGCGTCGGCAACCGGGAGGCCATCGAGAAAGGCGGAGTTGAACAATCTCCCGTCCTCGACATAGGCGGTGTCGCCGATCGTGAATGTCGCGGGGTTCTCATCTGGTGGCAGTACGACAGGGATCACCGGGAGCTCGTATTTGCGGGCGAATTCGAGATCGCGCTGATCGTGGGCGGGACAGCCGAAGATCGCGCCGGTGCCGTATTCCATCAGCACAAAGTTGGCGACGTAGACCGGAACCTGGCGGGTCTCGTCGAATGGGTGAACCGCCTGCAGGCCTGTCGGGTAGCCGCGTTTCGCGGCAGCCTCGATTACCGCTTCGCTGGTGCCCATACGGTTGCATTCGGCGATGAAGTCGGCGAGGCCCGGGTCTTTCTCGGCAAAGCGCAGAGCCAGCGGATGGTTCGGCGAAACCGCCAGGAACGAGGCGCCGAACAGCGTGTCCTGCCGAGTTGTGAACACCTCGATGCGCTCGTTCTGCCCGGCGATCTCGAAGAAGACGCGGGCGCCCTCCGACCGGCCGATCCAGTTCTCTTGCATGAGCCGGACGCGTTCCGGCCAACGGTCGAGACCGGCGAGCGCATCGAGCAGCTCTTCGGTAAAGGCGGTGATCCTGAGGAACCATTGGGACAAGAGGCGCTTTTCGACGACCGCTCCCGATCGCCAGCCAAGGCCTTCGATCACCTGCTCGTTGGCCAGAACGGTATTCTCCACCGGATCCCAGTTGACCCACGATTCCTTCCGGTAGGCGAGATCGGCCTTCAGGAAGTCGAGAAACATCTTCTGCTCATGCCGGTAATATTCCGGATGACAGGTTGCGATCTCGCGGGACCAATCATAGGCGAACCCCATCCGCCGGAGCTGCGCCCGCATCGTCGCAATATTCTCGTAAGTCCAGACCGCGGGATGAACCTGTTCCGCGATTGCCGCATTTTCGGCGGGCAGCCCGAAGGCGTCCCACCCCATCGGGTGCAGCACATTGAACCCCAGCGCTCGCCGATATCGGGCGACCAGATCCCCCATCGTGTAGTTCCGCACATGCCCGACATGCAGCTTGCCGGACGGGTATGGGAACATCTCAAGGACGTAATATTTTGGCCGCCCGGGCTCGGCAGCGACTTCGAACAGCCGCTGCTCACTCCAGATGCGCTGCCATTTTGCTTCGCTTTCCCGGAAGTTGTATCGCGACATGGTCAGGGATCTGGCCACGCTTGTGCAGGCGTACAAGCCGGTCGCTTGCTGGCGCCGGCAGAGATGGGCGTCCTCAACTCGGCGCTGCCGCTGCCCAGGCGCGTTTCAGCTGCCGCGCGCGATGGAGGATCGCGTTTTCGAGATCGGTTTCGACCTGTCTCGCGATGGTGGTTTCGGCCCATTGCCCGTTGGCCGCAAGTTGCTGGCGATCGACCGTCACGGTCAGCGAGTCGGAGTGCAGTGCCCGCGACAGGATAAAAACATTGACCCTGTAACGCAGGTTTGGGTTGCCTGGCGGCGAATACCAATCGGTGACGATAGAGCCGGTAAGCGGATCCTCTGAGGTGTATTTGACGAAATCCAGTGTGTCGTGCGCTGCTTGCCACAGAATCGGGCTTACCGTCTTGCCGGTCTGTGGCCCCGGCTCCTTGACGGACTGCTTCTTCGCAAGGCCGAGCACCGTCCAGATTGTCGCCTCGGTATCAATGTCCTCGGGTTCGTTCGATGCGGCCTGTGGCGAACCCGTCGCGATGGGGTGCTCGCCCGACTGCGGGGCAGGCTGGCTCGCAGCGCACCCGGCGAGGGCCAGGCAAAAACTTGCGGCAAAGGCGACCGAGGGGCGGTAATTAATGACCGGCATCGAAGCGATCTTTGCCAGGAATGGAGCTACTATGGAAGGGAATATCGCAGCCAATCTCGCGACCGTCCGAGAAAGGATCGCGATAGCGGCCCAAGGGGCCGGTCGAGCGCCGGACGGCGTCACTCTTGTAGCCGTCAGCAAGACCCATCCGACGGCGACCGTCCGTCAGGCGCTCGTGGCAGGTCATCGGGTGTTCGGCGAGAACCGGGTGCAGGAGGCGGAGGCAAAATATCCGGGGCTGCGGGAGGAATTTCCGGACATAGCCTTGCACTTGATCGGGCCATTGCAGACCAACAAGGTGCGCGACGCCCTGGCCATTTGCGATGTGATCGAAAGCGTCGATCGGGCGCGTTTGGCGCAGGTGCTCGCCAGAGAAATGGACCATAGCGGCCGCCGGCCCCTTTGCCTGATCGAGGTGAATACCGGCGAGGAACCGCAAAAGGCGGGGATCATGCCGGCCGAGGCAGACGCGTTCATCATCGAATGCCGCGACCGGCTCGGCCTGCCGATCATCGGCCTGATGTGCGTTCCGCCGATCGACGAGGAGCCGGCGCCGCATTTCGCTCTGCTGCGCGAAATCGCCCGGCGCAACGAACTCAAGGTCCTCAGCATGGGGATGAGCGCTGACTTCGAGAAGGCGATCCGCTTCGGCGCGACCCATGTGCGGGTCGGCACCGCGATCTTCGGCGCGCGCGGTGGCGGTTGATTCTTGTTGCGATGAAGTCATCCTGGGGCGCGGGCGCAGCACGCTTGCCCGGAACCCAAGCACACGGGCCGGTGAATACTGTGGATGGGCCGGTGTTCATAGATTCCGCGCCTTCCCTTGCGGGGCATCCCAGAATGACGGTCTTTCCCACAAGGCCTTAGAGATAGTGCCCGCTGCGGGTTGCCTTGGTCCGAAGGTAGCGCTCGTTGTGGCCGTTTGACGGAAAGATATGCGGCACGCGTTCGGCGACGCGGATGCCGTAACGTTCGAGCGCGGCCACCTTGTCCGGGTTGTTGGTCAACAGGCGGACCGTGCCGAAACCGAGTTGGCGCAACATCTCGGCTGCGGGCAGATAAACCCGCTCATCTGCATCGAAGCCCAGCTGCTCGTTGGCATCAAGCGTATCGAAGCCGGCATCTTGCAGCCGATAGGCTCTGAGCTTGTTGACGAGACCGATGCCGCGTCCCTCTTGCGCGAGGTACAGCAGCACTCCGCCGCCCGCTTGTGCAATCGCCGCGATGCCGCCGCGCAGCTGGTCGCCGCAGTCGCAGCGCAGGCTGGCGAGCAGGTCGCCGGTAAAGCATTCCGAATGCAACCGCACCAGCACCGGGTCCGCGGGATCCGGCGACCCGATCAGGATGGCGAGATGTTCGAGGCCGCCATCGCGCGGCCGAAACGCGATCAAGCGAGCGTTCTCGGCATCGGCGAGCGGGACGCGCGCCTCGGCAACGCGCTCGATCCCAGCGGTCGCGGTGTCGCGCTTGAACACCGTGACCGCATCGATGCCGGCGAGATCTCCACGACGCGCTAGGAACGCGACTTCGTCCCTGCCCGTCCGGAGCACAAGAGCTGCAGGTAGGAGAGAAGCAAGCTTGGCCAAGGCAACCGCGGCAAGTGCGCCACCCCTGGCCGCGAGCGGCTTGGGACCAAACCCGGGTGGTTCTGCCCCGAGTGAGGCCGCCGGATCGGCGAGGTTGCGGATCACCGCTGCCGGTAATTCGTAGGAGACGGAGATCGTCAACGCTCCCGACAACTCCTCGCGCGGCGCGAGCCCGAGAGCCACAGCCCGCCGGCGCGTCAGAACCACGCGCGCGGGTGCGCGGGAGAGCTTGCGCAGTCCCTGCAGATTCTCCTCGGTCACGAGCTCGGCGGCGACCGCAAGAACGCTGATCTCATCGTCGCGGATCAGCACCGGCTCGCCGCGGCGCAGAGCGGTGATGGCATCGCCGAGGTTAGGGCCGCCGTCGCAGGCCGTTCGAAGTGTTCTGGATTCGACCAACTTCTTCTCCTCGCCGCCGCCCATCATATGGCGCGGCGGCTGTTACGCCAGCAACCTTTATTCGACGTCACCTATGCGACCGCGCGGAGGCTAACATGACGATGTCGGCGGCAAACGAATAGACCAGGAGACCGAGCGCGGTCGCACACAAGATCGCGGCCCAGCTCGGCGAGGTTGCCGGCGCAAGTGCGATCAGCAAGGCCACACTTTGAACGACGGCAATTGTCTTCCGGCGCCAATGCGCGATCGGACGGAATGGCAAGGGCCGACGCAGAAGTGGAAAAAGCCACCCGGCGGCGAGGTAGAGATAACGCATCGCGCCGATCGCCAGCACCCAGCAGGGAACAACCGCAGCTTTGGCGACCATTGTTGCAAGGCCGAGGATGGCGAATGCGTCGGCCTCCATGTCGAAGCGAGCGCCAAACCCCGATGCCAATCGCTGGCGGCGAGCGGCCCACCCGTCGGCACCGTCGAGTAGCAGAGCGGCCCCGGCGACGGCGACGAGCAACCAGCGGTCTGGCGAGCCGAGCGGAGCGGGATCGATCGCTCGGGCGGCGATCAGGCAGGCGATCCCAGCCCGAACCAGAGTGATCCGGTTCGCCATGCCGAGCCGCGAATGGGGGTGATGCGCGATGAGCCCGCGCTCGACGCCGAAGAGGAGCCCGGTGAACAGCATCAGACCGGTCAATGCAGGTAATGCCCCCACCGCGCCACCGAGAACAGGGACCGGCATTGCTGCTGCGGCAAGCCCGAGCGCGCGCGCAAAGAAGGGGCGTGCCTCGCGCATCAGCGCGAACGAAGATAGCGGCGGCGAGGGGATCCTGATCGACATGGCGGCGGGTTCAATGTATCTGGCGATCGTGCCGTGCCGGGTTTCGATGGATAAGCGGTTGTCTAGCAGACTCTTCGGAGATCGCGCATATTCCGTGCCGATGCGGTGGCGTGCCGTTCGACTGTGACTTTGATGCGTGAGGCGCAGGCTTTTTGGGTGGTTGCCCCAGGCCGTGGCGAAATCAGGACCCAAGCGTTACGACCTCCCGGGCCCCGAGAGCTGCTAATCCGAACGCTCGTCAGCGCGATCAGCAGAGGCAGCGAAAGCCTCGTCTTCCATGGCGACGTGCCGGAGAGCGAATGGCAGCGGATGCGCTGCCCCTTTCAAGAGGGCGAGTTCCCCGTACCCGTCAAATACGGCTATTCGACCGTCGGCATCGTCGAGGATGGACCGACGAGCGATCTTGGACGCCGAGTATTTTGCCTCCATCCCCATCAGGACCGGTTTATCGTCCCGGAGGGGGCGGTCATCGATATACCCGCTGCTATCCCGGACCGCCGTGCAACGCTTGCCGCCAACATGGAAACCGCGGTCAACGGGCTGTGGGATGCGTTGCCCGGTCCGGGGGACCGGATCGCCGTCGTCGGCGCCGGCGTGGTCGGTTGCCTGCTGGCCGCGCTCGCGGCCAAGCTGCCCGGCTCGGAAGTCGAGTTGATCGACGTCGACGCCACCCGCGAAAACGTCGCGACAGCGTTTGCCTGCCGCTTTGCCGCACCACAGAAGGCGCGCGGCGAAGCCGATCTCGTTATTCATGCAAGCGGAACACCGGAAGGGCTTTCAACAGCGCTGGCGATCGCCGGCTTCGAGGCGACCGTGCTCGAGATGAGCTGGTACGGCACGCGGACAGTGCCGCTCGTGCTCGGCGGCGCCTTTCACTCGCGCCGGCTCACTTTGCGTTCGTCGCAGGTCGGTGCCGTGCCGGCGGACAGACGTCAGCGATGGTCCCGCCGACGGCGCCTCGCCCTCGCGCTCTCGCTGCTGAGCGACCCGATCTTTGAGGTGCTGCTTTCCGGGGAAAGCGCGTTTTCCACTTTGCCCGATGTGATGCCGCGACTGGTGGCTTCGCCGGCGGGTGTCCTCTGTCACACGCTCCGCTACGATTGAGCCGAAAATGATAGATCACCGTCATTCCGGGACGGCCCTCATCAGCCGGGCCCGGAACCTATGAACACCGGCGTGCCCTTGGACTTAGAGGCCTATATTCATTGTTTCTGGGCTCGCGTGCTGCGCCCGCGCCCCGGAATGACCATCTGGCTGCAGATCTTAAAAGGCTCAGGATATGTACAGCATCACGGTCAGCCATCATTTCATGATCGCACACAGCCTGGTCGGCGCCGTTTTCGGGCCGGCACAGCAGATGCACGGCGCAACCTATGTGGTCGAAGCCGAACTGCGGCGGGACACGCTCGATGCTGATGGCATCGTCTGCGATATCGGCCGCGCGCTCGACCTTTTGAAGACAGTGCTCGCGGAGTTCGACTATCGCAATCTCGACGAGGTGGCGGAATTTCGTGGGCGCAACACCACAACCGAGTTCCTTGCCGGCGAAGTCCACAAGCGTCTGGCGCAACGCGTTAGAGAAGGCGCGCTGGGGTCTCAGGCAATCGCCAGCCTTCGGGTGCTGCTGCGGGAGAATCCGGTAGCCTGGGCGGCCTACGACGCGCCACTCGGATGAGCGAGCTCGTTTTTGTCGTTCCAGGCCGCCTGAATCAACTGACCGGTGGTTACTTATACGATCGGCACATCGTCGAAGGTTTGCGCGCCCGGGGACGCGTTGTCAGGGTCATCGAACTCGGGCCGACGCGGGACCGGGCGACGTTTGCGGCCATTCCCGGGGGGACTGCGACGGTTATCGACGGCCTCGCGTTTCCGGGTCTCGAACATGCGGTTGCGGCAGAGGCTCACCGCTTACGACTCGTCGCCTTTGTCCACCACCCGCTGGCCGAGGAAACGGGCCTCTCGCGGGCCGAAGCGGAGAGAGCGGCTCGGATCGAGGCTGCTATGCTGCCGCGGTTCCGCGGCGTGCTCTGTCCCAGCCAGAGAACCGCCGTCGCCGTCTCGCGGTACGGCATCTCCCCCGACCGGATCGGCGTTGTTCCGCCAGGGACGGCAAAGCCGACCGCCTATCTCCGACCACGGCGAGGCCCAGCCCGGTCGCTGCTTTGTGTGGCGAGCCTGGTGCCGCGTAAGGGCCATCGGGTTCTCGTCGAGGCCTTGGCACGGCTTCGCCATCTCGAGTGGACGCTGCAGTGCGTGGGTTCACTGGACCGGGATCCGGCGACGACGCGAGCCGTTCTGCAAGCAATCTCAGCGGCCGGCCTCGGCCGGCGTATCGCGCTGAGAGGCGAGTGGCCGCCCGCGACGCTTACCCAGGCGTACAGGAAGGCGGACGTCTTCGTCCTGCCTTCCTTCCATGAGGGCTATGGCATGGCATATGCGGAGGCGATGGCGCACGGCCTGCCGATAGTCGCTACAACCGCCGGAGCGATTCCGGAGACCGTGCCTCGTGAAGCGGGATTGTTCGTTCCGCCCGGTAATCCCGAGGCTCTGGCGCGGGCCCTGCGGCGGGTAATCACCGAGCCTTTGCTCGCCGCCCGGCTCGCAGCGGGATCTCATGCAGCTGGCGCACGGCTGCCGGATTGGACGCAAACAACAAAGCAATGGGAAAGCGGATTGGACCGGCTTGCGGCGCTCGATCTGCCGCGGTGATTTCGCCTTCGTCTGGTAGAGCGAGCTCGAATGGTGTAACTAGAAAGTCAGTTGACGGGGATGAGTCAGTCGAGCTTCGCGGATAATCACCGGCGGCGGTCCTGCGGCACCGCATGCGGCGGGAGGGTCATGAGGGCTGCACGCAAAATACTGATCGTCGACGATGATGGCGCATTGCGCCAGTCGCTCGCCGAGCAGCTCGAGCTCCGCGAAGAATTTGCTGCTGTCGAGTGCGAAACCGCGGCGCAAGCGCTGGAGACTGCCAGGAGCGAGCGATTCGATGCGATTCTGCTCGACCTCGGATTGCCCGACATGGATGGGCGGGAATTGTGCCGGCTCTTACGCCGCGCCGGGATCCAAGTGCCGATCGTGATGCTGACCGGCGCGGACAGCGATGCCGAAACTGTCCTCGGCCTCGATTCGGGTGCGGACGACTACGTGACAAAGCCGTTCCGGCTGAGCGTGCTGCTCGCGCGGCTGCGTGCCCACCTGCGTCAGAGCGACCACAGCGATGACGCAGTTTTCACCATCGGTCCATACACCTTCCGCCCCAGCGCGAAGCTGTTGCTCGATCCGAGCGGCCGTAAGAAGGTGCGGCTCACGGAGAAGGAGACTGCAATCCTCAAATACCTCTATCGCGCAGGCGACCAGCCGATCGGTCGGGACACCCTCCTCGGCGAAGTGTGGGGCTATAATGCCGGGGTGACGACGCACACTTTGGAGACCCATGTGTACCGCCTTCGACAAAAGATTGAACGCGATCCGGCGCGCGCCGAAATCCTAGTAACCGAGCCGGGTGGCTATCGCCTCGTCCCCTAGGTGGGCAAGAGTTTCGCCCGGCTTCTATCGCGATTGGTGATCGGCTTGACGGCGGTGGAAAAGCCGTGGCGGCGCGCCGATACCCGGCTGCGGGTCAGCGAAAGTCTCCTCCCGCGGCATCGTATCGAGACGCGTCTCGGCGCGCTGCTGTTTGTGACGACCCATCCTCAGGGGCTGCAATACCCACGCGATTTCAAAGCGCGTGAGCCGGAGACGCTCGCCTGGATCGAAGCCTTCGAGACGCCATGCCGCTTCTGGGACGTTGGGGCCAATATCGGGGTATTTTCGCTCTATGCCGGCCTGCGCCCGGGTGTCGAGGTGCGCGCCTTCGAACCGGCGGCGGCGAGTTATGCAGCGCTATGCCACAACATCGAGGCCAACTGCCTAGGGGACACAGTGCAAGCCTATTGTGTTGCCTTGAGCGATCGCAACCAGCTGAGCAGCTTCAATCTTACCGGGACTAACGCCGGAAGTGTCTTCAATGCGTTCGATAGCAGAGAGGATTGTTTCGGGAACGAGATCGAGGTGGCCTTTCGGCAAGGGATGGTGGGTTTTTCCGTCGACGGCTTTCGCCGGTTGTTCGGATTATCGGCGCCTAATTACTTGAAAATCGATGTGGACAGTACCGAAGAGCGAATTCTCGCCGGTGCCTCGGAAACATTGCGGGATCCCGAACTGCGCTCGGTGCTGATCGAACTCGAAGCAGCGGATACCGCCCGCAACAAGCGGCTGCTGGCTGCTCTAGAGGCTGCCGGATTGCGGTTGTCACTGCGCAGCAAGGCGGCCCAGACCGACGTCGTAAACGGGATTTTTATGCGCAGTCCGGTTCCCGTCGGAGCTGCCGCTCGAGCGGCCGTTTGATCGGTGGCGGCAATCCTGCCCGCCTCTTGATCGCCAGCGGGGCGGACCGCGATTATTTCTCACTGCTGCGCGACACCGTCCTGTCGATCCGGGCAAATCGACAGGACGCGGCGATCGGGATCCTCGACCTCGGGCTCGACCGGGAGCATCACGACTGGCTGTCGGCGCGTGTCGACCACATTGAACATCCGGATTGGGACCTCGACTTTCCTCGTCGCCGGCAAACACCGGAGATATTCAAGGCGCAGGTGGCGCGTCCATTTCTGCGGCGTCACTTTCCCGGATACGAAATGTATCTTTGGATCGATGCGGATGCCTGGGTCCAGGAAGGGCGGGTGATCGACCTCTATGTGTCGGCTGCTGGGCGCGAGAAGCTCGCGATTACTCCGGAGATCGACCGCGCCTACAAGCGCCATTACAAGCGGCCAAAACCATTTGGTTGGACATTGGCCTGGAAGAATTATCGCGAGGCTTTCGGTTGGCGCGCCGCCGATCGCTTGGGTCGCAATCCGATGGTCAATTGCGGCGTCTTTGCGCTGCATCGCGACGCCCCGCATTGGGATGCCTGGGCACGGCTCCTCTCACAAGTGCTGCAGCGAACGCAGTTCTTCTTCGCCGAGCAGGTGGCGCTCAACTATGCGATCTTCGCTGAGCATCTGCCGGTCAACTTCTTGCCGGCCTATTGCAATTGGATGCCAGGCGACGCGCCGCCGGCCTTTGACGCCGCGCGCGGCCTCTTTGTCGAGCCCTATGCACCACATGAGGTGATCGGCGTCATGCATCTCGCCGGCCGCGAGCAAAAGACGCATGTCTTCCGCTTGAGCCGACTGGACGGCGGTACTGTCGAGACCTCGCTGCGCTACAGCGAGAGTCGGGTGCTGTGCAGCCATTCGCTCGATCACGACGCTGCCTAGCGGACTGGCGCAAATGCTCGGGGAAATCGGCCGGTTCTTCGTCGCTCTGTGGCACGTCGTGGGGCTGCTGCTCCTTGTCGTGCTCGTTGCAGAGTTCGGCATCGAAGGCTGGCGACGGCTGAGCCGCCGGTTGCGATATCGGCGGCCGACCCGGCCCGATCGCACGGCAGGAGCCGACGCCTATAGTGGTGCCAACTGGTCCGTAAGCTATTTCGACGAATTTCACCGCGCTGTCCGGGTCGACTGGAAACCCTATGTCGAATGGTGGCAGCGCCCGTTCAGTGGCGCGTATGTGACGTTGGACGAGCGAGGCCTGCGGCGAACGCCTGGTGAAAATGCCAATGATCGGGCAATTCGCATCCTATGCCTTGGCGGCTCGACAATGATGGGAATGGGCGCGCGCGACGAGCATACCATCCCGGCGGTGCTCGCCCGCAGGCTCACAGAGCTCGGATATTGTGTTTCGGTAACCAATTACGGCCAGCTCGGGCACAACAGCACGCAAGAAGCCATCGCCTTGCAGCAATTGTTGAAGGCTGGCCAACGGATCGACATCGCCGTGTTCTATGACGGCATCAACGACATGGCGTGCGCCGAGCAGACCGGCCGTGCCGACGGGCTGTTCAACGAGGCCCGCCGACGGGCTGAATTCAACCTTCTCCACCTGGAGCGGCGGGGAGATCTGATCGTCGCCGCGCTCGTGGCGGCCGTGCCACGCACTCTGCGCCGCTTGCGCCAGTGGACGGGCCTTCGATTGCGCGGGCCATTTCCTGTGCTCGAGGCCGATCTGTCGCACGTCGACCTGGACCAGCTCGCCCGCGATGTCGTCGCGGTGTACGCAGCAAATCTGCGCCTGGTGCGACTGCTGGCTCGCGAATACGGGTTTCAGCCGATATTCTTCTGGCAGCCGGTGATCACGACGAAAAAGCGCAAGACCGGCGACGAGCAGCGCTGGGAGAACGACTATACTAGCGATCCTGCGCGCCGGCGGCTGCTCTACGAAACAATTATTGCCGAGCGCCGACTCTGCCCAGAACTCGTCAACGCGCCCGATGCTATCGATCTATCGGCGCTTTTTGACGAGTGGGCGGCGCCCGTTTATATCGATCTCTATCACCTGTCGGAGGCGGGCAACGCCGCTATTGCCGAGGCGATGCTCCCTGCGGTAGCCACGGCCGCGAGCACCCTGCACCCGGCTGTCGACCTCGCGGTGAGGGGACCATAGCTATGGAATGGTGGATCTTATCTGGTCTTGTGGCCGCTGCGCTTGTCGTCGGCGTTCTGAGCCGCATCCGAAGGTCGCATCGGCGACAGCCCGAGGGCGACCAGAATATCTACCCGTTGTGGTAGCTGGGCCTTGCGATTTTCGGCTTCCCGATTGTCCACTCCACAAATCATCTCAACGCTAAATGCTTCGAGGGAGGGAGGACATGCGCCGTACGGGATGGCCGAGCCTAAGTTTCGCTGTATTTATCGTGTGCAGTGCTGCCGGGGCCGATCAATTGAAATTCAAGGCCGATCTCGCTGCTGGCCCGGGGATCACCAGCTCGGGTAAGGGCGCCGCGACGGCATCACTCGATACTGCGACCAAGACACTGACGTGGAGCGTCGAATATTCGGGCCTCAGTGGTCCCGCGACAGCGGCGCACATTCATGGCCCGGCCGATCCTGGAGCAGACGCCGGGGTCGTCGTGCCGTTCATCGGTAGTCTCGTCAGCCCGATCAAGGGTTCCGCGACACTGACTGACGCGCAGATCGGGCAGCTCGAGGCCGGCAAGTGGTACATCAACATCCATACCGCCGCCAATAAAGGCGGGGAAATCCGCGGCCAGCTCGTACGATCGCCGTAACACGCCGTACCGATGGGCTAGGCCGCACAAGTCCCGAGGGACGGATTAGCTGCATCGTCCGATGGACTGATCCTGACCAAGATTTGTCCGTGCAATCCGCACCATCCGGTGGCAGGACCAAATAAGCATCCCTCGAAGGCTTGGAGAGTAGTATCGCGAAAGATCGCACTAATACTTGTGCCGCCCTGCGCCCACCTCTCCTCGGTTGCGGCTTGGTATCCGCTGGCCGGAACTACGGGGATGATGCAGATCTGATCCGGTTTGCCGTACTCGGCGCGCAACGCCGCTGCGATCGCGCGAAAGGCAGGCGGATTGACACCATGACGCGGTCGCTCGAGCTGAACGCGCTTGAGGCCATGCGACGTCTTGTCCATCTGGAAAAAAACTACCATGGGCACGTCGCCGAGCGTCTGCCCGTGCAAAATGACGTCGGCGTAACTGTCGCCAAAGTCGAGAGCCCGGGACAGCCGGACTGCGCGGTTACCGTATTGCTGGAGCAGCTCGTCTGACGATTCACCCCAATGGGTTTGCTGCAATAGGCCTTCTATTCCATTGGACGCGTTCGACGCAAAGGCCAGTGTCGAGACGGCTATTGCGATGCCGATTTGCAATAATCGGAGAGGTGGAAACATAGCTAAAAAGCTGTTTGCGGAAGCGGGTTGGTGCCCGCTCCCGCCCATGTTTTATCTCGGGTTATAGCGCGTCAGGCTCATGACGCCTTGAGCTCGATTCTTCTCGGCTTTGCGGTTTCTGCTTTGGGGAGGACGAGGTGCAAGACACCATCCTTGAGTGTCGCCTCGATCCGATCGCGGTCGATATTCTCTGAGAGCGTGAAAACGCGCTCGTAATCGCCGTCCGCGTATTCGTTGTAAACGCGTTGATATCCGGCTGGCTCATTGCCGGCGCCGCGTCCACGGATCGTCAGCACCCGCCGTTCGAGCGTAATATCCACCCCGTCGGGGGCGACTCCGGGCATTTCGGCAAGCACGACGATATTGTCTCTCGTCTCGTAAATGTCGCTCGGCGGGACAAACACAGGACGACTGGATGTGGGCTCGCGGGTTCCGGTCTCAGCTGGCGGCCGCTGATCGGTAGTTCTCATTGCCTGGGCCATGATTGGACTCCCTTCACTAGGATCACGCTGCACGGATCTCGATCTTTTTCGGCCGATCCGCCTCTAGCCTCGCCAGCTCAACTTCCAGCACGCCATTATTGAAACGCGCCTGGACCTTGTCTGGATCAACCCGGAAAGGCAGCTGGACCGCACGCGAGAAACTGCCATAGGCTCTCTCGCGACGCTGCCAATTGACGTTTTCCTGCTGCGTTGGCTCTCTCTTGCCCTCGAGCGTCAACACGTCGTCTTGCAAATTGAGAGTGACGTCGTTGCGGGTCACGCCCGGCAGTTCGGCGGTCACGACCACGCTATTGTTGCCGAGCCAAATATTGACCGGCGGGAAATCGCGCGCCGTTGCAAAACCGTATCCTGCGAACAAACGGTTCATTTCGCTCTGCATGCGCCGCAACTCGGCGAAGGGGTCGAAGCCCATACGGGGAAATTCTGAAAGCGCCATCGTTTCACCTCTCTGCATGTTTGTACTGGTGTAGATGCACGCGGAACGTGACGAGCAGGGTAGGGCTGAAGCGCCTGCCGCGAAGTTGCTCGCAAGAGGAAGAGGTTTGGGTAATACACGGATCACATCCTCACACGAAGCGACATGCCCGCGGCCGGCCAGTCGTGGTCCGACCATTATTCCCTGCCGCGACCCGCTAATCGGCGTCCGGCACGCCCCTCGATCTAGTCAAGCGGCGGCGCGGTTCAAGTTCCTTTTCGGCGGCCCACAGGCCCCATCCGTTACGACTTGAAATAATCGCATAAAAACAACGCACAATGACTTCGTCTGGTCCTTGACCCTTTGGCTAGGCGAACCCAAATCGGGATCGCTGGCCGCCCATCAGCCGAGGTCGGCACGCACCGCGTGAACCACGGTGCACCTTGTATCCACTTTGCTCGCCGGAGGATGTGGCTATGAGGAGTATCGGTTTCCAACCGCGTTGGCGCTCCAGCCTTCAGTGACCCTTCCATCTCCAAATCGGTTTGGCATTTGACATCACCCATTTTCCACCGACTACCTCCACTCCCCATTGTTCGCGTGCCACTGGCGCAAGACACTGAAGACGACGTGCGGCCGCCTGGCCGGAGAAGCGGCCGGATTGGGCAGTGGAGCGCATGGCGCGAGACTATGCAGCGCTCTACCGCGAAATCTTACGCAGCGGCGCGGTGGATGCGGTTTTGACCTCCCCGGCGCCTGCTCGGGCGGCGGCGAACGCTGGCTGACCGTTCGATGAATACGAGCCCAGGCGCGGCGGTCCCTAGCGGGTTCGGCGGGGATGAGGCGTCGCGGTTTTACATCGAATCAGTCATCTCTTTTCAAGAGCGCCGGGTTCGCACGCTCAAACACGGCCACACCTTCGCGGTGTTTGATCGTCACGGCGACATCGTCGTTCGACCCGGCAGCTCCGAGGGCCTTTATCATCACGACACGCGCTATTTGTCGTGTCTCGAACTCACTCTCAACAGCGGCCCGTTATTGCTCCTCAGCTCGAATGTGCAGGAGGATAACGCGGCACTGATCGTGGATGTAGCGAACCCTCGCTTGCTACTGCCGAATGGAGTGGCGTTGCATGGCGAGCTGATCCATGTGAACCGTCTCAAATACATTTGGGAGAATGCGTGCTACGAGCGCTTCCTTGTGCACAATTTCGATACCAGAGCGCACACTGTAATTTTGGGAATACGGTTTGCCGCCGATTTTGCCGACCTTTTTGAGGTGCGGGGGGCGACGCGGTCGCAGCGCGGCCAGGTTTCCGCGGAGCGCCCTTCCAGTACGCTGGTCGTCCTACGGTATATCGGCGTCGACAGCATCGAGCGCGCTACCAGCCTCGCATTCGAGCCGACGCCGAGCTATCTCGACACTACGGCGGCGCGGTTCGAACTGCCGCTCGAGCCGGGGCAAGGGAAGCGACTCGTTTTGCGGATCGCCTGCGATCAAACAGCCGAGGACAATTCGGTCGGCCGCCGGTTCTACAGATCGCTGCGCCTGGCGCGGCGTGCGCTCAGGAGATCCAGCGGACGGGCCGCTAGCCTCGACAGCTCGAATTGGCTGTTCAACGAGATGGCGCGCCGCTCGGTTTCGGACCTTTATATGCTGCTCACCGATACCGAGTATGGACCCTACCCATTTGCCGGCATTCCTTGGTTCAGCACGCCATTTGGCCGCGACGGCCTTCTGACCGCCCTGTTCACATTGTGGATCGATCCGGCGATAGCGAGGGGTGTCCTGCGTTTTCTCGCCGCTACCCAAGCCACGGAGCTCGATTCCAAGCGCGATGCTGAGCCGGGCAAAATCCTGCATGAGATGCGCGCCGGCGAGATGGCACAGCTGGGCGAGGTGCCGTTCGCACGTTATTACGGCAGTGTCGACGCTACTCCGCTCTTCGTTCTGTTGGCTGGCGAATACTTCAAGCGTACCGGCGATCTCGAAACGGTGCGGGAGTTGTGGCCGCATGTCGAGGCCGCACTTGATTGGATGGATACCCATGGTGACCCGGATCGCGATGGTTTTGTCGAATATCATCGCAAGAACGAGAGTGGATTGATTAATCAGGGCTGGAAGGATTCGCACGACGCGATCTTCCATGAGAATGGTCGTGCTGCCGAGGGGCCGATCGCGCTCTGCGAAGTGCAAGCTTATGTCTATGCCGCTAAGCGGCATGGCGCTGCGATGGCCTTGGCACTCGACCGCTCCGTCCAAGCGGCGATTCTCTCGCAGCAGGCGGAGACGTTGCGCGAGCAATTCGAGGGCGCGTTCTGGTGTGAGGATTTGTCGATTTACGCACTGGCTTTGGATGGCGCCAAGAAACCTTGCCGCGTCGTCTCGTCGAACGCCGGCCACGCGCTGCTGACCGGGATCGCCGCTCCCGAGCGCGCACAACGAGTCGCGGAGACGCTTCTCGGCGCCTCGTGTTTTTCCGGGTGGGGAGTGCGAACGGTCGCGCGCTCGGCGGCGCGATACAACCCGATGTCTTATCATAACGGCTCGGTTTGGCCGCACGACAATGCGGTAATTGCCTTGGGCTTCGCCCGCTACGGCCTCAAATCCGAGGTGCTTCGGATCTTTAAGGGTCTGTTCGAGGCCGCGAGCTACATGGATTTACGGCGGCTGCCCGAGTTGTTCTGCGGCTTTGCGTGGCGACGGTTGACGGCGCCGACGCTCTATCCGGTTGCCTGCGCGCCTCAGGCCTGGGCGAGCGCCACCGTATTCGCGCTCGTTCAGGCCAGCCTCAGTGCGAGTTTCGAACAGGGTGGCGAAGAGATCCGGTTCGACCGCCCGGTGATGCCGGATTTCCTCGACGAGCTGCATGTGCGCAGGCTGCAGGCGAAGCATGGAGAGGCCGACATTATGCTCCGGCGCTACGGCAGCGAGGTCTCGATCGATATCACCCGCCGGCAGGGGAAGGTGCCAATCGTCGTCATGCGGTGAAATCGGCAGCTTTAGAATCCGAGTTTGAGCGCCGCTACGGTTCCGCCGAAATAGGCTTGAGGCTCGGATGGTCGCATCCCAAGCGCCTGCTCCATTCGCCGGACGCAGCGATCGGCCCCGTTGAAGACGGCACGCCACGTCGTCGATTGCGGCAACACGCCGAGTAGGCATTCGTCGAAGAAATTGTAGGTGCGGTGCGTCTGACATCCGAAGGATGGCCGGTCACCTCGAGCGGCGGTCAGGATGATGCGATTTGGCTTCACCATCTTTCCGGCTGCGAAGCTGCCGCTGTAGCATGCCGAGACAATAACGATTGTGGGTACGGCGGCACATCCGCGCGACAGTGCCCCGGCTAGCTCGTCAGGGCTTAATGCTCGGTTCGAGCGCGCGAGCCACAGACCGGCTCCGCGTTCGCCATGCGATGTCAAAAAAATCAGGCATCTGTCGCCCGGCTTGGCGGGTAGCTCGGCGATACGCCGTAACAGGACATCGGCAAACGCTTGCTCCACTTTGCCGCCGAGTTCGGTGGCGCTCGCACTCAGCCGATGGATGTTCCCGATCGGGATGCCGCCCGCCGCCAGCCGCCGGGTCATTTCTCGAGTCGCGTTGTCGAAGACCGGTTGGGCATCGTCCCCGGCGGCGAGCACCACCTGCCAATTCTCGCCGCTACCACTCGTCTGCGTCTGTGCGGTGCCGGAGCAAACGAGCGTCAGCGTCACCAAGACGGCGTAACTAACAAGCCGCCAACCGCTCCCCCCAAGGAAGCATTCGCGGCGCGCCGCTCCGCATCGTGCTATCTTGTGGAATACCGAGGAGGTCATACCATGCCAGTAACACTTGTGGAGAAGAGTTGCACGCCCTGCCGCGGCGGCATACCACCGCTGACGCAAGAGGAAGCGCGGGCATATCACGAGCAAGCGCCGGAGTGGGAGCTGCTCGATCAAGCAAAGCGGATCGAGCGAACCTACCGGTTTAAGAATTTTGGGGAAGCCTTTGGATTTGTCGAGCGCGCGGCGGCGCTTGCGGAGGTGGAGGGGCATCACCCCGACATCAGCTTCGGCTGGGGTTATGCCACAGTTTCGCTGCGGACCAAAAAAATCAAAGGACTACACGAGAACGATTTCATCATGGCGGCCAAGCTCGACCGCATCGCCGCTGAAAGAGCCTCTTAAGAACAGCAAATCTAGGGAGGAACACGGTGCCTACCTATATCATGCTCGCGACTTGGACCGACCAAGGCGCCCAGAAGGTCAAAGACTCGCCGCGGCGGCTCGACAGCGCGAAAAAGGCGCTGTTCGACATGGGAGGCGAGTTCAAGGCCTTTTACATGACCTTGGGCGAATACGATCTCGTCGGGGTCTACGAGGCCCCGGACGATGCCGTGGCGGCGCGGTTTAGCTTGCTGCTCGGGATGCTCGGCAGCGTGCGGACGAAAACGCTAAAGGCTTTTCCGGAGGCAGCGTATCGCGAGATCATCGCCTCGCTCGGCTAGCTTGCTGGAGGAGTCAATCACGTCAACCCGGCTGCCGAGATCGGCCCACGGTTCGAGCTCGGCTATGGTGTTTGGGTGAATCGCGCATCTGCATCCGACCGCTAGCCCGCCCCGGATCACTCCGCTGCGGCCGCCGCTAGGGGTATAGGGCGCGGTCTGCGCAGCAACAGCACCAGCGGCAGACCTGCGATGACCATGATCATCATCAGCTTGAAATTGTCGATGTAGGCGACCATCGCGGCCTGGCGCGTCGCCATGGCATTTAGCGCGGCGATGCCCGATGGGATGGTCAAGCTGTATGGCGTGGCCAGCTGCGCTTGGGCCAACGGGTTGTCCGGCCTCAAATGCTCGATCAGTCGAGAATGGACGACCTGGGTATTCTCGGCCAACAGCGCTTCGACGATCGCGATGCCGACACTGCCGCCGATGTTGCGCATCAGGCTGAAAATCGCGGTGCCTTGAGTTAGCAGCTGACGCGGCAAGGTCGAGAAGGTCACAGTGCTGAGCGGGGTAAAGACAAACCCCAATCCAAAGCCCTGCAACACTCCGGTCACGATAATCGGGCTCATTCCCATATAGAGCGAGAAGCCGGTCATTTCCCACAGAGCGACTGCAGTAACGAGAAGACCCGTCACGATAACCAGCCTGATATCGACACGGCCGATTAGGCGGGCGACGACAAACATGGCGACCATCGTGCCAATGCCGCGCGGGGCGGTCACCAGCCCGGTTGTCATGACCGGGTAGTTCATCAAATCCTGCAGCATTGTCGGCAATAAGGTCATGGTCCCATAAAGCGGGATGCCGATAAGGAACATCATTATCGTGCCGACGATGCAGTTGGTGTCCTTCAACAGGTCGCGGTTGAGGAACGACCGATCGGTGGCCGTCGCGGTGTGAACGACGAACAGATAGAGGGCGAGCCCGGCGATTGCCGCCTCGACGCAGATTTCGGGCGAGCCGAACCAATCCTTCAGCTCGCCGCGGTCGAGCAGCATCTGCAAGGCGCCGATCGCCAAGCTCAGTGTGGCGAAGCCGAAGAAATCGAACCCCTCGCGGCGGCCATAACGCGTCTCGTGGACGAAGATCAGGATCCCGACGGCGGCGAGAACCCCGGCCGGCACGTTGATGAAGAACACCCAGCGCCAGTTGTATTCATCAGTCAGCCAGCCGCCGAGCGCCGGGCCGATGATCGGACCCAAGATCACTCCCATGCCCCAGACCGACATTGCCTGGGCGTGGCGATGGGGTGGATTGATCTGCAGCAGCACCGATTGCGACAGCGGGACGAGCGCCGCCCCGCAGACTCCCTGAACTAAACGGTAGATCACCATTTGGGCGAGGCTCGTCGCTACGCCGCACAAGGCGGACGCGATGGTGAAGCCGGCGACGGAGAAGAAAAACACATATTTGATACCGAAGCGTCCGGCGAGCCAGCCGGTGAGCGGCGTCATTATCGCCGCCGCGACAATATAGGAAGTCACCACCCAGGCAATCTGGTCCTGTGCTGCCGAGAAGCTGCCTTGCATGTGCGGCAGCGCGACATTGGCGATGGTCGTGTCGACCCCCTGCATGAAGGTCGCCATCATGATCGAGGCAGTGATTGCGCCCCGGTTTGCCGCCGGGGCACGAGTCTCAGCCGTCACTGCTCCGCTGCTTTTGAGCTCGGGCCGGTCAACCAGGCGAACAACCCCTCGACCCGGTCGAGCCAGGGTCGGCGATGCCGAGTGTCGACTTCGACAGTCGCGCTGAGCCCGGCTTGCAGCGGCGCGTTTGGGTCGAACCGCTCCAGATGGAGGCGCACGGGTAGCCGTTGGACAACCTTCACCCAATTGCCGGTGGCGTTTTCGGCCGGCAACAGGGAAAAGGTCAGCCCGGTGCCGGGGCTCAAGCTCTCGACCTTCGCCGAGAAAGCGACATCGGGATAGGTATCGATCTCGACCGTCGCCTCTTGCCCGGGTCGCATATGCGTGAGCTCGGTTTCCTTGAAATTGGCCTCGACCCAAACCCGGTCAGTCGACATCAGCGAGAACAGTTGCGTCCCAGCCGTTACGTAATTGCCAACCTGAAGCTGGTCGACCTTCGTGACTATCCCGTTCTCCGGCGCGCGGATGTCCGTATAGGACAGATTGAGCTCGGCGCGGTCGAGCGCAGCTTGGGCGTGCTGCACCATCGGGTGCTGCTCCAAGGGAATATCCGGATCGCCGCCGATGTTGGCGAGGGCAACGGCGACATCCTGCTGCTTTGACGCGAGCTGCTGGCGCCCGTTTTCATAGGCTTGCCTCGCTTGATCGAATTGCTGCTGGGAGGCGGTGCCAGAACCGAGCAGGCGTTTCTGGCGCTCGAACTCGCGCTCCTGATAATCTGTGGTGGCCTCTGCTGCTCTGGCGTCCGCCCGTTTCTGATGATAGGTCGCCTTCAGTGCGTGAATTTGGAACCGCACGCTGGCGAGCTGCGCCTTGGCTTCGTCTACCGCGATCCGGAACGGGCGTGGATCGAGACGAAAGAGCACCCGGCCGGCGTTTACTCTCTCATTGTCCTTCACGTCGATCTCTACAACGCGGCCCGAGACATCGGTGCTGACCTGGACCCGGGCGGCCTGAATATAGGCGTCGTCGGTGGAGAGGTAACGCCCGCCGGTCAAATACCAGTAACCGGCGGCCAGTAAGACGAGGATCGGCCCCGCGGCCATTAACGGCAGGCGCAGCCTCTGGCGCAACGGCCGGCGTCGTCCGGCGAGCGCCAAGCGGCCGTCGAGCGGCGCCCGCAGGTTACCGATCGCTGCGGTATCATTTTCGGCAGAAGTCGTCACCGGTTGCCTCCAACCGGCGATAGCACCGCCTCGTCGCGCTGCAGGCGTGCGGTCGTCGACTCGGGCGGCTCGTCCAGTTCGGCAAGCTCGGTGGCCGCCAGTGGTAGAACGCGCTCCGAGAGATTGGCATGGACGCGGCGCAGGAGCTCGATCAGCTGTCGTCCTTCCTGTCGGGTAAGCCCGGCAAAGGATTCGCCGCGGACCTCGTTCGAGAGATCGAGAATACGGGCGAGGATCGGCCGGGCCTTATCGGTCAGGACGAGGCGGCGGGCGCGGCGGTCGCCCGGCTGAGGCTGCCGCTCGATCCATCCGTCCTCCTCCATGCGGTCGATCTGCCGCACCAGGGTCATCGGCTTGATTTCGAGCAGATCGGCGAGGCCTGCCTGGTTAATCCCTTCGTTGCGGGCGAGATAACCCAGCACCTTGCACTGCGCCCGGGTAAGACCGAGAAAGAGCAGGGCGCGCTGATTAAAACGCCGCCCGAACAGGCGGGCGACGTCATGAACAAGAAAGCCGAAGCTGCGGTCGAGATCCATGCTTATCGAAGCCCATAGTGATAATAAGCTATGATATCAAATTGCGCGGCGAGTCGCTCGGATCGAATTCGCGCGGCTGGTAGTCGGGAATTCGATGGCTTGCTGCCGCTATCCGGCCCGCAGGGCCGGGCGCGGCCGGCGGACCAGCAGCAACAGCGGGATCAGCAGCACGACGATCATCATCATCAGCGCGTAGTCATTGATGTAGGCCACCATCGCCGCCTGCCGCGTGACCTCGGCATTGAGTGCGGCGATCCCGGAGGGCGTGGTCAGGCTGAACGGGTGCGCCAATAGCGGCGCCTGCGCGAGCGGGTTGTCCGGCCGCAAATTCTCGATGAGGCGCGAATGCACGATCTGCGTGTTCTGGATCAGCAGTGCCTCCAATGTCGAAATGCCGATGCTGCCCCCGAGATTGCGCATCAGACTGCGCATAGCCGTCCCTTGCGTCAGGATGTGTCGCGGCAGGTTCGACAAAGCGAGCGTGTTCAGCGGAACAAAAGTGCAGCCCAGCCCGAAGCCTTGCAGCAGCCCGGACAAAATCACGGGCGCCATCCCCATCTGCAGGGAAAACCCGGTCATCTGCCACAGCGAGAGGATGGTCAGCAGAAACCCGGCGAGGATGATCAGCCGGTTGTCGACCCGGTTGATCATGCGCCCGACGGCGAACATCGCGATCATCGTGCCGATGCCGCGAGGCGCGGTCACCAGCCCGGTCGTAAAGACCGGATAGTTCATCAGCGACTGGAGCATGGTCGGCAACAGCGCCAAAGTGCCGCTGAGGACGCCGCCGACGAAGAACATCAAGACCGTGCCCGCCATGAAATTGGGGCTCTTCATCAGGTCGAGATTGATAAACGATCGATCGCTGGCTGTGGCGGTATGAACAATGAAAAGGTAGAAGCAAATGCCCGAGACGATTGCTTCTGTCCAAATCTCGGTCGAGTTGAACCAATCTTTGAGCTGGCCGCGGTCGAGCATCATCTGCAACACGCCGACCGCGATGCTCAGGGTGACAAAACCAAAGAAGTCGAATGCTTCGCGATGGGTGTGACGCGTCTCGCGGATGAAGATCAGGATGCCGAGGGTGGCGATTACCCCGACCGGCAGGTTGATGTAGAATATCCAGCGCCAATTGTAGTCCTCGGTCAGCCAGCCGCCGAGCATCGGGCCAAAGATCGGCCCCAGCATGACCCCGGTGCCCCAGACCGCGACCGCCTGGCCGTGCCGCTCCGGCGGGTTGATCTGCAGCAGCACCGATTGAGAGAGCGGGACGAGCCCGGCGCCGCACGCGCCTTGGAGCACGCGATAGATGACCAGCTGGGTGAGGCTGGTGGCGCTGCCGCACAAGGCCGAGGCCAAGGTGAAGCCGGCCACTGAGATCAGAAAGACGTGTTTGATGCCGACGCGCCCGGCGAGCCAGCCGGTCAGCGGCGTCATGATGGCCACCGCGACGATGTAGGAGGTTAAGACCCAGGCGATCTGGTCCTGCGCCGCCGATAGGCTGCCCTGAATGTGCGGTAAAGCGACATTGGCGATCGTGTTGTCGACGCCCTGCATGATCGTCGCCAGCATGATCGAAGCCGTGATCATCCCACGGTTTGCAACCGGCCCGCGCGCCTCGCTCCTCACCCGCTGTTATCCGCTCGCGAAAAGAACCACCAAAAGCTGATGATAAGCATGGGAGATGAGTTTTATAAAGCGCCAACGAGGCGCGGCAGATTGTCGGAAATTCGATAGCTCGAAGAGGAGCACCTAGTCAGCTGGACCGGCGCGCACTCCGGCGGTGCCGACGGCGATGGCGGGCTTGGTTGGAGCGCGGGGCGGCTGCGTGCGTACCAGCAGCAACAGCATGCAAGAGCCGAGCGCCATGATCATCATCAGCGCAAAATCGTTGAGATAGGCGACCATCGAGGCCTGCCGGGTCACCTCGGCGTTGAGTGCGGCAATGCCGGCCGGGTTCGTCAGACTGAACGGGGCCGCGAGGTACGGCGCTTGCGCCAGCGGATTGTCCGGCCGCAGCTGCTCGACGAGGCGCGAATGGACGATTTGGATGTTCTCCGTCAGCCGCGCCTCGAGGATCGAGATCCCGACGCTGCCGCCGAGATTGCGCATCAGGCTTCTGAGTGCGGTCCCTTGCGTCAGGATGTGCCGCGGCAGGTTCGACAAGGCGATCGTGTTCAACGGCACAAAGGTGCAGCCGAGGCCGAAGCCCTGCAGCAAGCCGGAGACGAGGACCGGCTTCATGTCCATGTAGAGCGAGAACCGGGTCATTTGCCACATCGAGACTGCTGTCAGCAGCAGCCCGAACAGGATGATCAGCCGGTTGTCGACACGGTTGATCACCCGCGCGACGACAAACATCGCGATCATCGAGCCGACGCCGCGCGGCGCCGTGACGAGGCCGGTCGTCAGCACCGGATAGTTCATCAAATCCTGCAGCATCGTTGGCAACAGCGCCAAGGTGCCGTTCATGATCAGCCCAACCATGAACATTAGCGCGGTCCCGGCCGAGAAATTGAGGTTCCTCAACAAATCGCGGTTCAAAAACGACCGGTCGGTCGCAGTAGCTGTGTGGACGATGAACAGGTAAAGGGCGAGGCCGGAGATCGTCGCTTCGACCCAGATCTCGGTCGAGCCGAACCAATCTTTGAGCTCGCCGCGGTCGAGCAGCATCTGCAATGCGCCGATCCCCAGGCTCAACGTGGCAAAGCCCAGGAAATCGAACGGCTCGCGATGGGCATGACGCGTCTTGCGCATGAAGAGCAGTGCGCCGAGCCCAGCGATCAGGCCAACCGGCAAATTGATGTAGAAGACCCAGCGCCAGTTGTAATCATAGGTCAGCCAGCCCCCGAGTATGGGCCCGCAGATCGGGCCTAGTAACGTCCCGACACCGAATACCGCCATCGCCTGGCCGTGGCGCTCGGGCGGGTTGATCTGCAGCAGGGTAGCTTGCGACAGGGGTATCAGCCCGGCACCGAAGATTCCTTGCAGCCCCCGATAGATCACCAGCTCGGTGAGGTTGGTGGCGCTGCCGCACAGTGCCGAGGCGAGGGTGAAGCCGCCGACCGACAGGATGAACACGTTTTTTATACCGAAGCGGCCGGCGAGCCATCCGGTCAGTGGCATCGTGATCGCCGCGGCGACGATGTAGGAAGTTAGGACCCAGGAGATCTGGTCAAGCGAGGCCGACAGGCTGCCGCGGATATGGGGTAACGCGACGTTGGCGATCGTCGTGTCGAGCCCCTGCATGATGTTCGCCAACATGATCGAGAACGTCAGCGCGGCGCGGTTTGCGACAGGCCTGGGCGCCTCACTCCTCACCGTGAAGCCCAGAGAGTGCGCGTAACTGCGGTCGAGGGAATTCCGGGGCGGGGTAGAAGAGCCATCCGGGTCTAAGGATGATCAAAAAATCGTCACATCATGATAGACCCGACCAATAAAAAGGCAAAACCTAACAGCCGCTGCAATCCTCGACGCTGGTATGCGCCGCTATATCACTCGTCGAGGCGTCATCCCCCGCCAATGATCGCGTGCACGCCGAGTGCGAAGATCGCCCAAAGACCAACCGCGATATGGGAAACCGTAACGCCAACAAGGGACCGCTGCTTGGCGAACATCCAACCCCAGAATAGACCAGGCACGAAGGCGGCCACGCAAAACCAGAAACCAATATATGAGTGTGCCGATGAGTACAGCAGATTAGAGACGACGATCGCTTTCCAATTGATGTGGCCGGGCGGGGTCGGGATGAAATTCTGCAGCGTACCTTGGAGACCAGCCCGCGCGACCAATTCTTGCACCGGCGTATGGATGAGGTAGAGGAGTATTGCGAGCAAATAGAAGCCAAGGTCGAAGGGACGGCCGGCAAACAAGGCGGTCGGGTCAAACAGCGGCCGGTCAGCCATCGAAGGCGCCCATCGCATCAGGACCAGCTTGAGAGCGAGCAGAAGAAGTAGCCAAGGCGTGGTCCAGGCAAGCGATTGCAGAGCGACCCGGCCGCAGCGGCGCGTCGTCAGGCCATAGGATTCCAGCGGAAAAGGGCTACGCCGTACCGATAGCAAAATAGGAATGACCATCCAGATGATTAAGACAAACGACAAAATCGAGACGGGACGGCGTCCCGAGGCCGGAACGAGGTCGAACGCCGAAATCGCCAATCCATAGAGGGCTAGCATCGCGAACATCAGGACGATAAAGCGTCCCGCGTGCGCTCGGGCTCGACTTTCATCGAGTTCGCGTTGCATGGCATCAGCACCTCGACCGGTCGACGCCCGCAAGCGCTCTGCGAGGATCCTTCCGACATTACTGACGACCGTCGCGCGTATGGCGGCCAACGCCCCTGACTGGGCGAAGCCATCGAGATCGATGGCAATAGCGATAACCTCCGTGACCGCCACGATCGAGGCCGAACTCGGCTGCGGATCGACGATCTTCAACTCTCCCAGAACGTCTCCCGAACCGATCTCCCCCATTCGCATCGGGTCGCCGCCGGTTGATGTCTTCTTGGTGACCTGAGCACGGCCGTCGACGATTACGTAGACAAAGGGATCGGGGGCGCCCTCGCGGAGAATAAGTTGGTTTGGCGCATATCGCCGCTCCCAGCATACCGAACTGAGCGCGATCAGTTGGTCAGCAGTGACACCCTCAAACAGTGCCGTTGTTTCGAGCAGTTTGATGAAGCGCGGCAACTCTACGCCACGTTCGTTCATATGCTCACGATGGTTCCCACCGTCACCAAAAGTAGTCGGGCTCAGCTCCCTCTCCTGTGCTTGTCCTCAACATGCTCGCTTCCGTCCCTGTGGCGTGTGCGACCATCTTGCAGAACCGATCCCGGACTTCGATCGTTACAACCGATAATCGGCTCATCTTGCCCATTCTGCATGCTAGGATAACCCACAATATTCGATAACGTGTTGATCTCCGATAAGGAACGACTGTATATTGAATTTCGTAACGATATGTAATAGTATGTAACGGGATGATGTGTCGACTCAAGCGCCACGACGAATCCGGGCAACAGATGCTGGAACCGCCGGAATGAGCCGGGTTTGGGGGGATACTCGGCCTGTCGCCATCCCTGCACCGGGGGAAGAGCGTTTCCTCCGAGCCGCCTCCTTGCCTGATCACCTGGAGCCCGTGACGGGGCCAGTGCCGCAGGGAGCAGCCATCCTGATCACTGGAGCTGGCGGCTTTGTCGGCGGCTACCTCTTGCGCGCGCTGCTTGCACGAACATCGGCTCCAATCGTCTGCCTTGTGCGCGGCGATGAAGCCTTGGCGAGGACGCACTTGCTCGCACGCCTCGCAGCGTTTGGCATTTCGGTGGCCGCGGGGAGGATCTCGGTGATCAGCGGTTCCATTACGGAGCCACAATTTGCGTTGCCGCCGAAAGTGTTCGACCGCCTAACCAAAGACGTCGGGATTATAATTCACCTCGCGGCACAGCTTGACTTCCGCAGCTCGTTCGACAAGTTGCGGCTCGTAAATGTGGGCAGCCTGGTCCATGTGCTGTCGTTGGCCGCCGCCGGCCTACCCAAGCGCGTCGTCTATGTATCGAGCCTCAGTGTTCTAGAAACGACCGCGTATTATGGGCGTACCGTTACCGAATCCACTCGACTAATTCATCCTGAGCTGCTGCCGCTGGGGTACGCGCAAACGAAATGGACCGCGGAGAAGATGCTCGCAACGGCACGGGCACGCGGTTTCAACGCGCTGTGCCTGCGGCCGAGCTGGATCGTCGGCCATGATCCGCGCGTGATCCAGACCGGCTTTGTTGCCAGTCTTATGCGTATCTTCGCCGCCGTTGGCGCTATTCCGGACTGCGCGGGAGCGCTCAATCTCGTGCCGGTCGACTTCGTGGCGGAGGCATGCGCGCTCCTTGGCCTGGAGCAGGCACCGAGTTTGCGGACGCACATCTTTCATCTCGGCGCGGCCGAGGCGAAGTCGAGTGCGCACTTCGCCGAGGCTATCGCAGCGGCCGGCCGAGCGATGGACCGGGTATCGATATCCGCTTTTTTGCACCGCGTCTCAACCGAATTCCGCCAGAAGCGATCGCTCGAGTTGATGATGTTCCGTCACATCTTCATGGGGTGGCCGTCGCGACCGCCGATCGGTCTGCCCTACTTCGCTGGACGCGCGCCCGTGTTTGACGCGACAGCGTCGCTGCGGCTTCTGCAACGGGCCGGCCTGCGTCAGCCGGCGCTCGACCTTGCGGCCTTTGCACGCTGCTGCCTTCGGCTTCCGGCTGATCCATGAACCTAGGCGCGGCGACCGTGACAGCCTCCCGTCTGGGCCACTCGATGCATCGACCGGGGCGTCGAGGCCGGCTGGTGCCCTGCTTGCTGGCTCTGTTCGGTCGCTATGTTGGCGCGCCGCTGGTAATTGGGCGCGAGCACGAGCCGGCAGGTCCGTTCATGATATGCGCTAATCATCGCAGCCACGTGGACAGCATCGCGCTAATCAATGGCCTCGACCTTGCGGATCGGTGCGCCCTGCTTGCCGCCCGCGACTATTTCGTCGATGGCGGGCTTTGGCGCCGGCTACTCGCATTACCGTTTACAGTGATTCCAGTGGAGCGGATCACGCCCAGTGTCTCGATGCTCGGCACAATCCGCGAGGCCCGCGACTTCTTCTGCGCGGGTGGGCAAACCCTGATCTCTTACCCTGAAGGCTCACGCCAAACCGGGGAGAGCATCGGGCGGTTCAAGCGGGGTTCCGCTACATTGGCTCTGGCGCTCGGATTGCCGGTTTTGCCCGTCTTCATTGACGGCACGGAGCGCGTTCTCGCCAAAGGACGCAGGGTTCCCGTGCCGGGCCCGATAACGCTGGCTCTGGCGCCGGCGATTGACCCCGGCCTATGTATGTATGGCCGATCATGGCGGCAGCGCTCACAACACCTGATAACGGAAATCGAGACGAGCGTGCGCAAGTTGGCCGCGGGCCGCACGCAACAAGGGGGGAGCCGGCTATGACAGACAGCCTGGGCGGCCCTGGTGTCCACCCACCCGGCCAAGGTGTCAGCACGCTGTACGCAGCCGTGGATCCAACACCGCAGGAAACGCTTGCCGGCGCGCGGTCGAACGCGACGATCAGGCGCTCCGATCTTCTGAGCGCAGCGGAGCTTCGAGCACTGTCGCGTGCCCCGGCCCGGGTGACCATACTGCCGCTGCTGGCGTGCTACGGAATCATCGGCGGGACAATCGCCGTGGCCGAGTGGTCTGATCATTTGGCAGTTTACGCGCTCGCGGCGCTCGTCATCGTGTCGCGCACGCACGCGATCGGCATCCTCATGCACGAGTTTGCTCATGATCATGTGTTCAAAAGCCGGCGGCTAAATCTGATCGGTGGAGAGCTCGCGAGCCTTTTCTTGCCGTTCTCGATGAGCCGGCATCGCGCGACGCATCTCTTACATCATCGGTTCACATCGACCGACCGCGACCCCGATTGGCTGCAATTTAAAAGGACGATGTTCGGGTGGATGGTGTCCCCCAGCAGAGGGAGAATGGCACTCATTGCGCATCACCTGTTCGCGGCATCGGGGCTCGCCGGCATCGGCGTGTTCCTCTCGGATAACTGGCTCGCGATCCAGAATGTTCTCGGCCGTCCGCCGTTCCTGCCGATGACGATGTCGATCGCAAAGGATGCGAGCGGCAAGATTGACAAATCAGCAACCGCACTTCTGGTAGTGCCGCGCTGGGCCGACGCCTTGACCTTGACCGTGGTAGCAACAGCCGCTACCGGTATAATAACTTTCCATCTTTATTCTCAGTTCATCCTTTATTACTTCGTTCCCAATTTCATGCTGTTCGCGCTTTTTGCCTATATCCGCGTCCAAACCGAGCATTGGGGAGAATTCGACGATCGACCGTTGCTAACTCCAACGAGAACAGTAACCCGATCCATACTCGGAAACTTGTTTTTCGCACCCTACAATATCAACTTCCATACCGAACATCACTTGTTTCCGCAGGTTCCTTGGTGCAACCTTGAGCGCCTCCACGATAAATTGTGTGAAAATAGGGTCTATAAGGAGGTGACAGTAATCCACCGCAGCCACCTCGGCGCGATCCGCCGGCACTTTCGGAAAGCGGTGTCTGACTTTGTGGCGTAAGTCTGCTTGCCTCTGCTTTTGTGCGATATCCCGATGCTACGAGCGGAGCGGAGCAGTTTCCAGCACTCCCCGGCTTGCCTCATCTGTCGCGTCCCACACTAGCTTGCCTGGGTTCATGATCGCATCGGGGTCGATCGCCGACTTCAAGGCGGCGACCGGCATGACCTCGCCAATCGCGGTCTCGGCACGCAACCACTTCAGATGTTCGCGGCCAACGGCGTGATGGTGCGATAGCGTGCAGCCGCATTCGGCGAAACCGTCGAGAAGATCGGTCTTGACGGATCGGTAGTGAGCCAGTTCAGCCGAACGGTCGATGCGACCATCCGCACCGGTTCGGCAACGAAAGGCGAAGGTGAAATACAACGACGCGCCGCTGCTGTAACAGTGGCTGATGTGGCAGCCCAGCCATGCCGCCCGCCCGCCCGCTTGCAGCGCTGCTCGTGTACGCTGCATCAGCAGACGGTAGACGAACGGCACATTCTTCCACAGCGCGCTGGTTTCGGCGACGTCAACGATGACGTTGTAATCAAGCAGGAAATCACGGACGTAGGGTAGGTCGAATTTGCTGTCTTCCTGCGCGCGCCCCGGTCCTTTGCCCAGCCCTATGGCGCCGTGTCGCCGCCAGACGCGCTCGGCCGCGGTGCGTTGCGCGCGCACCTGTGAAAGGTCTCCCTCGAACACGCCGATCATCAATGAGGATTGGACCAGATCGATGCCTTTGACATGTGTCAGACCGAGCTTGAACAGTCGTTCTAGTCCGGCTGCCAATGCTCCCGTGCCGCCGCGGCGGAAAGCCGAAGAAAGCTGCGTCTTCGACGGATCGTTCAGCCGGCTCGTCGCGGGATAGATACCGTGCTGTGCGGTGTCTCTAATGGCCTCGATGCCGGCCTCGAAGGTTGGGAACAGATAGCCGCGAAATTCTCGCACAGCAGGTCGCGGCCGCACCCGCATGGTCAATGAGGTGATGATCCCGAGTGTACCTTCGCTGCCGATGACGAGACGTTTCACGTCAGGTCCATTCGAGGCGTGCGGCAGTGGGCGTGTGTCCAGCACACCCGCGGGCGTCAAAACCCGCATACCGACAACCATGTCTTCGATGTTGCCGTACGCGTCGCTGAGCATGCCCGACGAGCGGGTGGCGACCCAGCCGCCGAGCGTGGAATACAGGAAACTGTCGGGAAAATGGCCAAGCGTGAACCCGAAACGCTCAAGTGCGGCTTCCAGCACAGGACCAAGAATGCCAGCTTCCGCGTGCACGACACCGGATATCGGATCGATGTCGAGAACGCGGTTCATAAGGCGGAGATCGACACTGATGATCACGCGTCCGCGCCGATCGGTCGGCTCGAGACAGCCGGCTACATTGGACCCACCGCCGAACGGAATCAGCACAACGCCAAATCGCTTCGCAGCGGCGATCAGTTGCGCTACTTCGCGCTCGCTGCGCGGAAAGACGACGCAGTCAGGCGCAGCGTCGATCAGCCCCAAGCGCAAGCGCCAGATGTCGCCGGTGCTCCGTCCGGTCGCGTGGCGGAGCCGATCCTCCGCCGCATTCGACCAGCATGCCGGGGAAAACGTGGCTCTCAGCCAGTTGAAAAAGGCCTCGTCGACCCGGGCACGCGGCAGGGCGATGTCAGCCGGATCAATCGGCCGCCACCGGGGTTCTGACGCATTGATCCCCAGATGCTTCGCCGCATAAGGCCAGAAACCGGGCCGATCCTTCGGATCGAAGGAGTGCGCTTCGGATCCCCACCCGTACCATCGCATAGCGCCCGGAACGGCGTCGCTGAGGCAGCGGCTATCATTGGTCATGATACGGAGTCAAAATGTCATCGTTCGGACATAAAATGATATATAATTGTTTGGTGCTGCAAGCGGAAATTGTGCTCGACGGGTTCCTCCCCCAAAAGCGCGGGTGCTCGGTGCTGCGCCGATCGGCCGACCGCGCGACTGTTTGTCCTCTCGCGCTTGCCGTACTCTAAAATCGCTCACTGTTGGGGATCGGGCCGCCGCGCGATGAACCATGCCTATCAGCCAAATACGTGGCTTGCCCCGGAGGATCGTGTGCGTCTGACGCGGCGCAAAACAGCGTTGCCGCTTCTAATCCTTGGCCGGGACTTTCTGCTATATTTTGTTTCGCTAGGCGCGGCGATCTCGCCGCTGCCATTGCCATTGAGCCTGGCGGCATCCGTCTGGGCAGGGATAATGATCGGAGCGATCTTCGTCGCCGGCATGACGCGTGTCATCAAGCGCTGACGCCGCACCGCGAGTTGAATGACTGGATCGGGAGGCTGGCCATGGCACCTGCCTGGACGACACCCAGTCTGTGGAAGCATTTCCACAACCGGATCCACCACGCCTACACCAATATCATTGGCGTCGATTATGCGTGGAGCCCACTCTCGCTCGATATGTGGCGGCGCACCGGACGCGCTCGCCGCGCGATCTACCGGCTCTATCGCAGCCCCGTTGGCTTCCCCTTCTATTATCTGATTGAAATGTGGTGGCAGAGCCACTTCCTCCCGCTGGCTCCGAGTGTACGTGCGCAATGGCGCGCTCACCTGCTAGACGCCGTCTTCGCGCTTCTCTGGCAGGTCGCGCTCATCGGTCTCATCCTTGTAGTTGGTGGCGCGATCAATCTCGGCGTCTCGACACTACAGTTGTTCGCACTGGGCTGGCTGTTGCCCTATCTTGTTTGGAACACGCTGATGGGCATTGTGATCTACGCCCACCACACCCACCCGGATGTGGCCTGGTATGCCGACGCGGAGAGCGCGAATTCAGCCCAGGTGCAGGTAACCGGCGTGGTACATGCCGTGCTGCCGCAGCCGCTGAAGATGCTTTCCAGCCACATCATGGAACATAACGCGCATCACGTGGTGCCGACGATCCCCCACTATCACCTTGCCGAAGCGCAGCGTGAGCTGGAGCTGCAGTTCCCGTCGATTCCGCGGCTGATCATCGGCTCGCGCCAAATGCTGGCGGTCATCCGCGTTTGCAAGCTTTACGACACCGAGCGCGACTGCTGGGTCGATTTTGCTGGGCGCCAACGCGGACCTATTCATAAACGGGCGTCGTAGCCTGAGCGTGTCGCATAGCGTGGTTATGCTTACCCGCTCCGGTGTCATCGCGGGCGCGTCGAGCGGGCTCGGCTGCGCGCCCGCGCTTGCGTTCGGCGTGCGGGCGCGCAGGCGCCACAAGCGCCACTACGGTTTTTGGTTGACCGGCGGGACGCTGGGCGTCTGACCGAAACGGCCGCCGCCGTGGCCAAGCTGGGCGCCGAAGCCGCCACTGCAACTCTCCACAGATCCCTACGAACCGGCGTGGAGGAGTGGGTGCGCGGGTGCGATGCGGCTGAGCCGCTCGACGTCTGGTTGCCAATGCAAGCCGCTTCGCCGGGATTGACGCCGGGCCGGAAAGCGCGGACCCGGTTCGCACGTTGATCGAGACCAATATCTTTGGCGTGGTGAACACTGTGCTTCCCGCTAGCTGCGGCGCATGCTCCAGTGCCGCAGCCTCGCGATCAGCCGAAGCTGCATGATTTCTAGATTCAGCCCAGTGATTAACCATCCATAACGGTGTGTAACCAATTTTTTGCGAACCACCCACGGGGAGACCGTTGTAGGTTCCCCAATGTGAACCTCGAACGGGTTCTCCCGCGAATTCCGTCATGTCCAAAAGTAACAATTTAAATCAAAACATTCACATCATATCTTACGTCGCTGGAACGGATTCCCCGTTTTGTATGGGGACGCCGCCGAGCGCGCCCTTCGACATCACGTACACAAAGGCGTCCGTGGCGACCTTGCGGAGAACGAGCCGCCTGGCGTAGATCGCGCGCGATCGAAGCGAGCTGAGTTCCGACTCTGCCTCGGCCAAGTGCCAATGCCGCACCATTTTGCCATTGCGTAATGCACGTTGTGCCCCACGATGTGGATCGATAATGTCTCGGCTCATCCGGCCCCGTTCCGTTCTCGTCACCGGAGCCTCGAGCGGCCTCGGGCGCGCGCTCGCGCTGGCGTTCGCCGCACGTGCACAGGCATCACCGGCGAGGCTACGGCTTTGGCTGACCGGGCGGGATGCTGGGCGTCTGGCCGAAACCGCCGCCGCCGCGGCCGAGTTCGGCGCTGAAGTCGCCACTGCAACGCTTGACTTATCGCTACGAACGGGCGTGCAGGAGTGGGTTCTCGCGTGCGATGCGGCTGAGCCGCTCGACGTTGTAGTCGCCAATGCAGGCCGCTCCGCCGGGATTGGCGCTGGGCCAGAAAGCGCGGAGCAAGTTCGCATGTTAATCGAAACCAACATTTTCGGCGTGGTCAATACGGTACTTCCCGCGGCTGCGTGCATGCGGACGCGTAAGCACGGTCGGATCGTCATCTTGTCGTCGCTTGCGGGGCGGCTGCCATTCCCCTCGACTCCGAGCTACTCGGCGACCAAGGCGTTCGTGCGCAGCTGGGGCTTGTCGCTTCGGCCTGACCTGTCTGAGGATGGTGTCGGGCTGACAGTGGTCTCGCCAGGCTACATCGCCACACCGATGACGGCAGGGAACAAATTCCGCATGCCCTTCCTGGTGAGCGCTGATTGGGCCGCGGCGCACATCCTGCGGCGGCTCGGCGGCAGTCCAGCAGAAATCAGCTTCCCGCTAGGGGCGGTGTTGGCCGTCAATGCGCTGTCGCTGCTGCCGCGCGAGCTGTTCGGGCGGCTGATGCTGCGCGGACCACGCAAGCACGCGCTCACAGTGGAGAACTGAGCGGGCTGCGTTCTACCATCTCCGCCCGCCGGCGGCGCAGCGCTGAGGGGCTGATCGCGAGCATGAACAGCGCGAATGGCGTCAGAATCATCAATCCTAGCCAGGGCTGCACCACCATAAGGACCAGGAAGGCCGCCAGCGCCGAGAGTTTGGCGACCATCGGAATCCGGACATGCACAAAATCGAGCAAGGGGAAGGGCGATATCATCAACAGACCCGAGAGTACCAGCGAGACGGCGGCTACGAGTGGCGCGCGCGAAAAGCCGGAAACGCTTTGCCACCCTATGGCATCCGCCTCCAGCGCGGCGAGCAGTGGAAAGATGGCGATCCCCGCACCCGGCGGCGAAGTCATCCCGGTATAGAAGTGACGCGCGTAATCCGACTTCGGTCCGGCCTCTGACGCGAGATTGAAGCGCGTCAGCCGCAGAGCCGCACAAACGATATAGAAGACAGCGAGCAGGAACCCCCATCCGCCATAGGACTGCAAGGTCCAGAGGTACATGATCAGCGCCGGCGCCACGCCGAACGACACTAGGTCGGCAAAGCTATCGAGCTCCGCGCCAAAGCGTGACGCCGCGCGCAACAACCGAGCCACCGCGCCATCGAGACGGTCGGCTACGCCCGAAGCAGCCAGCGCGACGACGGCGCCCGCAAACTTGCCGTCGACCGCCAGGCGGATCGCAGTCAGGCCCGCATACATGGCGAGGAGCGTAACCGCATTCGGGATCGCCAGCCGTAGCACGGCGCTACTCCACCGCAACTCGTCTAACAACTTCATCGCATCACGAGGCGCTTGGGTCTGCTGCGCGATCTGGTGTGCCTTCGGGAGCCTGCAATCTTATACTGCATGCGCCCCTTTTCCAGCTGATTTTGGTTGCAAAGCCGATCGCTCGACCCTCAGCGGATCGGTCTTTTTAATCGGCGGAGAGATTGGCGCGCCCGAGAGGAGCCGAACCCTGAGTGACATCGAGATTGCAGAGGCTTGGGGGGCGGCGGGCACCCTCGCCTATCCATTCGGCCCGTTCTTCAAGCTGGCGATCCGGACCCTGCAGCGGCGCGAGGAAGTCGCCGGGACGCGATGGTCGGAAATCGCCGAAGATATGGTTCGTTGGACCTTGCCCGGGATCGAGAACGGAGAATGGTAAGCCGCACGACGTGCACCTGCCCGAAGCGGCGCGCGCGATCCTGCACTCCCTGCCGCGGGTGAAGGGCTGTGACTTTGTTTTCTACCACCAGGAAACGTGCGACCGCGGTTGAGGGGAGCCCAAGGGGAACCGGCGTCCCGAACCGACGCCTATATCAGATTTCTCGCAGGGCAAGCGGGCTGCCGAGCTTGTCTTGCCTCCGCTCGAGCGCTGCTTGGGCACGAGTCCAACCCAGGCTGCGAAGTGCCGGGCCGACCGGAATCCCTGGGGATCAGCAACGCCAGCGACCAGGGCGGTAGCCAGGGCCGCACCGATACCACGACCAAGGAGCGAAGCTTTGAACGAACGTGAAGTGCTTTTTCGACGGGAAAAGGCCGCAGATCAACCCTCATGACGCACTTGAACTGATCGGTGAGCATGGAGAAAATCGTCAGCATGGGCGGTCGGCCTGCGGCGATAGAGCCTTCGTATCAAGAAACGACACGATCGTTGGGCCTTTGAGCGAGCGAGGACGGTACCTCTTCTGGAAAGGCGGGGTTACCGTCCCGTTCGCATGGGTCGCATACCCGAGTACATGGGACGCGGCAACCATTAAGTCTGGTAAATGTGGTAAACATCGTAAAGTTTATAAAACAACGGACGAAACGAGAAACCGCCTTCGCCAACCCCTTCTAAGAATCCCGGCAAGCGGCTTCCGGGCTTATTTTTGGTACTAAACTCGTCTCTCTCTGCCAAAAAACCTGAGCATTCCTGCCGTTCTGTTTGTGGGGGAGAGAAGGATTCGAACCCTCGGTCCCGCAAAGGAGGGTAACGGTTTTGCGAGACCGCCTCGTTCAAGCGTACCGGCCTCTCTTGGCCGAGGAAGCTTGTGGGCGCCGTCTTCCAGCCTCGCCCTTGCCGTCGACGAAGTCGTCTAGTCCCGATGATCAGCGGCTTTTAGGACCTCCAGCGCCCGTTCGTCCATTCGGCCTTCGCACCAATGATCGAGAGCGCGACGAAAAGGCCGTTTCTCATCTGACGCCGCGAGCGCGAACAACGTCATCGAAGAGCGAAACTTCATGTCATCCGGTGATCCGAAGATTTGATGAAGGGAGTTTTCCTCAATTTCGAGAACCAAGCGGGTGCAGAGATCGAGCCTCGGCCCGAGTACCGGATGGGCGAGGTAGGCACGCGCTTCTGCGAGCGAACCGATGCCATAGAAATCGGCCGTCGCGGAATGGCCCAGCCCGCGCAGTTGCGGGAAGATAAACCACATCCAATGGCTGAGCTTCCGGCCCGCCCTCAGCTCGTCCAGAACGGCGGGGAAGACTGGCGCCTGGGCGATATCGAAGCGTTCTAGGTCGAACCGGTCGGCAAGGGTCATGTCAGATCTCGGTCGCAGGCGTGCAGACGAGGGTCACGGCAAGCGGCTACGCACCTTCGAACTGCAGGATGTAGAGTCCGGCGTTGTTGTCGGTGAGATACATCACGCCCTGCGCATCGACGAAGCAGTCGGCGGACTGGACGACCTTCGGGCGGTTGGGACGCGGGTCGAACATGCGCTCGGGATCGGGTGGCACGAAGAACCCGGCCTCGCGCGGCTGGAACGGATTCTCGATGTCGAAGACCCGGACGCCGGCATTGTGATAGGTGGCAAAAACGAAGCGCGAGCTCTGGAAGGCACCCGGCCGGTTCTCCCAGAGATTGTGCGGCCCGAAATTGCCGCCTTTGGCGCAATAGTCGGCCTCGGACGGGACCGGCATCGTGGCGAAGCTCACCGGGTTAGTCGGCTCGCGCACATCGAACAGCCAGGTGTGGCGGAGGCCCTGGCTGCAATTAGCGAAATTGGCCTCGTCGGCGAGGACCAAGAGGTTGCGATCGGGGAGCGGCAGCGGCGAATGCGTGCCGCCGCCGAAGGGCGGGTCGAGGTTGCGATGGGCGAGCAGCTTGGGCCGGGTCGGGTCGCCGACGTCGAGCACGGTGAGCCCGCCGTCGCGCCAGGCGGCATAGGCGAGGTTGCCGGCGACGAGAGCATGGTGTAGTGCGTAGCGTCGGCCCTTCGGCCAACTCGGCGTCTCACCGCCGCCCGTCCACATGCCGGGGATCCACCACTTGCCGACGACCTCGGGCCGGGTCGGCTCCGCCATGTCGACGATCACCAGCACCTGGTCGGTGAAGTCGGGATAGTGGATCGAGACGTAGGCGTAGCGGCCGCCGACATACCAGATGCGATGTGGCCCCACCCCCTCGGTCGCCATGAAGGCGATCTCGCGCGGCGCCTCGGGATGCGCGATGTCGAAGATGCGGATTCCCGCCGTGTATTGGCGGCCCTTCAGGAGATCGGCCGGCGATCCCGAGTAGTAGGCCTGGGTATCGACCTGCATCGTCCACATGCTCGGCCCGTTGACGGCAAGCAGCAGGTCGTCATGGGTCTGGAGATGGATGGCGCGGGTGTCGGGCGGGCAGGGCAGGAAGGCGACGGGTCTTGGGTTCTTCGGATCGCGCACGTCCAGGACGCTAATGCCGTTAGAATAGCCGTGGCCGATATAGGCATAGCCGCGGTGCACCATGATCTGGACGCCGTCACCGCGCCCGCCCTGGTCGGAGTGGCTGATAAACTTGACGTTGCGGGATGCTACCGCATTCATGGCCTTACCTTTCCCGTGTCGCGCCGCCCCTCGCCCGCTCATCGCGTCGGCGGCGCGATGACGTCGAGGGCCAGGCCCTTGGTCTCTGACGGTTTAAAGTTTACCCGATTGAGGACGCTCAGCCCACCAAAGCGGGCGGTCGGATCCTCGGTGCGGAAGGTCAGGATCTCCTCGTATTGCATCGACTGTGACATGATTGCTCTAGCACCTTGGTCTGAGGACTGAGCCCGAAGCGCAGGAGAAATTCCGGCGCGGGCCGATGCAGGGCCGCGCCGAGCGATTGCTACGAAGAGGTGGGCGATGATTTGTCGTTTGTTGTTCGGGCTCGCGCTGGCTTTCCTCGCGGTTCCCACGTCGGCGGAGGAATCGCTGCTCGACGTCGTCTTGAAGCGCGACAAGTTGATCGTCGCGACCTACAGCACCTCGCCGCCGCTCGCGTATGTCGACGATAGCGGCAAGCTGGTCGGGTTCGAGATTGACATGGCGCACGAGATCGCCAAGGACTTGCTCGGCGACCCCGACAAGCTCGAGCTCGTCGTCGTTCAATCGGATGGACGCTTTCCGGCCGCGCTCTCGGGCAAGATTGATTTCGGCCTGTGCTCGACCACAATCACCCCGGACCGCGCCGCGCGTATCGCCTTTACTCGGCCCTATCTCGACACCGGCGGCAGCGTGATCGCGCGCAAGGACGCCGGCATCAAGACGGTCAAGGAGCTCAACGACCCGAAATTCACCTACGCCATCCTCAACGTGCCGCCGGCGATCGCGCGGGCCAAGCAGGTGATGCCCGACGCCAAGCTGCTGCTGCTCGACTCTCCCTCGGCATTGTTCCTTGCGGTCAAGACGGGCCGCGCCCAAGCCTTCGCGATCGACAAGCCAATCGCCGATTTCTACGAGGCCGAGAACCAGGATCTGGTCAGGCTCGACACCAGCGGCACGCCGTTCGCCTATGTTTCGCAAGACTCGATCTACATGAAGCCGGGCGACTTCAAATGGTGGCTGTTCCTCGACACCTGGGTCGGCGAGCTGCGCTCCGGCATCCGCTATGAGAAATATGTCGAGTGGTACCGCAAGTGGCTGAAGAAGGACCCGCCGCCGCAGCGCTTCTACGACTACAACAAATATTGAGGTGCCGTTCGACCTCCACTTCATCGCTCGGCTGATCCCGGCGCTGCTCGAGGGCGCCGAGGTCACGGTCGAGCTCGCTGGGCTGACGGCGGCGATCTGCCTCGTCTGGGGCCTCCTCGTCGCGCTCGCCCAGGGGGTGCGCGGGCCGGTCGGCTGGATCGCGAGCAGCTACATCCAGCTCGTGCGCAACACCCCGCTGCTGATCCAGTTGTATCTAGTCTATTTCGGCTTCTCGATGGCCGGGTTCGGGCTCTCCGGCTTCGCCTCGGGCCTCCTAGCACTGTGCGCGCAGAACGGCGGCTATGTCGCCGAGATCTACCGCGGCGGGCTGCAATCGGTCAGCATCCGCCAGTTCGATGCCGGACGCGCGCTCGGCATGCGCCGGTGGACGCTCTACACGACGGTCATTCTGCCGCAGGTGATCGCCCGGGTGATCCCGCCGCTGACCAACCAGAGCATCGCGATCATCAAGGACACCTCGCAGGTTGCGGCGATCGCGGTGATGGAAATCATGAAGATCACTGAGGTCTGGGTGGAGACCTCGGCCAACACCTACGACGTCTTCCTTGGCGCGGCGCTGATCTACCTGGCGCTGACCTCGATTGCCGGAGTGGTCGGCAAGCTGACCGAGCGCTGGCTCGCCTTCGCACAATGAACGAGCTCAGCCCGCTGATCCACAGCTTCTGGTACCTGCTGCGCGGCGCGGCAATGACCGTGCTGATGGCGACGAGCGCGGTCGTGCCGGCGACGATCCTCGGCATCCTTCTCGCCTTGTCATACATATTCGGCAGCCGCGTGATGCGGTCGGCCATCATCGGCTACCTCTTCGTGATACGCGGGATTCCGCTATTGGTGCTATTGACCTTCGTCTATTACCTGATGCCACTGACCGGGATCGACCTGCCGCCGTTCTGGGGTGTGGTAGTGGTCATCTCGTTCTACTACGCCGCGTTCATCAGCGAGGTATTCCGGGCCGGTATCCTCGCATTGCCTCAGGCGCAGTGGGATGCGGCGCGCAGTCTCGGCATGACCCGCGGCTTGATGCTGCAGATCGTGATCCTGCCGCAGGCATTGCGGCTCGCCGCGCCGCCCTATGTCAGCCTCTGCGTCAGCCTGGTCAAGGCGACTTCGCTGGTTTCTATCGTCGGCCTGTGGGAGCTGACGATGGCGAGCCGCGAGGTCGTCGAGCGCACCTTGGCGCCATTCCAGATTTTCATCGGGGCGGCGGCGATCTATTTCTGTATTTGCTATACCCTCGCTCTCTATGGAAGGCACCTTGAACGACGCGTCCTCCTTGGCCATTGAGGTTCCGCCGACCCGGCAGCGGCGCCCGATGCTCGAAATCGCGGGCTTGCGCAAGCGCTTCGGCGCGGTCGAGGTGTTGCGCGACGTCTCGCTCGCGGTCAACCCCGGCGAGGTCGTGGTGGTGATCGGTCCCAGCGGCTCGGGCAAAACCACGCTGTTGCGCTGCATCAACCTGCTCGAAGAGTACGAACGCGGGACGATCACGATCGACGGCGAGCCGATCGGTTATCGGGTCGACGAGAGCACGGGCCGGCGCCTGCGCATGGCGGAGCGCGATGTCGCCGCGGCGCGCGAGCGGATCGGCATGGTTTTCCAGAGCTACAACCTCTTCCCGCACATGAGCGTGCTACAGAACATCGTCGCTGCGCCAGTGCGCGTGAGAGGCATCGAGCGCCGGCAGGCCGAGGGCCGCGCGCATGAGCTCCTCGCGATGGTCGGGTTGTCGGACAAGGCGGCCGAATACCCGATCCGGCTTTCGGGCGGTCAGCAACAGCGCGTGGCAATCGCCCGGGCGCTGGCGATGGACCCCAAGATCATGCTATTCGACGAGATCACCTCGGCGCTCGACCCCGAGCTCGTCGGCGAGGTCTTGGCGGCGATGCAGCAGCTCGCGAGCGGCGGCATGACGATGGTCGTCGTCACCCACGAGATGAGCTTCGCCCGCGACATCGCAGACCTGATGGTCTTCATGGATGCTGGCGTCATCGTCGAGGAAGGCAAGCCCGACCAGCTCCTCTTCGCGCCGCGGACCGAGCGCGTGCGCGCCTTCCTCAAGCGCTACAACGATCGCTATCGGATCTGACCAGCCTCTAAGCGGATCCGACACCTTAGGGCCCGTCACAAAACAAACGCGCGATTATGAGGATGCATGCAGCTGACGAGGGGGCTTGGCGCTCGAGTTCTGGCTGGACGCCGTGCTGACACGGGTTGAACTGCCACGGGCGAACCCACGCCGAAAATCTCTGGGCCAAGCCCGAGTTGGCGCGGCTGCGGCAATAGCTATCACACCAAAATCACCTCGCTGATACAGAGCGCGACGTTTCCCGGCCCTCGGGTCTCCGCACCTGCGACGCTGTTCCTCCGCCCATCTGTGATCCTGTCCCGTCTCTCCAAAGCTCATCTTCTCGATCCACCGCTTCCGTTGACCTCGCACTCGGGCGCAATTGGAATGCAAAGGAACCGTCTCGGCCGCGGAGCGGAATTGCCTCGAAAGGGGCGCTCTCGAAAAACGTAATCCCGTCGCGGGGGACCTAGGGTTCGAATCCAGCTCCCTCCAGCGGCGAGTCGATTGCGAACCTCCTTACCCCGCTGTCGACCGGAAGGACCCGGCGCAAACCGCGGTGGCTCGGTGGCCGTAAAGAGAAGGCGCCGAGAAAG